>OGRR01001576.1_pt1 | contig 13932 bp, 10 predicted proteins | sample 1553511 | NCBI WGS metagenome assembly OGRR01 (sample SAMEA2580040, study PRJEB22360) | human gut metagenome | biome: human gut; feature: human-associated habitat; material: faeces | place: Denmark | collected 2008/2010 | reverse complement strand
ATAACGATCGTTTGCTGAATTTATTGACACTCTGATCATAAATATTTTTATAAAACAAGAAATCCCTGAGAATGAATCTTTTACAACTCATTCTCAGGGATTTCTATAACTCATCTATTTATTTTACTGCGATAACTTCAATCTCGATCAGTGCTCCTTTTGGTAGAGCTCCTGCCTGTACACAAGATCTTGCTGGTTTGTTATCTCCAAATGCTTCTTCGTAGATTTCATTGATTTCTGCAAAATCGTTGATATCTGCTAAGAACACTGTTGTTTTGATAACATTATCTAATGTAAGATCTGATGCTTTTAATACAGCACCTAAGTTCGCTAATACCTGTTTGGTCTGTGCTGCGACACCTTCTTTTAATTCCTGTGTCTGTGGATCTAATCCGATCTGTCCGGATGTAAATACGAAATCTCCTGCTTCTACTGCATGACAATATGGTCCTACTGCTGCTGGAGCATTCTCTGCATTGATGATCTTTGTATCCATCTTATCTTCCTGCCTTTCTCTTTGGTCATTTACTTGATCACTTTAATCGATGGGTAATACCTAAACCATGCTTTTCCTAAGACTTCATCTCTGGAAACATAATGGGTCTCCCATTCTCTGGCATCATTTGAATTATTTCTGTTATCTCCCATCACAAAATACCCGTTCTTTGGTACTTTATATGGTCCAAAATCTTCTACTGGTTCTTCTTTGATATATGGCTCACTGAGTGCTTTCTTACTTCCATTAATATATACTTTACCGTCTTTTACCAACACAGTCTCTCCTGGAAGTGCTATCACACGCTTAATAAACCATTCTGTCTCATCATCCGGATATTTGAAGATAATGATATCTCCACGTTTCGGATCGTTAAACCAATAGGATGTTCGAAGAGCGATCAGTTTATCATTCGTCATGATCGTATTCTCCATCGAACCACTTGGAATATTCGCATTGATAATTACAAAATTCAAGATAAATTCTGTCAGAAGAATCGTTACAACAATATATGCGATCCAGCTAAATACCTCACGCTTGAAACTTCTCTTCTGTTCTTTATCTGCACTTTCTTTGCTCATATTGATCTGTCCTTAATAATTAATCCTCAAAACCACGTCTGATGATATCATGTCTTTCTGGTCCGTTAGATATCAAAGTGATCGGATATCCAATCTTCTCTTCTACGAACTCGATGTACTTACGGCAGTTTTCTGGAAGATCTTCGTAGTTTTTGATTCCACGGATATCAGATTTCCATCCTGGAAGTACTTCTAATACTGGTTTCGCTTTCTCAAGTTTTCCTGTTGTTGGGAAATCTGTTGTTACTTCTCCATCAATTTCGTATCCAACACATACAGGAATCTCATCTAAGTATCCAAGTACGTCTAATACTGTAAATGCAACATCTGTTGTTCCCTGCATACGGCATCCGTATTTGGTTGCTACAACGTCAAACCATCCCATTCTTCTTGGACGTCCTGTAGTTGCTCCAAATTCTCCTCCATCTCCACCGCGGCGGCGAAGTTCATCTGCTTCATCTCCAAAGATCTCACTTACGAAAGCTCCAGCTCCTACAGCACTTGAATATGCCTTTACAACTGTAACGACTTTCTTGATCTCATATGGAGGGATTCCGGCTCCGATCGCACCATATCCTGCTAATGTAGAAGATGATGTAACCATTGGATAGATTCCGTGATCAGGGTCTTTTAATGATCCTAACTGTCCTTCTAATAAGATATTCTTTCCTTCTTTGATCGCTTCATGTAAGAACAGAGATGTATCACATACATATGGTGCTACCATCTCTTTGTATTCCATTAATGTATTGTATAATTCATCTGGATCAAGAAGTGGTTTATGGTATAAATGCTCTAATAAAACATTCTTCTTTTCACATACTGCTTTGATCTTTTCTTTTAAAGAATCATCATCAAATAATTCGCTTACCTGGAAACCGATCTTTGCATATTTGTCTGAATAAAATGGTGCGATACCAGATTTTGTTGATCCAAAAGAATTCTTTCCTAAACGTTCTTCTTCATACTGATCAAATAAAATATGATATGGCATGACCATCTGTGCACGATCTGATACTAAGATCTTTGGCTGTGGAACACCCTGACTTACGATTCCTTCGATCTCTTTGAATAATACAGGGATATTTAATGCCACACCATTACCGATCACACTAGTTGTATGGTTGTAGAATACCCCAGATGGTAATGTATGCAATGCAAACTTACCATAGTCATTAATGATCGTATGACCTGCATTTGCTCCTCCCTGAAAACGAACGATAATATCGGATGTTTCACCCAACATGTCTGTAATCTTACCTTTTCCTTCGTCTCCCCAATTGGCTCCAACGACTGCTTTTACCATATGTGTATCCTCCTAATAAAATCAATTACTTTGACTTTTTCTTATATTATTTATAATGCTGTTATATTTAACAACATGACAACACGTTTCATTCTATATCGTTTTGGGCACTCTGTCAAGGCAGAGTGTCCAAAGCTTTGATTTATTTTCCATCTTTTACACTAAACAGGTCTGTACTTACATGTTTCTTATCCATCAGACTGTTATACTGTAGATACTGATACTGTGTGATCAGTTTTGTATATTCATTATTCTCAGACAACTCATGGTTCTTTCCATCTTTATCAACATATCCATTGGCATTTAATGCTGGGACTTCATTTCTCATATTTAATAAGAACTCATTGTATCTTGACATCTTTAAGTTTGTCTGCTGTAACATCAGGCTTGATAAATAGTTTGCACTGACATTTTCCACATCGCTCTTTGCATCAATATCATAATTTGCCCAGATGATAAATGGAACTGTATATTTCTTCTGCAGTTCTTTTAAACTTAAGCTGTTTAGAGATTTTCCATATAACAGCTCATAGAAAGAATCCTCAAGTTTTGGCTGATGATCTCCAAACATTACAACGATCGTTGGCTCTTTCTGATTCTTAAAGTAGTTGATGATCTTCTCGAATGCTCGATCTGATTCATGGATCAGTGATAAATAACGGTTTGCTGTATCTGTTGCCTTCTCATCTTTGATCTTGATCTCTTCCTTAAAGTTCTTGTCTGCGATCAGATATCCACCATGGTTCTGGATCGTTACATTGAATAAGAATAATGGCTGTCCCGCTTTTTTCTTATTAAAGATATCTATGATCTTATTGTAATCTTCTGAATCACTATACCATCCTCTGAATTTCTCTCCATTTGGATTCATAGATGTCTCATCTAAGAAATTATCAAATCCAATTAGCGGATATACCGTATCTCGGTTCCATCCGTGTGCTTTGTATGGATGGAATGCCAGTGTATCATATCCCTGCTGTTTTAACTGAGATGCCAGACTTGGCACCTTATGTTTTACAAACTGTGTATATGCATTTCCGTTTAATGGAAGAGATGATACAGAGTTTCCTGTTAAGAACTCATACTCTGAATTACTTGTTCCTCCACCAAAAACAGATACCAGCATATGTCCTTTGATCGTATTTTCACTTAAACTATTGATAAATGGCATAACCTCTTTGTTTGTCTTGATCTTATTTACTACATTCAGATCTGAGAATGTTTCATTCATGATCACGACAACATTTGGTTTCTGTTTTAATTTCTTATTGGTTCCCTGTGTTACCTGATACTTATCTGCGATCTTATCTACCGCTTCTGGACTATATCCATCTGGCTGGGAAACGATCGTATACTGAATATTCATTAAAAAGCTTAAAATATATCCATTTTTTAAGTATCCTCTCTTCTGTTGCCAGAAGTTTACAGCAACACCTTTCTTTGACAAAAAATCTACTCTTGTCAAGAAGAAAGAACTTCCTACTGTTACGATTGCTGTGATCAGTAATGCAACTAGACGTTTCTTCCAATGGAAGATCTTATATGTATCGAGTTTACATGCAAACACACATAATCCCAATAATACAACCGTCGCAACGATTGCTGGTTTATCATAACTTAATACATAATGATCTGCAACGTCCATTGCTGTTCCAAGTGCATAAATATCTGCCGGCGTGATCGGTGTTCCACGGAATGCTAATACAAAATAGTTTCCGATCGCAGCTGCATATAAAAATACATCTCCAACGAGCAATGCCCATTTCACACGGTTAAAGATCAGTAATAAAATGAAGAACAATATATAGTACCATAGGATGTTCATTCCAAATGCCAATTTATTCATCACACTGATCGGATTATAGAATACTTTTTCTACCATATAAAATGCGACCCATGGATTGACGATAAATAATGCCCATGTGAATCTCTTATTCCATTTTTCTGGAATCTTTAATGGTATAAGAATTAAAATGATCAAAGCAAGTGTGATCGCTACTGTTAAAACAACTGCTGATACATCAATCTGTGTCGTCCACACTCTGGTTCTAACATGAAAATTCTTCTGTGTTACACCATTTAATTTAGCTGACTGATAGATTTTCCCCATATTGCTTGATGTATACAGATATAATGGGCGTTCGGCCTTAATACCCTTTCCTGTTATCTCGATCGTATAAGTTTCCCCTTTATTCAACTTCTGATTCACGACTACTTTGTACCATTTATTTTCATTACGCAAAGTACGACGCATCGTTGCTTTCATATCTGTCAGTCCGTCAACCTCTAACAGTGTTGGAGTAATGTGGAAAATAGATTTTCCTTTACTGTCTTTTACATTCAGATCAATACTTCCAGCTCTTCCTGTCTGTTCGTTTCGGTCGATCATGATATCCAACCGTTCCATCGTATGTGAAACTGCTTTAAATTTCTGAACAACCTTATCACCATCTGTCACTTCAATCTTCGTCAGATTATGTTCTGGTGTTCCTTTTGCAACTTTTTCGGAAAACTGGTCTTTGTTCATCAAAACCAATACGATAAATGCGATCAATGCTAAAACAATTCCATATTTCAGAACTTTTTGCATGACGCTGTGAAATTTTTGTAATTTCGTTTCACCATTTGTCTGTGTCATTTTACCTTACCTTCCATTCGTTTGTATTTCCCCAGTTATTTTTCCTTTTTCTCTCTTTTTCATTCTCTCTTAAAAATTCCCTAAGATTTTGAAATCTTTGGTTTCTTCTTTAATTCCTGCAAGGGAATTACGGATCGCAGGATCATCCAGATTCCCGATCACATCCACATAAAATCCGTATTCCCACTTTCTTCCTGGAAGTGGTCTGGATTCAATGTTACTCATACTGACATTGTTAAACATGAAATGCGTCAGAATATTGTATAAAGATCCTGATTCATGTGGCACGCTAAAACTGATGCTGACTTTGCCCGCATCTTTTCTGTACTGTTTCTTCTTTGACATGATCACAAATCTTGTTGTATTATTTCCTTCATCATTCACCTCACGTTTCAAAATCTCAAGTCCATACATCTTTGCAGCACGTTCACTGCAGATTGCAGCTTTCACAGGCTTATTATCATCTGCTACTTTCTTTGCGCTGATCGCTGTATTTGCAACTTTTACCTGATCCCAGTCTGGATGTTCATCCAAGAATCCTTTACACTGCATCAATCCTTGTGGATGAGAATATACTTTTTCAATCTTATCTAAGCTCGTTCCAGGAATTGCAGCCAATACATGCCTTACATCTACAGATTCTTCTCCCACGACGCAAATGTCATAGTCAAGGATCATATCATAAATTCCACTGACTGTTCCTGCTGAAGTATTCTCTATTGGCAATACTCCATAATCAGCTTCTCCTCGATCTAGAGTCTTTACAACATCTTTAAATTCTGGTACAGAAAAATTCTTGACATTCTCTCCAAAATACTGTACCATTGCCTGTTCCTGATATGCCCCTGGAATTCCCTGATATACAACTTTGGTATCTTCATTGATATCCAATGCTTCCACTTCTTCAAATGTCTGATCAATATAAGCATCTTCTTGTGATAACAGACTATACTGATATCTTCGGCTGATACTCATCATCTGAAGAAACATCTCTTCGACAGACTTTTTAATGATAAGTTCATCTTCGTCTTTTGTCAAGGCATCAATTTTCTGTCTTTCACGAACAGGATCATAAATTGCCTTTCCTGTTCCTCTTTTATACTCTGCAACTTCTACAGAACATCCCATTCTTTCTTTAAATAATGCAAGCATTTTCTGATCGATCTGATCGATCTGCTGCCTTATCTCCGTCAAATCTCTCATAAGTTACTGTTCCTCTTTTATCTTTTCTTTTAATTGCGTGATCGTCTGTCCAAGAAGCGGATGCATCAGATATGGGGCGATTTCTTCTAATGGTTCTAATACAAATAATCTCTTGTGCATCTCTTTATGTGGAATCGTCAGTCTTCTCTCATTCATCACCAGATCATCATACATCAGGATATCAAGATCTAATGTTCTTGGTCCCCAATGAATTGTTCTGACTCTTCCCGCCTGTGCTTCAACATCCATCAGAAAGTCCAACAGTTCTTCTGGCTCTTTTAATGTGTCAATAGCAATACATCCATTCAAAAAATCATCCTGTACCACACCGCCATATGGCTTGGTCTCGATCAGACTGGAAACATGAACAACTCTTGTATCATCCTGTGCCTCGATCGCATTGATTGCCTGATTAATATATTCCATACGATCTCCCATATTTGATCCTACTCCAAGATACGCTCTGTGCCATCCTCTTTTGATCTTCACTGAAACATAGTCGAGTGGCAATCCGATCGGCGCCCATGGTTTTTTTACTTCAATCTCTAGTTTTCTGATCAATGAAAACTCAAGTAATAATTTCTTCGCCACTGTTTCAGCCACACATTCGATCAGGTTAAAGTCATTTTCTGTAAGGATCTCTTTGATCCTATGACATACTTTACCATAATCAACGGAATAATCCATCTGATCACTGACACCTGCAAGTTTCGTATCAAGCGATAAAATTGCAGATACCAGAAATTTTTGCCCAAGTGCTTTCTCTTCTTTATACAAACCATGATTTGCATAAACTTCCAAATCTTTGATTGTAATCTGATCCATCATTTGTTCTCCCTATTTTGCACAAATTGCTTCTATCATCTTCATCGCACGCATATTTTCTTTAACATCGTGAACCCTGAAAAATCTGCATCCTTTCATATATCCACTGACCGTTGTTGCCACAGTTCCTTCTACTCTCTGATCTGATGGAAGATCCAACGTTAAACCGATCATGGATTTTCTAGATGTTCCAAGAAGAACTGGTACATCCCACTGATTTAATAACTCCAGATGGTTCATAAGCTCTAAATTCTGATCAAGATTCTTGGCAAATCCAATTCCTGGATCCAGCATGATCGTTTCTTTCTTGATTCCAGCTTCCTTTGCCATCTTCATCGTCTCATCTAAATCTGCTACCACATCATTTAAATAATCCTTATAATCTGTATCCTTACGGTTATGCATCAAGCAAGAAGCAACTCCTGTTTCTGCTAAAACTGCAGCCATAGTTCCATCCCACTTAAGCCCCCAGATGTCATTGATCAGATCTGCTCCAGCCTCGATTCCCGCTTTTGCAACTCCTGATTTATAAGTATCTAGGGATACTGGCACATCAAATTCCTTTTTTAATGCTTCGATCACAGGTGTGACTCTTGCAATCTCTTCTTCATCAGAGATCAACGTGTATCCAGGTCTTGTAGATTCTCCTCCAACATCAATGATCGCTGCTCCATCTCTGACCATCTCATCAGCATGCTTAAGTGCCGCATCTAAATGATCATATTTTCCTCCATCTGAAAATGAATCTGGTGTCACATTCAAAATTCCCATGATGTATCCATGATGTTTCGTATCAAATGTCTTATTTCCAATAATCATAGCATCTCTCCTAGTATATATACTTGTTGTTTTTCTTTTCTTCCGGCCAATAACATTCCTGTCTTGCTTTGCAGTGGATGCAATCTCTTGAAAGTTTATCTGCACGATAAAAGATTGATGCAAAACTTTCGCTTTCTTCTTTCATATCTCTATGCCTTAAGATCGTATCTGTCATAAACTTTCTCTCTTCTCTGGTATATCCACAGTCCGTTAAGATCTCCTCGGCAAGAATCGCTCCCGCTTCCTCGTGAGAAATTCCCTTTTCATACTGATCAGCTCTCCCAAGATCATGAAGCAATGCAGTCGCATAAATGATATCTTTGGACACAGGAAGTCTTTTTTCAAGGATCATCAGATAACTGATTCTTGCCACCGACAAAAAATGTTCTATATCATGACCGCAAAACTTTCGATCTATTTCTAATTGTTGTAGTCTCTCGTATGTCTCCTTGTATTTCTCATGCCATACGATCTTTTGGAATCTTTCCACTGTTTCTATCCTCTATTTTAATTCATTCTGAAATGATAATGTACCACAGATTATGATCACGTCTTCTTTATCTGCTTGTTGTTTTACCTCTTCAAGACACTCTTTCAGTCTCTGTCTTTCTTCTACATCATGGTGATATTTTCTTACACATTCTGCAAGATCTTTGCTTGATAAGGCCCTCGCATTATCTGGTGCTACCGTATAAACTTTTGCTGCCATCGGCGTAAGGATCTGTATCATCTGTTCATAGTCTTTGTCTGATAACACTCCCATTATATAGATTAATCGTCTATTTGTAAAATTATTTTGTAAAAAATTTAACAGACTTTTCGCTCCATCCGGATTATGTGCTCCGTCACAAATGACCAGTGGGTCCTTTTCTAAGATCTCGATCCTGCCTCTCCAGATTGTTTTGCGTAATCCATCTTCTGTCTGAAATTCACTGATACAATAATAATTTCTTATCGTATTCAATGCTTCTAATGCCAAGGCAGCATTATTGATCTGATGTCTTCCAAGAAGCGGGATTTCTATCTTTTCATACCATCTTCCATCAGATGAGCGATAAGAAAAGCTCTCCCCATTTAAAGATTCACTTAACACACGGATCCCTTCCGAATTTACAAAAGTAACCTTGCAGTGCATCTCTTTTGCTTTTTCCTTGATCACTTCGTTTACGGATTCTTGATTGTTATATGAAATAACTGGACATCCTTCTTTTATGATCCCTGCTTTTTCTGCTGCGATCTTTTCTATCGTGTCTCCAAGAAACTGCATATGGTCCATTCCGATCGATGCAATGATCACCGCGATCGGTTTCTTAACTACGTTCGTTGCATCAAGTCTGCCACCCATTCCTGTTTCCAATAACACAACATCCACTTTTTTATCGAGAAAATAAAGAAAACTGAGTGCCGTTTCAATCTCAAACATTGTCGGATGTGACATCCCGTCTCTTACCATCTCTTCTGAAATTTTCTTTATTTTTTCCATATAAAAGCACAGATCTTCTTTCGAAATGTTCTCTTCATTGATGCGAAATCTCTCTTCGTAGCAAAAAGATGCCGGGGAGACATACCTCCCCGCACGATATCCACTTTCTCTGAAGATTCCTGCAAGAAATGCAAGTGTTGATCCTTTTCCATTGGTTCCGGCAATATGAACCACTTTAAGCTGATCCTGTGGATTTCCAAGTCTTTCTAATAATTCTTTGATATTATCAAGTCCTAAAACACTTCCAAATTTACTCGTATTTTGTATAAAATTCATTGCTTCTTCGTAATTCATCACTGCCTCCAGTTTCTATTTCCTTCGATCTAATGTACAAATGCTTCTTTGATCACCTGTGTCATAGTTTTTACATAGACGATCTCAAGTCCTTCGACAACTTCCTCTTCAAACTCTTTGACATCTTTTTCATTTGATTTTGGAACAAGTACTTTTGTAATTCCAAGCCGTTTTGCTGCGAGAAGCTTTTCTTTTAATCCACCGATCATAAGAACATCTCCGCGGATCGTAACTTCCCCTGTCATTGCCAGATTTCCACAGACTTTATTACCTGTGATCGCTGACAAAACGGCTGTTGTCATCGTAATTCCAGCAGATGGTCCGTCTTTTGGCACGGCTCCTTCTGGAATATGAATATGTATATCATGTTTTTCAAAGAAATCCTGTTTGATCTTATATTTTCTACTCTGGCTTCTGATATAACTGATCGCCGCCTGTGCAGACTCTTTCATGACATTTCCAAGGGATCCTGTCACCTGAACCGCTCCTTTTCCCGGCATAACATTTACTTCAATCTTTAATGTCACCCCACCAACAGCTGTCCAAGCCAGTCCATGAACAATTCCGACATGATCTCTTAGTGTGTCTTTTTCCCATTCATAAACAGGTCTTCCAAGATAATCTTTGATCACTTTCTTTGTGATCGTTACTTTTCTGTGTTTCTTCTGGTAGATGTCTCTTGTCACCTTTCTCGAAACTTGTCCAATTCTTCTCTCTAAATTTCTGACCCCTGCTTCTCTTGTGTAATCTGTGATCAGAAATCTCAGGGCATCTTCCTTCCAGTGAATCTGTGTATCATTTAATCCATTTGCTTCCATCTGTTTCTTTACCAGATAGTCATTCGCAATGTGATACTTCTCATTCTCTGTATAACTTGATACCTCGATGATCTCCATACGGTCAAGCAGTGGTCTTGGAATCGTAGAAAGGTCATTGGCCGTTGCAACAAATAAGACATCACTTAAATTCAATGCAACTTCCAGATAATGATCTGTAAAATGTTCATTCTGTTCCGGGTCTAATACTTCAAGCAGTGCAGACGCGGTATCTCCTCTCTGGTCTTTCCCTGTCTTATCGATCTCATCCAATAACATTAACGGATTTCTAACTTTTACCTTCTTTAATGCTTCAACAATACGTCCTGGCATCGCTCCAACATAAGTTTTCCTATGTCCACGGATCTCTGATTCATCCCTGACGCCGCCAAGAGATAAACGAATATATTTTTTGTTCGTTGCTTTCGCAATTGATCTGGCAATAGATGTCTTTCCTGTTCCTGGAGGTCCTACAAGACAAAGGATGGCTGCATCTTTCTTTCCACTCATAGCACGTGCTGCTAAATATTCCAAAACACGTTCCTTGACTTTTTCCATTCCATAATGATCTCGATCGAGTATCTGTTGTGCATGATCTAAGTCTGTGGAATCTTCGCTCATCTCTTCCCATGGAACTTCAAACATTGTCTCGATATAAGTTCTTAACACAGAGCTTTCTGGTGTCTGATTTCCCATTGTTTGAAAACGCGATATCTCTTTTTTGAGCTTCTCTTTGACTTCATCGGATGCTTTTAGATTCTTAAGTTTCTCCATAAATTCATCCGCTTCATCTTCTACATTCGTCTCTCCAAGTTCCTCACGGATCACTTTGATCTGCTCTCGCAGCACATATTCTTTCTGATTTTTGTCAATATTCACTTTAACTTTCTGTTGGATCTTCTGCTTCAATTTCAGAACATCTAGTTCTTCCTGCAGCATGACAAGCATTAATTCACAGCGCTCTTTTAGATCCATTTCTTCCAAAAGTTTCTGTTTCTCTGGATAAGAAAATGGAATATGTGTTGCAAGTTCGTCCACCAGAATCTCCACATCTGTCAATAATAAAATATAATTTACTATATTCTGATCCAAATGTGGCCAGGCTTTCGCATAACCTTCAAATGCTTCTTTGATCATTCGAAGAAATGCTTCTCTTTCAAATTCCTCAAATGACTGTTGTTCTACATGATCATATAAAACCTCTACTTTATAGAATGGTTCGTACTCAACAGTTTCAGAAAGCTCTGCACGAAATAATCCTTCTGCAAAAACTCTCAAAATATTCTTTGGAAGCTTTACAACCTGTTTGATCCTTGCCAGTGTTCCTACACGATATAAATCTTCAATTCCTGGATCTTCTGCCGTCGGATCGATCTGATTATTTAAAAAGATCATCTGATCATGTTCCATAGCTTCTTCAATTGCTTTTACAGAACGGCTTCGTGATACATCAAAATGAATAACTGTATTCGGAAATATATACTTGCCTCTCAGTGGAAGCATTGGTAGTGTTTTTTTCATTCAAGTCTTCCTTTCATTTCTGAATTATTTGTCTGTAAATTTCATCAGACATGAAGAAAAACTGCTTTGACACAAGAATCTCTTGCATGAAAGCAGTTTTTATTTCGGCTAATCTATCTATGCAATCTCACCATGATTGCTTGTCTTTACCCGTTTCTTTGGCACTGCGGCTTTCACCTTCACTCCAGAATGTTCGATCATTGGTTTTTCTTTACCTTCTACGACATCTTTTGTGATCAGGCACTCTGATACATCTGTCTGTGATGGGATTTCGTACATTAAATCCATGATCACACCTTCCATGATCGCACGAAGTCCTCTGGCACCTGTCTTACGTTCTAATGCTTTCTTGGCAATTGCAATTAATGCATCATCATCAAACGTAAGTTTCACACCATCCATCTCGAACAATCTCTGGTACTGTTTCACAAGAGCACTCTTTGGTTCTTTCAAAATGCGCACTAAGGCTTCTTCATCCAATGGATTTAAAGATACATTCACTGGAACTCGTCCAATGAACTCTGGAATCAGACCAAACTTCACAAAATCTTCTGGCAATACCTGTCTTAACAGCTCACCGAGATCTGTTTCCTTCTGCCCAAATACATCTGCTCCAAATCCAATAGATTTCTTGCCAATTCTTGATTCGATGATCTTCTCTAATCCGTCAAAGGCTCCTCCACAGATAAACAGGATATTGGATGTATCAATCTGAATAAATTCCTGATGAGGATGTTTTCTTCCTCCCTGTGGCGGCACAGACGCTACAGTACCTTCAATGATCTTTAATAATGCCTGCTGCACACCCTCTCCAGAGACATCTCTTGTGATCGATGTATTCTCAGACTTTCTTGTGATCTTATCAATCTCATCAATATAGATGATTCCACACTGTGCACGGTCAATATCATAATCTGCTGCCTGAATGATCTTAAGAAGAATATTCTCAACATCTTCACCAACATATCCTGCTTCTGTAAGAGCAGTCGCATCTGCGATCGCAAATGGTACATTTAACATCTTTGCTAATGTCTGGGCTAATAATGTTTTTCCTGAACCTGTTGGTCCAAGCATTAAAATATTACTCTTCTGCAATTCCACATCAGAGTCTCCACCCATTAAAATTCTTTTGTAATGATTATATACAGCTACGGAAAGTACTTTCTTTGCTTCATCCTGTCCAATAACATACTGGTCTAGAAATTCTTTGATCTCTTTTGGCTTACGTAAATTGATCTCTCCGTCATTCTCTGCATACTGTTCAAATTCTTCTTCAATAATCTCAGAACAAATGTCAATACATTCATCACAAATATAAACATTCTTACCCTTTGGTCCCGCGATCAGTTTGCGGACTTGGTCCTGTGTCTTATTGCAAAAAGAACATCTTAATACTTTTTTTTCGTCATTATAACCTGCCACCAGATCACCCCACTATTCTATCACTATCTATTTTCCATAACCTTATCGATCAGGCCGTATTCCAGTGCTTCCTGTGCAGTGAGCCAGTTATCACGTTCTGTATCCTTGACGATTGTCTCGTATGGCTGTCCTGTATTCTCGCTTAAGATCGTGTTTAATTTCTTCTTTGTTCTAAGAATATGTTCTGCTGCGATCTCAATCTCTGTTGCCTGTCCCTGTGCTCCTCCAGATGGCTGATGGATCATGATCTCAGCATTCGGTAAAGCCAGACGTTTTCCTTTTGTTCCACCAGATAACAGGAACGCTCCCATGCTGGCAGCCATTCCCATACACATTGTGGATACGTCACACTTCACATACTGCATCGTATCATAGATCGCCATTCCGGCGGTTACAGAACCGCCAGGGCTATTGATATATAAATTGATGTCTTTATCTGGATCTTCTGATTCTAAGAATAATAACTGAGAAACCACAAGTCCTGCTGTGACATCATTCACTTCTTCTCCTAAGAAAATGATTCTTTCTT
>OGRR01001564.1_pt1 | contig 14025 bp, 17 predicted proteins | sample 1553511 | NCBI WGS metagenome assembly OGRR01 (sample SAMEA2580040, study PRJEB22360) | human gut metagenome | biome: human gut; feature: human-associated habitat; material: faeces | place: Denmark | collected 2008/2010 | reverse complement strand
TTACATTCAAGTCGCTTTCCAAAAGCAGCCCTGCCGCTTTTTCCAGTCTTTGATCTATGATGTATGCGTGAACCGATGTCCCAAATAAAGAATTAAATCCCTTTGTCAGCTTGGAAACACTGATATTGACCTTTTTCGCCAGTTTCTCACAACTCGGTGCAAAAGCAAGCTGGCTGTCGATAATCCGCTTTGCCTCGGTAATTGAGTCCCTGTCACTTTTAGAAATGCTGATATAACTCGATGAAAGAATACTGAGTTCCAATACTTCACTCAAATACACGGACAGCAATTCAAAGACCTTGCTTTCCAGAAATAAATACCCTAAACCGCCCCGGTATTGCGTAAAATCTTTTAACTCCGCAAAAATATGTTCCATATACGGGGTGATACTCACTTTTGAAATGCCAGTCAATAATTTTTTCTCATAAGCATCTATCTCACTATCTTCAAAGTAGTCACTCAAAATTTTATGAAAATAGGGCATGGGAATTTTTATATTTTTGAAAAGAAAGTTTGTCTTTCCGGAATAACACAGATATTCCATCTTACCATGTCCTCGATAAATACAGGATTCGCCTTTCTGTATGCTGACACATTGACGTGCATCTGCAATATTCCACGATACGCCATCATTAAAGCAAAATAAAAGTTGAATATAATCTTCGCAGCTTACACCCTGCACATTCATATCTGAAAAATAATTCATTTTCCAGTCTGATACAACAGCTCCTTGCTTTGTAACAACTTGCGAAATCTGACCTGTTCCCATATCAGCCGGAATATCTATTGTCACTGTCTGCGGAGAGTTGGAGAGCAGATCATGGTACAGCTTTGTCATGTATTGATTTGTCATTGTGCGCCCTCCTTTTGGTTAGTTTTAGCTAATCACAGTCTACACCACTTGCCTTGAAAAGTCAATTTATCTCTGTGGAATATGCAAAGATTAGAGAACAAAACTGGTTATCAGTAATTCACGATACTACCGGCAAGCAATGCAATCTTCCGTAAGATTGCGTATTTTAGAGGATTTCCCGTTGCCGTGAAACCCTCTAAAATGCTTGTTGGTGACATATCCCCAAACCCCTGAGATCGTCACCTGCGGTGACGGCTGCGCGTTCCTTCGGAACGCTGAAAACTGGGAGCAACATAAAACTATTGTCGGGATTTTTGCTTGTCTTTCTGCTGCTCCTGAGACGCAGGAATGTCCAGCAGATAGTCCACATTGGCCTTGATATTGTGAAGCTCCTTCATATCAGACCGGGCCTGCTTATAGGCGGCATAGGCTTTCCGTTTCTGTTCCAGCAGACCGGCGTATTCCTCTCGGAGCGATTTGACGGAGGGCAGTTTTGTGATTCCTATGCTGTCAAAATATTTCTTCGCCGCCTGGTGTAATAGAATATCCGCCTCATGCTCCGCCCGGAACTTTTTACTATAACCAGCCTTGCGGTATTCCACATAGACCGCCCGCGTCTTGGCATAGTTCACGATCTGTTTCTGCAATTCTCCATTGGCGGTCATCTGCGATTCCAGTTCCTTGATCTTTGCCGACAGTGCATTAAAGCTGATGGTAGCCGCAGCAGCTTTTTCCAGCAAATCTTCATAGCTCATATCTCCATGCTCTTTCAGGTAGATCACCGCCTGGGAGAGCTGTTTTAAGTTAAATACCTTCGCCCAGCGTTCATAGCCCGGTCCCTTGCCGGCCCGGACCGCTGCCTCAATATCCACCAGCAGCCCAGCCTTTGGAACGGGCTTTTGCGAAAAAGTACGGCGGGGTTTTGCCGTGCGGGTGCCCTCGATCCGTTCCTGTATCGCCTGCTCGGTATAGTCGCCTTTCAGCGTATTGCACCGGGTATAGTTTTTCTGCCCCGGCCCCCGGAGCCGGAGGTTCTTGCGTTCCCGGTTGACTTCGATTCCGGCAGCCTCCAGCTTCTTCAGGAAGTCCTCAAAGTCTTTCGGCCTTTCTTCCAGGGCCGCGTCGATTGCCCGGCGTAGCTGCTCCTGGAAGGAGGGCTGTTTCGTATTTCCCAGCCATGTGCCATAGTGGTCCCTGCTGGGTTTTGGATTTTCCACGATAGACAGACCGTGCTCCAGACACAGCTTGTCATTCATGCGCCGGATCGCCCAGGTAGAGCCCCAGAAGTTGCGGAATTTCCGGGTGCAGTCAAGGGCGGTGGAATTGATGATGATGTGATTATGAACATGGTGCTTATCCACATGGGTACACACCACAAAGGCATGATTGCCCTTTGTCAGTTTCAGTGCGAGCTCCCGCCCGATCTGGTTCGCTTCTTCCGGCGTGACTTCGCCGGGCTTGAAGGCTTGCCGGAGGTGGTAGGCGATCACATCATCCGCGCCCCGGTCCCGCCCGGTCAGGTTCAAATACTGCCGCTTGGAAAGAAGGAACTCCGCATCCGCGATTCGGGTATCACACTCATAGCCATAAATGAATTTTCCAAAATCCGTTTTCCGCGGATTCTCCACATAGTCAATGATGTCCGCAATGGCCGTAGACACATCCCGCCCTTTTCCCACATGCAGCGGCATTAGTCTTGTGGTTGCTATCAGGATCACCCCCTTGCCAAAATGAAAGAGCTGCCCGGAAGGACAGCCCTTGGTATGTATTCGTTATAGTGCCGGTGTATCTTTTTACTTTGGCATCCGCCCGCCGCATTTCCATAGTGCCATCGGGTGATGTTCAACACGCGAGAGAATATCAGCATCGTCAAACAAAAGGCCCGGCTGATAGTTTCCCTCTGCAAAAGCCTGCCAGAAGGACAGCTCCGTATCTTCCGGTTTTAGAATCGCGGCTAAATAATCCTTTACCTGTTTCTGCGCACAGGCCAGGTCAAAGCGTTCTCCACGGCGCAGCACCGGTGTAAGGTCCGTCCTGATTTTCCGTGCGGATATGCTGCCGATACCATTGAGGTCAAAGTATTCCGGCACGGTTTCCGAAGCAATCGCCGCGTAGAACATGATACACTTTCTGAAAAGCGGTTCCTGCGTCTCGTCAAACAATCCATACTTTTGCATATTGAACATATCATATAAATCCCGCGGGGCCGCCCGGTTTAAGAGGGCGACCGTCTTTGCGGAGAAGATTTCCAGAGGATCAACGTTTAATACTGTAAGCTCCTGATCGTTCCATGGCAAATAAACCGGTCTGCGGGAAACAGGCAGCACATGGCAGCGGAGCATATAGTTGATCTCAATTTTCAGGTTGTCTTTCATTCCTCCGGCATTCACATACTCGTACACGAAGGAATCCAGCGCGTGGTATTGCTTTGATTTCAAACTCAGCGTATAGCCGGAAGCCGCCATGTATTTTTGTATGTGTTCATTGATCTGCTCCCGCTCCGCTAGCATAGCTTCCCTTGATACATCCTTTGAGAAATCCAGGTCTATATCAACCGACAGGCGGGGCAGATCAAAAATCGTCAGATTGATCGCCGTGCCGCCTTTCAGGGCAAGGCTGTCCGCAAGCAACCCATCGCTTTCCATAAAAGAAAGAACATCCGCGAGGCGGCAGACTTTCTCAAAGGTGTCACGGACAAAGCCGAGTTCTTTGGCCTGCCTGCCAAGCGTAATACGGTCAAAGCGCATCATAATCAGTTACCCCCTTATTTATGATCGTTTTCAAATCTTTTGGAGCAAACAGTTTCCATCTGTTATGAAGGACAAAATCGCCCTGCTTTTCAAAGAGATAGGTTTTACTGGCAGAAGACCGTTTTTCACATTCCACAAAAAACGGTTCCGGTAAAGACAGTTCCTCTTTCCATGCTTCAAGAATAAATCCGGCCTTTTGATATAGCTGCGCCCGGCCATACAGTTCCAGCGCGTCAAGCAGTTTGCTGTAATCAAGCGAAGGAATCAGGAGAAGGCAGCGCAACAATTCTTCCAGGCCTCCGATTTTTTCAAAATCCGCTATACTGTCTATCACGGTCCGCTCTAAAGAAGTCACGCGGATGCCGGTGTCTGTTTTTATGATGTCCGTATTTCCCCGGCAGGCCATCGGACAGTAATTTACGCCGTCATAAGAGAACGGGCGGACGCGCTTTTGGGTGGTGAAGTACACATCATAAAAAACCTGGTTCGCATATCCGTAGTATTCAAAGGCGCTGTGGTGGGACACACAGGCATCGTCTGTCACGCGGGAAGCTATCTGGTAGCGGTTCGGGATCGCCTGTCCGGTTTCCATGCTGATGACCGCATATAGATTGCGGCGCACACGCTCGATATATCCTTTTTGCAGATAACTCTTTATCTGCCATACAGCGGAACTTTCTGATCCGGCGAGCTGCACCATATCATCATGTGTAAAACAGCGCAAAGCGGCAAGCTCTTTGTATCGTTCCATTGCACAGCCTCCTTTTTTGTTTTCATTATAACGCAAAGCAAGAGAAAATACAATGGTTTTGAACGGATTTAGAAATAATCGTTTTTTGAACTGCACGAAGCAATAGGGAAAGTATCTGTTTTGTGCGAATTTGAAAATGTATTAACGTTCCGGCTCTTTCCGTTTTGTTGGTGCATGTACGGCTGCCGTCCGCTCTGTACTCTGTTTTATGCCTTCGCGGATCGAGACTTTCTTCCCATGTTCCTTTGTATAATCGAGCCGGGCCTGCGTAAGAAAGAGATCGACAAGTCCGGGGTGGCTACGATCCACCACAAAGTAAACATTCCGATCTTGGCCGAAGCCGTCCGGGTTCTCGTAGACCGGAATGGTTTTCGCCCAGGCTTTGTTATCGCGGGAAATACGCCCATCCCAATCCTTTTGCCGGACCGTGCCCGCAAGCACATAAAACATCCGGTCATAACCGAATTGTTCCAAAACCTGATGTACTGCCTCCGTTCCGAGGCGGTTATCCCGGTAGTGATCGGCAATGGCCTGTTCGATTGCCTCCTTACAGGCGATATTTGCCTTATAGGAAGCACGGTATTGTTCCAGTTCTCCATGCTCACGCACATAGGAAGCCGGATAGATATATAGCTGTGTTGTGTCTTTCATGTGATCCCTCCAAATAGAAAAAGCTGCCTTGTGAGACAGCCCCGAATAGTGAAAAAGAGGGCGGGACACCGAAAATGCCCCGCCCATAAGTTTATCCAAATACAAAATCTTTGAGTGCGTGGTTTGCGCCGCCGATCATCCCGACCAGCCAGGCCGCCGCCATTGGCAGACCGTAGGGGCTTATCAGAAACGCGATCACCAGCCATGCAAGCCCGGCCCACACTCCGGCAGTAAAGAACAGCACCAGCGACGCCAGAAATACAATGCCTGATAAAATCCCCAGCACCGCGCCGGATGCGATCACCAGGAACTTGCACACCAGATAAAGAAGCCCCGTAACCAGGACAAAGGGAAACGCCAACAGTTTGAATATCAGACGCATAGGTCAAGCCTCCTTCCACGGGAAAATATCATGTCCCTCTGCCAAAATTCTACCGTGCCGGTTCCCGGAAAGCAACGGCTATTTTCTCCGTTTACGAAATGTTTGCAAATCCCCGGAGCAGCTTATCCATACCATTCCACAGGTCATCCAGCCGGGTACGCAGATCTTCCACATCCGCAGCATAAACGCTGCCGGTTTCATTGGCACGCCGGGTGTACTGGTTTAAGTTGTTGGAGCAGATACGAAGGAGGCGTATCATTTCCTGAATGTCGCCCATATCCAGGTGAATGATGTAACCGTCCACCGCCATTTTGCGGAGATAAGCGGAAAGGTTGGTGATCCCCAGCTCTGCCATGCGCTCTTTTATCAAAGCAGCCTCCGCCTCGGTCAGAACAAACTCCACACGGACAGACCGCTTATCCCGTCCGCCCTTCATCGGTCCAGCCCGCCTTTATGGGGTGCGCCTCTACCGGGAGCAGCGACGGCGGCCTGGGCCTCTTTGAGCCTGCCGCGCATGGACGCCTTTTTTAATTTTTCCATGTATTCCTGAACATTGCCCGGCTTTGCATGGTAATCCCGTTTCAGCCGTTCCCGGCGCAGGATCACCGCCAGCTCCCGCTCGCTTTCCGGCGCGTACTGCATGGATTTTGGCGTGCCGTGCTCCGGCATAAGCTCATTGATCTGCCGTCTCCGGGACTGATAGGGCAAGGTAAACTGTACGCCGTCCTCGAATGTCACCGTTACCCGGTCAATGGGACAGGACAGTGATTTCACCCGCTCCACATGGGAAGGGTAATCCAGAGGGTAGATGGTGCCGGTCACTTTTCCATCCTGCAAACCATCCAATGTAAGGGCATAAGCTAAAATCGGGTCATTCGTCTGCTCATGGTAGAACATCCACACTTTATTTTCATTGCTTTCCTGTAGATACACCTCCCGCTCGCTCAAACAATAGGTGCCGCAGGGCCGTGACATCCAGAGAAGGCGCCGCTCCTCCGGTTCTCCTGATAAGGCCACCTTTTGGATCAGTTCTTTATCCACGTCAAAATCTTCTTTATAATGCTGTGTATGCAGTTCTACGACCTGCCCCAGAAAGTCCAGTATGTCTACGCCTTCAAATTTGGTCCCCATACTCAAAGCCCCCTTTCCGGGACAGGCGGTGTGATCTGCCTTGCCTCATGCTCCGGGCGCTCGGATTTCAGGCGGTCCAGGACAGAGGGCTTTTCTTCCGGCAAGGTCTCCGGGGCAAGCTCCCGGATTTCCTCGTGGGTCTGGCCGTCCGTCAGGTCCGGCTTCACAGGGGGCTCGTTGTTCAGCCTGCCGTCCAGCATATTATAATTGCCGGTCTGTCCTTCCTCGTAAAGCTCCGCGTTCCGCAGATAGCTTTCAGGCGGCTGGAAGGGCTGCCCGGCGAACAGGATTTCCCGCTGTGCTTCAAACTGCCGGAGAACGCCGTTTTGTAGCCGGGCAAACTCCGCATACTGATCCGATGTAAGCCCACGCTCCAGCATTTCCGCCTGAGAATGGGCCCAGCCCTCACCGTAGAGGAAATAATACATATCCGCCCGGTCTGTGACAAAGCATAGGGAGCCGTCGCCGTTATCGTAATAGGAGGTAAGCCCGTCCTGATAGTGATAGTGTTCCTCGCGGCCCAGATAGACCCGGTTGTCTGCCGCAAGCATGGCGACCATGCCGGCATAATTGCTGTGTACCGCGGAACGGATTTCCACCAAAGGGTCCGGATCTTTGGAAAGCTGCCTGCCGGGAATCTCATTCAGTTTTTCCATCGCCGCGTTTCGGGGCGTCTGTTCCTCATGGGCGCGGGCAGCTCTGTCCGGCTGTGTTCCGTCCTTTCGGACAGCACCCGGTTCCGGTTCCTTTTCCTTTACAAAATAGTGGACGTTGGCAGTCGTGCGGCTGTTACACTCCTTCGCGTAAGCCTCGGCTGTCTCCTGGGAGGCAAATTCAAGGGGCCTGCCGGCCTCCTTGCACCAGCTTTCCGCCCGCCCAAAGATTGAAGCGGCGCTGCGCACCGCCCATACACCGTAAGTCTTTTCTTTTTCCATCGGCACCTCCTGTTATCGTTCCTGCTGCTTTTCCGGTTTTAGCCGGGCAGACGGTTCCGCTGTTTTCGTTTCTTTAAGCTGCTGCCGGAGGGAGGGCCTTTGTTCCGGCTCCGTATCTGTGATATTCACATACTCGCCGATGATACAAAGCGCCTCGCCATAGCTGCCGGAAGCAAATACCCGGTCCTTCATTTCCTTTGCCTGGTCTGTAAGCCCATGCTCCCGCAAAGTGCGCTCAGCGATCCCCACCAGGTTAAAAATATTGCCGTCCTGCCCGATCAGCGCGCAGTCCGGCTTTTCCGGCTCCGGCGCCGGTTCCCCGATAAACCCGCCCAGACGGTTGGGGACAAAATCAGAGAGCCATGTGCCACCGAAAGTCTCATGGGTCTGCAAACGCCACATGGCAAGTTTCCCAATCTCCAGGTCCACACCCTCAAAGGGATAGAGCAGACAGGGAGAATCATTATACTCAAAAGCAAAAATATCCTGGAACTTCGCGCCGTTTTTCAGAATACCGGCCTCGGTGAACATTTCATTGATCCCGTCAAGCCATTCCTGCAGCTCGCCGCCGCAGCCCTGCAAAATCAGGCCGCCTTTTCCCTCCATACGGCGAAGGTCCTCTGTTTCAATATGGTTGATACTCAAAAAATCGCCTCCTATCGTTGTTGTTGGTTTTCTTTCCTGTGCCGGACAGCTTTGCCCTCCGGCGTTTTCCTTAGCTGCTGCCGGAGGGAGGGCTTTTGTTCCTCTTTCTGTAAATCCGTAAGGATCGCAGATAAGGGCTGTTCCCACCGGCTCCCGAAGCCCCGTACCACCGTTCCGGCCAGAGCACCGTTTTCCCTGAACATTTCCAGCGTGTCAAAAGCCCGGTCAAAAAGAGAAATGTTTCCGGAATCTACACATGGGGCAAAGTGGATCACCCCTTTGGGATAGTTCCTGCCGGTCCCGATCCAGCCCCGCACAAAATCGTCAAAATCTTTTGTGATTCCCGCATCTGCCAGCTCCACGGCATGGCTGGCATTTACAAGACTTGTTTCCTGATACTGGCGGCCCAGGACCAGCACGCCGGTCTTTGGATTGAACAGGAAGCGCCGGTTGCCGATCTGCTGCATGTCAATGGCCTGCGTCCTGGTATCGATCCGCATGATCTCCGGCACAATCGGTATTTTTTCTATAAGCATCCCTCCAAACTGTCATAAAAATAGAGCACTAAAATGCGCCCTTTGTCCGCAACTTAGCCCCATTTCAGAGGCCGGGAGTATTCTAATATAGGCGCCCCGTAAACAGGGCCTTAAAACCCTTGAAAACACTGGCCTGATTGGGCTAAGTTGCGGACACATCACCCTCTGTTTTGCCGCCTGCGCCGTTTCCGTTCCCGCTCGGATTTCCGTCTGGCAAAGCTACGGCAAAAATCCGAACAATACGCCTGGCTTGTGACCGGAAGGTAAGCCTTTCCGCAGACCGGGCATATCTTCTGCCTGAGAGAAGAATCTTCACCGGTCAGGGCAGATTCCAGCTTTGGCTCCGTAGGCAGCACCGCCGCCCGGAAATAACGGCAGAACGCGCCGGTCCACCATTTATTCAGCATGTAGCAGGGACAGTCCAGGGGGAGGCAGAGCTTATCCTGGCAGTCATAGTTGGCGCACAAACTCGTCACCAGCCTTCGGATTGCCGCCCGCTCGGATCGTGTCAGTTCTCTTTCCGGTGGGGCGCTCATTTGCGCCCACCTTTCCTCGCCGGAAATTCCAGCTTGAAATTCACATACTTGCCGCCCGTATCATCCAGCACCACAACCGCGTCATAGGTCCGGCCCGTTTTTTCACTGTAAAGCCCGGACATAGAAACGCGGCCCTCTTTCAGAAGGGCCGCCGCAACGGTTTTTGTCAGGGTTTTCTTCTTACCTGTAAAGAATTTGTTATCTTTCCAGAGGGCAAAGGAGCAGTCTCGCTTTTCACAGAAAAATCCCTTTTTGCCCTCATACACAGTGCCGCCGCAGCGGGGACAGGTGCCGACAGCCTCGCGCCGGGTTCCTTTTGCGTAAGGGAACAGGCCGGCAAACCGTTCCTCCGGTGCGGTATGTTCTTTGACAAGCCCCCTGTTCATATCGGCGATCCCTTCCATGAAAGCCTCCGCACTGATCTCGCCGCGCTCCACCTGTTTTAGTCTGGATTCCCATTCCGCGGTAAGCAGCGGGGATTTAATATTATCCGGCAGGACCGTAATCAGGTTGGTTCCCTTTTCCGTGGGAATGAGCTGTTTTTTCTTTCTCTGCACAAAGCCGGTTGTTACCAGCTTTTCCAGTGTAGCCGCACGGGTAGCCGGGGTGCCTAAACCCTTGCGCTCTGCATCCTCCGGCGCGTCTGCCGCGCCTGCCGTTTCCATAGCTGCCAACAGGGAATCCTCCGTATAGTGCTTTGGCGGGGAGGTCTTGCCTTCCCGGACGCCTGCTGCCACCGGTTCAAAGGTCTGGCCCTGGGTAAGCTCCGGCAAGGCCGCGTCTGCGGGGAAAAGGTCTGGTTTTCTTCCAGTTCCGGCAAAGCGGCATCCTCATTGTCTTTTTCTTCCAGCTTTTGTTTCAGCCCCATGCGGTAGAGCCGTTCAATTTCCTTCCAACCTGCCTGCAAGACGGTCTTTCCTTTCGCTGTGAAGGAATGGCCTGCACAATCCAGTACCACCGTGACCGCCTCAAAGCGGTGCGTCTGGCCGGTGGCGCAAAGGAGCCTCATGGCGATCAGCGCCAAAACATCCCGTTCCCCGGAAGGGAGAGCAGACAGGTCCGTCCGGGCGATCTCCACGGTGGGAATAATGGCATGGTGGTCGGTGACTTTACTGCCATCCGTTACCCGGTCAATATCCGGTTCTTCCAGGCATCCTTTCCCGAAAGGCATGTTGTCCCGCAGCCACAGGATCAGGGAGGCGGCGGTTGCCTGCATATCCTCGGTCAAATACTGGCTGTCGGTACGGGGATAGGTCGCCAGCTTTTTCTCATAGAGGGATTGCAGGTAGTCAAGGGTCTGCTGGGCGGTGTAGCCGTAGATACGGTTACATTCCCGCTGCAAGGTCGTCAGATCATAGAGGCGGGGAGGCTGTACGGTCTTTACCTGCTTTTCCACTGAAAGGACAGAAGCCGTCTGCCCGTCACATTCCCTGCGGATTGTCTCTGCTGCCTGTTTTTCCGCCAGCTTATCACCGGAAGCAGTAAGACCGCCGCAAGTGATCTCTGGGACATAGAAGGGCCTGCTGGTAAATGCCTGAATCTCTGCCTCACGCTGCACCAAAAGCGCCAGCGTTGGGGACATGACGCGCCCGACATTCAGGGTGACGCCGTACAAGACAGAAAACAGCCTGGTCGCATTGATCCCAACCAGCCAGTCCGCACCGGCCCGGCAAACCGCGGCCTCATAGAGACGGTCATAATCCTTACCGGGGCGCAGGTGTTCAAAACCGTCCCGGATCGCCGCGTCCTCCATACTGGAAATCCAGAGGCGTTCCATCGGTTTCCTGCACCCGGCATACTCATAGACCAGACGGAAGATCAGCTCACCCTCGCGTCCGGCGTCAGTGGCGCACACCACGGAATCCACCCGTTTGTCCTTCATCAGCCGGCACAGGAGGTCAAGCTGTTTCTTCTTGTCCTTCGGCACCTCATATTTCCATTCGTCCGGCAGGATCGGCAGATCGCCATAGCGCCATCTGGCATACTGTTCCCCGTAGGCTTCAGGCTGTGCCAGCTCCAGAAGGTGGCCGACGCACCAGCTCACCAGGTAGCCGCCGCCTTCCAGATAGCCGTCCTTTTTCTCATCTGCGCCCAATACCGCCGCCAAAGCCATAGCGACAGAGGGCTTTTCTGCAATCACTAATTTCACTTGTCATCCTCCATTTCTTTGAATATAGAAAAGGCAGCCGCATAGCTGCCCTTATAAACTCGGTTCCTGTTTTGCCGCTGTTTTTTCCTTTGGTGCTTTTTCTGCCTGTTCTTTTACCTGCGCCTTATTTTCTGCCAGCCGTTCCAGGAGCCCCTTTTCCTGTTTCCGGCCAAGAGTTTTTGCCGCCCGGTCATAATACTGTACCTTATCGGAAAGAAGGTCAGCCGGAGCCACCTGGGTCGCATTAACTTCCTTAACCATGCTTTCCAGTTCCTTTGCCTGCATATCGCCATTATCCGGTACGATCAGCACCTCATGTATAGACGAGGGGAGAACATAGAAATTCTTTCCAAGCAGCTCACCGATTTTATCCAGAACCCCGTCCCGCGCAAGAATCCCGGAACCGTTTACTTTGCTGGCATTTGTCAGAACATACATTGGCATAGTAGCTGCATCCAACGGTTCTGTGCACTCAAACAGATTTTCAGGTTTTGACGAGAACATGATTTCGTCCATCATATCTTCCATACTGTAAAAACAGACCGGGCTTCTTTCTGTTTCTGCCGCAACTGCATCCTGATGAAGCTGCTCTTTAGTAACACCCCACAATTCCATCATACGATCTGTAACAACAGCAGAGGCAACACCCTCTTTGCTCTCCATGACCTGAATCCGGTAGACCGCAGCCAACTCTCCGCACGGGGTAAACGGTTTATCTTTCAAATACTCCCGGTTTTGTTCAGGATCGCATAGACGGATAGCAAGCATGGGCTTTACTTGTCTGTAATCCATTAAGTCCGATACTTCAAAGGGAACCCTGGTATCTTGTTCCGTCCTGATCTGTACGATTTCCCGTATGATTTCATCCATTGGCCGCCCCTGCGCAAGCTGCTTGGCATAGGGTTCCAAATAGATTGTCGGGACAGTAATTTCTCCGTCGTTTCGGATCATAAGGCCGGTAAGCCTCCGGTCATTTCCTTTTGTCACTTCTTCCAGAGTGATATGAGCCTCCTGATACTCCGGCGGTAAATACTCCCGGATATGGTTTTTGATATATTCCGCAATTTCAGTATTCATCTATTATTCCTCCGTTCCATATTTTCGTAACCTTCATCCGCCATTTTTCCTGCCTGCATCAGACAGAGCAGCACAACGCCGGCTACCGTACCGGCTGTAAATGCGATAAGGTGTGTTATGATACTCCACATAAAAATGCCTCCTTTCGGGCAAAAGAAAACGCCCACTGTCCAAGTGAGCGCTGTGCCAAGTTGTCTTATTCTGTTTTACTTTTTCGGGAAATAGATTTCTCCCACGGGTATTTCCCGCAGTTCTTTTTTCATTTGATGTGCGAAGCGGATCGTCCTTACGGTTCCGCCTTTTTCCCGCCCGTCATACACCGCGATTACCCGGTCAGAGTGTTCCACCATATAGCGGGTGCGGGGGGAATAGACGCTCTGCTGCGTGACGCTGGGGTGGCATTTCTCCTGCATAACAACAACATCCGCGCAAGCCTCCAGCATTTCATAGGTCCGCCTCTTTGCCCTGAGACTGTCCAGCCGTTTCTGATATGGGATTACGGCAATCAATTCCAATGAAGGATCATCTTTCTGCTTTTCCATAACTATTTCCACAAAATACTGATCCACGCCCTCCGCGACCCCACTCATGAAGCAGGTAAAGCCGTCCGCAACCGATTTTTCAATTTCACGCAGCAGGGCAGCCTTTACATAGTTGATCTGATTCTGCGGTAAATCCCTGTGTCCCGTGACACAGCATGTTTTCTTTTTCATCTGGCACCTCCGATAATAGATTAAAACTACCGCCTTGCTATAGTGTAGTAGGTTTATTTTAGCAAGTCAACGCAAATACCCTTTTTCATCTACCGAATATTTACCTCCTGTAAGGTACAATCTATTATGCAGAAGGAGGTGACTATGATGTATGAAGATTTTGTCCCGGAACGGCTGGCAAAGCTAAGGGCGCTAAAGGGAGTATCTGCCCGTGACATGTCTTTGTCGCTGGGTCAGGCGAACAATTACATCAATAACATTGAGAATAAGAAGTCACTTCCCGCCATGCAGTCCTTTTTCTACATCTGCGAATATCTCGGCGTAACACCCCAGGAATTCTTTGATGAAGGAAATGCCTGCCCGCAGACACTACAGGAATTTATGACTGAGGCCAAAAAACTGGACTCAAAATCAATGGAATATATTCTCGGCATTATGAAAGAACTCAATAGCAAACGGTAGAGCGGCCAGCAGTTGGCCGCTTTTCTTAATATTGTATCCGGTAATGTCCTGATAATGTCCCATCCCTATACCGGCGATAATCCCTGTTTTGTCCTAAAATGAGCCGCCTTTTGTCTGGCGGCTCATTTTCCTGCTGCACTCTTTATCATTTCCCTGTACTGCCAAAGGCGCCGGTGCCCCGCTGCTCCCCAAGCTCTGTCACAAAATCCGCGATCACCACCGGCGTAATGACGAGCTGGCCGATCCTTGAACCTTTGGGAATGTGCCGCGTCTGGCTGCTCACATTGCTAAGAATTGCATGGATTTCCCCACGGTAGCCGGAATCTACAGGCGGCAGCTCGCAGACCAGCCCTTTGACAGCCATGCTGCTGCGGGGGAACACATATCCGGCAAACCCATCCGGCACCTCGATCCCAAATCCCAGGGGAATTTTCGTAATCTCGCCGGGCTGTAG
>OGRR01001563.1_pt1 | contig 14029 bp, 10 predicted proteins | sample 1553511 | NCBI WGS metagenome assembly OGRR01 (sample SAMEA2580040, study PRJEB22360) | human gut metagenome | biome: human gut; feature: human-associated habitat; material: faeces | place: Denmark | collected 2008/2010 | reverse complement strand
TTCTTCTTCTGCAGGAAGGGAAAAATATTCTCTTCGCTTAAGTTTTTCGAGATCTTCTTCTGGAATATCCAATGGGCAAGGCTGCTCAATTCCCGCATCATGAAGTGCCGCAAGAATTGTTCTTCGCACAGCACCTTCTTTTATCAGATGTCCGATTCCAAGCTTTCTCATCTGATCGTTAACTTCTCTGGAATGTTCTGTGATATAGAACTTAATTCCACGTTTTTTCAGACTTGCTGCAAGCATTTCGAGTGCATCTGCCGCTGTAATATCCAGGCTGTTGATTGCTGATGCGTCCAGAATTACGACCTTTGTATCCTCTTTGATGCTGTTTTCAATATCTGAAACCAGCACTTTGTTATTTGCAAAGAAAAGGTTCTCGCTAAATCTGTAAATAATCACATGCTTGATTGGATATGCAAAACGGTTTCTCTCCAGATCATAATAAACTTCTTTTCCCGGAATCATTCCACGGAAAGATCTCGGAGGGTTTGTAGCCCTTAAAATCACTGCAACAAAAGATAACAAAATTCCGATCACAACTCCGTAAATCGTACCAAGGAACAGCACACCGATCCCTGCTGCAATAAAAATATAAAATTCATTTCTGCTTACTTTAAACAAGCGTACTGCAAGATGTGTCTCTACAACATTCATCAGTGCAGAGATTACGATTGCCGTCAATACCGGAACCGGAAGATATTCGATAAATCCGGTTGCACCTATAAGTACAACTGCCATGGTCAGTCCCGCTGTAATGGATACAACCTGTGTCTTTCCTCCATACTGTTCATTCATGGAAGTCCTGGAAATACTTCCATTTACCGGGCAGCATCCTACTGCACCGGCAGCAAGATTTCCTGCGGCACAGGCAAGGATTTCCTGACGGTCATCCAGTTCATATCCGTTTTTGGATGCAAAATTGTTCTCTGACAAAAGTGTCTCTGCCATGATCACAACAGCAACCATAAGTGCTCTTCCCACAGCCTGGGTAAGATTGATCCCTGTAAAATCCGGGAAAATAAGCCGCGGAAGCCCTGGTTGAACTGCCTGCAGGAGAACTACACCATACTGGTTTACATGAAAGACAATTGTCGAGAGAACTCCGGCAATCATAATAACGATTGCCATCGGGAACTTTGGAATCAGTTTTTTGGATACAATCAAGATTACAAGTGCTCCAATTCCCATTCCAAAGGACAACCAGTTTATCTTTGTGATTGCCAGAAAAATGTGTTCTGCAAGTTCTATGAATTCTCCAGTCCCCGCCGGGCTTCCCATCAGTTTCGGAATCTGCATCATAATAATTGTCACTGCAATACCACTGATAAATCCGCCCATAACCGGTGTCGAGATAAAATCAACAATCTTATCTGCATGTAAAAGATAAAACAACAATAACCAGAGTCCTGTAAACAATGCGATCAATGGTACATACTGCAATGCCTGGGCTGATTCTGCCGTCACTCCAAGTGTTGCCAGTGCAGCTCCGACAATTGCCGCCGGTGCCGCATCTACTCCGAAGATAAACTGTTTTGAAGTTGAGAGCATGGCAAATAGCAGGATCGGCAGAACAGATCCATAAAGTCCATACACCGCCGGAACACCTGCGATCTGTGCATACCCCATAGAGATTGGAATTGAGACCGCTGCCATGATAATTCCGCTTAAAATATCTTTTGGCAAATATTCTTTTTTATAATTTTTTAATGTTGAAAATATTTTTACAGACACTTTTATGTCACTTCTTTCTTTTACTTCTTTTTTGCTGTTAATTCTCTACGCTTCCAAATGGTCCGATGTCCAGAGGATTCTGGTTCTGAACTGCATCTGTTCCATCAGCATCTTCTGATATACCGTAACCCTTTTTATCACCTGCTGTCACTTCTTGAATCTTATCAAGAAAAACTGCTCCGTACTGTTCATATTTCTTAAATCCCATACCGTGTACTTCAAGCAGTTCCTCTTTTTCAAATGGAACAAGTACACACATCTCATGTAATGTACGATCTGAAGCGACCATGTATGGCGGAATTTCTTTTTTCTTTGCCAGCGAATAACGCACAGAACGCAATTCTTCGAATAATTCTCGGCTTTTATCCGTAAGATTTCCGGAAATCTCGCCTTTTCTATGAGATGCTTTCTTTCCGCTTCCGGACTTTTTCTTTTCTGTAAGTTCTGACTTCTTGCAGCGAAGTTTCAATTCTCTCGATTTCAGTAATTCTTCTGACCGGTCTGTCAGTTTCAGGATCGCATAACGATCTGCGCTCTGTTGAAGGTATCCGTGTTCGAGCAGTGTATAAACTACGTCTTTCAGCCTCTGCTGAGAACATTTACTCTGTCTTCCATAAACGGAAAGTTCATTCATCCCTGCACTTCTGATCTTCGCTGTATTCGCTCCCGCCAGTGTGGAAAGGATCATTGTCATACCGTATCTCTGTCTGGATTCGCGCACACACTCGATCACATCTGCCGCAATCTCTCCGACATCAAGCTCTACGAATTCTTCCAGACAATTGGAACAATTCCCACAATGTTCTTCTGCCTCTTGTCCAAAATAATTCAATATGTATTTTCTAAGACACATGCTCGTCGTACAATAATTACTCATCTTACGCAGCCGAAGAACATCCTGTTCCCGGATCACCCGGAGTTCTTCTTCTGTGTATTCTCCAATCTGCTCTTTACTATCCAGCAGGAGCTGATTGATCATGATATCCTGCGGTGAATAGAAAAGGATACATTCTGCCGGTTCTCCGTCTCGTCCGGCTCTGCCTGCCTCCTGGTAATAATTTTCCATGCTCTGCGGCATATTATAATGAAGTACAAAACGGACATTGGACTTATCTATTCCCATTCCAAATGCATTCGTTGCGATCATAATCTCTATCCTGTCATAAATGAAATCTTCCTGACTTTCATTTCTTGCCTCTGTCCCCATTCCTGCGTGATATCTTCCGACAGAAAATCCAGCATTCTGCAATTCCAAATAGAGTTCATCTACATTTTTTCTTGTTGCACAGTAAATAATTCCACTGTCTTCTCTGTGCTGTGTAAGATATTCCTTAATTGCATCCTTCTTCCCACGCGCTGGTCTTACTTCGAAGTAAAGGTTCTCTCTGTCAAAACCGGATACATTTATATAAGGAGATTCAAGATCAAGTACTTCAAGAATATCTTCTCTTACTTTCTGTGTTGCTGTTGCTGTAAATGCACTGACGACCGGGCGTCTTGGAAGCTGGCGGATGAATTCTGTGATCTTCACATAACTTGGGCGAAAATCCTGTCCCCACTGGGAAATACAGTGAGCCTCATCGATTGTCACCATAGAAAGTTCTGTATGACATGCAAAGTCCAGAAACCGTGGTGTCAACAAGCGTTCCGGAGCGACATAGATCATCTTATATCTGCCTGCCGCTGCCAGTTCTAATGCTTTTGTAATCTGCCGTTCTGTCAGTGCACTGTTAATATACGCTGCATGAACTCCTGCTTCATTCAGTGCCTTCACCTGATCGATCATCAATGAAATCAGCGGTGATACTACGATCGTGATCCCAGACATCAGAAGTGCCGGAACCTGATAACAAAGTGACTTTCCCGCTCCAGTCGGCATGATTGCCAACACATCTCTTCCATTCAAAATCTGATCTACAATCTCCTCCTGTCCTTTACGGAAAGAATCGTATCCAAAAATTTCTTTTAATATCTGTGTTTTTCTACTGTTGCTTTCCATCTACTGCTGCCTTTCACCTGTTGTTAACTTTCACTTCTAAAATCCAAACATTGCATTCAGTCTTTCCAGTCTTTCTTCAAATTCCGGATAAAACTGTTCTTCTTCCTCTGCCTGATAAGGCATTTGATAAAAGTTGCGGAGAACCACAACCGTCAGTACTTTCGCGTTCTGCTCATCAAGTTCTTTCATTCCTTCTTCACAGTTCTTAAGAAATGTATGCCATCTCCACACGAAATCTTCGTATCTCTTCTGATCTGCAATTCCAAGCCACTTCTTAATCTTCACTTTACCACGTTCCTGCTTCTTACACTCATGCACCTGGATAAAATACTTGAATCCATTCTCCTCATAAATACGTCCAAGAGGGAACAAACGGCAGATTCCCGGTCTGTATCCATGAATAGAACATCTTCCATCTTTCAAGAACAGACAGGCTTCTTCCTCTCCTGCCATCTTTAAATTAGGAAGTACCATCCCGTCAACTACATTCAATTCCAGATAGTTTGCAAGCAGTGTATCAAAATTCTCTTTTTTTCCGAGTTGCAATCTCCACAGATCCATTGGATCCAATATGATGGAATTTCCCATTCCCTGGCAGCATGCAGAGCAGCCTTCACAGTCATGACAGTCCACCTTAACCATATCTCCAGAGGAATACAGACGTCCGTCTGAAATTTCATTAAGATCTACTTTGCGCTTCATTTTCTATCTATCTCCATTTTTTCTGAATTTAATCGTGTTCTATTAGTATAATACAGATGGACTGTTGGTTGCAAGAGCTGTGTTATTGTTCGCGGTTGGTCAACATAATTTACAAATGATACAAAAAAGTTGTTGATGGCACAGGAAACTACACTATCATCGCGCGCCCCTGCTCATCAACAACTTTCCATTTCACATTATAAATGATTAATCAAACTTAATCCTCGTATCCGTTTGGATTCATGCTCTGCCATCTCCAGGAATCTTCACACATCTTGTTCAGATCTCTCTCAGCTACCCAGTGCAGTTCTTCCTTTGCCTTGGAAGCATCACAGTAACATGTAGCAATGTCTCCTGCACGACGTGGTTTAATCTGATAAGGAATCTCTTTTCCACAAGCTTTGGAGAATGCTTTCACCATGTCAAGTACGGAATATCCGTTTCCTGTTCCAAGATTATATACGGAAACTCCTGCTTTCTCTTTCAGTTTTTCTACTGCGCGGACATGTCCCACTGCGAGATCAACTACGTGGATGTAATCGCGGACACCTGTTCCGTCAGGTGTATCATAATCATCTCCAAACACACCGAGGCACTCAAGTTTACCGATTGCGACCTGTGTAATATATGGAATCAGGTTGTTCGGGATTCCCTTCGGATCTTCTCCGATCAGTCCGCTCTCATGAGCTCCGATTGGATTGAAGTAACGAAGAAGTACGACGTTCCACTCCGGATCTGCTGTATGAAGATCTGTCAGGATCTGCTCCAGCATCCATTTTGTCCATCCGTATGGGTTTGTACATGTTCCCTTTGGGCACTCTTCTGTGATCGGGATAAATGCCGGGTCACCATATACTGTTGCAGAAGAACTGAAGATGATATTCTTCACGCCGTGATTTCTCATTACATCACAGAGAACTAAAGTTCCGGCAATGTTATTCTCGTAGTATTCGAGTGGTTTAACAACTGATTCACCTACTGCCTTGAGTCCTGCGAAATGAATAACTGACTCGATCTCTTCTTTCTCAAAGATCTCGTTCATTGCTTCTTTGTCGCGGATGTCTGCTTTATAGAACTTCAGATCTTTTCCTGTGATCTGTTTTACTCTGTCTACAGCTTTCTCTGATGCGTTGTAAAGGTTATCTGCGATTACAACATCATATCCTGCATTCAAAAGTTCTACACATGTGTGGCTTCCGATAAATCCGGCGCCTCCTGTTACTAAAATTGCCATTTTAAAATTCCTCCTCTGAGCTTTATTGCTCAAATTGCTGCTCCTCACAGTAACTGTGTTCAGCAGCTTGCTTATCTTTGCTTTGTTGTCTCTGATTATAACACATCCACCACAAAAATCTTTATACGAATAGTTCCTCTTATGGTAAAAATGTTGCATGATCATTATGATTCACAAATTCTGTAACTGACAACACATAATCTAATCCCACAATTTCTGTGGATAAAGACCTTCGTCTTTCAAAGCCTGTACCGCTGCGACTACAACCGGCTTGTCCTCTTTGTATGTAACTCCATACCATTTATCTTCGGATTCAAGCACTCTTACGGTTGCTCTGCCCTCTGCCAGAAGGTCACTGACTACGGATGGCAGGAAGTACTCACATTTCATTGGATTCTCCTTAATACCTTTCTCAAGGAATGCCGGGAATCCTGCTTTGATCTCATCTAAAATACTTCTTGTGAATCCCCACATATTCATGGATACAAGAGTATCTCCGTCGATAGTTGTCCATGTCTCTCCGTCGTCTTCTGAGAAAGCGATTCCACCGTCACGCTTCTCGATCTTTGTACGCTCTGTGATTCCAACCAGCTCTTTCGCCTCATTGAGTTCACATACGCCACGAGCAACATGTCCGTTATCTGTAACTGTATTCTTCAGACGATAACCTACCATTGTATAACGGTACTTATCATCATCTTCATGTGTTGTAAGGAATTCATAGATTGTCTCAAATGCATGACGTCCGTAATAATCGTCCGCGTTGATTACTGCAAATGGTCCATCCACCTCATCGATCGCACTTAAAACAGCATGTGCTGTTCCCCAAGGCTTTACACGTCCTTCCGGAACTTCGTAACCTTCCGGGAGATTGTTCAGATCCTGGAATACATACGCTACATCCATGATCTTCTCAATTCTCTTTCCAACAGCTTTTTTAAAATCTGCTTCATTTTCTTTCTTAATAATAAATACGACTTTCTCAAATCCTGCGCGTTTTGCATCAAAGATCGAGAAATCCATAATAATATGTCCTTCCTGATCTACCGGGTCAATCTGCTTCAGCCCGCCATATCTGCTTCCCATTCCTGCTGCCATAATGACCAGAACCGGTTTCTTCATAATGAAATCCTCCAAATATTATTAAATATTATGTTGCCTGATGGCAATTACATTTCTATTGTATGACATATAGCTAAAAAAATCTAGATAAAAATCAAAGAAATACATGCACAAAAATCCATGCATTTCATCCCACTGAGATCATAAAATGCATGGATTTTCCTGACTGTCAGGTTATTTTACTGATGTTATTTCACATTAAATGCGTCATTCCCCGGATATACTGCGCTTGTTCCAAGTTCTTCCTCGATGCGGAGTAACTGATTATATTTCGCTACACGCTCCGAACGGCTCGGCGCTCCGGTCTTGATCTGGCAGGTATTCAGCGCTACTGCAAGATCTGCAATCGTTGTGTCCTCTGTCTCACCGGAACGGTGGGAAGAAATTGCTGTGTAACCTGCTTTGTGTGCCATCTTGATTGCTTCAAGAGTCTCAGATACAGACCCAATCTGATTCAGTTTGATCAGAATAGAATTTCCGCATCCAAGCTTAATTCCTTTCGCCAGTCTCTCTGTGTTTGTGACAAAAAGATCATCTCCAACCAGCTGAACTTTATCTCCCAGCTCTGCTGTCAGCTTTTTCCAGCCTTCCCAGTCTTCCTCATCAAGTGCATCTTCGATTGAGATGATCGGATATTTCTCTACCAGTTTCTTCCAGTGGTCAATGAGCTGTTCTGAAGTATAGACTGTTCCTGCCTTTGGAAGTTTATACTCTCCAATCGTCCCTGTCTTCCATTCTGAGGATGCCGCATCCATCGCGATCTTGAAGTCTTTTCCAGGCTCATATCCGGCCTTCTTCACAGCCTCAAGAATTGTCTCGATTGCTTCTTCGTCTGATTTCAGTGCCGGGGCAAATCCACCCTCATCGCCTACAGATGTTGCAAGTCCTCTATCTTTCAATATTCCTGCAAGTGCATGGAATACCTCTGTACACCAGCGGATGCATTCTTTAAAAGACGGCGCTCCCACCGGCATGATCATGAACTCCTGCACATCCAGTCCGGAAGAAAGTGCATGACACCCGCCATTTACAATGTTCATCATTGGTACAGGAAGTCTGTTTCCATTCACTCCTCCAAGGAAACGGTACAGCGGAATCTCAAGTGCATCTGCTGCCGCTCTTGCACATGCGATTGAAACCGCAAGAATTGCATTTGCGCCAAGATTTGATTTATCTTTTGTTCCATCTGCCTGGATCATTGCCTGATCAATTGCATAAGTGTCTCCTGCATCCATTCCAACCAATGCACTGTTGATTGTTGTATTAATATTTTCTACTGCACGGGAAACACCTTTTCCACCGAATTTTGACTTGTCTCCATCACGAAGTTCAAGTGCCTCAAATTCTCCGGTAGAAGCACCACTTGGAGCTGCACCACTTGCTACAGTTCCATCTACAAGATGCACTTCTGCCTCAACCGTTGGATTTCCGCGTGAGTCGATAATTTCTCTTCCAATTACTTTTTCAATTTCCAGATAATTCATAGTTGTCCATCCTTTCTGAGGACTCCCTCGTCTGTGTTCAGGTATTACAGACAAAGGAGTATACATGATTTATTCACACAGTTAGTTTTCTCTAACCATATGTATTCTATCAAGTTTCTTTGCAAAACGCAATATTTCTACATGATAATGATTCTCATTTTATGGGTTTCTATATATTATCTGTATTTGCTATTATTTATATTCTTACTTTTTTATAAATACTCCCTCAGCTTCTCAACCTTCTCCATATCCGTTGCCCAGCTAGTGGCAAATCTGACTACTGTATGCTTCTCATCCGTCTTCTCCCAGAAGCTGACCCTGACATTCTTCTCAAGTTCTTTCAGCTTCTCGTCTTCCATCTCAACAAAGATCTGGTTCGTCGGAGAATCAATATAGAAGTCATATCCTTTTTCTTTCAGGATTTCTTTTAGTCTCGCAGCTGTTTCGATCGCATTTTTACTGATTTTCATATACAGATCATCTGTAAATAACGTATCAAACTGAACACCAAGGAACCATCCTTTGGCAAGCAGTGCTCCGTGCTGTTTGATCAGTGTCACAAAATGTCTCGGTGCATTTTCTTTTGTAAATACAACTGCCTCTCCACAGAAGGCACCTACCTTTGTTCCACCAATATAGAAAATGTCACAGTATTCTGCAATATCTTCCATTGTCACATCTGTATCTTCTACTGCAAGACCATATCCAAGACGTGCTCCATCGAGATACAGTGGAATATGGTACTGCTGACAGATATCAGAAAGCTCTGCGAGCTCGCCACGTGTATACAGTGTGCCATACTCTGTTGGGTGAGAGATGTAGACCATCCCCGGGAAAACCATGTGTTCATGATTCCCATCACTATAAAACTGATTCAAATAATCTGCCACATCTTTGGGCTGAATCTTTCCTTCCAGCTGCGGAAGGGTCAGTACTTTATGACCGGATGCTTCAATCGCACCCGCCTCGTGTGATGCAACATGACCTGTCTCAGCCGCGATAACGCCTTCATAGCTCTGGAGCACGGAATCAATTACTGTCTGATTTGTCTGTGTTCCTCCCACAAGGAAATAAATGTCTGCCTCCGGGCATTTACATGCCTGACGGATCTTTTCCTTTGCAGATTCACAATATGAATCATTTCCGTATCCTGTAATTCCTTCTTTATTTACTTCTGCCAGTCTGCGCAGGATTTCCTCATGTGCGCCTTCTGAATAGTCATTTTCAAATGAAATCATTTCTTAGCTTTTCCTTTCTTTCTGAATGTTGCATTTTTATTCACAGTTCTTTTCTCTGGAGATTTCTTGCTCCTTGATTCATTTTTTGTTGTGATCTTCTTAGCAGTTCGTTTGTCAACGGTTTTCTTTTTTCTCACACTGTATCCAAACGTTCCGATCTTTTTTCCAAGTCCAAGATATTCTCCATGGGAATATGCCAGAAGACCTGTCTTATTGAGTTCGAATTTGCCCTTCTCATCCATATAGGACTCGTCCACCTGAACCGCTTTCACTTCTGCAAGAAACATATGATGACTTCCAAGTTTCTCAATTTTTGTCACTACACATTCAATATTAACCGGTGCTTCTTCAATGACCGGTGCGTAAGTAAGCTTCTCTGCCTTTTTCGCAGTCAAATGACACTCTTTCCATTTATCCACATCCCGGCCGGAGCGCACACCACAGTAATCAGTCGCATGGGCGAGCTGTTCGGTTGTCAGATTGATCACAAACTCTCCGCTCTCTTCAATCATATGATACGAATATCTTTCCGGTCTTACGGAAATGTATACCATCGCCGGATTTGTACATACAGTTCCTGTCCATGCAACGGTAAAAATGTTCGTATTTCCTTCTTTATCTGCCGTACTTACCATAACTGCCGGAAGCGGGTAGACCATATTACCGGCTTTCCATACCTGTTTCGCCATTTCTCTTTCCTCCTGAAAACCGTCCCCTGTTACGGAGACGGTTCTGACTTTCTATTTGAAAATATCTTGGGCTTCTTACTGCTGCAGTGCTGATACAAGTGCCGGAACGAGCTGTTTCTTACGTGATACGACACCTTTGAGCATCAGTTTCTGTGCATTATCTTCCAAATCATAAGCTCCGATAATCTTTTCTCTTGCTTCATTACCACTGCAGATCAGTTCAGAAGACTCTGTAATAATATTTGTCAGCATAAAGAAAATCATATCCAGACTGTGATTTTGTCTTGTCTTTTCCATCTTCGGAAGTACTGTTGCCTTAATCTCTTCAAGCTCTTCTTCGCTCATTGAATTCACCTGACCAACACCAAATACCGTATCATTCACTGTAAACTGTTTAAAATCAAGGAAGAGAATCTCCTCGGCTGTCTTTCCTTTGAGGTTGCTTCCTGCCTTGAACATCGCCTGCGCAAGTTTCTCTATATTGATCCCTGCAATCTCTGCAAGCCTTTTCGCTGTGCTTTCATCAAGTGGTGTACAAGTTGGGGAACGGAACATCAATGTATCGGAAATGATCGCGGAACAAAGAAGTCCTGCATTCACCGGATCTATTTCGACACCATTTTCCTCGTACATCTGAGATACAATTGTTGCTGTACATCCAACCGGCTGATTTCTGAAAAATACAGGTCCGATCGTCTCGATACTGCTCAATCTGTGGTGATCAATAATCTCCTGGACATCTGCCTCTTCCACTCCGTCTACTGCCTGGTTCTTCTCATTATGATCGACAAGGATCACCTGTTTCTTGCTGACATTGAGAAGTCTTCGTCTGGAAACAAGACCTAAGAACTTTCCATCTTTATCTACAACAGGGAAGTCGCGGAAACGCTTGCGTGCCATCACTTCTTTCACATCATCTACATAATCATTCTTGCGGAATGTTACGAGTTGATCCTTTGTCATGAAAGATCTTACCGGAATACTCTGGCTGATATGCTGCGCTGCCGTAAATGTATCATGCTGTGTCCAGATAACGACAATTTCTTTTGCCTCTGCCTGACGCAGAATATCTTCTGAGATCGGATCATTCTGGCAGACTACCATACAGCTTGCATCCAGATCAACTGCACACTGCTGTGCATCAATTCGATCCCCAATGATAACAAGATCATCTTTCTCGATAAAGCTTGTCATCAACTCTTTGCTTGATGCTGCAACAGTTACTTTTCCTTTATAAAAATAACCATGTTCATTTCCTGTTACAATTTCACCTTCTACTGCTGCTGCAATATTACGGTACTGTGTTCTTGCCTTCGCAAGCATTGTGTTATCATAGACTTCCATATAGGATTTCGCAATATCACCTTTTGTGATTACACCTTCCAGCACACCATTACGTGTAATCGGAATCGTATGAGTATTCATCTCTGACATCTTTTCCCATGCTGTACGGATTGAGAGGCTTCCCTGAATTTCCTGACTTTCTTTCAATTCCACATTTTTAATCTGTTCTCTAAGATCAGAAAGCAATAACGGAACTTTTACGCCAAAGTGTTCCAGTACATATTGTGTCTCCTCGTTAAGCTGCCCTGCACGACGAGGCTCATACATTTCTCCGGTAATCTTTGTCTTAAGATTTGCATAAGCAATTGCTGTACAAATAGAATCTGTATCCGGATTCTTATGACCTACAACATACACCTTTTTATTCTCAGCCATTTTTTCTATCTCTCCTTCTCAAATTTATCTCTTATTTACTTTTACACTCACATCAATTTATCTCTGTATTCTGTCATCTTACATGAACAGCTTCTTCATTAAGTATTAAACCTGACAATTTACTATTCAATAAGTAGAGTAACATTTTTTTTCTATTAATCCAACCGCATTTTTCATTTTCTTCACGGATTTTGGCTCTTTTGTTGTATTTTTTCTCATACATATGTTATACTTTTGATTAACGAGAAAAAGAAAATGAGGTGCTTTTAATGAGCGAAGAAATGAAAGAATTACAGACAAATGAAGTAACAGAAACAATGGCAGACTATGAAGATCATTTCGATGATGCGAATCCATGGAACAGAGTCCAGGATTATATGGATAAGAAAACTGTTCTTCCTGTTAAAATTGAAGGTGTTGTCAACGGTGGCGTAATTGTAATGGTAGAAGGACTTCGCGGATTCGTTCCGGCTTCTAAGCTGTCCCTTTCCTATATTGAGAATCTGGAAGATTATCTTCTCAAGGATATCGAAGTACAGGTGATCGATGTTGACCAGGCGAATAATCGTCTTGTCCTTTCTGCACGTGAGCTTCTGAAGGAAAAGGAAAAAGCAGCACGTGATGCACAAATTGCAAGTATGAAGGTTGGAACTGTTCTGAAAGGAACTGTAGAAACACTTCAGAACTATGGAGCATTTGTAAAGTTGGAGAACGGACTTTCCGGTCTGGTTCACGTTTCACAGATCTCCCAGAAGCGTGTAAAAATGCCTTCTGATGTTCTCACAGTTGGTGATGAAGTTGAAGTGAAAGTCATCGGTATCAAAGATGGCAAGATCAGCCTGAGCATGAAAGCTCTCGAAGAAGACAAAGAGAGGGCTGAAGAGAAAGCTGAAAAGGTTGTGATCCCGAAAGCGGAAGATATCGGAACAAACCTTGGAGATCTCTTTAAAAATATCCAGTTATAGAAATTGGTGCTGTGATCCTGTTCAGATTGATAATCTGCGTAATTGGCAGCATGATACAGAAAAAGTCCCTTCAGAAGTTTATTTCTTCTGAAGGGACTTTTCTATTTTCATAGTTTCAATAATTCAGCAATATTTATTATGCGCAAGCATTCTCCAGAATCTCTTCTAACGCATTCTTGGAACTCGTGTGACAACGAATCACATCCGCATTACATCTGCCGGCCTCTTCTACCGCACAGCGAACCATTTTATGGGATACTGTGTTTGTGAAAAGAACAATCAGATCAGGACTTCCAATCTGTTTGCTTAAGCTTGCTGACATCTGGGTGAAGATTTTCGCCTTACAATTAAACTGTTTACAGACTTTCTTATACTGACATACCATTCTGTCATGTCCTCCAATGATTACTACACTCATACTGAACCTCCTGAAATTAAGATCTGATTATCCATTGCTTTACTTATTATTTTCCTGTATGTTTTATGAATTCATTTCCACATATCTTCCTTATTCGTTAGTTGTGTCTAACCTATGTATTTACTATACTATAACGAAAACGTAATATCAATATCATTTACTGATAATGTTTCTCATTAAAATAAAGAACTGCCGGGTCCAGCCTTTACAAAAGCTGTTCCCGGCAGTTCCTGCCTTACTTATCTTATTTTATGATGTCTCACTCAACATTACTGTTCACACGATATGCGGCCAGTAACTACTCAAGTTCTGTTCTTTTATTTTCATCCAGCAGATTCTTCATACTTCTAAGGCTTATCATCAATGTAGACGCATTGTGCAAAAGTGCAGATACTGTCGGCTGGACAATTCCTGTCACGCCAAGCAGAATCAGTCCTGAATTGATTCCGACGATATTTCTGTAATTCTTATGTATCCGCTTCATCATGGCATTTGCCAGAAGTTTCAGCGTCACAACTTCACGCAGGTCATCTGCCGCAATCGTGATATCTGCAATCTCTCTTGCAACCTCTGCGCCGTCACTGATCGCAATCCCCGCATCCGCTGCTGAAAGAGCAGGTGAATCATTGATCCCATCACCGATCATAATTACTTTTCTTCCTTCTGCTTTTTCTTTCTCAACGAAATTCGCTTTATCTTCCGGAAGAACCTCAGCATAATATTCA
>OGRR01001531.1_pt1 | contig 14191 bp, 13 predicted proteins | sample 1553511 | NCBI WGS metagenome assembly OGRR01 (sample SAMEA2580040, study PRJEB22360) | human gut metagenome | biome: human gut; feature: human-associated habitat; material: faeces | place: Denmark | collected 2008/2010 | reverse complement strand
AATTTTTGGAGCAGTCCACTATGCGTTACCGTAGCGGAAAGATGCAGGAGGGGTTAGAAAAGCGCAAACAGAACCTTGGGGCTAAATTACAAGAACTGCGTATGAAAATCAATAATCGGAAAGACGATGCTGTGGACTTCCACACAATGGGAATAGACCATATTTTTGTAGATGAGTGCCATTATCAGAACTTTCTTATTTTTTTGTTTGACATTCTAAATATATTGAAATTCAGCATCTTTTTTATATAATAAGTTCTGATTATTTTTACGGTCGTAATATGCAGGGTATAGAATATATTCTGTATCAATTTGGAGATAAGGCTGTAATGTTTGTATTTGCTCAATAGTCCTTTTCGTAAATTTGGATATCTTAATGATTTTTCTGATTGCATTTGACCTCCTGTTTCTAAAGAGAAACTGCTCAGTGGAAGTTTTTAGTATTTGTCCAATAAAGCACATAGGTTGTATTCTGTTTCCCACATTCTTGACTGTTGAACTCTGTACCAATTCTTCAGGCCGTTGCGTAACTCCCATTCCAATAACACCGGGCATATCAAATTGTCAATTCTTTATTACTTGGCATTTTTTAGAAGATGTTACGTTGGCATATAGTTTTGAGCTTGTATGAAAAATGACATTTACTACTAATGAATCAACTTTACATAACATAACCATATTTTGCATCGGAAATATGAGATAATTTTCCTTTTTTATTGTATCTTTGTATTTGATAGGCATGGAATTTTCATAATGCATGAGTTTAACCATCCATAATATTAATGAATAATTCCACTTACGTGCTGTATCTTAACATTTTGATATTTATTTAAAACTCTAACTTAAGTATAAATTACTTCTATTTTTTGTTTTATGAGTTCTAATTTTAAAACACCTCTTTCTGTATATGTCTTGTATGACAAGGATAATACTAAAGGTAGCGAAACATATGAGAAAATTTACCATCTTCTGTGTCGTAATTCAAGTAGGCCTTTTGAAGATGGGCTTGATATACCAGTGTTCTTTCGAACGGATATGGCCAATCAAATTACCCCGATAGATATAAACTTCAGTAATAAAACTATTGCAATATTATTGGTTGATGACAATATGTATTGTAATACTATATGGGATGAGTATATAAAAGAATTATTAGTAAAACAAGACAATGGGGCACTAAAAATATTTGCCGTCAAACTATCCAAGTATGCTTTCGACATAAACCCACTTCTTCAAGAAGAACAGTTTATTTGTTTGAAAAATGAGAATATTGAAACTGATTGGCATGAATTTCAAATAAGACTTTATGATAACATTTTACGCTATTTAAAGTCTTATAAAGTTGGGCAAAAGCTAAAATTATTCATTAGCCATTCTAAAAAGGATAAAGATCATTTAGGTGAATCTACGGCAATTTCTTTAAGAGATTATTTGCGTTCAGATACTAAACTCGATTCTTTCTTCGATGTTAATGATATTTTGGATGGTCATCAATTTGCCCAACAGATTCAGTCAGGTATAGCTTCATCCTTATTAGTTATCATAGAATCTGATACATATTCAGAAAGAGAATGGTGTCGAATTGAAGCTATCTCTGGTAAGAAAAATAATGTACCTTCAATATTAGTAAATGTATTGAATGGAGTTTCTTCTCGAACATTCCCGTATTTGGGTAATATGCCAAAGATTAGATTTAATGGCAAATGGGATGACGTAATTATCTTGCTTCTACGTACTGCGTTAGACCAATATTATGAGAAAGAATATCTTGAGCAATTGGTAATGAAGTGCGATTTGCAAAATACTTCTATTCTTCCTGTTCCTCCGGAATTAATGAATTTAATTAATATTGAAGATAATATAAAATCAATACTCTATCCTGAACCACCGTTAGGTCGTGAAGAGTTGGAGGTTTTGAATAAAAATGGTAAGATTACAAGTTTTGTTACTCCGAGTCAGTTATATTCAAATATGAATAAGATACAGGATAAGAAAATCGCAATTTCTATTTCGGAAACTCCGGAGGCTTTAACTAAAGGAATCGGCAAAGCCATGTTTGATGATTTATCTGTTGAAATAGCTCGTCATCTGCTTGTTACTGGAGCTAAATTGGTGTATGGAGGTGATCTTAGAATTGGTGGTTTCACAAAACTTTTATGCGATCTTTCATGTCAGTATGGCATAAAAGAAAAGTCTGATCCAAGTACAATCTATTTCACAAATTATTTTGCTTGGCCTATATTTAATAGGCTCTCAAAATCTGACATCGCTGAATTTAAATACGACCGTGTGGAAATAGTAAAAACAGAAATACCCAAAGGTGTAGGTGAGGAGGATAAGGGGAAGTTCTTTGAGCCAACTACGCCAAGCAAAATGTTTCTTTGGGCAAATTCTTTATCTATTATGCGTAAAGAAATGGAAGAGAATGTTAATGCACGTATCGTTTTGGGTGGCAAAATTGTCAATTTTAAGGGGCGTATGGCCGGAATATTTGAAGAGGCGATTTGTGCTATACAGAAAAAACATCCAATTTATTTATTAGGAGGATTTGGTGGAGCTTCTGCACAAATAGTGAAACTAATGAAAGGTGAAACTACGGCAGAAAAACTATTTGAAGAAGCAAAAACCAATGAGGATTATAAAAATTTAATTGAATATTGCCAAATGAGTTGTCTGCCAACGATAAATTACGATGAACTAAAGAAATTCGAAAATAAGGATTATCAGGTTCTTAGAAATGGACTTGATAAAGATGAAAATGAAATTTTATTCAACTCTATTAATATTCCCGAGATAATATCATTGATTCTCAAGGGTATTAATAAAGCTTTTAACTATTAATATAAATTATGCATAAAGTATTTGTAAGTTTTCATCATGCCAATGACCAGAAATATAAAGAAGGTTTGGTTAGTTGGGCTGAAAAAAATAAAGTATTCATTGATGGCTCTGTTGACATGGGCGAGATTCCAGAAGATTGGGACGACCAAAAGATACGCGAATATATACGCGACGAGCATTTGAAGGATACAACCGTAACCATTTTACTTGTAGGAACTGAAACAAAAAATCGCAAGCATATTGATTGGGAGTTATATTCAAGTATGTACGATGGTACGGTGAATAAGAAGTCCGGCATTATTGTGATATTACTACCATCTGTTAAAAGCGAATATTATACATGCGCTCATAGTAGTGAGAAAACGTTCTACCCAGAGACGACACAATGGATGTCTATTGATAGCCGAGAAGAGTATCATAGGCGTTATCCATACTTACCGGAACGCATCATTGATAATTTGCTCGAACCCAATGCCTTTATATCTGTAATCAATTGGGATAAGTTAACACCAGATATTTTGAGACAGATGATTGATAATGCATATAATAGTCGTGCCACTTGCACTTATGATTTATCAAGGCCAATGCGTAAAAAAAATGGATAAGTAGAATAATAGATTATGGCATTAAATAGATTTTATTTAACCGAAAATTCCATTGCACAAAGAAGTGGTTTATGTATATTCATAAGTCACCAAAAAAGAGATGCGGACACTGCTAAAAAAATAGCAGACTATTTTATTACTTCTGGTATTGATGTCTATTTTGATGAATATGATACAAAAATAGACAGAACGAGACCTTACTCGGTTGTAAGTGCAATTAAAACAGGTATCAGAAACAGCACGCACATGTTATGTCTTTTATCCCAAAATGCATTGGATTCAAAATGGATCCCTTGGGAAGTTGGATATGGATATGATAGAAAAACTGTTGTAGGGTTAACATTAAAAGAAATATCACAATCAGTCTTACCCGAGTATCTTCAAATCGTTCCAATTCTAAGAGGTACAAAATCGTTGAATAACTTTATTTCTAATGTGTTAAAACGAGATGAATCAACGCTTATAAATGAGAGGAAATTATTTGCCGCATATCAATCTCAGCATCCTTTAGACTCTGTTCTTAATTGGGAACTGTAACATAACTTCCAGCAGGTATAATACCTTGCTGGAAGTTTATATAATATACCAAACAGTACTTGTATATCTTAATCGGGTAAGAGGAAAACGAAGAAGTAAAATTTCTCCTACTCAATTTGTTTTTGTAAGTCCTAAAAGTATTTCAAGATTTGCTTTTCCTTCCTCTGTCTTCCACTTTTTTCTCATTTTCTTTTGATTTTCGCCTTCAAGGGTTTCCAAAGCTTTTTCTTCTTGTTTTGTGGTTATATCAAGATATACCATTGTGGTTTGAATACTTTCATGCCCAAGTAAGTATGAGATTTGGGCTATGTTCATCCCGTTTTCAAGCCAGTGTGAAGCTTTGGCATGCCTAAATTGATGGGCATGTAAATCCATAGGAACATCTTGGCACCTTTCATGAGCCATTGTGGCATATTTTTTCAGCATCTTGTTCACGTTTTCAGCGGACATCGGGACATATATGCCTTTGCTCTTAGAACAGAAAAGTAATGCATTTGCATCATTCTGTTTCGGATGGTATTTGATAAGATACCTTTTCAAGCATTGTGCTGGCTTGGCCAAAAGAGGAATCGGACGTTTCTTTCTTCCTTTGCCAATGACTATTATGTGAGGTTTTACACAGTCTATAACAATATTGCTAATTTTCAGAGTCAGAAGCTCGTTGATGCGCACAGCGGTGGAATATAAGAGAAGCATCAGAGTGTAATCACGAAAGCCTATAGTACTCCCTTGATTAGGCATGGACAACAATACATCAACAGCCTGTTTACTGAGCCCGATGACCTTTCTTTTAGAGTTTTTCTCATTTGGAACATTTTCCGCTTGTAAGAAAACAGACATATAGGATATATCTCTAAACGACAAATATTTCAGAAAAACACGCAAGGCTGACAATCTTACATTACATGTTGCTGGACTGCAACCCCTATTTTCCTTTAACCAAATAATCCACTCCATTATATATTCCATACAGAAACATTCTGCGCTTAATGTTTCTGGTGTAGTGCCTTTTATTACTCTGAGGAATTCTACATAGAGTTTCACGGAGATCTTATAATTTCTCTTTGTGTGAGGACTGCATGCCTTGATTGAAGGGACATAGTGTTCGAGCCTGGAACCCTTTTGCGCAGTTCCTCACACAAGCCTGCAGTTTTCTTCCTGCGGTCATTGAACTGTCTCCTTGATATGAGATTGGGAATGCAGTCCTTGTACTCTTGCAATTTATAGTCGAACAACCACTTCTCACTATCAATGCTCTCTGTCTCTGCTGTCAGGGACAGTGCCACTACTTCCAAGTCAGAAAACTTAGGAACAGGACCACGGCGTGGAACATTACCCGATTCATTGACGAGATTTTCAGAGAATTGCTTGCATATCTCAAGTATTTTGACGAATTTTGTATAAAGGTTGTACATACGATGGTTTGAACTTAATGTTTGATTGTCGCTAAGTTACTAAAAATCAACGATATGTGCAACTTTTTACTCATCTTTATCAACTTAAATTAATTCCGCCAACGGGTAACAATCAATTAAAAAACAACTTGTTATGGTAAAGAAATTTTTAACAATCATGTTTGCTTCAGTGATGGCAATGCTCGCTTTCACTGCTTACAGCAACGACGATGAGCCACAAGGACCGTTTGGAGAAAAAATGTTGGAGAATATCGACAAGATAATAGTCGACCAAGCTGATGCCGGAAATCTCTATCAGAAAAAGGATGATGCTGCCCGGTTTATATTGGTAGCAGACTCAAAGGAGGCTGCCCATGGAGTGTGTGAGAAGTTCATTCTCGATCAGTGGGACGTAAAGCAACGCACTGTCAAACTCCCTGACAACTGCGGCAGAATCTCACTCACACCCGGTTCGGACGAAAGTATCTTTTACACCGTTTCGTTCAATGCTCTCAAGAATTTCAAAGAACCGGACATGACAGTCGTAATCGTTCCGGAGGAATACATGGACGGGGATAATCTTGCTATAGACCAATACTTCCCGGCAAGATGGACTGAAAAATGTCCCAATTGTGGTCATAAGTGGAAAACATTTGCATCCGGACCATATACATGCTCCGAATGTGGTCATAAGTTTGATTAGTATGCACAATACTTTCCGCGCTATCTTGGCAATGACAACGTTCCTGGTAACAGGAGCGTTGTCATCCTGTAATCATACCGATGAGTTGGAGCCGGAATCTCCGGCACCACAGATTGTTTTTCTCTTCTCTCCGGGGGGATTGGGTGACATGAGCTATAATGACCGTATACTTGAGGGTGTTCAGAGATTCAAGATGGAAAACGGAGATATAGACATCTATATCTACTCCCCGGAATCCCTGCAAGAGGCTGAGAAAATTTTTGCGGACTGGCTTGAACGTCCCCAAAGCAGCATACCCGTGCTTTTTGTATTGGGTAGCAGTGATTATGAGCCAATGGCGGAACTTTATCTGGCAGAACACGACTTGACACCCAACAAAAGTATTCTGCTTTTTGAAAGCCGGAAACAGTATAAGGACGAGAACATCCATACCTTCCAGATTTCGATGTTCGGGGCTTCATACCTTGCAGGAGTATGTGCAAGAAAATGTTCTGAGATGACACCTCTGGTGCTGCTTGCCAATAATACCGACAGCCCCATCAACATAGCCAAGGACGGTTTTATTGCAGGCTATGGCAGCGACTGCGATGTGGAGTATCTGGCGGATGATTGGACGGGATATGTGTCGGCTTCGCTCGCTTACCGGAAAATGAGCGATTGGGCGGTTGATTACGACTTCATCTTTCCGGTGGCAGGTGGCTCCAACGCCGGTATATACCGCTACTCCCGTGAATTTGAGGTCTCACCGTACCTCGCAGGTATGGACATCGATCAGTCAAGCCTCTCCAACCGGATTACGGGTTCGGTCATTAAGCATATTGACCAATTGATTTACAGGTATCTGACGGAATGGGTCGTCACAGGGGATATGCCGGAGAACCAACTTTACGGTCTTGAAAGCGGGTATGCCGACTGGCTGGTCGCACCCCGATACGTGAATGATTTCAGCAGCTTAGTCAATGGAATGCGCCCTCAGGCTATGATTTTTGAGAAAGAGTATTATGAAACAAGTGGTTATTAAACTTATTGCACCGCTCCTCTGCCTGATTGGTCTGTGGAGCTGTTCGGACGATGAGCCTTCCCTGTCTCCTGACAACAAGCAGTGGACAGAGAAGGTTGTTGCCGTGGTGCTTCCCATGGAGAAAGGGCTTGATGTGCATTGGAAAAGGACATTGGGAATGTTTACAACCAACTTTGAGCGTGCATTCAAGAACCACGAAGCGGGTATAAGGTTAAAGTTTGAATACTACGATGAGGCAAAGACCGATGTGCGGGAACTTGCCCGGTCGCTGGCATTCAACGACGAGGTGTATGCCGTAATCGGCGGGCTGTATTCTTCCAATGCGGCAATCCTCGCGGCGGAACTGACTATTGTGGGCAAAACATTCTTCACTCTCGCCACCGCCGAACAACTGGTTCGTGCATACGCATCGACAGGCTATCTTTGGGCGATGACCGAGACCGACATTACGCAATGTGAGGTGCTTCTCTCCAAGGTGATTAACTATGAGGGTAAAAGTGTGGCACTTTTGGTCAAGGAGAACGACGGTTACGGACAAACGTTCATTGACTGGTTCGCATTTCAAGCACGCGAACTGGGCTTGGAAAACATGGGATGCTATGCTTACACCTCTGACAATATAGCTGATGTGTCTCGCCAAGCCATGCAGTCAGGTGCAGAGTATGTGATATGTATCCCCTCTGAAATAGAAGAGATGAAGCCGATGCTTGAAGCGCATAAAGCACAAAGTCTGAACGGGCGCAGTGTACCGCGGATGTTGTTTTCGGATACCGCCTACGGTGCGGATGTACTCAAGATTCACGGTGATGCCGCCGAAGGCATAGAGGGAGTCGCATTTGGTGCCGACCCTGAGTCGGGGTTTGACGTAAGTTACAGGACCTTTTTCAATGCTACGCCTACTCTTGGAGAATCTCAGCTCTACGATGCCGCTATGCTCATCGGCTATGCCGCATGGTACCAGCAGTTCAGACCGGAGTTGTCGTTACAGAAATCATTAAGGGCCGTTGTTTCGGGTGAAGGCTTGAACATGGGCAGCTGGACAGGTGAGGATATGGGGCTTGTGGTGGATGCGCTCGCTGCCGGAAAGTCGCCCTATGTCCGTGGAGCGTCAGGACATTTAAGGTTCGATGCCAAGGTGTTTACCAATGTACTTGCCACCACTTACTATAATTTCAAGGTTTACAACGGACAGTACATCATCCTTGACTATAACACCAGCGACGGGGGGAACCGCACGGATGCGACACTTGCCGGTTGGAACTGGAAAGCCTTCCGGATGCAGGATTTCGACAATTCAGGAGAATTCAATTACCCTGCACATACCGGCAACTGGGCACTCCTTGTCGCTTCCTCCAAGGAATGGACCAATTACCGCCATCAGGCAGATGTGCTCGCTATCTATCAGCAGCTCAGACAAGCCGGATATACCGACGACCGTATCATTCTCATTGTCGAGGATGACATAGCCGATAATATATCAAATCCCAACAAGGGAGTCATACAGGTGACTATCGGGGGAAACAATGTATACGAAAATGTAGAGATTGATTATCGTATGTCATCGTTGAATACAAAAGATATACTTGCCATTCTCAGTGGCGAAAAAAGCGAAAAACTGCCCACGGTAATCGAATCTACTGAGAACGACAACCTGTTCGTTTTCTGGAGCGGACACGGTGTGCCGGGGGCCATGTGTTGGGATGAGGAAGCTTACGCCATGACAGGCGATAAACTGTCTTCTGTTTTTGAGGATATGAACCGCAAAAGGCGTTACCGTAAACTTCTCATGATGGTGGAGGCTTGTTTTTCGGGCGGTGTGATGAAGCAGTGCGAGGGCATCCCCGGGATGCTGTTCGTCACTGCGGCCAACGGCGACGAAACATCCAAGGCTGATGTCTTCAACTCAGAGATGAAAGTGTGGATGAGCAACCGTTTCACCTCCACCTTTATCGAACAAATAACCGATAACAAGGAGGTGGCTATGCGCGACCTCTATTACCGGCTGTTCATCAATACTGTCGGAAGCCATGTTATGGTGTATAATGCTGAAAACTATGGCAATCTTTATTCAGCCAATATGTCAGAATTTATAAATTCAATAGTTCGTTAAAAAATAGCCACGCCTAAGCGGCTCTGGCAGTAAATAAAATGAGTTCTTTGAAAAGTTTGTCAATAACTTGCATGTCTGGGTTAATCCCGAACACGCAAATAAATCGTTCAAGCATATAAGCATTGTGTATAAAAGACTTGCAGGAGGATATGGAATAGGTTATTCCGAGCCTCTTACATGCCGCTTTGGCCAAGTTGACAGCAGCAAGCGATGCATTGAAGTGAAAATCCAACTTTCTGAAGTCGGTTGACTGACAGTTGGTGATTCCTGCATGTTGCTTACCATCTCTCAAAATTCCAATTGGAACCTGGTTCTGTAATAATCCAGAACCTCCCGTCCATCCATCGAATCGTCTGTAGAGAAGTAAAGCTGCCACTTGTCTGTCCTCCCGTCCATCGGATACCAGATGGCTAAGGAAACATACCTTTTGAGAGCTTTTGCATATACCCTCAATCCGTATAGCTTTCCTTTGTTCACCTCGTATTCCTTGCACCGGGTCAGATCCAGATTGGCAAAGTCGATTCTTCCGTCAAACCACTTTGGATGGCCACGTTTTCCTGTTTTCTGTTCCAATGTCGGATAGTACAGGATTACGTCATTCCGAAAGCGGCTGATGACATGGAAATCGTTCTCACACATAGGCGTTATGAATGTTTCCTTGGAAAAGAATGCGTCTGCAACCACCGTTCTTGATATGCTCTGTATCTTGTCTTTTCTACTGATAAGATAGCTGCTGTACCAGTCAACGAGGTTCTTGTCCATATTATCCAAGGTTTTACAATCCGGTGTCTGAATGGAACCTAAAGTCATGCATTCATGGTTGTCGATGTCTATGACACCGATGCCCATGATTTCCAATCCACGCTTGTACTCTCCTGCACAACCAGACCAGAAGTAACCTATCCAAGGTGTCTTCTTGCCTGATTTGGGGATATAGGAAGGATCGATGGCGATGGCTTTTCTTTTACCTGTGAGATGCTTGCTGATGATAGAGCCGTTGAACGCAAACCAGTCGAAAGTTTCATGCTCAAAAAGGTTACGGTAGGTCTGTTCCGAAAAACGTCCATACCTACCCAATTGGAGGAAGTTTATACGATCAGGGATGGCCATGAATAATTTCATTGCATCCATGAACGTTTTTTCAAAAGGTTTGTGTATATTCACGACTGATTTGAGAGCCGATAGGCACTCGGATTGGTATTGCATAAGGAGTGTTTCTTTAGTCATAATCAGAAGAGTTGGGAGACTTCTAATTTACTAAAAATCAACGAATTATGCAATACTTTCCACCTTTATTATCAGCAGGTTAGCACTCTTTTTTCAGTACATTTCTTCATGCTTAACCATTCGTTTTTGACAACATTTCAATGACCTCTTTAGTGTTTTCGAACCAGCTTTTGCCGGTTCTATTGTTTAACTTTTAATTTTTCAGCAAAAAACAGCAACCGTTGTTTTACTTACTTTTTTCTTCTGCTTAACATAACCGTGCATTCCGCAAGAACTTTTGTGGAGTCATGCCGTATTTCTTTGTAAAGAGACGGTACAGCGAGGTGGAGGAGATGAAAGTGCATTCTTTCAATAGTTCTTCTACACTGGCGTATTTACCCGAAAGCAAAAGTTCCGCTACATATTCGATGCGCAAATCGTTGATATATTCGCTGAAACTTTTACCTGTGAACTGACGGAACAAGCCGGCGAACTTGTTAGCAGGAATATTGAATTCGCCCATGAGCGCCTTGCGGGAGAAAGTGTTGTCGAGGAAGAATTTCTGATCAATGATTTTTACTTTGATTTGCTCGAACAGCAGTAAGTCTGGATCCTCATCGTCATTCCATGCAATATTTTCGGACAGAGTACTACGGTTTAACTTCTCAAGCTCTTCCTTATATCTCATCGCCTCTTTCACGTTGGCAACCAAAGAAATGTTCTTCTTTCTGATGATGCGGTTGTTATATCCCAGCACGCAACCAATGATAGCTAAAGCAATCAAGATGCAGATGGCTATCACAAGCTCCCAACGTTGGTGAGTGATTTGAGCCTCCTTGTCTTTGACATCGTAGATGATGGACAACTCTTGTGAGGAACTGCGCAACTCCCTTACACGCAGGCTGTCCCGCAATACGCTTAGTCGCTCAAAATAGCTTGCCGCCTTGTCATATTGTTCCAATCCCTGATATGCCATGCCGTAGAATTTTAAGGTGGAAGACATGTAGAGGTTGATAGTATCTTTCTTATGCATCATCTCTGTTTCACGTTGCTTGCACATATCCACGATTTCATCATAACGATGCAAGTCAAAGAGATAAGGCACAACCAAGTAGGCGTACCGGCGATTGATACGCCCCATCTTCTGAAATTCAGAATATGCCTCATTCGCTTCTTTTTCTTTCCCTAATTTGGAACATACGACAGCACGATGGGCAAGCCATTTGCATTTTTCTTGCTCATAGAGTCCTTCCATTTCAGCCTCGCCTGGAGTTTTGGCATACAAGTATTTCTCAAGTTTATCAAGTACTTGAAGGGCTTCCCCGTATCTTTTATCACGCTCGTAGCAGATAAGCAAATCGTTGCAGTTTGCACGCAAATTGTCATATTTCCTGTCGTAATGCGATTTCTCCATCATCTCTGTGGCTTGCAACATATAGACATAACCACGTTCTTTCGTGCCTTGTTCATGAAGGCTCTTGCCTAAATAAAATAGGGCAATCGACTCCATACCACTGTCTCCAGCTTCTTGGGCATTTTGCATTAAAAGCTTTACCGTCTCTGCTTTTCGCTTTTCATCATATAAGCCATCATAGCATGAAATCAAACGATGAAGCAGCTTCATTGTCATCTGCTCATCTCGCTTCACCGCCTTTGCAGCAAGGGCGTTTTTATAGAAGCTGGCAGCTATGATGAAGCGGCCGGTGTTATAATACAAGTCACCTTCCGTTATATCGAGTTCATGAGTAGCTTGCTTTCCCTTCTTCCGTAGTTCCATCATGATGCGTTCAGCCAAAGGTGTGTCCGAAAAAGTAAACTCGTACACTTTATCTTCTGTTATCAGGCTATCGGGCAAGGCTGACCGGTTGGCGAGCAAAGGCATCGCCCACAATCCGCAAACAAGCGAACATAACCATATTCTCATTTTTCTATGCAAATGCCTTTTCATTATACTATGTTGTTATGATTATCAAAAGTACAACTTATATCTAAAATTAAGGATGCTTTACTTCTTTTTTGGTAATATCTGGGTAAGATTATGAAGATTTGGGAGGGAAATTAATAATCGGGAATGGCAGCTGAAAAAGCGAAAGAGTGTATTCTGAGTAATTCAGTAAATCTATCTTATGTTTGTTAAACGAAACAATCGCTTGCTTGTTTATTTGGCGTTATTTATTCTTGCAGACACATACATTAAATATTAACGTTTAAAATTCCAAATTATGAATTACAAGAAAATGACTTTTAGAGCCTCGATGCTCGGTTTGATAGTTATGTTATTTGCCGGTTTAGTCAGTTGCAGCAGTGATGATGATGACAAAAATATCCCTGTAGAGGAAACTAAAGTTCCAACAACAGGGGCTATTGTTTTTTTGTATGCAGCAACGGAGGATGAACTGTCTATATGCGACATGATTGCGGAGTACACAGATGAGAATGGAGCGACTAAGACAGAAGCTATCACTGCTACAAAATGGAAAAAACAAATCAATTTTAGTAGTTTGCCTGCCAAAGGATTGATTTCCATCAAACGTACGTTAAAAGCAAATGTGGAATTAGAGAAGAAGTCTTATCAATTTAGTAGTCATTCGCTATTAATCACAGTCGCTATCTTTGATCAAAACAAAAAGACTGTTGATTCTGCTACATCTGGTAGTACTAATTCATATTTATCTGTAGGAAAAGACAAAGTAGAAGAATATATCAAAAAAGAGAGTTCTAATACTTATTATTCTTATGTTTTAGATAAGAAAAAGAATGCGCAAGATAGTTATTTCACCATCGAATATCTAAAGCAATAATACATGAGAAGCAGCATCATCACATTAGTCCTTCTTCTATCAATCGGAGTATCTTGGGCTGGAGACCGCAATCGTATCATCGCATTAGGCGTGCGCAACTTCACCTATACTCCGAAAGAGGGAAAGGAAACGGTTGGAAGCGCATTAGGCTCTATTGCGAACGTCTTGATTACTGGGCAGAATACTACACAACAACCACAATACAAGGATGCTGTTAGGGCAGCTATTGTGAGAGGATTGACTTCCGGCTTTCGCACAATCGCTACCGACATGGGGAATATTGGTGAACAAACGAATGCCACTTTTGACTATTATGTGGATGCAACAATAAATAACATTTCCACCACGACTAAAACGGAATCAATAACTACTACCAAGAATGGTGTTAACACATACTATAAAGCCATGGTGGGAATTACCCTGCAATTCAAAGATTCACAAACCGAGGAAGTGATAGCTAGTCCGATGTTTAAGATTTCCGACGTAGATGTTGCATGGATAGAAACAGAGGAAAGTGCGATTACCTCTACTTTGCGCAAGTTGTCAGCTTACGTAGGAGGATATTGTAATCGCAAGTATCCAATCTATGGCACAATATTGGAAAGTGCCCGACAAAGCAAAGACAAGCAAAAAGAGGTGTATATCGACCTCGGAACTAATTTAGGCGCATACAAAGGACTTCATCTAACTGCCTACACTGTAAAAACGATTGCAGGGAAAGAAGCTAAGACTCAAGTAGGCAAGTTGAAGATAATGGATGTACAAGGCGAGGATATAAGCTTTTGCAAGATACAAAGCGGCGGCAAGGAAATCAAAAACATACTTGACAAGGGAGAAACTATCTTCGTGAAAAGTACAGAGTAATAACAATAAGTTGATGCCAAATCTTCCAAATCGGTTCTTCGATAAATTTTTAATAAAAAAAACAAGATTATGACAATGAACATGAGGTTTTTCATTATTGCAGCAGCGGC
>OGRR01001523.1_pt1 | contig 14235 bp, 8 predicted proteins | sample 1553511 | NCBI WGS metagenome assembly OGRR01 (sample SAMEA2580040, study PRJEB22360) | human gut metagenome | biome: human gut; feature: human-associated habitat; material: faeces | place: Denmark | collected 2008/2010 | reverse complement strand
GGCCAATGCCACCAATCCTATCTCTATCTTCGTACCCTGCCATCGGGTAATCGGCAGCAATCATAAACTCACGGGATACGGAGGTGGGCTAGATGCCAAAAAAGGATTATTGGGGTTGGAATGTTCTAATACAGAAGGAATAGAATTATGGTAGCTTTAATTTAATATACAAAAGTACGAAAAGTGCCATTCATAAGGGAAATTATGAACAGCACTTTTTTTCTCAAAGGAAATCCGGCAAATCATAAAGCCTCGTACTATGACTGCCTTTAATCAATATATAATACCCTTTGGGTTTCTTGATTCCCAAAGCCTTCTTTACCTGCTCCACACTATCAAACGTACGGAAAGGATGACGCGCCGCCTTGAACTTCGGCCCCACCAACCACACATGCTCGAAACCGGATTCTACCAATAAATCGGCAATGGCCTGATGGGCTTTCCAGCTACTCTCTCCCAATTCTCCCATATCACCGAGTATAACCATCCTGCGTTCCACTTTCATATCCCGGAAATTTTCTATAGCAGCTCTCATACTGGTAGGGTTGGCATTATAAGCATCCACCAAGAGCTTATTATCATCCGTCTCCATGAGTTGGGAACGATTGTTTTTAGGTTCGTATGCTGCCAATGCCCGGTTAATCGAATCCACCTCGACCCCGAACGTACGTCCTATCGTTGCTGCAGCCAACATATTCTGCATATTATAGGCACCTATCAATCCGGTCTGCACCTCCTGCCATTCGCCTCCGGCAGGCCGCCAACGGAACTTCAAGAAAGGAGCACATTCAAGCACCTCTCCTTCCACACTCAAGACCTCGTCACATGGACTTCCGTAACAAATCTGGTGTAAGCCCCCAGCTATACGCTTCAAGTCTTCACTATCATGGTCAATGAAAACCGTACCATGTTTGGCACGCAAATAGTCATAAAGCTCTCCTTTCGTACGAACAACCCCCTCGAAAGATCCGAATCCCTCCAAATGCGCCATGCCCACATTGGTAATCAATCCGAAATCCGGATCCACAATTTCGGCCAAAAACTTAATTTCCCCGGGATGGTTTGCCCCGGTTTCAATGACAGCGATGGTATGCTCCGGACTTAACTCCAGCAAAGTCTTCGGCACCCCGATATGATTATTCAGATTTCCCCGCGTGTACAATACGTTATGTTTTTGGGAAAGCACTGCCGCCGTGAGTTCTTTTGTCGTGGTCTTCCCGTTGGTTCCCGTCACCTGAATCACCGGAATCTTAAATTGTTTCCGGTGATAGTGAGCCAGTTGTTGCAATGCCGCCAGTACATCTTCCACTAAAATGTAACGCTCGTCATCCCCCACCGCATACTCAGCTTCATCCACTATCGCGTAAGCGCACCCTTGCTCCAAAGCTTGGGCGGCAAAAGCATTTCCATTAAAAGAGTCCCCTTTCAATGCAAAGAACAAAGCCCCTTGCGGGCACTTGCGGCTATCGGTGGTCACCACCGGATGCTGCTTATAAAGTTCATAAAGTTCTGCTATCTTCATAATTCTGTATTTTACCCCACAAATATAATGTAAATCGAGAGCAAAATATCAAACTTGCTTGAAATATTTTACCGAGATGCCACCTATATTATATAAATATAATCCAAGAAGCACGAAAAACCGGATTATTCTGCGTACATTTGCACGTAAATACTGCAAAAACAATGGAAGGACATATAGAACGTACCATAAGAGTCAACGGACAACTGATGGACCTTTCTACACCGAAAGTCATGGGAATCCTGAACGTCACGCCCGACTCCTTTTATGCCGGAAGCCGCAAGGAAACTACATCCGACATCGTAAACCGAGTGGAACAGATTATTACGGAAGGAGCCGACATGATCGACATCGGTGCCTATTCCTCGCGTCCCAATGCGGAACACGTCAGCACGAAGGAAGAAATGGCACGCCTTCGGAAAGGTCTCGAAGCCATCCGCGAAGTAGCCCCCGAGGCCATCGTTTCCGTCGATACATTCCGGGCAGACGTGGCCTCCATGTGTGTGGAAGAATACGGTACAGCTCTCATCAATGACATTTCGGGCGGACAAATGGACGAACGGATGTTCGACACCGTAGCTCGTCTGGACGTCCCCTATATCATGATGCACATGCAAGGCACTCCCCAAGACATGCAGCAGTATATACATTATGACCATCTCCGCATGGAAATCATGCAATACTTTGCGCTCAGGGTACAAGACCTGCACGCCCGAGGCGTCAAAGACATCATTATAGACCCGGGATTCGGATTCGGAAAAACTTTGGCCCACAACTACGAGTTGTTTAAGCATTTGGAAGACTTCAAGCTATTCGAACTGCCTTTATTAGTAGGCATCTCGCGCAAATCAATGATATACAAACTGCTCGACAGCAGCCCCGAAGAAGCGCTGAACGGAACTACCGTATTGAACACTATCGCCTTGACCAAAGGGGTAGACATTTTGCGTGTGCATGACGTAAAAGCTTGTGTGGAAGCCGTGAGAATATTCAATCAAATGAACGAACAGAAATAAAAAAAACATTTCCATGCCATTAGAATTCGGACTGAAAGACTTTATCGACATCTTCCTTGTCGCACTGATGCTGTTCTATTGCTACAAGGTCATGAAAGAGTCGCGTTCACTGAACGTATTCTTCGGCGTGCTGATTTTCGTCGTATTCTGGTTGTTTGTCTCCCAAATACTGGAAATGAAACTTTTGGGTTCCATTCTCGACAAACTGGTCAGCGTCGGTACACTGGCACTGATTATCCTGTTCCAAGAAGAAATCCGCAACTTCTTTTTCACGATCGGTACACACCGGCAAGTGGAAAGTCTCCTCAAACTCATCCGGCGCAACAAGAAAGACAATAAAAAAACAAACAAGGACGACATCATGCCCATCGTCATGGCCTGCATGAGCATGAGCAAACAAAAGGTCGGGGCATTGATTGTCATCGAACGCAACTTGCCCCTCAACGATATCATACGTTCCGGCGAACTCATCGATGCCAACATCAATCAACGGCTTATCGAGAACATCTTTTTCAAAAACAGCCCGCTGCATGACGGTGCCATGATTATCAGCAAGAAGCGCATCAAAGCAGCAGGCTGCATCCTGCCTGTATCCCACAGCATGGACATCCCGAAAGAATTAGGCCTGCGCCACCGTGCCGCCAAAGGCATATCGCAGGAAACCGATGCCCTGGCCGTCATCGTTTCCGAAGAAACCGGCAATATCTCCGTAGCCTACAAAGACACATTCCATCTCCGCCTGTCTGCAGAAGAGCTGGAACGTTTTCTCACGGAAGACCGACTATAATCAATTCATCATCAAACTCAGATAAGGGGCGCCCCCTTCCAAGAACATATCCGGCAACTCCCGAATATGTACGCTACGACAAGTCCCACCGCTCTCCGAGCAACAACATTCATTTCGTCCTTCTTTCCGGCACAATCCGTTTTCCCACACGTAAACTCCGTTATTCTCCGTGATATCCTCATCTCCTACAACACGTACCCGACCGGCCGTATCCGCATGTTGCCGCGCATACAACTGCAAGACCTCATACGCATGTATCACACGCAATTGCACCCGGTTTTTCTGACGAATCATTGCGACATTCCCGGCAAAGCCGAATGCCTCCCGCACCTGCTTATACAGAATATTTTCAACGACTGCTGAAACGGAAAAACACTCCAAAACCCATAGTTTATCTTCACGCGGAACGGCCCAAATCAGCCCGACACACCGTTCGTTGTCACGCGCCACCACGACACAACCGTTCCCAAGGAACAAATCTGCACATACAGTATACAAGTCTGCCTCATCATGCAACACAGCATAAGGAACACGACGTAAAAAAGCATCCAAATAAGACTGCAAATCCCCCAACACTGGTTCAACTTCATGCATAGTGGTATAAACTTCACATACCACTTTATCGGTATCGTATGATACTTTCCACTCCGACAATGCCACCTCAGGGCAAGTATAATAACCAAAACGATGGTAAAAAGCAAACAAACCTTCATCAGCCGGAATCAAAAGACTGAATAAACACCCGTCGGCATACATTTTACGGTGAGCCTGCCCCATCAGTTCCGTCATCAGCCCCTTGCCTCGGTATTCCGGCTGCGTGCAAACCCCTGAAACATAAGCCACAGGAACAACGCCGCCTCCAAACATCATCCGGTATGGCAAACGCTGCAAAGCCGCAACCACACGCCCGTCCCTTACGAGGCAACTGTTTCTTTCAGGCGTATATTTCCGGGTAAAATAAAGTTTCATAAACTCTTCCGTATCGCCGAAACACAAGCTCCACAATGCACGGGTCTGCCATTTTATCAAATGCTGTTCCGGTGTCAGCCCACACTCTTCAATCTCTGCCTTCACCGTACAAGACGACCACACACTGTATTTCATCAGCAACATCTCCGGTTGATAAGACAGTTTAGCCTTACGCAAGCCCTCCACTCCCAAGTCTTCTTCCCGATTCACATATTTATATTGTTCCGGCAACCGTGAAACGAACTCCTTATTGATGACCGTATAAGCCCCCTCAAACTCCACATCGGCTTTTTCCACGCACACGTCAAAGGTATCACGACAAATCGGAGCCCCGTAAGTAAATGCCGCGATCTGTTCCCCAACCAGCAATACACCTCCCCTCAGGTCCAGTTCTTCCCGATGCGCCAATGCACGTTGAATGGCTTCCGACTCCGCAGCCACCGCCCTTTTCTCCGCTTCGTCCTGACGCGACTCCACCCAACGGCGAGTCAAATCCAGGCAAGCCGGGACCCATTCGTCCGTCAATTCCTCATAACGATAATCCGGATACAAGGCTTTAAAACGATTCACATGATTACGTTTGGCCTGCAACTTTTTACCGGACAACGCAGCCAACGACTCGCGTAAATAGATATAATCCGCATGGTCCCGATTGGCATTCACACGGCAGTCTTCCCCCATGCACTCTTCCACCTGCGGCATGAAATCCTCGCAAACGCCTAACAGCAAAAGAGGATGAGACAACCGACACGCATCTTCTTTCAAAGCCTGCAGAATAGCACACCAATCTCCCTCACCCACAGGCATAAGATAAGCCAAATGTCCATCCGCGTAAAAACGAAACACCAGAAAACCGCCCCACTCCGCCACCTCCGTGCGATAAAGCATTCTCCAGGCATAAAGATTGGCAAAAGACAAATCACAGTTGCGACGACCTGCGTTTTCAGTATATTTCCACACAAGCGAACGGTCTGCTAAAGATAAAGGATGAAAATCAAGGGACATAAAATATTTTTTTGATACCAAAGTAACATAAAAATTATGAGAGGAACACCATCCCGGAATATAAAAAAATAAAATAGGAATCATACGGTTATTCGGTCAAAAAGCAGTAATTTTGCACAATCCTACTAATTGCAATGTAGAGTTATCAATTTAAAGATTTTAAATATGGACTTAATCAAAGAGATTGTCTCACGCGCTCAAGCTAACAAACAGCGCATTGTTCTTCCTGAAGGTACGGAAGAGCGCACATTAAAGGCTGCCAACCAGATTCTTACCGATGAGGTGGCCGACTTGATTTTATTAGGAAACCGTTCAGAAATAGAAGAAGCGGCAAAAAAATGGGGATTGGGAAACATATCCAAGGCTACTATCATAGACCCGGCTACCAGCCCGAAAAAAGAAGAATATGCCCAATTGCTTTTCGAATTGCGTAAGAAAAAAGGCATGACGATAGAAGAAGCCCACCAAAAAGTGCAGGATCCCTTGTTCTACGGTTGCCTGATGATTAAGGCCGGCGATGCCGACGGACAGTTGGCCGGCGCACGTAACACGACCGGCAACGTATTGCGTCCTGCCCTGCAAATCATCAAGACTGCCCCGGGCATCACCTGCGTTTCCGGAGCAATGTTGCTGCTCACTAAAGCTCCCAACTACGGAAAGAATGGCATTTTGGTTATGGGCGACGTAGCAGTCACCCCTGTACCCGATGCAGGACAGTTGGCTCAGATTGCCGTTTGTACCGCCCGCACAGCCAAAGCCGTGGCCGGAATCGATCCGAAGGTAGCTATGCTGAGCTTCTCCACCAAAGGTTCTGCGAAACACGAAGTCGTAGACAAAGTAGTGGAAGCTACCAAGCTGGCACGCGAAATGGCTCCTGGTCTCAGCATCGACGGCGAACTCCAGGCTGATGCCGCACTTGTACCGAGCGTAGGCGAAAGCAAAGCCCCGGGTTCCGAAATCGCCGGACATGCCAACGTTCTGATTGTTCCCAATCTTGAAGTCGGTAACATCTCCTATAAATTGGTACAACGTCTGGGACATGCCGAAGCCATCGGCCCTATCCTCCAAGGCATAGCACGTCCGGTCAACGACCTTTCCCGCGGATGCTCCATCGAGGACGTTTACACCATGGTAGCCGTCACGGCCAACCAAGCTATTGCGGCAAAAGAACAAAAATAAACGAAAGCTTTAAAATTACACCTATTATATAATATGAAGATTTTAGTATTAAACTGCGGAAGTTCCTCCATCAAATATAAATTATACGACATGACCGACCATTCCGTCATGGCACAGGGCGGTATAGAAAAAATAGGTCTGCCCGGTTCTTTCCTGAAAATGACTTTGCCGGACGGGACGAAGAAAATCATCGAGGAAGACATCCCCGAACATACCAAAGGCGTACAATTCATCTTCCACATCCTGACCGACCCAGAACTCGGTGCATTGAAATCGCTGGAAGAGCTTGGCGCCGTAGGACACCGTATGGTACACGGAGGAGAAAAGTTCAACCAAAGCGTGTTGCTCACTCCTGAAGTGTTGGAAGCCTTCACAGCCTGCAACGACTTGGCCCCGCTACATAATCCCGCCAACCTGAAAGGCGTAAATGCCGTATCGGCCCTTCTGCCTTCGATTCCCCAGGTAGGCGTATTCGACACAGCCTTCCATCAGACGATGCCCGACTATGCCTATATGTATGCCCTGCCCTACGAGATGTATGAAAAATACGGCATCCGCCGTTACGGCTTTCATGGCCCGTCCCACCGTTATGTATCCCAACGTGTCTGCGAATACCTTGGCGTAGACCCTGCCGGCAAACGCATCATCACTTGCCATGTGGGCAATGGCGGTTCCATTTCGGCCGTAAAAGACGGCAAATGTATCGACACCTCCATGGGACTGACTCCGTTGGAAGGCCTGATGATGGGTACCCGTTCCGGCGATGTAGACGGCGGCGCGGTAACCTTTATCATGGACAAGGAAGGGCTTGCTCCTTCTGAAATGTCCAACCTCCTGAACAAAAAATCCGGCGTGGCCGGTGTCACGGGAGTTTCTTCGGACATGCGTGAGGTGATTGCCGCAGCCCACGAAGGCAACCAACGCTGCCGCTTGGCTCTCGACATGTACGCCTACCGCGTGAAAAAATATATCGGTGCTTACGCTGCGGCCATGAACGGGGTGGACATCATCCTCTTCACCGGAGGCGTGGGAGAAAACCAGGCCGACATGCGCGAGGCTTTCTGCAATGGTCTGGACTATCTGGGCGTATCGCTCGACAAAGCCAAAAACAATACCGTACGTGGCGATGAAGCCATCATCTCCACACCGGACAGCAAAGTGACGGTATGCGTCATCCCGACCGATGAGGAACTGATGATTGCCAAAGACACCATGGCTTTGGTTTAAACACCCCTACAACAAAGTCTTCCAAATATCAACGAAACTGTTGGCGTTTGGAAGACTTTATCTATCAACATGTTTTTATATAAATCTAATATCAAATCTACAAGCTAATGGGCTATTGAAATTCAAGCCGATATGGGGCGGCACGAAGGTTGGAAAAATGTGCCTTCCCCATATCGGCTTGAAAGTTAACGAGCGGTTTGCACTTCTCCGTACAAGGCGTTCACGATGGCACCTTTCTCGGCATTGAGTTTTCCGTACCGGTTGAGGTGTATGCTACCGTTGTTTTTAATATTCAGCGTACCACCGGATTTCACCAATACATCGGCATTTTGGATGGTACCGCCATCCACCTCCAATGTTCCGCCTTCGAGCACATAAATCCGGTATCCGTCACGCATCTGCAAGGTCTTGCCCGATGGAATTTTGAACGTGCCGGCGCGTACGATGATGTCGTTGGTGAACGCACCCCCTCCCCATTCGGTGGATGCGGTGAGTACTTTCGGGTCTTCATAATGGGAAATGTATTCCCCCGTGAATCCCGTGTCGAAACGAGAACGACCCCATTCTACGGCCGTAGATTTTCCGTCAGTTTTCCAAGCATAGACGTAGCCAGCTTGATCTGTGGTTACAATCTCATTGTAACCGTCATTGTTAATATCTGCAATGGAAATTCCATTTAGTTTCATCCTTTCAGTTTCAATCGGGAAACCTGCTATATTTGTCCCGTTATTTTTTAAAGCGTAAATTTCCATTTCGTCCTGAAAAACAATATCAGGCTCATTGTCACCATCTACATCGGCAATAAGGGGACAGGTTTTGTTGATACTCCATTCTTTATTAGGGAATAAACCAGAAATGTCTCTACTAAACAATAAGGTTCCGGATTTATCCCATGCTCTGACACAATCGGTTCCTAAGGCAACTACTTCGATATCACCGTCGTTATTAATGTCTCCAACAGCAATGGCATGTTCTATACCAGCGTGGTCTGCGCCACTGTATGGAATATACATGGAAGAACCTGGTACAATTTTGCCGTTTAGCTTTATTGCAAAAATCTTTGCGATGTTGGTTCGGTTTGATGAAACTAAAATTTCTTTCTCACCATCGCCATCAAAATCGCAAATAACAGGAGAAGATGATAGATTGTAACCGCTATATTGATATAATGGATTCTGGCTATAATGCGTTCCATTACTTCTCCATACATAGATACCTGATTGGTCTCCCCATATAAACTCCTTATAGCCATCATTGTCTAAATCGGCTACGGCCGGCATTCCGTACATACTTCCACTATGATTTCCAATGGAATGGATTAAATTGCCTCGGCAGTCGAAAACTTGTAAAGGACCTCCATTTTCTGTCAATAAGATTATTTCTTTTTCTCCTTTTCCATCTGCTGGATTGATGTCGGTAATGACCGCACTGCGATATGAATAACCGGATATTTGCTTTTGCCATAATAAGTCCGGTTGTCCGTCATTGTTTTGGTCTTCTGTTGATATGCACATTATGAAATTCTCGCTTACATTTGCCATGTTACGTGTTATGGCTACAATGCAAGGAATGCCATTACCGAATAAATCACCTATGGATAACGGCGCTTCTACTTCATTTCGAGGTAGTTGAAAAAATGGATTAAATGAATTTCCTTCTGATGCGTAATCTTTTAATCCCTTACCCTTTGAATTGACAACAGATATATATTTTGTACCATCGGTTTGATGTCGGGCGACAGATACGATTTCTTGCTGACCGTCATAATTAACGTCGAAAGTGGTCGTTTCACATCCATAATAACTCCAGATGCCGTTGAGACGGCATGGTGTGAAGAGTTCTGAATAGAATGTGGTTCCCGATTTAATAGGTTGGGATTGTTCTTGTTCTATCATAGCTGAATTTAATCGCGCTACCTTATAATAATATATAGTATGAGGTTTTAAATCCATATCTTCATAATACGTCCCTATAATAGGCATACTGTTGACCTTTTTATAACAACCATTTTCACTTTCAGAACGGTAAATATTCCAAGGCCTGTTGTTGATTAAATCACTGGAATAAATAATTTGAATGGATTTCTCCTTTGGCCTAAAGATGAACTTTTCTGATTCATTAGGTGCCATTAAGTTGATGCCTGCAAGTTTAATACTATCAGTTAGTAATCCATTACTATATAATTTTAATGTAGCCCTGATTGCAAGTTTTTCATTATAATCATTCTTTAATTTAAATTTCCATAAAGTATCAGATAAAGCCTCGCAAGAAAGGATTGTCTGATCTCGTTTGTAAGGTTCGACTTTCAATGTTACTTCTGAGTTCCCTTTTCCTATTTTTTATATTCTGTTTTTACATAGACATCTTCTCCTGCTTCTGGCTTTAGATCTCCGTCGGTTGTATTGACTATGTATTGTTGTACTATTTTGTATTGTGGACGGAATATGTCAACACTAAAAGAGTCCAAAGAATGAACATTGCTATTATCTCTTGTTATAGTAAGATAGAAACGGACTCCGTCTAAATCATTACGTGCAACAGTAGGAGCATTTTCAGAGACTTTGAAAGAGAATCTCTCTGTAAGTGGACAATATGTCTTATTGGGCTGAATTGTTCCATAGTCTACTGTTTCATTTAAAAATTCAATATATGGAGAATTAGAAGAAAGAGTAGCTTTAACGTTTTCCGCCTTACTAGTACCTCTGTTTCTTATGTCTATATTTAAATCCATTTTTTGCCCGGAATAAGCTGTTCCGTCAAAATTAGATATTTTATTTATGGACAAAAGATTGTCATTACTTGTAGACACTGGTATTGTAGCAGTAAATGGACGATAGTTGTGAGCTGTAACCGTAATACTAAATCTTTGCGATTTCCGAGGAATTACATGAAATATATGGGGCATTGTGTCGCAAATCATTGTCGTGTAATAAGAATCCAGCATATCTGTTAAACAAACGAGTGCTTCCTCTTCTTTTGGTAAATTATGTATTTGTACAGTTATCTCGCTTTGAGTGGCAGTTATTCTTTGGGGACTAACAGATATACGTAAATCTTTAGGAGTATCTGTCCAAATTGGCATTTCCGGATCTCCTAATAGATGGAAACGATGATAAGTTGTATTTATGCCATTCATAAGCATTTGTAAATGGGCGTAGCCTGTACTGAATTGTTGTGGGATATGTTTTTGTCCTTTAGGGTATAAGGTTGATAAGAATGTATTAAAGACGGGATATTCATCTCGATAACCAATATCTGTATCCCCGAAAAACGCGATAGTATTCTTATTCAAAAAATCTTCTGCAACACAGTCGCTGGAAAAGTTTGCTACCACACAGCTATTGGTTACTATAATATTATAGTAGGGAGATGCTGGTAAGGCGACGATGTCTTTGCTTTCCAAGTTAGTTCCTTTATTTTGCGAAGCAATACCAAATACTTGTGTATTAGAGTGATCCTTATGGAGAATAAAGTGAGGAAATCCTTGTGGTGAGCCATAACTTAATGTGGAAATAAAGTTCTCTTTACTTAATTCCATTCCGTAACGTGTATCGTAGGTTTCTTTTTCATGGTCGTTTTCAGGACAATTAAAGTGTTCAAATAAATACCAATATTTAGCATAAGATGGGAGGTTCTTTACTCTAAATGAATCCATTTCTGCCATGTAACCGTCTGTATTGTTCGGTTCCATATAAGCTGATGTCATTAAGGTATTGTTGACATACGAATAATCAATGTCTAATTTTGCTTTTTCGTAACTTATAATTTTTTCAATAAACATGTCAGCCTGCTCAATCGTTTTTACAGGGATACGTCCAAGGAAAGCACTTCTTTCTGTGTTTTTACTTCGAAAGATTTTAGAGTCTGCATGATATTGTGTCGCTCTATCGGTATATGCAGCATCTGTGGCTACTAATTCAGTACACGATGAAGATACTGATTTTACCTTCCTTGTTGGAACTATTTCTGCATCTCCACCTAATAAAATATATAGTGCATTGTTATTCCAGCGTTTTCCTATATCATCTATGTAAAAGGCTATTTTATCTATTAAATCGGCTCCAAAATATTCTTGATTAATTTCTTCTATTGTTCTTATAACAGTTGGTACGCCTTTCTGAGTCTTCCAATTAGCCAACTTTTGAAAGGATTCTTTTAACTCATTTGTGGTGATAATAATGTAATCTGGAATTATCTCGTTAAAAAGCAAATCTTTGCTCTCCGGTATTGAGTTCACCCTCATCTTATTTGTTGGCTCTTGGAGTAAAACTTCAGGGTTTTCTACAAGGCTGCGGAGAAACTTCAAGGCAGTTTGTTTGCGATTTTCTGAAATGTTCGGGGTGGAAAAGTAACAAGAACTAGACGTATTATAAGTTAATGATACAGATATTGTTTGTTTAAATAGCTGTCGTTTGGCAGGTATATAAATTAAAGGATAATATGCTACTTTTATGATTCTTCCACCCATAACTCGTTCATCAGATAATATCTCAGCATTAATTTTAGGGTATTGTTCTTGTGACTGATATATAGTAGGATCAGGGATAACAGCCTTCGCCCAATCTGACAAGTAGTCTGTTTTTGGGGGATGTACAGGATAAAGTACATATTGTCCCGGAAAATAAGATTTTGCAGCGATAGATGAACCTAAACGAACATCGTATGCGTCTATAGGTATTGCATATGATTTTATCACAGACGGGATACTGGGATAACCAATACGGTCTGTGTAAATATTATTACCGTATTCTACTTTGCTGTAATTTCCTATGGTTCTAATTTTAATAGAATTATCAGGTATACTCACAGTCTCTGTTATCTGTGATGACAAGGTTATACTTATGAAGCATAAACATAATGTGAATATTATTTTTTTCATAATTATTCTTTTAAGACTTCAACTTAATAATTTTCATTTCTCCATTTGACAGTTCAATCCGAATTACACTGTAGGTATTCCAAGAAGATGCCTTGTTGATTTTTAATCTTTTTGAATTTGCCTTTTCCGCATGCAAGCATCGCCCATCAATGTCATAAACATACACTTCTATTATCGGTATGGGCGATATGATAAGGTAACTGTTTTTTTGGTTGATAACTGTGATTTTATCTTTTTGAGTCTCTTTTATAGAAGGCAATATTTCATAACCCTTGCCATTGATTTTTGCAGCTCGGTTCCATATGGGTGCCTTTCTATATAAGTTTTCACTTCCTTTGGGTACAATGAGGCTGCCACAGTCATGGAAGGCCGCACTTTCTATCAATTGATCTTTTTCCCATTTGGGTGGGGTTATGGCTTGGCACACAATGGTAAAGCAGTCCATTCCGTCTCCATAAAATGCATTATGACCGATAGAGTCTAAACTTTCTGGAAGAATATATTTGTTACATCCTATTACTCCGTCAAAAGCCCCCCCTGCTATAACCCGTGTTTCCGGTTTAACAGTCAGTTCCGTTTCAAGCCAATTCATCCAAGCCAAATAAGAATAATAAAAAACGCGACCATCCAAAGAGTAGACAGAATTCAGATCAGTTTCAGTAATACAAAGTCCGTTATCTACACTTACCCTAAAATGATCATCCTCTTTACAATATAAATTATCCGATGATACGGCTAATCGGTTATTACATTTATTTTCAAAAGCGAGAACTGTATGATCCGGAAATGGACCTGTTAAGATGATGTGTACAAAGTTTTGCGTATCAAAAGCTTTATCTTCCACATATTTCAGTTTTCTGGGAAGGATAATTTTTCCTGTTTCCGTATTTCCTCCCATATATCCTTGGAATGCTTTTGAGGGAAGGACATCAATATCTGCTTCGCTCAAATCTATTTCATCCCAGCAATTTTCTTTTAAAAAGATATAATCCTCGGGTAGCAATGTTCCCCTGATAGATAAATAGAGGACATTTGGCATCTTATCAAGAATATCCTTTAATGGTTTCTTTCCTGCATTAATCGTTACATGTGTATCGTCATTTTCCGAATTTTGTGCCATGCACAATCCTGTGCACAAGCACATCCATATTATCAATAACGTTTTCATGGACTCGCCCTCCTTATTTAGTGATAATCATCCGTTTGGTGTCGATAACCTTGCCATCGGTCACCAAAGCATAAAGATACATTCCGGGGGCGAGGCTTCCGGCTTCGAGCGTCACGGAAGATTTGCCCCTGTCCTGTAACGTCTTTTGGTCTATCTGCGTGCCGTTCAAATCATAGATATATAAGAATGCTGATTTCACACTTTCCGGCAACGTATAGCGCACCACTGTCGTTTGCGTGAAGGGGTTCGGGTCGTTTTGCTCCAATACCGGGACATCCAATGCGCTACTGCCGACACCCGTTTCGCTTCCGTTCCGGGCACGCACATTATAGGTCTGTGCCCCCTGCAATGATACCACCTGGGCGCGGAGTTCACTGACGGACTGCACCAAAAGCGGGATCATCTCCGTGTAGTTGATACAAAGGTCTCCTTCCTGACTTTCATAGACCAAGTCCGGATAGACTTCTTTCAGCACCTCGGCAT
>OGRR01001514.1_pt1 | contig 14311 bp, 10 predicted proteins | sample 1553511 | NCBI WGS metagenome assembly OGRR01 (sample SAMEA2580040, study PRJEB22360) | human gut metagenome | biome: human gut; feature: human-associated habitat; material: faeces | place: Denmark | collected 2008/2010 | reverse complement strand
AGCAGTTCGTAGGGGAATCGAACCCCTGTTTTCGCCGTGAGAGGGCGACGTCTTAGCCTCTTGACCAACGAACCGTATGATATAGAACAGAATTTTTAAAGAGAAGGGATTCTGCAAAACCTTCAGCAGTTCGTAGGGGAATCGAACCCCTGTTTTCGCCGTGAGAGGGCGACGTCTTAGCCTCTTGACCAACGAACCATGTCGCTTAAAACAGGATTTTTAAGAGAGAAGGCATCCTGCGAACCTTCAGCAGTTCGTAGGGGAATCGAACCCCTGTTTTCGCCGTGAGAGGGCGACGTCTTAGCCTCTTGACCAACGAACCATGTCGCTTAAAACAGGATTTTTAAGAGAGAAGGCATCCTGCGAACCTTCAGCAGTTCGTAGGGGAATCGAACCCCTGTTTTCGCCGTGAGAGGGCGACGTCTTAGCCTCTTGACCAACGAACCGTACTCGCTTATAATACACGATGTCTGGAGAAAATGCAAGTGTTTTTTTGAAAAAAATTTAAAAAATTTCAAAAAGTAGCGAAATTCGCATTTTACTTGCATTTTTTGCCAGTTATGGTATGATGAAACAAACAAATGTTCTAAAAAATAGAAATACGTTCTAAAAAGAAAGAAAAAAGATTAGAATAGAGAAGGAGAAGACAAATGAAACAGTACAAAGGAGCCATTTTTGATCTGGACGGAACACTGCTCGACTCGATGCGGGTCTGGGATGACATCGATGTTGCATTTTTAAAGAAGAGAGGACTTGAGGTTCCGCCGGATTATCAGGAGGCGATTACACCGCTCGGCTTTCTGGAGGCTGCCCGCTACACGATCAGACGGTTCGGCTTTCCGGAAACGCCGGAAGAGCTGATTCAGGAGTGGCATCAGATGGCGGTCGACGCCTATACGTATGAAGTGGAGTTAAAAGACGGGGCAGCAGAATATCTCCGCTATTTAAAAGAAAAAGGAATCCGCATGGCGGTTGCTACCTCATCGAGCCCGGAGCTGTATGAGCCGGCCTTAAAGAGAAATGGGATTTATGAGTATTTTAAAGCATTTGTCACCGTCTCGGAAGTAAAGCGCGGCAAGGGCTTTCCGGATATCTACGAGAAAGCGGCTGAAAAGCTGTCTCTTCCGCCGGAAACGTGTGTGGTATATGAAGATATCCTAGCGGGAATCCGCGGCGCCAAAATGGGCGGATTTGCGGCTGTGGGCGTGTATGACAGAAGCGGGGAAGGAAACCGCGCAAAGATGGAGCAGGAAGCAGACCGCTACGTGACTTCTTTTAAGGAGCTGATGAACGGAGGAGATTCTTTCTTCTAAAGAAAATCTTGCTATTCCGGGAAGAAAAATGATATAATAAAATACTGTGCCCCAAAATGGGACAGACAGAAGTATTTTTAAGAGAAAAAGACAGTAACACATAAGTGAGGATAGAACAGTTATGCCAAAAAAAGAAACGTATGATGCCAGCAGTATTTCCGTGCTGGAAGGTCTCGAAGCAGTGCGTAAGCGCCCTGGTATGTATATCGGAAGTACCTCGCGGAAAGGCCTGAATCATCTGATTTATGAAATTGTAGACAATGCGGTGGACGAGCATCTTGCGGGCTACTGCGACACCATTCACGTAACACTTGAAGCAGACGGCTCGGCGACCGTGACCGACAACGGCCGCGGAATCCCGGTCGGCATGCATGAAAAAGGCGTTCCGGCGGAGCGTCTCGTTTTTACAACCCTGCACGCCGGAGGTAAATTCGACAACAATGCGTACAAGACAAGCGGCGGTCTGCACGGTGTCGGTTCTTCGGTTGTCAATGCGCTTTCCACCTATCTTGACGTACAGGTCAGCCTCGGCGGCTGGGTTTACCACGACCGCTACGAACGAGGTGTTGCCGTACAGGAACTCGATGAGGATGGGCTGCTGCCGAAGATCGGAAAAACGAAGAACAGCGGAACCCGCATCAACTTCCTGCCGGATCCGGAAATCTTTGAGAAAACGCGTTTTTCCGCAACAGAGGTCAAAAGCCGTCTCCATGAGACTGCATATCTGAACCCGGCGCTTACCATTTATTTTTCCGATCTGCGCGATGGAAAAGAGGAGCACCTGACGTATCACGAGCCGGACGGCATTGTTGGTTTTGTGCGCGATCTGAATAAGAACAAAGAGGCAATCCACGATCCGATTTATTTCAAAGGGGAATCTGAGGGCATTACCGTGGAATGTGCGTTCCAGTATATCAACGAATTCCAGGAAAACGTGCTCGGCTTCTGTAATAATATCTACAACGCTGAGGGCGGTACCCATATTTCCGGTTTCAAATCGACCTTTACGACGATTATGAACAGCTATGCCAGAGAGATCGGTGTCTTAAAAGAAAAAGACAATAACTTTACGGGATCGGATATCCGAAACGGTATGACCGCTGTTATTTCGATCAAGCACCCGGATCCGCGGTTCGAGGGCCAGACAAAAACGAAGCTGGACAACCCGGATGCGGCAAAGGCCGCCGGAAAAGTAACGGGCGAGGAGATTCCGCTGTATTTCGACCGCAATCTCGAAGTGCTGAAAAATGTTCTTGCCTGCGCTGAGCGATCTGCCAAAATCCGCAGAAGCGAAGAAAAAGCCAAGACGAATATGCTGACCAAGCAGAAATATTCGTTTGATACGAACGGCAAATTGGCAAACTGCGAGAAAAAGGATCCGTCGCTGTGCGAGATCTTTATCGTCGAGGGAGATTCTGCGGGCGGTTCCGCAAAGACGGCGCGTAATCGTAATTTCCAGGCGATTCTGCCGATCCGCGGTAAGATTCTGAACGTAGAGAAGGCTTCTATTGATAAAGTTCTGGCAAATGCCGAGATCAAATCCATGATCAATGCATTCGGCTGCGGCTTTTCCGAGGGTTACGGCAACGACTTCGATATCACAAAGCTCCGTTACGATAAAATTATCATCATGGCAGATGCCGATGTCGACGGTGCGCATATTTCAACGCTGCTGCTGACATTGTTCTACCGTTTCATGCCGGAGCTGATCTACGAGGGACATGTCTATATCGCGATGCCGCCTCTTTACAAGGCAATGCCGTCCCACGGAAAAGAAGAGTATCTGTACGACGACAAAGCACTGGAAAAATACAGAAAGATACACAAAGAAAAATTTACGCTGCAGCGCTACAAAGGTCTTGGCGAGATGGACCCGGAGCAGCTCTGGGAGACGACACTGAATCCGGAGACGAGACTTTTGAAGCGTGTGGAGATCGAGGATGCCCGTATGGCCTCCGATGTGACGGAAGTGCTGATGGGAACCGAGGTTCCGCCGCGGAAAGCATTTATTTATGAGCATGCAACCGATGCAGAGCTGGATATTTAACAGGAAGGACAAAGGAAGATGAGAGAAAAATCAGAAGATCAGATTATACGGACCGAATATTCTGAGGTCATGCAGAAATCTTATATTGATTATGCGATGAGCGTCATCATTTCCCGAGCGCTTCCGGACGTGCGGGACGGTTTAAAGCCGGTACAGCGCCGTACTCTGTATGACATGTATGAGCTCGGCATCCAGTACGACAAGCCGTTCCGAAAGTGCGCGCGTATCGTTGGCGATACGATGGGTAAATACCATCCGCACGGCGACAGTTCCATTTACGATGCTCTTGTCGTAATGGCACAGGATTTCAAAAAAGGGCAGCCGCTTGTGGACGGTCACGGAAACTTCGGATCGATTGAGGGTGACGGTGCCGCTGCAATGCGATACACCGAGGCGAGACTGCAGAAAATTACACAGGAGGTCTATTTAAAGGATCTCGACAAAGACGTTGTCGATTTCGTACCGAACTTCGACGAGACGGAAAAAGAGCCGTCTGTTCTGCCGGTGCGCGTGCCGAACCTTCTGTTGAATGGCGCAGACGGTATCGCTGTCGGTATGGCAACAAGCATTCCGCCGCACAACCTGTGTGAGATTGTGGATGCGGTCAAGGCCTACATGAAAAACAACGACATCACCGTCAAAGGTCTGATGAAATACATCAAAGGACCGGATTTCCCGACCGGCGGTATTGTCGTCAATCAGGATGACCTGCTGTCGATCTACGAAAAAGGTGTCGGAAAGATTAAAATCCGCGGAAAAGTGGAAGTGGAGAAAGGCAGAAACGGAAAGCAGTATCTTGTGATCACCGAAATTCCGTACCCGATGATCGGTGCGAACATCGGAAAGTTCCTGAACGATGTGGCGGGGCTTGTGGAGAGCAAGAAAGCGCCGGAAATTGTCGACATTTCCAACCAGTCCTCGAAAGAAGGAACACGCATCGTGCTCGAACTGAAAAAAGGCGCGGATGTGGAGCGGATCACGAATCTGCTGTACAAGAAAACACGTCTGGAAGATACGTTTGGTGTCAACATGCTCGCCGTGGCAGATGGAAGACCGGAGACGTTAAGCCTTAAACAGGTGATCGAGTATCACGTTGATTTCCAGTTTGAAGTGGCAACCCGCAAATACCAGAACCTTCTCCGCAAAGAGATGGAGCGCCGCGAGGTGCAGGAAGGTCTGATCAAGGCATGCGATGTGATCGATCTGATCATTGAGATCCTGCGCGGAAGCAAGACACAGAAGCAGGTCAAAGAGTGTCTGATTATGGGTGTGACCGATGGTATCCGCTTCAAATCAAAGTCAAGTGAGCGTATGGCAGCACAGCTCTGCTTTACGGAACGCCAGGCAACGGCGATTCTGGAGATGCGTCTGCAGAAACTGATCGGACTGGAAGTGGAAGCACTCTTAAAAGATCATGAGGCGACTGTGGCGAAGATTACGAAGTACGAGGATATCTTAAATCATTACGACTCGATGTCGGAAGTTATTATGGAAGATCTGACGCAGATTAAAAAAGAGTACGGCCATAAGCGGAAAACGGCGATTGAGAATGCTGAGGCGATTGTTCTTGAGGAGCCGAAGGTCGAGGAGATGGATGTTGTCTTCCTGATGGACCGCTTCGGTTATGCGAAGACGATCGATACGTCTGCTTACGAGCGGAACAAAGAGGCTGTGCACAACGAGAACAAATATGTGTTCCAGTGCAAAAACACCGATAAGATCTGCGTCTTTACGGATCTTGGCATGATGCACAGCATCAAAGTAATGGACATCCCGTATGGAAGATTCCGTGACAAGGGAACGCCGATCGACAACCTTGGAAATTACAGCAGCCAGAAGGAGCAGATGATTTACGTCGATGCACTGGAAAATATCAAGAACAATAAGCTGCTGTTCGTCAGCGCGGCCGGTATGGTAAAACTTGTCGATGGATCCGAGTTTGATGTCGTAAAACGAACGATCGCGGCGACGAAGCTTTCATCCGAGGAGGACCGTCTGATTCTTGCCGAGGTCTGCCAGGAGCAGGAGTATGTGGTTCTGCAGACGAAAAACGGTGTCTTCCTGCGCTTCCTTACGAGTGAAGTGCCGGAGAAGAAAAAAGCAGCCGTTGGTGTGCGTGGTATCCGTATGGCAGAGGACGACGCGGTAGAGCATGCGTATCTACTGGCAAGCCGGATGGATTACACGATCACGTATCACGACAAAGAGATTTCTCTGACAGCGAAGATTAAGCTGGCAAAACGAGACACCAAGGGAACAAAGATCCGGGTATAACGCAGAGTTTTGTTTATAACCATGAGAAGCACGCTCCGCGGGTTTTTCGAGAGATCACTTGGCAATAAAAGGACACCTGCCCGATACCAGAACGGTACGGGCAGGTGTCCTTTTTGCATAATTTTTTAGTTATTTGAAAAACTGTGGGAAGTCTTTCTTGGGGTTCTTCTTTCAATGGCAACGTACGGACGATGATGACCGACATATTTATAAGCCGGACGGATGATCTTTCCTTCGTTGACAAGCTCTTCGATCCGGTGTGCGGACCAGCCGGAGATACGGGAGATAGCAAAGATCGGGGTGTAGAGCTCTTTTGGAAGGCCAAGCATTGTGTAGACGAAACCGCTGTAGAAATCAACATTTGCACAGACTGGTTTGAGCAGACGGCGCTTTTTGGCGATACACTCGCCGGCAATGCGTTCTACAGACTCATAGCGAGCAAATTCTTTCTCGCGGTGCTTCTCAGCGGAAAGCTTCTTTGCATATTCTTTCAGAATCACACAACGTGGATCGGACAGGGTATAAACAGCATGGCCCATACCATAGATAAGACCAGTTCCATCGAATGCTTCACGATCAAGTATTTTGGTCAGGTAGGTGCGCAGTTCGTTTTCGTCTTCCCAGTTTGTAACATTCTCTTCAATATTTTCAAACATCTCCATAACCTTCAAGTTGGCACCGCCGTGGCGCGGTCCTTTTAAGGAACTTAAAGAAGCCGCAACAGCAGAGTAGGTATCGGTTCCGGAGGAGGAGACAACGTGTGTCGTAAATGTTGAGTTATTTCCGCCGCCGTGGTCTGCGTGAAGAATTAACGCAACATCGAGAACCTTTGCCTCCAGAGCAGTGTAATCTCCATCCGGGTGAAGCATCTGCAGAATGTTTTCAGCGATCGACAGCTCCGGTTTCGGATTTCGGATGATCAGGTTCTGGTTTTCGTGGTAGTGGCGGTATGCATGGTAGCCGTAAACGGCGATCAGCGGCATTTTGGCGATCAGACTCAAAGCCTGGCGGAGGACGTTCGGAATGGAAATGTCATCCGGCTTTTCATCGTAGGAATACAGGGTCAGCACACAGCGCTGCAGAGTATTCATCATGTTTTTGCTGGTTGCCTTCATGACAACGTCGCGGACAAAAGTGTCCGGCAGCTCGCGGTAGATACTTAAAATTTCGTTGAAATCATTTAACTGCGGTTCTGTCGGAAGAGAACCGAACAGAAGAAGATAGGTAATCTCTTCAAAACCGAAGCGTCGCCCTTCCATACCTTTGATCAGATCTGCGACGTTATAGCCCTGAAAATAGAGACGGCCATCGGTCGGAACTTTTTCGCCGGTGCGCTCATCAATATCGAAGCCGATAACATCGGAAATTTCGGTCAGGCCGGTGAGAACACCTTTACCAGTGGAATCACGCAGTCCCCGTTTTACATCGTACTCAGTGTATAAAGATAAATCAATCTTTCCGGAATCTTTCGTATACTCTACAAGCTGACTGAGCTTGTCTTCCAGATTATCGTATTGCATGGTCATGACAACAGCCCCTTTCTTCCTTTAGTTAAAAACTATACTTACTTTTTTGGCGGTTGTCAATGCTTTTCTTTCAAAATACATTAATTTTTATAAGGGAAAGGGATGGTTTTCCTTAATTTTTGAAAGTAAGGACAAAGTTTATGCATAAAATTTGCGCCAGGGAGGTGAAAACAACAGGGATGGAAACGGCGGGAAATCAGTGGGGTGGAACAAATTTTAGAAAAAGATTCATAAATTTCAAAAAAATGCTTGCAATTTCAAAAAAATACGGTATAATAATGATTGTGTCATTCAGAAAATGAATTTCACAGGCCGAAATAGCTCAGCCGGTAGAGCACTTCACTCGTAATGAAGGGGTCGTCAGTTCGAATCTGATTTTCGGCTTATTCTTTAGAAACCCGCAGGACGTAAGGTTCTGCGGGTTTTCTGGTATCATGAGAAATATGACAGAAATACGAACGCCCTTTGCAGGAAAAAGATCTGCTGCAAAGGGCGTTTGCTGTTACAAGTTTCAGGAAGATCAGTTCGTACAGCATATCCTGACGGAGCTTTTGGCCGGGCACTTCAAAGAGCACATCAGCTGTTGCCATTTTCCTGTGCTGCCACCCGTGCGTCGCGTTCCCGGCGGGAAAAGACGCAGCCGCAGTAGTCCTGGCGGTAGAGGCCGTATTCATGGGAAAGTTCGATGGAACGCTGGTAGCCGCCCCGTTTCTTGAAATCTGAATTGAGATATGGGATCCCGTATTCGGCGGCAAGCCGTTCTCCGATTTCATTCAGCTTTTCCGCGTTTTTCAGCGGGCTGATGGAGAGGGTTGTTGTAAAATAGTCGAGTTTGAGCTGCTTTGCCATTTCGGCCGCTTCGCGGAGCCGCATTTCATAGCAGACAAAACAGCGCTCGCCGCCCTCCGGCACATTTTCCATCCCGCGTGTCAGTTTATAGAACCGGTCAGAATCGTACGGGCCGGAGCAGAAGGAAATCGGATGCACGGCGGGAAGAGAGCGGATCAGACGCTGCTGTTCCTCCACGCGGTGCTCGTACTCCGTCGGCGGATAGATGTTGGGATTATAGTAAAAGAGCGTAATGGAAAAATACTGCGACAGATATTCCAGCACGTAACTGCTGCACGGCGCACAGCAGCTGTGCAGCAGCAAGGTCGGAACTTCACCGTGAAGTCCTGCAATCTTCGCATCCAGCTCCTTCTGGTAATTTCTTTTATTGGCCATAATGTATCTTCAAACCTCCTGGTATCTTTCAATCCTTTCTATTATAGCCTCAGCGCGGCTGGGATGCAAGCTGCATATGATATCTTATAGATAGAGGAGGATGCAAAAAAATGGATGATCAAATCCTGTCATTAGAGCATATATCACTGTCCTATCACACCATGAAAGGAGAAACACCGGCGCTGTGCGATCTGACCTTTTCGGTAAAACCTGGGGAATTTGTTGCGCTTGTCGGACCGAGCGGCTGCGGAAAGAGCACGATCCTGAACTTGATTTCCGGTCTTTTAAAGCCGGAGGCGGGAACTCTGCTGAGTCGCGGACGGCCGATCACGGAGGCGGATCTCCATATCGGTTACATGCTGCAGAGAGACCATCTGTTTGAATGGCGGACCATCTACAGCAACGTTCTGCTGGGCCTTGAGATTTCGCGCACGCTGACACCCGAGCGGAAAGAAAAAGTCGGGGAGATGATGGAGACATACGGCCTGAAATCCTTTTCCAATGCCCGTCCGTCCGAACTTTCCGGCGGTATGCGGCAGAGGGCGGCACTGATCCGTACACTGGCGATGGAGCCGGATCTTCTGCTGCTTGACGAGCCGTTCTCCGCTCTCGACTACCAGACGAGGCTGAACGTCTGTGATGATATCGGAAAGATCATCAAAAAAGAGGGAAAGACAGCAATTCTCGTGACACACGATATTTCGGAGGCCATCAGCATGGCGAACCGTGTGATTGTTCTGGCGGCACGGCCGGCATATGTGAAAAAAAAGATTCCGATCCAGTTTGCGATGGAGGAGCGCACGCCGATGAAAGCGCGCAGTGCGCCGGAATTTAAAACGTATTTCAATGCCATCTGGAAGGAGCTGAATGAAAATGCGTGAGCAGGCAAAAACGCCGGAGAGCAGCTTTCAGAGGGTGTATCTCCGGCAGAAAAAAAGAGAACGGGAGCAGGTGCGGGTGTTTCGGGCTTTGCTTCTCGTCAGTTTTCTGGTATTATGGGAGGTGGCGGCGGATCTGAGATGGATCGATCCGTTTATCTTTTCCAGCCCTGTGCGGGTGGGAAAAACGTTCGTGACCCTGCTGACGGAGCAGAACCTTCTGCGCCATATCGGGATCACGGTGTATGAGACGGGAATCAGCTTTCTGCTCGTCTCGACACTTGGCATGGCGTTCGCTGTGCTTTTGTGGCTCTTTCCGCGCTTTTCTGCGGTGATGGAGCCGTACCTGGTAGTCCTGAACAGCCTGCCGAAATCGGCGCTCGCCCCGCTTCTCATTGTGTGGATGGGGGCAAACGTGAAAACGATCATCACGGCCGGCATTTCCGTTGCGATATTCGGCTCGGTGATCAGCATTTACAGCAGCTTTCAGAGTGTGGAGCCGGATATGCTCCGCCTGATTGCAACACTCGGCGGAACGAAGAAGGATATGCTGTTCCGCGTCGTGCTGCCGTGGTCGTTTCCGGGGCTGCTCGCCGTGTGGAAGGTCAACATCGGTCTGTGCCTCGTCGGTGTTGTAATCGGAGAGTTTATCGGGGCAAGAGAGGGGCTTGGCTATCTGATTATCTACGGCAGTCAGGTGTTCAGATATGCACACGCAAGAGAAGGGAGGATGACAGATGATTGGAATCGTATGTCTGGAAGAACGAAAAGGAATGCAGTTTGGCGGACGACGCGTTTCGCGGGACCGCGTGGTAACGGAAAAAATCTGCGAACTGTGTGAGGGGAAAACGCTCTGGATGAATCCGGCTTCGGAAAAGCTGTTCGCGGAGCAGAAGGAGAGTGGGAAGGTAACACTTCAGGCGGCGGCAGATTTTCTGGAGCAGGCAGGCGAAGGAGAATACTGCTTTGTGGAGAATACGGGACTGCAGGCTGTGGAAGCGAAGATAGAGAAAATCATCGTTTTCTGGTGGAACCGGCATTATCCGTCTGACCGGAAATTCGACCTGGATCTTTCCAAATGGAATAAAGTGTCCGAGGAGGAGTTTGCAGGCTATTCCCATGAGAAAATAACGAAAGAGGTATATGAGAAATGAAAAAACTAAGAAAACAGCTTCTGCTGCTGGCGGCGCTTCTTGTTCTGACACTGACCGGCTGTGAGGCGCAGGATCTTCTCTCGACGGAGAGAGCAGATTCCGGTTCGGAGGTTACGGCCGCTTATACGATGACGGAATCCCAGATTACCGATCAGGCACCGACGGCCGTTTCAGTTCTTGATGTTCCGGAGTTTTCCGGTGAACCGTATGTCGTTTTAAACGGAAATGAGCCGGATTTTACCGATGAGGAAAAGACGACCGAGTCGTACGAGCATTACAGCGATCCGGACAGCCTGGGACGGTGCGGCGTGGCAGAGGCGAATATCGGCCAGGATCTGATGCCGACGGAGAAGCGCGGCGCGATCGGCCAGGTAAAGCCGACGGGCTGGCATACGGTAAAATACGATCAGGTGGAAGGTAAATATCTGTACAACCGCTGCCATCTGATCGGATACCAGCTGACCGGTGAGAATGCAAACGAGAAGAATCTGATCACTGGAACACGTTATCTGAACGTCGAGGGCATGCTGCCGTTTGAAAACATGGTTGCCGACTACGTCAAAGAGACCGGAAACCATGTGCTGTACCGCGTTACACCAATTTTTACCGGGGACGACCTTGTAGCGGACGGTGTGGAGATGGAGGCACTTTCCATGGAAGATGACGGCGAGGGCATTTCCTTCCATATCTTCGCATACAACAATCAGCCGGGCATCTCGATTAATTATGCAACGGGAGACAGCACGTTAAGCGAAAGCAGCGGAACGATGACGGATCAGCAGGAATATGTCATGAACACATCCAGCATGAAATTCCACCTGCCGTCATGCTCCAGCGTCAGCTCGATTAAGGATGAAAACAAGGCGACATATCAGGGACCGCGCGAGGACCTGATCGCCGAAGGCTATGAGCCGTGCGGACGGTGCAATCCGTAAAAGAAATTACAAAAAGAGGGTCGGAACTTTCAGGTCCTTTTTTCTATATAGTAAAGAGAAGCATCTGGAAAGTGAGACAGGAGATGGAAGAGGAGAAGCTGCGTGCGGTTTATTATGCAAGGTGCAGCACCGAGGAGGAAAACCAGAAGGATGCGCTGGTAAGGCAGGCGGCGGAGGCGGAAGAGGCAATCCGGGCAAGAGGATGGAGGCTTGTGGATGCCTACGTGGAGAGCCGCTCCGGTACGAGCCGGAAGGGCAGATGGGAATATAACCGCCTGTACGAGGATCTCGAGCAGAACCGGTTTGATGTCGTCGTAATCAAGTCACAGGACCGCCTGATGCGGAACACGCGGGACTGGTATCTGTTCGCAGACCGCTTAAACTGCGCCGGAAAGCGGCTGTATTTTTATCTGGAGAACACATTCTATTCGCCGGAAGACGCGCTTCTGACCGGCATTAAGGCGATTCTGGCGGAGGAGTACAGCCGGGAGCTGAGCAAGAAGATGAATCTGGCGCACCAGAAACGGCAGCAGAATAATGGAAAGCCGGTGCTGACCTCAAAAAGTTATGGTTACCGGCGGACAGCAGACGGAGCGATTGAGATCATCCCGGAGGAGGCCGCAGTGAAGCGCCGTATGTACGAACTCTGTGCAGACGGTCTCGGCGGACGGAAAATTGCGGCGGTTCTGGCAGCGGAAGGCGTCCGCAGCCGCGCCGGAAAACCATTCTCTGGAACAGACATTATCCGCATGGTGCGGAATCCCATGAATAAAGGCACCGTAGTCATGAACAAGAAGCATTACGATTTTAACACCGGAAAAACGCTCCCTACACCGCCGGGCGGGCAGTACGTCTATGCGGGGAAAATTCCTGCTATCGTCTCTGAAGAGCTCTGGATAGCGGCAAATCGGGCGGCTGACGAGCGTCTCTGCCGCAAAAAGGTGGGCAAATCTGTTCAGACTTGACTGGGTAATCCTGTCCATCCTGATCCTCTGCCTCGTTGCGGCAGGATTGTACGGCATCTTGGGCTGGCTGGAAAAAAACTACACAAAACGCCGAAATTCGGGAAAGTAGGTGATTTGACTTGCAAAGGAAGGTTGGATGCTTGTATAATAATGCATGATAATTTAAAAAACTTACAGGAAAAGAGGAATGAAAATGGCACAGTTATGGGGCGGACGGTTCACAAAAGAGACCGACAAGTTAGTGTATAATTTTAATGCATCCATCAGCTTTGATCAGAAATTCTATAAACAGGACATCAAAGGCAGCATGGCACATGTAAAGATGCTGGCAAAACAGGGCATCCTGACAGAAGAGGAGAGAGATCAGATTCTTGCAGGACTGGAGGGGATTCTTGCCGATGTAGAGAGCGGAAAACTGGAAATCACCAGCGAATATGAGGATATCCACAGCTTCGTGGAGGCAAACCTGATCGACCGCATCGGAGACGCCGGAAAGAAGCTGCACACCGGAAGAAGCCGCAATGACCAGGTAGCCCTCGATATGAAACTTTATGTCCGCGATGAGATCACCGAGATTGATGCACTCGTCAAAGAGGTGCTGGTAACACTCGAAAAAATCATGGAAGAGAACATTCACACCTATATGCCGGGATTCACCCATCTGCAGAAAGCACAGCCGATCACACTGGCACATCACATGGGCGCATATTTTGAAATGTTCCGCCGCGACAGAGGCCGCCTTGCAGACATCTACAAGAGAATGAATTACTGTCCGCTCGGTTCCGGTGCGCTGGCTGGAACGACGTATCCGTTGGACCGCGCTTACACAGCAGAGCTGCTCGGCTTTGACGGCCCGACCTTAAACAGCATGGATTCCGTATCCGACCGTGACTATGTCATTGAGCTCCTCAGTGCTCTTTCTACGATTATGATGCATCTTTCCCGCTTCTCCGAGGAGATCATCATCTGGAATACCAATGAGTATCAGTTTGTGGACATCGACGACGCATACAGCACCGGAAGCAGTATCATGCCGCAGAAAAAGAATCCGGATATCGCAGAGCTTGTTCGAGGAAAAACAGGCCGCGTTTACGCAGCTCTGATGTCAATGCTCACCACTATGAAGGGAATCCCGCTGGCGTACAACAAAGATATGCAGGAGGATAAAGAGCTGACCTTCGATGCCATCGACACCGTAAAAGGATGCCTGGCTCTGTTCAATGGCATGCTTTCTACCATGCGCTTCAAAAAAGACCGCATGGAGAACAGTGCAAAGAACGGTTTCACGAATGCAACGGACGCAGCTGATTACCTTGTTGGAAAAGGCGTTCCGTTCCGCGATGCACATGGCATTGTCGGCCGTCTCGTTCTGTACTGCATTGACAAAGGAATCTCCCTTGATGATATGAAACTCGAAGAGTACAAAGCGATCAGCTCGGTATTCGAAGATGACATTTACGATGCGATCAGCATGAAAAACTGCGTGGAGCGACGCAATACGATCGGCGCGCCGGGAGCAGATGCGATGCAGGCTGTCATCGAGCAGAATAAAAAATATTTACAGGAAAATTGAAAAAACAGTTGCAATTTTGAAAAAATTGGTATAGTATGACATGAGACGCACAAATGTACGCCACAGAAGAACAAGGAGATGAAACCAATGGAGCAGAAATTGAGAGTAGGAATTTTAGGAGCAACCGGTATGGTAGGACAGAGATTTATTTCTCTGCTGGAGAACCATCCGTGGTTTGAAGTTGTGACCCTGGCAGCAAGTCCGAGAAGTGCCGGAAAAACATACGAGGAAGCAGTCGGCGGACGCTGGAAAATGGATACTCCAATGCCGGAAGCAGTGAAAAAGCTCGTTGTGATGAATGTAAATGATGTAGAGCATGTGGCATCTACCGTAGATTTTGTATTTTCCGCAGTTGATATGTCGAAAGACGAGATCAAAGCGATTGAAGAAGCATATGCAAAGACCGAGACACCGGTTGTTTC
>OGRR01001507.1_pt1 | contig 14347 bp, 9 predicted proteins | sample 1553511 | NCBI WGS metagenome assembly OGRR01 (sample SAMEA2580040, study PRJEB22360) | human gut metagenome | biome: human gut; feature: human-associated habitat; material: faeces | place: Denmark | collected 2008/2010 | reverse complement strand
GTTGCGCGACAAGGAACACTACTATCTGGCGGTTTTTCTGGTCGGAGCTTATCAAGAGATTCTGGGAGATATGCACAATCTGTTTGGTGATACGAATGCCGTGCATGTGTCTGTCAATTCCAAAGGCTACACCATCGACCAACTGATTGACGGCGAGACGGTGGCTGAGGTGTTGGACTACGTGCAATATAATCCTAAAAAACTGGTACGTACGCTGGAAACTTGGGTGACGCAGTCCGTCAAGGAAGGGCGTATCTCTGTGGAAGAAGGGAAGGAATTCTTGTCTAATTACCGTTCCGGACTGTACGGATATACTTATTTGGAATAAAATGGAGAAACTGACTGTAATAAAGGTGGGTGGCAAGATTGTAGAAGAGGAAGCCACCCTCTATAAGTTATTGGATGACTTTGCAGCCATCGAAGGCTACAAGGTCTTGGTACACGGAGGCGGACGCTCGGCCACGAAGCTCGCTGCCCAACTGGGTATTGAAAGTAAAATGGTGAATGGCCGCCGCATCACTGATGCCGAAACGCTGAAGGTGGTGACCATGGTGTATGGCGGACTGGTGAATAAGAATATCGTTGCCGGCTTGCAGGCGCGTGGTGTCAATGCACTGGGCTTGACGGGAGCCGATATGGATGTAATCCGTTCGGTAAAGCGTCCCGTGAAGGAGGTGGATTATGGGTTTGTGGGCGATGTGAAGCAGGTGAATGATGCTTTCTTGGCAGACCTCATTCATAAGGGTGTGGTTCCCGTGATGGCTCCGTTGACACACGATGGAGACGGGCACATGCTGAATACGAATGCCGACACTATTGCCGGAGAGACCGCCAAGGCTTTGGCAGGTTTGTTCGATGTAACTTTGGTGTTCTGCTTTGAAAAGAAGGGTGTGCTGCGCAGCGAAGACGATGATGACAGCGTGATTCCACAGATAACGCCGGAGGAATTTAAGCAATATGTAGCCGATGGAGTGATTCAAGGTGGCATGATTCCAAAATTGGAGAACTCTTTCGAGGCGTTGAATGCGGGTGTGTCCGAAGTCGTAATCACTTTAGCATCAGCCATCAACGGGAACAGTGGAACCCGTATCCGAAAATAATTCAAAAAAAAACGGCAATAGGCTGTAACTTTCTGAATACTTAACCGTCAATTTATTAGAGATGCAAGAACTCAGCTTTCGTAATGACATTCTCCCGCTGAAGGATAAGCTCTTTCGGTTAGCCCTGAGAATTACGTTCGATAGGGCAGAGGCAGAGGATGTTGTGCAGGAAACGCTGATAAGGGTTTGGAACAAGCGTGACGAGTGGTCGCAATTTGGTTCTATTGAGGCCTATTGCTTGACTGTGGCAAGAAATCTGGCGATAGACCGTAGCGAGCGAAAAGACTCCCGTACCGTGGAGCTGCTCCCCGAAATGGAGCAGGTCTCCGATGCATCGAGCCCTTACGAAAAGCTGGTGAATAAGGAACGAATGACGTTGATACACCGGCTGATGAACAAGCTTCCCGAAAAACAGCGGTTGATTATGCTGCTTAGGGATGTGGAAGGTAAGAGTTATAAAGAAATAGCAGCGGTCCTGAACTTGACCGAGGAGCAGGTAAAAGTGAACCTCTTCAGGGCGCGGCAAAAAGTAAAACAAACGTTTATTGATATAGAAGGTTATGGACTCTAAATATATAGAACAACTCTTGGAACGCTACTGGCAGTGCGAAACTTCTTTGGAAGAGGAAGCATGCCTGCGTGCTTTCTTTAGCGGTAACGATGTTCCCGGACACTTGCTTCGCTACAAGGACTTGTTCGTATATCAGCAGCTTCAGCAGGAAGTGCATTTGGGTGAGGATTTTGATGCCCGGGTGCTTGCCGAAGTGGAAGTTCCGGTGGTCAAGGCAAAGCGCATGACATTGACCGCACGTTTCATGCCGTTGTTCAAAGCCGCTGCAGTAGTGGCAGTGGTCCTTTCTATGGGGAATGTGATGCAACATTCATTTTTCTCGGATGTAGAGGAGGTGGCCGCAGCCGATACTATCGGTAAACAGATTTCCGCACCGTCGGTAGCTCTCTCGGGAGATGTGGTCGTGTCTCATGAGAAGCAGGTAATGGACAGCCTGCGCCGGGCGGACAAGGAACTGGAAATTAAGGAATAGATATTTTCATTTGCTTTTAAAATAACATTTTCATTTGCTTTAAACATAATAGTTAGTGTGCTTTATTAAAACAACTTGAGGCTGTGAAGTTTCAATTCTCTCAAAATCTTATAAAAACTAACTAAAATAGAAGGGACGCCGCGTGATGCAGTGTCCCTTTATTGTTCTTATGCGTTTGATAGGATGGAGATGGAAGGACATCCGTTCAATAAAAGGACGAAGAGCTTCCTCTCGGAAGCCCTTCACCATTTCGTTAATATATATTTCAGAGAGAATTCGGTTTAGGCTGAATTAATCTTAAAACCTATATTTCCTATTTAATCTATGTTTTCTATGTTAGAGTTTATACAGTCCTTTCTTGGGATAGTCCAGTTCCGGATTACCCTTGTAGCCTACACTGCCGCTTCCGCTGGTGCGTACTTTCAGGAAATCTGTGGCATGGCACTTGATGTCGCCTGAACCGGCAACACTGGCAGATGCTTTCTTGGCAACGAAATCGGAAGCAAGCAAATCACCCGAACCTGCCACGCTGTATTCAGCTTCTTGGGTACTGCCCGAACCGGCAACGGATGCTCTGGTGAAGTTGGCGGTTACGTTATTCAGCTTCATGTCGCCGGAGCCTGCAACGGATACTTGGAGGTCATTGCAAGTGATGTCGCTGCTGTTGATGTCTCCCGAGCCTGCGATGGAAATATCGAGGTCTGTGCAGGAGATGCTATTTCCACTGATGTCACCCGAACCTGTCACAGCGATTTTGAGGTTGTCCGTCTTCAGTCCGTTTTTCAGTTCCACGTCTCCCGAACCTGCCACGGCAATGCCGTTCAGCTTTTCTGCGGACACACGTACTTCCAGTTTATTATAGGATACGCTGACGTTCTTCTTGAAGCCGATGTAGAGGGTATTGTCCTTGACATGAATATCCAGCAAATCGACAATGTTGTCCGAGGTATATACTTCCACTGTCGGTTTCCCGGACTTCTGCGTGTAGGTCACGTCGGGGCTGCCGGCTACACTCAGCTTGGTGAAGTTGTCCACTTTTATGTCTTTGGTTACATAATTCTTGCTTGCCTTGACCGTCTTGCTGCCGAAGCCTCCGGAACGGTATGTGTGTTGTTGTGAACAAGCGGTTGTACTGAATGCCAATAAGGCGATTGCGATAAATGTTGTTAGAGCTTTCATATTCTTTTGTTTTTTGTGATTCAGTATTTATTAGTTAGACGTGATCTGCCTTGAAAAAGTTGCATATAAAAATGCTTTTTTCAAAGGACGCTCGGTCATCATACTTTAATCAATTATTGTGCCATAAGTGTAAAATGTTGATTATTAAAGGATAGTCGCTTTTGTGTAGTGTTCATTATCGGACACTCCGTCCGCTTTTGTCAGGTATTTGTTTGCGTTTTTGGACGATTCTTTGTTCATTTGCAAAGCCTCTTCCCGCCCCTTTCCTATGGGAGAGGCTTTGATTTATGACAGTAAACCGCATTATAGAAGATAAAGAGCTTGGTCCTTTGTTTGTCCGGGTCAATGCCCGGGCACGGCGTCTTACTTTCCGTACAAAGGAAGATGGAATTTACGTGACTGTGCCTCCCCGGACTTCTCTTGCCGAGGTAGAGAGTGCCATCGAGCAGCTTCGTCCGCGTCTGAAAGCTGCCAGACAGAAGCTGGTCAGAAAGCTGATTGATTTGGATTACCGCATTGATACGGAGTTCTTTAAACTGACGTTGGTCAGCGGACAACGGGAGCGGTTCTTGTCCCGTTCGGAATTGGGGGAAATGCAGATAATCTGTCCTCCTGATGCCGATTTCTCGGATGAGAAGTTGCAGGCTTGGCTGCGCAAGGTAATTGAGGAAGCTTTACGGCGAAATGCGAAAATTGTTCTTCCGCCCCGTCTGTATATGCTTTCCATGCAGCACAACCTTCCTTACAAGAGTGTGAAGATAAATTCCAGCAGCGGGCGTTGGGGAAGCTGTTCGGCACAAGGCAATATCAACCTTTCCTATTATCTGGTACTTCTTCCCAAGCATCTGATAGACTACGTGCTACTGCACGAACTGGCACATACCCGCGAGATGAATCACGGGGAGCGTTTCTGGGATTTGCTCGACCGGATGACTGATGGAAAGGCACAAGCATTGAGAGCGGAGCTTCGGAAATATCAAACGAAAATAAATGGTTAGAGATTAGTATGGGTGTATCACGGTAAGTAGTTCCTTGTTTTACAGACAGTGATACTGCAAAACCACTGCATACCTCTTGCACTGTCACTGCACTCCTTTTGCAGTGCTGCTGCAACACCTTTGCAGTGACACTGCAACTGTTTTGCAGTAACGCTGCAAAAGGTATGCAGTATCGCTGCAGTGTCACTGCAGGAGTTGTGTAATGTCTTTGCAGTGTCACTGCAAAAGTTATGTGATGTCTTTGCAGTGGCTGTTGGTAAGCCAGGAAACAGCTTGTCGACTCCGAAATATGAGAGCAAAATGCCTCACGACTTTTTATCCCTAATTTTTTGCCAACTGCTTTACCTCTTCCCCTTCCTTCTCGAACCGGTATTCTCCTCCTTTTTCGCTTAGCTCAAATAAGGAAAGCTTTTCAGTTGCATTGTTTACAATCATGAGTGCGTTTTGCTCGGCAAAGCGTTTCACTTCGATGGTGAAAGGTTCTTCTGCAATGGTACGGTTCACCAGCAGGCTGTCGTTGATGAATATGGAAGTGGAATCTCCGGCAAATCCTTTCGTCAGTGTGATGGTGTATGTCTCAATGAAGTTGCGTTCTCCTTCTTTTCGTTGTTGCAGCCTCATGCTCATGTAGACAAAGATGACAACTACAAAAATCACGGCGAAAGCAAGGATGCCGTTTCCTATCATAAATTGTTTGTTGGTGTTCAGTCGGTGTGCCATGGATAAAAAGGTTTTTTAAGAATGGTACAAATGTAATGAATAAATTTGAACCGACCGGCTTTTTACTTGCTGTATTCGCTCGGACTCACACCGAACTGTTTCTTGAAGCTTGTCGAGAAATGGGACAGCGTACTGAATCCCGTCATGTCCGCTATCTCTGAAATAGTGTATTTTCCTTCTTTGAGCAATTCGGCGGCACGGTTCAGCTTGTAGGTCTTGAAGAATACGCTGGGGTTCTCACCCGTCAGCCCCTTTACCTTATAATAGAACTTGGTACGGGAGATTTTCAGTAGCTCGGTCATGCGTGCCACGTCCAGCTCCGGATTGGAGAGTTCGTTCTCCATCAGGTGGTAAAGCTCGGTCATGAAAGTGTTGTCTTGCGGCGAAAGCACATTTCCCTCAATCTTATCCGTTTGGGTGGACTGGCTCAGGAGGCTGCGCACTTTCTCGCGGTTTTTCAGTTGGGATTTGATAAGCGCCAACAGGTAGTTGGGCTCGAAAGGTTTCGTCACGTAGGCATCTGCACCGGTATTCAGACCTTCCACCTGATTCTCTACAGTAGCTTTGGCCGTTACCAGTATCACGGGGATGTGGCATAGTTGCAAGTCCTCTTTTATCTGGCGACAGAGGTCGTAACCGTTTCTTCCGGGCATCACTACATCACTCAGTACGAGGTCGGGTGCTTCTTCGTTCATGGCTTTGAAGGCGCTGTCGGCATCGAAGCGGCAGACGATTTTGTAGATGGGAGAAAGCAGGGCCTTCAGGTAGTGGGCCACTTCCGTATCGTCGTCTACTACCAGAAGAGTTTGCTTTTGCTGCCGGATGCTCTCTGTATTTTCCAGTTGATATTGTTCTTCCGTTTGTATCGGAAATGCCTTGTTCTGTTCCTCTTCGGGGAGAGTGCATTCTTCGGGGGTATAAGAGAGATCATTCACCGGTAGCAGTAGGGTGAAGACGGCTCCGTTTCCTTCGGTACGGTTGCCGGCTTTCAGATAGCCATGATGCAGCAGCGCCAGGCTACGGGCATAGTACAGACCGATACCGGTTCCCCAGTTATAGGTACCTTTGGATTGATTGTCCAGTTGGTAATAGCGTTCGAATACTTTCTCCAACTGTTCCTCGGGGATTCCGTGGCCACTGTCTGCCACGGCAACTTTGACGTACTGTGTGTCGATGTCTTTGTCCGTCAGCGTAAAGAGGCGTGCAGCCTCTTCGCGGGTAATGACGTCGAAGCACAGTTCCACTTTTCCGCCGTTCGGAGTGAACTTCAAGGCGTTTGAAAGCAGGTTTCCTACAATCTTGTCCAGCTTGTCCACGTCCAGCCACATGAGGAAAGTATCCTCCAGGCCATAAGTGTTCAGTGCGATGCCTTTTTCGTTGGCGTTGATGCGGAAAATGTCTACAAAACGTTGCAGTTGCGAGATGATGTCGGTCCGTTTCACCCGCAGTTTTAGGGTGTCATTCTCCAGCTTGTTGAAGTCCATCAGCTGGTTCACCAGACGGAGCATGCGCCCCACACTGCGTTGTACAATGTAGAGTAGCTGCTTGTTCTCTCCCTCTATCTTGGGGCTTTCGCAAAGTTGTGTCACCGGACCCGAAATCATGGTGAGTGGGGTGCGGAACTCGTGCGAGATGTTGGCAAAGAAACTCATGTTCATACGGTTCACCCGTTGTTCCTGGTCCTTCTCCAGTTTGGCGCGTCGGGCGGTTTCTTTTTCCTGCTTAATGCGTAGCCAGGCACGGATGAAGATACCGATGATGGCGGCGGCAATGAGCAGATAGGTGCACCATGCCCACCACGTTTGCCAAGGGGCGGGCTTTACGATGACGCGTATGGAATTCTCCCTTTCTACAATGCTCTTGTCGTTATTGGTTATTTTAACTTTGAAGGTGTAGGTACCGGCAGGCAGATTGGCATAGTAGGCCTCGCGGTTGTTGCGGGCATCAATCCAATATTTGTCGAAACCGTCCATCTTGTAATAATAATGTACGCGTTCGTATTCGCAGTAGTCCAGTGCGGCAAAGGAGATGCTGAAACCATTCTGATTGTGGTCCAGGCAGATGTCCGGTCGGTAGGAGAGGTGCTTGTCTATACTTTCGCTGTCTTGTGGGCGTGCCAACCGGTTGTGTATCTTCAAATCTTCGAAGAGCAGTGGAATTTCCCGTTTGGTACTTACGTCCATAGGGTTGAAGAAAGTCAGCCCGTGCGTACCGCCAAAAACAAGTGTCCCGTCGGGCAGGCGGCATGAAGAACGGTCGTAAAACTGATTGCCGCCTATGCCGTCGGCGGCATAGTAGTTGGTAAATTTCCCTACGGTGCGGTCATATTTGCCCAGCCCGTATTGTGTGCCTGCCCATATATTGCCTTGTGCATCTTCCTCAATGCAAGAGATGTCCCGGCAGGGTGTACCCTCTATGGTCTCGATTTTTCCGGTGGCGGCAGAATAGTGCAGTAGTCCGTTGCTGACGGTCCCAATCCATACATCTCCACGACTGTCTTCGAAGATGTCGGTAGGGATGAATACTGAACGTTGGATACAAGCTTGCCAGTCGGTGTTCTCGAATGGTACTTCAGCGCTTTCCCAATTGTCGGGATTGATTTGCATGACTGGGTTCATGAAGGCAGTGGTCCACATCTTTCCGTTGTTGCGTGGAAGGAGTCCGGGTATGAAGGTTCCCGTCCAGGAAAATACTTTTGTTTGGACAAATTCTTTTTCTTTACGCTTTTTGGCATAAAGTTTAGGGCTGTATGTACCCACCCAAATTGTTCCACAACGATCTTGTGCAAACGACAGTGGTAGGAAGATGTCATGAATAGACTCTGTCTTCAGTATGCCGTTTTTATAGCTGCATTTCATCACCTTGCTCGCATAGAGGGCCGCCAGCCAGATGTAGCCCTCGTCATCTACGAATACGCGTGTGATGTCCGGTTTGTCGGTAGCGCTTTTTCCCGGAAGTCTAGCCGAGTCCACTTCTTTCACTTCGTGGCTGTCCATGTTGTAAACGTACAGCCCGTCTATCATGGTGGCCATCCAGAGATTTCGCTCCTTGTCCACTGCCACGGACAGCACTGACTTTCGGTTCAGGTATGAGCTGAGATGATTATTGGTGTTGAAACGTTCTTTATAGTTGTAACGCACGACATAGCCTTGGTCTACAGAGCCTATCCACAGGTTTTTCTGTGAGTCGGTAAACATGGTGCTTATCTTGAAGTGAGGCACTTCGAAGGGAAAACCGTTTTCGCTCTGATGTATCACGTATCCTTCCACGTAGTTGTAGAGAAACATTCCTTGTTGGTCGGTATTCAGCAGCAGGCTGTTGCTGCCGTAAGGGTGGATGTAGTTGACGTTGGCATGCAGCAGCAACGGATGGCTCCGAAGGGCTTGGGGTGTTTCCTTGAATTTGTGCGTATGTGTGTCGAACAATGTTATCTGGCGGTTTCCCGCCAGCCATAGGATTCCGTTGGTGTGCATGAAGAAGTGGGTGGGAAAAATGCCTTGCATTGGAATGGAGTCTTCCAGCGCTAGTGTGGAGGAGTTGTAGCGGCGCAGAGACAGTGGGGTCACTGCCCACAGTTTGTTGCTCTGGTCTATGAAGCAGCGGTTGTTGAAGGTATAGTTTGGGTCAAATATCTTGATGGGTACGTCAAATTTGTGTGTTTGTGGATTATATACGGCAAGGTTGTGCATCATGTTCAGAAAAATCTTTCCGTCTTTGTTCTCGAGTATTTGGATGCCGTTTTTATTGGGGAAGTCCAGTGGGATATTTTGGAAATTATCTTTGTCTGTGTATAGGCTGGTTCCATTTACGGTGACTACCCACAACCGGCCTTGTGAATCACGGAAGAGGTCGTTGATTTGATTATCAGGTATATCCAGCGAGTCATCCGTACAGTAATACTGATGATATTCGTGTACATTATATTTGTTTACCCCTCGTGAAGTTCCTATCCAAATGTGTCCTTGTGCATCTTCGGCAAAGGCGGTGACCTTCTGATTGGAGAGGTCATTGGTGATGACGGGGCTTTCGATGCTGCCTTCCGGTGCGGGCTTTGTGTCCGACGGGTTGCATGCGGTGATTAAACACAATAGAAGTAAGTATTTAATGTATTTCATAATATATAGTGTAGACTAAAAGCATTGGCATGTCATCCATTTGTTTTGTTCAACGAATCTCTGCATTACGATGCGAAAATACTCATAAAAATTGAGAGAGAGACTGCCGGAGAGCATGTTTTGAACAAATCTGCAAACATTTGAACATTGGAGAAAGCTGTTTTGAACATCGGGGAAAGCCGTTTGGATAACGTAGAAAATCCTTCTGGGGAGAATGTGCTAATATTGCAATCATAAAAACATAAAACTAATACATAATATGAAAAAGCAATTCTTGTCAGTGTTAGCATTCTCCGCCATCCTACTTTCCTCGTGCGGAGGGACAGCTAAAATAGAGAAAGCATCTGCTTGTGGGCAGAAGGGGGAGATAACGGCTTCCTCTACGGTTGCTGTTGCCGAAACCGAATCGGGCAAAGTAGCCGGATATGTGGAGAACGGTATCTATATATATAAAGGTATCCCGTATGCCAAAGCCGAACGTTTTATGCCGCCTGTAGCAGTTGACAAATGGGAAGGTGTCCGTAGCAGTCGTGCCTACGGCCCTACTTGTCCGCAAGGCAAGCGTATGGGATGGTACAGCGACGAGCAGGCGTTTGCCTTCAACTGGGATGACGGTTATCCCGATGAGAACTGTTTGCGAGTGAATATCTGGACTCCGGGACTGAAAGACGGGAAGAAACGCCCCGTCATGGTGTGGCTGCATGGTGGAGGTTATTCCGCCGGCAGTGGTCAGGAGCTTCCCTCGTATGACGGAACAAATCTGGCAAAGAAAGGGGATGCAGTGGTTGTGACGCTGAATCATCGTCTCAACGTCCTGGGTTTTCTCGACCTTTCCGCCTATGGCGATAAATATGCAAAATCGGGCAATGCCGGACTGCTTGATCTGGTGGCGGCACTGCAATGGGTGAATAAGAATATAGAATCCTTCGGTGGAGATGCTCGGAATGTTACCATTTTCGGTCAATCCGGTGGAGGAGGCAAGGTCTCTACGCTACTTGCCACGCCATCGGCGAGAGGCTTGTTCCATAAAGCCATTGTACAAAGCGGATCTATGCTTCGCACGATGGAGCAAAAGTATTCTCGTCGCATTGGCAGTGCCGTGATGGAAGAACTTGGTCTGAAGGCTTCGCAGATAGACGAACTCTGCAAGATGCCGTATGACAAGGTGCTTGCCGCCGGTGACAAGGCGATAGCCAAAGTGCGTGCAGAGGCAGAGAAGGAGGGGGTGTCTTCCTTCATTTTTGGCTGGGCGCCTACGGTGGACGGCGATGTGCTGCCCGTACAGCCTTTCGACCCTCAAGCTCCAGCACAAAGCAAGGGCATTCCGGTAATGATTGGCACTACTCTGCACGAATTTACCATGAGTACTTATGTCCCCGCTTTCCGTACCATTACCAAAGAAAAAGCGGTGGAATTCCTGCAAAAGAAATACGGCGAACGTACGGACGAGTTCCTTACCGCTTTCGAGAAAGCCTACCCCGGCTATCAGCCTAAAGATTTGGTGGATGTGGACTTCGTGTTCCGTCCCGGTGCTGTGGAGCAGGCTAAACTGAAAGCTGCGCAGCAGGGTGCTCCGGTCTATATGTACATGTTCGCATGGGAATCGCCCGTACTTGACGGCATGTTTCGCAGCACGCACTGCATGGACATTCCCTTTGCCTTCAACAATGTAGTGCGCCACGCTTCCATGACCGGGGGTGGCGCTGAAGCACAAGCTTTGGGCGAAAAGATGAGCAGCGCGTGGTTGAACTTTGCCCGTACGGGCAATCCCAATGCCGAAGGGTTACCCGAGTGGGAACCTTATACCGCAGAAAAGGGAGCAACGATGATTTTCAATAACGATTGCCAAGTGAAGTATAACCATGACAAGGAACTGCTGGAGGTAGTGATGGCATTTCCTACACGTGGGTTCTGACACTTTCTTAAGAAACCTTTTATTATTAACATAAATCTAATTTAATCAAATGAAACAAAATCTGAAGCAAACAGCTCGGAAGAGACTTGCAGCTATGGCACTCTTCCTATTGATCTGTCTTCCTTTCAGTCTGGCACAAGCCCAGACAGTAAAGGTGAACGGTAGAGTTACTGATGACCTGAACGAGCCGATGATTGGCGTGAGTATCTTTGAGAAAGGCACTACCAACGGTGTCATTACGGATATGGACGGCAACTACTCTTTGTCTGTAAAAGAAGGAGCGACGATTGTCTATTCCTACATCGGCTACCTGACACAAGAAAAGAAAGCAGTGGCAGGAGTAATGAATGTGATATTGAAAGAAGACACTAAAACGCTGGATGAAGTGGTGGTGGTAGGTTACGGCGTGCAGAAGAAAAGTTCACTGACCGGTGCCGTATCTTCGGTAAAATCAGAAGATATGGAAGCACGTACCATTACCCGTGCTGAGCAGGCATTGCAGGGTAAGACTGCCGGTGTGCAGGTGCTCAGTGCATCGGCCAAACCGGGTGCTTCTCCGCAGGTACGTATCCGTGGAATAAGCTCTAACGGTTCTTGTGACCCGTTGTATGTAGTGGATGGACGTATTGCCAGCGATATTGGTGGTATCGACCCTAATGACATTGAGTCTATGGAAGTTTTGAAGGATGGTGCTTCTGCAGCTATCTATGGCGCTGCTGCCGGTAACGGTGTAGTATTGATTACTACGAAGAAAGGAAAAGGAAACGGTAAAATCACATACGATTTTCAATATACTTCACAGAGTTTGGGTAAAGTACCCGAAGTAATGAATGCTGCGCAGTACAAGGAATTCTTCTTGGAAAACAAGAAGCTTACCCAGAGTGCTTTTGATACCTATTGGGATGGAAAAACCGATACGGATTGGGTCGATGAGGCTTTTGAAAACAGTTCGATGGTACGTCATAATGTGACTTTCCAAGGTGGTAGCGACAGAGGTTCTTTCTATCTGTCATTGTCCCACCTTGATAACGACGGTATGATTGTCGGCAATGCCGATACTTATGAACGACTCACGGGAATGGTAAATGCCAGCTGGAAAATCAAACCTTGGCTGGAGGTAGGTACCAATAATCAGATTGAGCACTACAAAACTCAGTCCGTAGCCGAGGGCAATGAGTATGGTAGCATGATGCTTTCTGTATTACAATTAGACCCTCTGACCAAGCCTCTTTATCCTATTGATGACTTGCCGTTGAATATGGCTACCATCTATAAGGATCATAAGAATATGTTGGGCGATGGAAACGGCAACCTTTATGGTGTATCAGCTTTCACTGGCAATGCCGAAGCTATCAATCCTTTTGCCATGCGTGACAACTCTTATACCAAGAACAGAGGCTTTAATATCAATGGTTCTACTTATTTGAATTTTATGCCTATCAAGGGGCTTACCGTTACTTCTCGTCTTTCTTATCGTTTGGCTTCAACTTCCTCTTATGGCGTGGGGCAATCTTATTACTATACTGACAAGGCTAAACGTGATTGGGTGGAGGTTTCGGCTTCGGATTATAGCCCAACCTATTATCAGTGGGAGAACTTTTTGAACTACACCCGTTCTTTTGGCAAACACAACGCAACATTGATGTTGGGAACTTCTTATAGTCAGAGCCGTTCTTATGGCGTTAGCGGAAGTAAGAAGGGATATAATGAAGATACTACAGATATGTGGGGAAATGTGATTAACAGAGTTTCGCATTTGGGTTTCTTGCAGAATGATCCTAATTTCTTCTACTTTGCCTATGCTACATCTGATGCTGTAAAGGATGTAAGTGGTGGTGAGCCTACCTATACTCGTAAATTATCTTACTTCGGACGTTTGAATTATGACTATGCCGGAAAGTACATGGCTCAGTTCTCACTGCGTGCCGATGCTGCTGACCTCTCTGTGTTGCCAAAGAACAAACGTTGGGGCTATTTCCCGGCAGTTTCTTTGGGTTGGGTTCTTTCGGAGGAAAATTTTATGAAAGGAACTGAAGACTGGCTGTCACAATTAAAGCTCCGTGCCAGTTGGGGACAGAATGGTTCTACTGCATCATTGGGCGGTTATAAATGGAATGTATCAATTGGTGCTACCGGGCATTTGGCTGTAGGTGATAATAATAATTTCTCTTACATCAATGGTTATGCTCCGTCTGCTACCGGTAATGACGGACTTAAATGGGAAACTTCTGAACAAACCAATATAGGTATTGATGCCCGTTTCTTGAATAGCCGTTTGACTGTTACAGCCGATTATTTCCATAAAAACACAAAAGACCTGATTGTTTCGGGTATTAAGGCTTCAACTGTAGTAGGTAACAGTTTCTCGCCAGTTAATGCCGGTAATATTACGAACAAGGGGTTTGAATTGGAACTGGGATGGCAAGACCGTATTGGTGACTTTGCTTATGGTGTCCGTGCCAACGTTGCTACATTGAAGAATAAAGTGACCAAGATGCATGAGTCTTTATCAAGTATTGATGGGGCTACTTATGTGACTTATGGAGCCATTACCCGTTTTGAGGTAGGTAAGCCTGCGTGGTATTTTTATGGTTATGATTTCATGGGTGTGGATTCAAAAACCGGTGAGCCAATCTTTAGAGATATTGATGGTGTAGAAGGTATTACGGATAATGATAAGACAGAAATTGGTAAGGGAATTGCCGACTATACTTATGGTATTACCTTGAATGCAGCTTGGAAGGGATTTGATTTTATCTTGTTTGGTACGGGTTCTCAAGGTAACGATGTATTCTGTGGCTTGAACCGTGTGGATTACAATTTGAATCAGCTGACTTATTTTACAAAAAACCGCTGGACAGAAAGCAATCGCAATGGGAAGACTCCTGCATCAGGCGCTACAGATTATACCAAGTATCTGACTTCTTCCGGCTGTGTATTTGACGGCTCTTATTTCAAGATTAAGCAAATTCAGTTGGGTTATTCTTTCCCGAAGCAACTGATTAAGAAGGTAGCAATTGAAAATCTACGTATATATGGCTCACTTGAGGACTTCTTTACTTTTACAGACTATCCTGGTTTTGACCCTGAAGTTACCGGTGTCGGAAATTCATTAGGTGTGGATAAAGGTAGTTATCCTAATTCAAAGAAGGTTGTTCTTGGTTTGAGTGTGACATTCTGATTTTTATGAACTTATTAAAATGAAAAACATATGAAATTAAGATATTCTTTAATGCTCGGAGCGCTCCTTATATTGGCTGGCACTTCGTGTGAAGAC
>OGRR01001481.1_pt1 | contig 14518 bp, 11 predicted proteins | sample 1553511 | NCBI WGS metagenome assembly OGRR01 (sample SAMEA2580040, study PRJEB22360) | human gut metagenome | biome: human gut; feature: human-associated habitat; material: faeces | place: Denmark | collected 2008/2010 | reverse complement strand
TTGACGGTGGTGGAGCCGGAGTCGATGCCGATATGCACCGGGCCGCACTGGGCGCTGAACGGCACCCTGGGCACGCTGTGGGATATGTGCCGGGCATGGAACGCCTCGTACTCTTCCTTGTTGGCAAAGAGGGGCGGCTCGCTGGCATAGGTTGCCGTGGCGGCGTACTCATCCAGCGCCTTGGCCACCTCCGAGAGGTTGAACGCCTTATCCGCGTAAAGGGCGGCACCCAGCGCCACATACAGCAGGCTGTTCTCAGGGCAGGTGCCAGTCACGCCCAGCGCTTCATCAAAGCTCTTGCGCAGCACGGTACTGAACGTCAGCGGCCCGCCCAGATACAGGATGTTGCCCTGGATGGGGCGGCCCTGTGCCAGGCCGGCAATGGTCTGGTTGACCACTGCCTTATAGATGCTGGCCGCGATATCTTCCGTCCGGGCACCCTGGTTGATGAGGGGCTGGACGTCGCTCTTGGCAAACACGCCGCAGCGGGAAGCGATGGTATAAGTACGCTGTGCCCGCTCGGCTGCTTTGTTCATCTCGTCGGCGCTCATTTTCAGCAAAGTTGCCATCTGATCGATGAACGCACCCGTGCCGCCGGCACAGCTGCCGTTCATCCGCACCTCGGTGCCGTTGGTCAGAAACAGGATCTTTGCATCCTCGCCGCCCAGCTCGATCACGCAGTCCGTCCGGGGGACAAACCGCTTGACCGCCACACGGGTGGAGAAGACCTCCTGCACAAAGGGCACCTTGCAGCTGTCGGCCAGGCCCATGCCTGCCGAGCCGGAGATGCTGAGCAGGGCGGTCTGCCCGTGCAGCTGCTCGGCATCAATGCGGCGCAGCAGTTCCTGCGCCTTTTCCAGAATATGACTATAGTGTCGCTCGTATGTCGAATACACCAGCGCATCGTTTTCATCCAGCACCACGCACTTGATGGTGGTGCTGCCGATGTCAAGACCTACTCTCACAGTTGTTTTTCCTCCTTGAAGGATCGTGCTCCCCTGCCCTGCCCCGATGCGTGCAGGGGCAAAAAACAGGGAGGAGCCGAAGAAACACTCTCCGGCCCGCATACGGGGATATTATAAACCAAATGGGTGGGACATTCAATCCGCAGGTTTTATTTTACACGTTAAAAATAGTAATTTCGATGCAAAAAGTTAAACATTTTGTGAATTCGCCAAAAGTGGCAGCCCATTTTTCGGCATTTTGGCAAAAAAATTTTACCATTCGCTTTTTGCATCGTTCCAAGCGAAACTTTCCTGCCCACATTGGTTATACTTTAACATAAAGCGAGTTCTTTTTGAATTTTTTGCTGGCTAAGATTTGGTGAAGAAAGATGGAAGAGATTGATGGGACGATCCTCCCGGGTGGTGTTCTCAGCAGTCTGGCAATGGCAGCCCTCTTCGGCGCGGGTGCTGCCAAGCGCGTGGAAACGAATCAACTTTTTATTTTACAGTTTTCCCCGTTTTTCCGCAACGCGCAAAAAGGGCAGGCGCGCGGCCTGCCCTTTTGTGGTTCTGAGTTTTTATACGCGATGCTTTGACCGCAGCAGCAAGGTCTTCCAGCTGGGCATCTCATTGCGCAGGGTGTCCCAGGCAGGCATCGCCGTCCGGGTAGTGGCACGGATGGCCTCAAACGCCTCATCGTGGTAGTGCATCTCTTCCACGGCATGCATGGCGTGGTCGCTGGCACACAGGCGGCCCAGCGGCGTTTTCGTCATCATCAGCATCATTCTGTCCATCTTTTTGCGGCCGGGGGTGCAGGCCTCGTAGTAGCGGGTGTTCTCCGCGTCGTTTACCGGGACGCCTGCCGCCTTGAGCATCCTGCAGCCCTCCCACGCCGCGTCGAGCATGAGCTTGCGCTGCTCGGCGGTGGCCTTGGTCAGGTCGCCATTGCAGGCGTAGCAGACATAGCACACCGGCAGGATCAGGGCCAGGTGGCACTTGAGCCACTCGTCCATATCGCTGTAGAACGTCAGCTTGTACTTGACGCCCGCAAACGCCGCCTGCAGCCGCTGGCGGAATGTACCGGACAGCGGCGCTGTCGCGCCGCCTACCGTCATGCCAATGCCCGCGTGGACACTGATGACCTGGCCGTTCTCCCGGCGTCCGCCGTTGTTCTGGAAGCCGAACGCGATCTTATCCGCCGGGCGCTGCATGGCCTGCAGGACAGAGCGAGCATGGGGCTGGTTGCCCACAAACACAAAAAACTCGCTCTTGTTCTGCTTGAGGACGGGCAGGATCTCCGGCAGCTGGCCTGCCTGCACCGTGACAAACACGATGTCATAGCTTTCCTCCGGGGCCAGCGTTTCAATGGTCGGCACACGGTCCACAGTCGTTTTGAGCTGGGCCCAGTGGCGGATGGTAAGGCCTTTCTGGTCGATCCGCTCTTTCCACTCGCCCCGCGCCAGCAGAGTCACCGTGTTTTTCTCGTTTTGTGCCAGCCGGTGGGCCAGCTCACAGCCCTGCACGCCTGCACCGTACACTAAGATCCTCATGGAAACGCACCTCCTGCAATGAAAGATGGTTATTTATGGAACAACGAGCTCAAAAAACCTTTTTTCTCATAGGGATGGCTCTGGGCACCTTTGACGGTATAGCCTGTCTCGGCAATGGCCGCCTTGAGTGCGTCAATGTCCAGTTCCTGCTCCGAGAGGATGACCGTCTCGCCCTTGGTATGGGAAGAGGTCACCTTTTTGACATCCGCCGTCTTGCGGACCGTCTCATTGACATGGCTCTCGCACATGCCGCACATCATGCCATCTACTTTTAAAATTGTCTCGATCATCTGAGGAAACCTCCAAGAATTTTTTACCTCTGCCGCAGCTTTTGCAGATTGCACAAAGGCAGCGGCTTAAATTTAGGCATTTTGTTAGTAGAAGCTAACTAGCAAACCAAACAAATCGCTGTCCGGAAGCACACCGGGCAGCGGCCCGCCCCGCGGCGGGATCAGAGCCTGATTTCTGCTTTTATCATACCACAGAGATGGGGAATGCGCAAGCGGTGCATACCGATCCACAGCGTAAAAAATCGTCTCTTGTCAAGGGCAGTGAAACGTGGTACAGTAAACGGGCAATCGCTTCCATTTTATCGGATATGATCTTACGAGGGGTTTTATGAAACAGAACAATCGTTTTTGCGTGCTGGCACTGACCGCTGTGCTGGCACTGACTCTAACCGCCTGCTCCGAGACGGCTGACGGCTCCGCCGCATCGGGCAGCACCCAGACCACGCAGCCTGCCCAGAGCACCGCCCAGCAGGACACTTCCGCCGGGACTCCCTCTGCCAGCCAGCAGACCGAGGTACTGGGCAGCCTGACCTCCTCCGAGCTGCAGGAACTCGTCTCCGGCAGCACCACGCTGGAGCAGCTGACCCAGCAGCGCGCCGAGGCTGCTGACCCCGGCACGGGGAGCACCACTGCCCTGCCGGAGTATGAGCAGCAGCTGCAGGCTCTCATCAACCAGCTCTACGCCGTCAAGGCCCGGGCCGAGAGCAGCCTGAACAACACCATCCAGTCGGCCACGGCAGAGTACAAGGCTCTGCCTGCCGCCAAGCAGACCAAGAGCCGCAAAATCGCCATCGTGATGGGCAAGGCCAGTGAGCTGAAAGCCATGGAGGCTTCCTGTGACAAAGAGGTGGACGACATCGTAAACCAGATGCGCGCCCTGCTGACCCAGAACGGCCAGAGCACCGCCCTGGCCGACGAGGCACTGGCTGCCTACAAGGCCCAGAAGAGCGAAATGGTCTCTTCCCTCACCAGCAAACTCTACGGCTGAGCGCCGAACGCGTTTCCCCTGCAATTTGTGCCGGAATATCCCCGGTACCCGTTGCAGGGGTCCTTTTTTGCCCGGAGAAATTCTGTTCCTGTCGGGCAGCCGCGTTTTACAACTCCGGTCAGGTTTCTGTTCCATCCCTGCACGGTATCCGCTCCAAAATCATCGCCAGAGTTTTACTTCCGTTTGTAAATTTCGCCAATCTTTTGCATATTCCGGTTTTTTTTCCAATTTTGCTTGAATTGTGGGGACATACCGTTTAAAATTAGATGGGGTGTTAGAGCCTTTGTTTTTCTGCGTCAATTTTTAGAGAGGCGAAAGGCATGTTCCCACGTAATTTCAACTGAGAAAGGCGATGAGACAAATGGAAATGGAAGAAGAAGTGATCGACCTGAGCGAGCTGCTGCGGCTTTTGTGGAGCCATGTGCTGCAGATCGTGGCGGTAGGCCTTGTGGCGGCGGTGATCAGCTTTCTGGTGTGCACGTTCGCGCTGACGCCCCGGTATCAGGCGTCCGTCAACATGATCGTCAATACCCGGCAGGATAACACGACGACCATGAGCACCGACAACATCACCTCGGCAAAAAACATGATCGACACCTATGCAGTCATCATCAAGAGCAACCTCGTGCTCAACGATGTCATCCAGCGGATGGGCCTGGACATGACCTACAGCCAGCTGGCAGGCAGCATCACGGTGGGCAGCGTCAACTCCACCCAGATCATGGCCATTACGGTGACCAATGAGAACCCGGGCCTGGCGGGCAAGATCGCGCAGACGATCGCGGAGGTCGCGCCGGACGTGATCGTGGAAAAGGTCGAGGCAGGCTCCTGCAAGGCAGTGAGCGACGTGGAGATCGGCACCACGCCTGTCTATCCCCAGACCAAGAAGACCATGCTGCTCTGCGCTCTGGCCGGTATGGTAGCGGCCTGCGCTCTGCTGGTGGTCAACCACCTGCTGCACAACTACATTGTAGACGACGAAGATGTTCAGAAGAAGCTGGACCTCCCTGTTTTGGGCTTTATCCCTGAGGTGTGATGTAAGATGTGGAATCCGTTCAAACCGAAAATTGAAAACTCTGACCCCGGCCAGCGCTCCCTGCAGCTGATCTCCCAGAAAGGAATGCCCTTTGCGTATGTGGAAGCTTACAAATCCCTGCGCACCAACCTGAACTTTCTGACCAGCTCCACCGGAGCCCGCGCCATTGTGGTCACCAGTACCATGCCGGAAGAGGCCAAGAGCAACGTCTCAGTCAACCTGGCCCTGACCCTGGCCGAAGACGGCAAAAATGTAGCCCTGGTGGACTGCGACCTGCGCAAGCCCGTGCTGCACAAATACCTGAAAGCCGGTCACAACGTGAAGGGCGTTTCCAATATTGTCTCCAACCAGTGCAAGCTGGAAGAGGCTCTGCTGCGGCTGGAACAGTTCAAGATCACATTCCTGCCCGCCGGCACGCCCCCTCCGAACCCCTCGGAGCTGCTGGGCTCGGCCCGGATGCAGCAGATGATCCAGCAGCTGCGCGCCACTTTTGATTATGTCATCTTCGACGCGCCTCCCATCTCCATGGTGACAGACGCGGCGGTCATCGGCAATCAGGTGGACGGTGCTCTGTTTGTTGTTCGTTCCAGCTACGCCCCGGCCGAGTCCGTGGAGGCCGCTGTCAAGAAGCTGAAAGACACCGGCGTAAAAGTGCTGGGTGCCGTGCTGACCCGCTATGACGCCAAGACGGCGCTCAAGGGCTCCAACTACGCTTACAACTATTATAGCTATGGCTACGGCTACTCCTACGGTACCTCCCAGACGGATCCGGCGGCATCGCAAAGCCCGGAAAAGCGAAAGCACGCAAAGCCAGCCGAAAGGGTAACGAACCATGACTGATCTGCACTGCCATATCCTGCCCGGTATTGACGACGGTGCCAAAGATGTCTCGGTCTCGCTGGAGCTGCTCCACAAGGAGTATGAGGACGGCGTGCGCAACATCGCGTTCACCAGCCATTTCAACAGCGAGCGCACCACGGTGGAAGCTTTTCTGGAAAAGCGTGCCGCCGCCTACGCGCGGCTGACCGAGGCACTGAAAGAAGAGCCGATGGACTTCCGGTTCAAGCTGGGCAGCGAAGTTTACTTTTCTCCCAAGCTCTGTGAGCTGGACGCCAAGGCCCTCTGCATGGGCGACACCGCCTACATGCTCATGGAGTTTCCCACCACCCATAAGCCTCATTTTATCAAGCAGACCCTGTACGCTTTGCAGGAACAGGGCATCCTGCCGCTGATCGCGCACATTGAGCGTTACCCCTATGTGCTGGACGACCCCACCCTGCTGTATGAGTGGGTGGCCGCCGGTGCTTACGCGCAGATCAACGCCGGGGCCCTGCTGCAAGATGCAAAGCTCCGCAAGAAGCTCTGCAAATTCATCTCGTGGGGGCTCGTGCATGTGCTCTCCACGGACACCCACTCCCCGGACAAGCGCCCGCCCCGGATGGCGGAGGGCATCCAGATGCTGCAGAAGACTCTGGGCACTGAGATCGCCGACCGGATCGTCCGCAACGGTGACGATCTGTTTGACGACCAGGAGCTGGACATCATCTCCCCGCACCAGCCCAAAAAGATGCTGGGCATGTGGATTTGATCATCTTTTGTCTTTGATTGAAAATCCGATATTTTTATTATAAACTTTGAAAAAGAGGAATTTTATTATGAACTATCCTGTTGCTTATGCCGTGATCCCCGAAGAAGAAAAGACCTACATCGTCGGCAGCGGCGATGTCCAGTACGAGAAGCTGTTCAACTACTTCATCGGCGACTTCCTGCGTGACACCGTCAAGAGCGACGTCCGCAACGCCATCTGGAACAGCGCCAAGCAGAGTTCTTTCACTCCCATTGCCAACTGGTTCAAGAACGTGGACGACATGGGTGTCATTGCACACCTGGGCTACTTCTACGGCTTCTGGCACATCTGGAGAGACGTTAAGGGCTACCTGGGCTAATTAAAAAGTAACGTATATGCAAAAGAAACAAATTTTTCAGCTCGTGCTTCTGGCTGTGGGCGCGGTCCTGGCTGCCGTGATCGGCTTCTGGCTCGTGCCGGTGAGCAATTACGTCAAGGCCCGCACGGCTCCGCTGGATGAGACCATCCTGGAAGCCGAAAGCAGCACGCAGGAGGTGGTCACCATCTCGGATACCGAACTTTCCCAGCTCATCAGCGGTGAGCTGACCCTGGATGCACTGGCCGACCTGCCTGGCGTCATCACCGTGGAGCCCGTCGGCACCACGGCAGGTGCCGCCCAGAGCGGCGGCGCGGCCAATCGCTCCCCTGCGGACGAGACTTCCGCTTCTGCCATTGCAGAGAGCGAAGCTTCTTCGGACGCTGCTTCCCGTGAGGCACAGGCCGATGCAGAAACGCCCGTCCAGAGCAGTGCTGTCTCTGGCAGCACCGGCACTTCCGGCAATGCCAGCCTCTCGGAGGCCGCCTATGAGGGCGAGGTCAAGGCACTGGTCCAGCAGCTCTATGCCGTGAAAGGCCGGGCGGAAGGCGGCCTGAATGCCTGCATTGCTTCCGCCAAGGCAGAGTATAAATCTCTGCCGCCGGAGCAGCAGACCCGCAGCCGCAAAATTGCCATCTGCATGTCCAAAGCCGGCCAGCTCTCGGCCCTGCAGGCCTCCTGCGACAGTGAGGTCAACCGCATTGTGAGCCAGATGCGCTCGGTGCTCAAGGCCAACGGCCAGAGCACCGCCCTGGCAGACCAGGCCATGAGCAGTTACAAGAGCCAGAAGAGCGCCCGGCGGGCGGCTCTGATGAGCCAGCTTTACGGCTGAGCCGCTTTTTGATCACCCTTTGGAGGAACCAGCGTGGAACAACTCACATTTTCGCAGCACGTTGCGGCAAACGGCGGTTCCCTGCCCTGGCAGGACGCTGTGCGCCTGACGCTGCTGACCATCCAAACCATTTCGGCTCAGGCAGACCCGGAAACCACCTATCTGGATGTCTGCCCGGAGCAGATCGTACTGAGCAAAGACGCCCGGGAAGTGCTCTCCTGCGGTAAGCCCCACTCCCTGAAAGAGTGGGATGCCGCCAACCCGCAGCTGCTGCCCTGGGAGTTTTGGAACGCCTGGAGTGCCCGCACCCCGGCTGCTCAGGTCTATCCGGTCGCGGCCTGCCTGTTCGGCGCTCTGAGCGGCCACCTGCCCATGGCGGCCAAAGCCCGGCTGAACGGTGCGGCGCTTCGCACCCTGCCCGACATCCCGGACGCGCTGAACAACGTGCTCCAGAAAGGCCTTGCTCTGAACGCAGCCGACCGCTGGCCGTCGCTGGAGGCATTCCGGGCGGCTCTGGTCGATGCCACCAAAATCGAGATCGCGGTGGATGACACTCCTGAAAAAACCGACGACACTCCCGCCCTGCAGGCAGGTCCGCTGGACCTGAGCAAGGTACGCACCGTCGATGCACCCAAGGGGCCGCAGGCGGTCTACAAACCCACGGCCCAGAAAAAATCCGTCAAGCTTGGCCCCCTGCTCCCGGTGGCTGTCCTCTCGGTTGCGTTCCTGGGCGGCCTGCTGGCCTATCAGTTCACCCTGCGGGGTACCCCGACGGCGGAAGAGCTCTTCCTGCCCACGGCAACGGCCAAGACTTCCAGCAGCTCCAAAGCCGCGGAATTGGAACGTGAAGCCGCTTCCAGTGCGGCAGAGAGCGAAGCAGCTTCTTCCAGTGAGGCTGCTGCCTCCTCCCCCGCCGCCAGCGAAGCTCCGGCCAGCGCTCCCTCCACCAAGCAGGAGGAGCCCGCCAGCAGTGCGGCTTCTTCCAAGGCGGCATCCAGTGCAGCCAGCAGCTCCAAGGCCGCCAGCGCTTCCAGCAAAAAAGAGGAGAAGCCCGCTTCTTCGGCCAGCAGTGCATCCAGCACGGCTTCTTCGGAGGCTGCTGCCAGCTCCGCGGCCCCGGAAAACGTGACCCAGACGCTGACCCTTGCCGACGGCAGCAAGTTTGTGGGCAAGGTGGACGGCTCCAAGCAGACCGGCACCCTGACCAAACCCAACGGCGATGTCTATACCGGCACCTTTACGGACGGCAAGCTGGAGGGCAAAGGTACTCTGAAAACCGCCAGCGGCAACAGCTATGACGGCAACTTTGCAGGCGGCCAGCCCAGCGGCTCCGGTACCATGAAGTATGCCAACGGCAGCACCTACACGGGCAGCTGGGCCGATGGCCAGCGCAGCGGCTCCGGCACGGTGAATTACGCCAACGGGGATCAGTTCTCCGGCAGCTTTGCCGCCGACCTGCGGGACGGCAGCGGCACCTACACCTGGGCCAACGGCACCACCTACCGCGGCACCTGGAAAGCAGGCGAAGCGCGGAAAGGCGGCACCTACAGCTATACCGATGCAGGCGTGAAAGAGGGCCTTTCCGCAGGCGGCAACCTGACCATGCAGGATTGAGCGCCCTGCCCTCTTGACAAGTCGCCTCGGCTGTGATACTCTAAAGCTCCTAAAATATCGTGTGGATTTTTACAGTATCAAGCTATTTTTCGCCACACAATGGTGCAAAAGCCATTGTGTGGCTTTTTTGCGTCCAAACCTCTGCAGCCCCCACCCGATGAAAGGAGATTTCTTCTGTGAACAACACCTTTATGAAAGAGCGCCCGGTCTTCCCGCTTTTGATGTCCATGGCGCTGCCCAATGTCATTTCCATGCTGGTCAACTCGCTGTACAACATTGTGGACAGCCTGTTTGTGGCCCGCATCAACGAATCCGCCATGACGGCCCTCTCGCTGGTCTTCCCGGTGCAGAACCTGCTCAACGCCATTGCCATCGGCTTTGGCATCGGCATCAATGCACTGGTGGCCCTCTGCCTGGGTGCCGGGGAGCACGAAAAAGCCGATCAGGCCGCTACCCACGGCATGGCGTTTTCCCTGCTGCACGGCATCCTCGGCTCGGCCATTGCCATTGCCATCATGCCGTCTTTCCTGGGGCGCTTTACAACGGATGCCGAAGTACTCTCCATGGGCCTGACCTATTCCCACATCGTGTTTGGCTTTGCCACGGTCAACATGGCCTCCCTGGCTTTTGAGAAGATCTTCCAGTCCGTGGGCCGGATGAAAGTGACCATGGTAGCCCTCATCGTGGGCTGTGTGGGCAACATTATCCTGGACCCGCTGCTCATCTTTGGCATCGGGCCGTTCCCTGCCATGGGCATTGCAGGCGCGGCGCTGGCCACCGGTATCGGCCAGGCACTGAGCACTGGTATCTACCTCGTGGTGTACGCTTCCACGGAGCTGCCTGTCCAGCTGCGCCGCGCCTGCCTGAAGCTGGACAAAGAGCTGGACACCCGGCTCTACTCCATCGGCATCCCGGCCATCCTCAACCTGGCGCTTCCCTCTCTGCTGGTCACGTTCCTCAACAGCCTGCTGGCCGCGTTCTCGGGCAGCTATGTGGTGGTGCTGGGCATCTACTACAAACTACAGACATTCCTCTACCTGCCCGCCAACGGCATCGTGCAGGGAATGCGTCCCCTCATCGGCTACAACTACGGTGCCGGGGAGCACAAACGGGTACGCCAGCTCTACCAGATCACCCTCATCCTGAGCGCCGCCATCATGGCAGCGGGCACCCTTGGCTGTCTGGCAGCCTCGGAGCCTCTCATGCGGCTCTTTACCTCTACCCCGGAGACGGTGGAAGCCGGAAAAATTGCTCTGCGGATCATCTGCCTGGGCTTTGTGATCTCCGCCATCTCCACCACCTCTTCCGGCGCGCTGGAGGGTCTGGGCAAGGGCACGCAGTCGCTGGTGATCTCCCTGTGCCGCTACATCGTCTTCATCATGCCGCTGGCCTGGGTGCTCTGCCGACAGTTTGGCCCTGTGGGCGTCTGGAACGCGTTCTGGGCCACGGAAGTGCTCTCCGCCATCGTTTCCCTTATCGTCTACAAAAAGAGCGTCTGACACGTTTTCCGTATCCGCAAAAAAGGCTCCGGGCCTGCACTCCCCTTTCACAGGGAGGCAGGCCCGGAGCCTTTTCCATTTCAGCCCAAGGGCTGGTTTTTATTTGGTGTGCTGCTCGGTGCTCTGGTCGTCCGATTCAATCGGCGTATCCAGTTCCTCCACAGGGGCAGCGTTCTTTTTGGCCTTACGGGCCTTACGCTTGTGGATCAGCTTCCGTGCGAGGAATGCTGCCACCAGCAGCGCGGCTACCGTGCCGCCGCAGAGCTCCCAGAGCGGGATGCCCTTGGGCACAAAGGCCATGACGATCTCGGTCCCGGCAGCCGTAAAGGTGATGTAGCTGCCAAAGGTATCGGTAGGCACTTTGATCCATTTGCCATCCTGCTGGACATAGACGCTGCCCTGCTTGCCCTGCGGCAGATAGCGGATGGTGTGGATCTCCTGCCCGTCGTCCGAGAAGTCCAGCAGCCACTGCTCGGTGGCATTGGCCACGCCGGACGGCGTCTGGGAGGTAACGCTCAGGGCATTGGAGCCGCCAAACAGGCCATCCACATAGAAGATCGGACGGCCGTTGATGCGGACATCAATGCTCTTCAGTGCCGGGATGTAAGAGGTGTACAGCGCCGTGACCACGGTGTCCAGATGGAGGTCATCCAGCACCGGGGTGTTCCACTCGGCAAAGTAGCCGTCTTTCTGGGGCAGCTCGGGGTAATCCGCCTCGGTAAACGATGCACCGTAAGTAAAGGTGCGCTGGTCCACGATGTGGCCGTCGGCCATAAAGGTCAGCGTCAGCTTCTGGAAGCCCTTGGGCGCGCCCTCCAGTGCCCGCATGGTATCGTAATCAATGGGCTCTGCCTGACCGGCACGGCTGATGCGGTCAACGCCGCGCAGGGTATCGGAGACAAACAGGTTCCCCGTGAACGTACCATCCTGGCCGCCGGAAATGGCGCCCCAATACTGACCGTCGGTGTTGCTGCTGCTCGTGGAGAGGGCCACTTCGGAGTCATCCCCGTCATCGTCCGGCTCATGGATATCCACCATGGCGCGGTTATCCTTGATGATGCAGCTGTTGCCGGTCAGGACACTGTCCGCGCCCTGGCCCACGATGCCGCCAATGTACTTGCTGCCGGTCAGCTCACACTTGGCCCAGTTGGAGATCAGCTTTGCGGAGGAACGGCCTGCAATGCCGCCCACCTTGTTGTTGCCATTCACTTTGCCGTAAGCTTCGCAGCCCGTGATGTAGCCCAGATCCATCTCGCCGCAGATGCCGCCTGCCGCCTCTTTCTTGGAGGTAACGGTGCCCTCGTTGACACAGTTCATGACCACCGCGCTGATGGTGTACTCGGTGCGCAGGAGCGAACGGTTCTCATCCTTATCGTCGTCTTCGGGGTCAAGGGTGTTTTCCACCGCCATGGTACCCGCGATGCCGCCCACATTCATGTCGGCTTCCACGGTGCCGCGGTTGGTGCAGCCCTCGATCTTGCCCTCGTTCTGAGCCGTCAGGTTCTCGGACTCATCTTCAAAGATGTTCTTGCTGCCGGGGTCGCTGATCTCTTCCACAGCATCCAGCAGCAGGTTGGAGACCACATTGATCTGGTCGTTGATGGAGCGGAGGTTGCTGGTGAGGGTGTTGCTGGCTGAGAGCATATCCCGGTTGAGGGTGCTCATCTGGTCGGTCATGTTCGTCACAGCGTCAAACAGTTCATCCTTGGTCGCGGTCATCTCGGAAGAGGGGCGCGGCACATGGATGGGATCCTGCTCCGCCAGCCAGTGAACGATATCCGCCGCCTGGCTGGTCATGCTGGTCAGGCCGCTCATGCCCTCCGCCATGATGCCGAGGCTGGCGGACATGTGGCCCAGCGTTGCGCTGGTGAGGGCGGAATCCGTCTTGAGGATATCCAGAGACTTGTCAAAATCATCCGCAGCCTTGCCCAGATCCTGTGCGGCATCGCTCAGGGAATCCAGACCCGCCTGAATGGAGGCATTGCCGGAACTGATGTTGCCGGTGTTGAAGCCCAGCTTATCCAGAATATCTTCCAGATTGCCCAGCTGGTCGCCCACATTGCCAAGTGCGCCGGACATGCTGGTAAGGGCAGAAGCCATCTGGGGATTGCCCTGCTCCGAAACGAGGTTGGCGGTGTTGCCCAGCAGCGCGCCGATCTGCGTGGCCAGGCCTGCCATGTTGCCCACGGCGCGGGTGACCTGCTTGCCGGCGGAAGCCAGCTGGCCGTCATCGGCCAGCAGCGTGGCGCTCCGCAGCAGACCCAGGCCGGTGGTCAGCAGCTTCATCTGGCCGCTCATGCCGGAACCCAACGAGAGGATGCTCATGGCGGAATTCGCTACCTGCAGCAGGGAGATGGCTGTTTTGATGTGATCGTCCACCGCGTCACCGGACACGCTGGAATAACCGCCCAGAATGGTACTGATGGCGCTGCTCAGACCGCTGTCGTCCTTGCCCGGCAGCGAGGCGATCAGGTCGTCCAGACCCTTGCTGATCTGCTCCAGACCCTGTTTGCTGGAATCCAGCGCGTCGCTGGCCTTGTGCGCGCCGGAAGAAGCCTTGGCCAGTGCCGTGGAGGCGGTCAGCATCTCGGCCGCCATCTCCGCGGTGACCCACTTGAGCTGGCCCACGGCGGTGGTCATCTGATCCAGTGCGTCGACACCCGTGTCCATCACGGGCTCCAGCCGGGTAAATGTATCGGAGATGAGGTCGCCCGTGCGGTCCACCTCGTCCGCCACTTCGTCAAAGTAATCGCCTCCCTGCTCCTGCAGACGGCGGGCTGCCTGCACGGCAGTGTCCATCTGAGAGTTCAGGGTGTTGAGGTCGGTATTGAGGAGGTTGGTGCTGCCGTCCATGTCATCGGCCGCGCCGTTGACCATGGTGTGCAGCGTGTCCAGCTCGGTGCGCAGACGGTTGATGGTGCTCTGGTCCAGGTCCAGCTCCACATAGGGCTCTGCCTGGCCGGCAATGCCGCCCACGTCCTTGCGGCCCTGTACCAGGCCCTGGTTGACACAGCCGGAGATCAGGCCATCGGTCCGGCCCACGATGCCGCCCACGTTATAGCCTACATGGGCATAGCCCACGTCGCCCGCGTTGGCACTGCTGAGGATCAGGCCGGAGGAGCGGCCTGCAATGCCGCCGGTATCCGAGGAGACATTGGAGATGTTATTGCTCAGGTCATCGCCCATATCCTTCTTGACCAGCTCCAGAAGGGTGGCCGGGAGGCCCTCCATATCGAGGGCGGACTCCTGATACTCGGAGTTGACGGCCCCCACATTGGTGCAGCCGGTGATGACACCGAGGTTGTAGCCCACGATGCCGCCGGTGGCATACGCACCGCTGACCATGGCACGGGAGGTGCTGTGGTCGATGGTTCCGCTCGTCTCATTGCGGCCCACCAGACCGCCCGCCTCCTCCTCGCCGTGGACAGCACCGGAGAACGTGCAGTTGATGATGGTGCCGTAGTTGGTGCCCACCAGACCGCCTGCGGTCTTCTGGGTACCAGCGGGATTGACCACACCCTTGATGGTAAGGTCCTGAATGGAACCACCCTCTTCCAGGATGCCGAAGAAGCCGGCTGGAGAATAAGCCCCTATGAGGCTGACATCCGAGATGGTGTGGCCGTTGCCCTTGAACGCGCCGCTGAACGACGCAACGGGGGCCCACTCCGTATCCTCCAGCGAGAGGTCTTCCTGCAGGATCACGGTCTTGCCTTTGGACCACTGATCAAAGCCGCATTTGTCGGCAAAGGCCAGCAGGTCCGAAACACTGTTGATGTAAATGGTATCCGTCGGCGCGGTGTCGGCCGCAAATACCGGCAGCGC
>OGRR01001474.1_pt1 | contig 14553 bp, 12 predicted proteins | sample 1553511 | NCBI WGS metagenome assembly OGRR01 (sample SAMEA2580040, study PRJEB22360) | human gut metagenome | biome: human gut; feature: human-associated habitat; material: faeces | place: Denmark | collected 2008/2010 | reverse complement strand
AAAGGGCAACAGCAGGCGCGGCGGCCAAAGAGGTTGCCGTCGGGTAGCAGCCAGCGCATGCCACCAGTACCGATTCGCCAGCGGCATGGCGGGCGGCGGCAGCGTTCAGCTCTTCACGGTTAAGCTCGGGCTGGCCAAATGCGGCCGTTGCCAGAAGTTCCGGCGAGGTGTGCTGCACTTTGTACCATTTTTCGTACGTTGCCTGATTGCGCAGACGATAATCGGCGGAAAGGTCTACCACCGTAACGCCCGATTCAAGCAAGCCGGGGGCTTGTTTCATGGCAACTGTATGGGGCGTGGCCAGGAATACCACGTCGCAGTTGAACAGTTCCGGATTGTCGTGACGGGTGAAGATCAAATCCGTCACGCCCGCAAAAGCAGGGTACACGCTTGAAAGGGCGGTGCCTTCATCGGAATTGGAGGTGATTACGCACAGATCGAATTCGGGGTGTCGCAGAACGATGCGCACCAGCTCTGCTCCAGCATATCCGGCTGCGCCTACGATACCGACCTTCAACATTTCGCTGAGCCTTCTTTCGATCTAATCGCCCAACGCGGATACCCGCGCGAGTTCTTTTAATGAAACATCCTGTACTACAGGTTTCTTTAGGGTACTCCAATTCGCCCGCAGTTTTAACCCGCTTTCGCACATTAAACAGCCAAGAAGCAAAAGCGGCCCCATATTGGGGCCGCTAGAAAAGCAAAGAAATTCAGGTCATTTCTTCCGCAGATCTTCAACAAGAGCTTTAACTGCTTCGATCTCCTGCCGTTTTACATCAACCGCCATTTTGCCAACTTGATAATGGCTAAGGAAGGCATCCGCCACAGTCACCACAACTGCAAGGCATTGGCGCATAAAGCAAAACCGGCCTAGAAGAAGGCAGATGCCCTCCTAGCCATCGGTTTCGCTTTAATATGTACGCTCAATTATTGCCAGAAAAAAGCAGTTGTGGTGGTTTGCATTACAGCGTGAAGCACGCTCTCTTACCGCAAAACGCCTTCGAGTGAATGATTTGGTGGAGAATGCCAGGAGAAACAGGTTCCACAAAAAGAAAAATCGAAATACGCTTCTCTTCCTTGTCCAAACATAGTAAAAAAGTTGGCGGTGGCGCTTAGCGCTACTTCCAAGCTGCCGGGGGTGTCCCCCGGCACTTTTTGTTATTGGGGGGTATCTTGCTAGAGCTCAGCATTTTCGTAGATAAATCGGGAAGCCAAAGCGGCAATTCCCGCTATTGCCTTGTCACGCTTTTATTCCACGACCAAAGCAGCCCTATCGCAGATCTGATTGACGCTTACGAAAACGATCTTCGCAGAAAATGCCTGCCCAACTTGCCCTTTCATGCATCACCATTGATGAATGGGCACGAAAGCTACGAAGCAATGGACATCGGGGAAAGGAAGAGGCTCCTATCCGCCTTCGAGGGCTTTGCTCGCAAGCTGCCCTATCTCTATAAATCGTTTGTATATAGACGCAGTGAGGTAGCCACCTCGGAACAATTCATCGCTCGACTCAAAAAAAAGACCTTGTCATTTTTCTGACCGACAACCTTTTGTACTTCCAAAGCTACGACAAGGTAAAAATCTGCTATGACAATGGACAGCAAATGGTAACTTCAGCCCTTCATAGTGCGATTGATTTCATTCTATCCAAGGACGCTATTCTTTATCGAATGGCAAGCGCACCAGAATATCGTCTGTTTCAAGTAGTCGACTATCTTTGTACGCTCGAGCTTACTGACATCAAATACCGAGAAAAGCACTTGACCAAAACAGATATCAAAATTTTCGGCAAAGACTATCAAACCTTTAAACGAAACCACCTTAAGCGCATTCGCCACAAGCTGCTCAAACAAATGTCGTGCATATGATTTTTCCTCCGAAAATGGGAAGGCCCACCTATGCGGGCCTTCCCATCGATTTAAGAACGATCAGCTGCGCTACCCTTCTGCTGCATACTCGCGGATGTAGCGCTCTACACCACCGACCAGTGCTTGCAGCGTTTCGTTTACGGGCGTTGACACGCCGTATTTCTTGCCTTGCGCAACCACAGCGCCGTTGATAACTCCCACTTCGGTGGGGCGGTGCTTTTCCAGACTCTGCAAGATGGAGGGTTTGAAGTCATAGGGCAAGCCCGCGCGCGCCAACTCCAATACGTCGATAGGCTTGTTGTACGTCAGCTTCACGCCTGCGGCTGATGCCACTTCCATCCCCTCTTGAACGGCAGCGCAAGCGCAGGCCACCAGCTTTTCCTCTTCATACATGGGCCCGTAAGGCAAACGCGTTACACCACACACAGCTCCTGTTGCCACATTCACCAACAGCTTGTCCCAGATAACACCCATGATGTTGTCGGAAACGATACAATGCATACCCGCATTTTCAAATGCCTGGCCAATAGCCTGCACACGCGGGGTGATGCTACCGTCAAGTTCGCCGATAAACGTGTCTTTACCAGGAATGGTAGCCTGCACGCGTCCCGGCTCCAGCAACATGCCGCCAATGTAGGTTTTTCCGCCGATAACATGCTCGGCACCAATCGCTTCGCACAGCACGTCTTCGGCGCCCAGCCCATTCTGCAGCGACATCACCACAGTATCCGGTCCCACCAATTCGCGCGCTTCTTCGATGGTCTTCGCCGTATCGAAGGCCTTGCACAGCACAATTACCAGGTCAACCGGTCCAATACCGTCGGGTGTAGTATGTCCAACAGGATGGGCCGTTTCTTCACCCGTTGGCGTCACCATGACCAGGCCTTTTTCGTTTATCGCATTCATATGCGGAGCGCGGCCCACGAAATGAACCTCGTTGCCGGCCTGCGCCAATGCTCCGCCAATGGTGCTTCCCAACGAGCCCGCGCCCAAAACACAAACTTTCATTGCTCCCCCTAATCAACAGTGCCGGCATCCCGCCCGACTTCAACATCAAGAACTCCGCAACGCAGGCGGGAAGCCAGCCGTCCTAGAACAGAATCGGCGTCCAGGCATCACGGTGCCCAAACGTTCTAACTCAACCACTCGCCGAGTGGGCTCACGCGCATTCGTTGACCTCGATAGCCAGGCCAAACGGCGTGACAAACCAGTTGCGCGGCTTCCCCTGCGCCTGCGCGACGCCTGGCTGCGCATACACTGCATCCAACAGCTCTTCGCGGTTTTCGGCAACCACGCCTATATGGGTCACATCACCCGCATACCGGCCCTCGCCGCCTCGCTGTAGTTGGATCCCTCCGACCCATACCTGCTGAAACGGCCCCGCTCCGTCTGTCGGATCAGTAAGCGTGATTTCCATTCCCATCACCTGGGTGAAAAACACCACCGCAGCCTCCAGATCGGCTACCTTGACCGCAACATGATCAACTACTGGGGTCCCCATCTTTTCCTCCTTGCAAGCCTGGCCTTTAGCAAACAGTGCCTGGGCGAACTGGGCTTCCGCGAAACTCCCCTAAGCAGACAACCCAACGCCCAAGCACCGCCCGCGCCGTCCCCCCCCTCAGAAGCGAACGGCGCAGCATTTTATTCTTCCAGCTCGAAGAACTTCAGAATATGGGTAGCCACGCATACCACCGTGCCGTCCTGGTTGGTAATCACCACGTCGGCATAGGTTTTCATGGCTTCTTCATCAACCTCTTTAACCGTGTAGGTTGCCGTAAGGGTATCGCCGAAATACACCGGTGCCGTAAAGCGCAGGTGATCATAGCCGTACGATGCGCTGGGAATGGGCGACTGATACTTCTGCTGAATAAGCGTTGAAGCCGTGCTGCCAAATGCGAATGTGAGCACGCCGTGAACAATGCGCGTGCCGTACTTCGTGGTTTTCATGAAGGCTTCGTTGAAATGCATCTGGCTGTAATCGCCCGTGATGCCGCCAAACAGATAGACATCCGATTCGCTAACCGTTTTGGTGAACGTGCAGCTGTTCCCTACTTCCAAAGGCAGCTTAGACATGGTGAATCCCCTTTCTTGCCGGTTGCCGATGGGCCCGACCCGCGCAATGGCACCCGCTTTTCGCTGAAGCTCGAGCTAGGGTTCGGCCTGGCGCTTGCAAAACGCCATTGCGCAGGGCGGTATTCGCACAAAAACAAGCAACCGATGTGCAAACCATCCTATGCAGAATCCCCCGATTCCGCAGGTAAAACGGTACCCCACCTGTGCTTTTATGTCTGCTGCAAAGTATTGGTGGAAGCTGAGGTAATATATGAGCAGTATTCATAGTTTTACATGCATGCGTCTCATCGGAACATGCGATAAGGGAGTCTTATGAACCTGGCACAGTTGACCTACTTCTGCCATCTTGCCAAAACCGAGCACTATACCCGCTCGGCCGAAAGCCTGCATATTTCCCAATCGGCACTCTCCCATTCCATTTCTTCCTTGGAAAAGGAATTGGGCTGTCAGCTGTTTTGCAAAACGGGACGCAATGTGCAGCTTACCGACGATGGGCGCGTGTTTTTGAGGCATGTTTCCGAAGGGCTTGCCGCCATCGACCGCGGAATTGCCGAAATAGATCGCAGGCACGGCAGCCTTTCCGGCTCCATCAACGTAGGGGCCATCGCCACGGTGCGTTCAGGATATCTGCCCGCGGCAATGCAGAGCTTCCGCAAGCAATTCGGCGACAAAACAGAGTTCCATGTGCTGCAAGGTGAAACAGCACCGCTGAATCAGAAGCTTGAGCAGGGAATATGCGACGTGGTTATTGCCGGGCCCGTTCGCAAGCCGGGCATCACCTGCACCACGTTGTTCCACCAGCGACTCGTTGTTGCCGTGCGGCGCGACCACCCGTTGGCAGCGCTTTCCAAAGTACGCTACGAAAACCTGATCGGGCACACCGTTATCACCTACCGACGCGGCATTGCCTGCGGCGAAACGCTCGAAGCGTTTTTGCAGGCAACAGGCGCACCATTGGACAAGCTAACGCTGGTGCGCAACTACGAAGACGAGGTTATTCTGGGGGCTTTGGCGGTGCATGAATCAAGCGTGGCGCTTACTATGCTTACCTCGAACCTGCCGCCCGACCCCAACATGGTTATCCTGCCGCTTGATGTTGAGGGCGCAGAAAACTTCTACCCCGTTTCGCTTACCCGCCGTGAAGGAGATACGCCCAGCCCTGCAACGCAGGCATTCATCGATTTCCTTCTGGCATTCGAAGCGCCTGAGTACAATCGACCCGACTTCAACGCCTAACGGCACCAACAGCGTTTAGCTGCCCCCTGGTGCAGTTGGGCACGGGTGTCTACCCATTTCTTCCCTGTTGAAAGGGCCCAACCCATCAGGCGCGGATGCATTTACGGCTGAAGCGTTTCGATTTCCTTGATCCAGGCGTTTACACACGCATCGGAAGGCATGCGCAAATCGCCGCGCGGAGAAACCGCCACGCTGCCCACCTTGGGGCCATCGGGCAAGCACGAGCGCTTGAACTGCTGCGCGAAGAAGCGCCAATAGAACGTGCGCAGCCACTTCAAAATGGTTTCGTTGTCGTAGCGCCCCGCAAACGCCTGCTTCGCAACGCGGTAGATCTTACCCGGCGCAAAACCAAGGCGCAACATTTGGTACAGGAAGAAATCGTGCAGTTCGTACGGGCCAACCAAGTCTTCGGTTTTCTGAGAAATGGCGCCGTCTTCCGGCGGCAAAAGCTCGGGGCTCACCGGCGTTTCCAGCACATCGTAGAGCACTTCCGCCAATTCGATGCTGCCACAGGTATCGGCATAGTGACGGACCAGGTGACGCACCAGCGTCTTGGGAACCGAAGCATTCACGGCATACATCGACATATGGTCGCCGTTGTAGGTTGCCCAGCCTAAAGCCAATTCGGAAAGATCACCCGTGCCGATAACAAAGCCGTTTTCCTGATTGGCGATATCCATCAGGATCTGAGTACGTTCACGCGCCTGGCTGTTTTCATACGTCACATCATGCACTGCCGCGTCGTGACCGATGTCGGCAAAATGCTGCATAACAGCTGCTGCAATGGACACTTCCTTGAACGTAGCGCCCAGGCTTTTGATCATGGCAACCGCATTGTGATACGTGCGATCGGTAGTGCCGAAGCCGGGCATGGTAACCGCAACAATGCCTTCGCGTGAAAGCCCCAACATGTCGAAGGCACGCGCCGTAACCAGCAGCGCCAAGGTCGAGTCGAGGCCACCGGAAATACCCACTACCGCAGTTTTGGCGTGGGTATGGGCCAGACGCTTCTTCAGACCGAGCGCCTGGATGTTCAGTATTTCCTCGCAACGGTCGGAAAGCCTCGTGGCATCAGCCGGAACAAACGGATCGGCATCGAACGTGCGCACCAACTTGGCTTCCTCCACCTGCAAGGTGAAAGAAACCGTTCGATAGCCCTGTGTATTCGCTGCTGGGAACGTGCTCATGCGGCGGCGCTCAGATGCCAAGCGTTGCACATCGATGGTTGCCACGTTCACTTCGTTTTCGAACGTGGTGGATTCCGCCAGCACCGTGCCGTTTTCGGCAATAAGATTCTGTCCGCCGAAAACCAAATCGGTAGTCGATTCGCCTTCGCCTGCCGTTGCATAGAGGTATGCACACACCAAACGCGCTGACTGGCCCGAAACCAAGCCACGACGATAGCCGCCCTTGCCCACCATTTCGTCGCTGGCAGAAAGGTTGCACAGCACTGTAGCACCCGCCAAGGCATGACGCGTGCTAGGCGGGTTCGGCACCCACAGGTCTTCGCAAATCTCTGCAGCAATGCAAAGCTCAGGAACGTTTGCGCAGGTGAAAAGCAGGTTTGTTCCAACAGGAACCTCTTCACCGCCAAAGCTGACCGTACCCATGTCGGCGCAACCTGGCGCAAAGTGGCGCGTTTCATAGAACTCGTTGTACGCTGGCAGGTTCACCTTAGGGACAAAGCCCAAAACCCTACCGCGCGAAAGCACAGCCGCAACGTTCAGCAGCTTTCCCGCCACCCGAAGCGGCAAGCCAACAAGAATAAGGGCGTCTACCCCACGCGAGCCTTCGGCAACCGTTGCAAGCGCCGCTTCAGCTTCGTCGAGCAGCTTGGTTTGCCAGAACAAGTCGCTGCAGGTATAGCCCGTAAGGCACAGCTCGGGGAGAACCATCACTTTGGCATGCGCTTGCGCCATTTCGTTGATGCAGTCAAGCACCGCCTTCGCATTAGCCTGGCAATCGGCCACCGCTACCGTAGGCGTTGCCGCAGCAACCGTGATGAACCCGTCTTTCATAGCCCCTCCTTGCAGAAGCGCTCACAGAGAGCGCAAATCACTTTCTGTAATTATAAGCGCACACCACAAACAAAAATGCGCCCGCAGGAACAACCTACGGGCGCAAAAGCAAAGAGGAAAGGCCTGTTTTCACACGGTTTAACAAAATGGGGACTGTCCCCATTTTGTTAACGGATTACGTAGCGAGCGCCCTTCTTCTTAATGGGACGAGGCTCCATGTCGGGGTAGCCCAACACAATTGCACCGATCAACTTGCCATGGCTGGGGGCAAAATGGCTGCCCAAAGCGTTGCCGGCACGCACCACCGCTTCAACCCAGCACGAACCGATGCCCTTGTCATACGCAGCGAGGCACATGTTTTCCATTGCCGCCGAAACGCTTTCAACGCAACTGGGAAGGATATCCTCCGAATAATCGGGCTTGTTCAAAAAGCCCAGGATAATGGTTTGCGCACCACCCATGGCGGACATGAATTCCATGGTTTCCTCTACCACTTCAGGATGGTTCTTGAAGCGCGCTTCCAGTTCTTTACGATGCGAAAAAGCAGTGGTTCCCAGCTCGGAGAACAAGTAAGCCAAATCTTCCTTCTTGGTAAGCGCCACGAAGTACCACGGCTGCAAATTCTGCCCCGAAGGAGCACATAGGCCTGCGTCGATGATTTCCTCTAGGTCTTCACGCGGAATCGGATCAGACTTGAACTTCCTTACGCTGCGCCTACCGCGGATTGCCTCCATAAGCTCCATTTTGATCATCCCTTTCTGCGCCTAAGCGCACCCCTTTACGGGATTGTTTTTCGCCATGGCAGCGTTTTGCACAACCATGGCCCCTCCTTGAAAAACCGCAGATCAAACGGCTTTCAGTCACTATAAAAACCGCTGCACTTCCTTCAGCAAAGGCACGGGAGTCTCTTCAGGAATAAAGTGTCCGCACGGTATGGTTCCGCCCTGCACGTCAGCGCAGAACCTGCTCCAGCACTGCAGCGGATCGAAGAACTTCTCAACCAAGCCATTGGCGCCCCACAGCACCAGCGTTTTGGCGGAAATCTTCTTCCCCGCCTTTAAGTCCTCTTCATCAAGGAAGCGATCTATGCTTTCCCCAGCGCGGTATTCCTCGCAAATGGCATGAATGCACTCCATGTTGTAATGACGCAGGTACTCGTCGTACACCTTTTGCGGAAATGCCTCCGACGATGTGTCGTTTTCGGAGTTGTACCGACCAATATGCAGTGCATTGCGGAAATACATCTTTCTACTGGAAAGAATTAAGTCTTCAGGGAACGGCTCGTCTTGCGTAAGCAAATACCAATGGAACAACGCTTTTGCGAATTCGGCAGAACTTAACGCATACATGTCATACGTTGAAACAATGTCCAGTAAAACCAATTTATCAACCACTTCGGGGTGGTCGAGCGCCATACGATAGGCAACACGGGCGCCTCGGTCGTGCCCTATGACAGAAAACGTGGAATAGCCTAACGTACTCATGACTTTGGTACAGTCAAGGGCCATAACGCGCTTCGAGTAAGTGCTATGGTCGGGCTTGCCATCGGGCTTGCCGCTATCGCCATAACCACGCAAATCGCACATGACCAACGTAAAACGCTGTGCTAAATCATCTGCCACCTTATGCCACATAAGATATGTTTCCGGATGACCGTGGAGCAAAAGAAGCGGTGCGCCTTTGCCCATCACCACAGTATGGATGGGCACACCGCCTTCCCCTTCAATGAACCGATGTGTAGCGTTCTCGAACATAGGGCCCCTACCCTTTACTCGACTTAGTTGTCAGTCATGCTCATAGTTAATCCCCATTAACTGTGAGCATGTTCAATAACGAGTATACCCCCGCTACGAAAAAACGGGGCACCCTAAGATGCCCCGTTTAACGCGTTTTCACATTTGAGCTCCAAAAACCTTCAGCTCCACCGCTCGAATGGAGGATATTCCAACCCAAATCGGTCGAAGATCTTGCCAATAAGCTGATCTTCCATGTCTTCAATGGTTTCAGGATGGTGATAGTACGTCATCATGGGCGGCATGAAGGTAACCCCTGGAACGGTTGCCAGCTGAGCCATATTGCGCAGATGAATAGCGTTCATGGGCGTTTCACGCGCCACCAGAACCAAAGGACGCTGTTCCTTCAGCGTCACATCGGCAGCGCGAAGCAAAAGATTGTCCGTATATCCACACGCTATGCCCGCAACTGTTTTCATGCTGCAGGGAACCACCACCATCCCCCGCGTTTTGAACGTGCCACTGGCAATTGATTCGCCAATCGAAGCATTGTTATGCACGAAATCGGCCTTTTGCAGGGCTTGCTCGAATAGCTCAGGTTCCTCAAAGCCGGCCGTTATCCGTGCGCCCTCCGTTGCCACCACGTGCACTTCGCATTGCGTGTACTTCTTCAACTGGGAAATGAAACGGCATGCCAGATGCGTACCGCTTGCCCCGCTTATGCCCACAATGATGCGCTCCACGCTTACTCCTCGAAATCGGGAAGCCAATGCTTTGGATCGACTTCCTTGAAGTGGCAGCGCTTGAAGCGTTCCTTCTGGTCGTAGGGCACCGTGCAGTCGAAGATGACCTTGCAGGCAATGCCATGATCACGAATGGTGGGCGAGCAGGCTGGGTCGTTCGACGGGTCGAGCGGATGGCACCGTACGCCAGGTATGGTGACGATGTCCACGTCTCCCTGGAAGCGGGTGTTCATAGCCCAAAGAACGTCTTTGATATCGAAGGGATCAACGTCCTCGTCAACCAAGAACACGTGTTTCAGCTCGCTGAACGCTGAAAATGCCAGCAGGGCCATTTGGCGCTGACGACCTTCATCGGAAGGCATGCTCTTTTTGATCTGCAGAACTGCCATGTACTTGCCGCCACCTGGCGTTGCGCAGTACACGTTCTGCAAGCGTCCCGGCATGGCCTTTTCTATCATCTGGATGATGCTTGCCTCGGTAGGGATACCCGCCATGCTCACATGTTCCTCGGAAGGACCGATGCAAGTTTGCATGATGGGATTCTTGCGAGTAGTTACCGCTTTCACCTTGATAACGGGAAGCTCGGCAACTGCTGGCCCCGTATAGCCGGGAAACTCCGGCATGGCCTTGCCTGAATGGGTGTTCTGGTCTTCCGCCACGCGCTTGCCCGGCAGAATCTCACCCTCAATCACGTATTCGGCATTGGCGATGCAGCGCTCTTCGATGGTAAGGCACTTTGCCATGCGCACCGGCTTGCCGCGCAGGGCGCCGGCAACATTGAGTTCGTCATAGCCCAATGGCGTGGTGGGCGGCTCGAAGCACGTTGCCAGCTCAATGGCAGGGTCGACGCCAATGCTGATGGAAATAGGCAACGGCTTGCCCAACGCTTCGGCTTTTTCGTAGAACGTACCAATATGGCGGGCGCCAGGAACCATGTAGATCGAAATCTCATCAGGGCCCTGCAGGCACAAACGATGGATGGTGATGTCGGACACATGGGTTTCCGGGTCAGAGGCATAGCACATGCCCAACGTAATGTAGGGACCTGCATCCTCTGGCGTGTTGGTAGGTGCCGGAACCAGCTTACGCACATCAAAGCCTTCATCGGTGGCAAGATGCACCACCTCACGACACACCGCTTCTTCTTCCGGCACTTCCACCGGGGGAATGGGATTGAGCACGGCATCGTTTAGCAGGAAGCCCAAACGCTTCGGATCGGCATCGAGGAGCTTCGCCACCCTGTCGCGGCTGGCAAGCAGGCCAATGGCAACGCGCGCGCCAGGGTGCCCCTTAACGTTGTTGAACACCATGGCCGGTCCTTCTTTGGTAGGACGCGGCACGGTGCCGCTTGCGCCCACGTGACGGTACACGCCGCAAAGCTCTGCTTCAGGGTCTACCTCCACATCGGTTTCCACCAGCTGACCAGGAATATCACGCAGAAAATCAAGCGCACTGCGAAGATCGCATACGTTGTTGCTCATAGGTTCTCCCTCCTTAAGAACATGTTCATGATTGTACAGGAAAGCCCTGTACAACCTGCAATAAAAAAAGAGACCGGAGCGTGCACTCCGGTCTCTTTCAAGTTTGAAGCCAATGCTTCGGATTGGAAACCTTCTGGGAAAAGAAGTGTTACTTCTCGTCCTTCAGTTTGCCGGCCTTGGCTGCCTCCAAGCGAGCATGGAGTGCTGCCAGCTGGCGCTCTGTCTCCTCGTCCTCGATGCGCTGCAGCTCCTTGTTGTAAGCGTAGTCTGCGCGGATCTTGTCGTTGTCGGAGATGAGCAGGTACAGGGCGATAGCTGCGATGAAGCCTACGCCGCCGCCGCGGGCTACGATGAAGCCTGCGATCATGCCTGTCATGCCCTTATCAAGGTCGTCACGTACCAGACCGAAGGCGATCTGTGCGCATACCCAACCTTGGATGAGCAGTACGACTACGAGGAGTGCTGCAGATGCTGCCAGGGATGCCTCGTACAGAGGATAAACGAACAGGCCAACTACGGTGAAGATCAGGTTGGTACCAGAACCATCATAGATGGAGTCCATGCCCTGACGACCGGACTGCTTATAGCGAGCATAGGTTGCTACGCAGTAAGGAGCGGACAGGGGGCCTGCGAGTGCAGGGTACGGAGCGAAGAGACCCAGGAGTGCGTTACGAATGCCGCAGATGATGTTGGTGCGGTTCGGGTCGAACTCGATGTACTCGTCGTCACGTGCTGCCTGAAGACCGAGCTGCTGAACGGTGATGAAGTCGCCGTATGCGATAACCCATGCAACAACTGCATAAGGCAGAGCGGAGATCCAAACAGTAGGATCAGTAGCGAAGCCGATGAACAAGGGCGAAACGGTTGCGAAGAGCAGGCCGAAGTCAGGAACCTTGATGATTTCGCCGGACCACTGGAAGTTGAACTCACCAGCGCAGCCACCTGCAACGAGCAGTGCGATAACAGCCCACAGGAAGCTGTAGTTGCCGAGAACGGCGATTACGCGGTTGGTGTCCATGTACTTACGAATACGCTTGGAGAACATGAGCAGGAACACAACTACCAGGCCGCAGAGGCAACCAACGGTAACGGTGTCTACAGCGCCGCCGGTCTTCAGACGAACAGCAACAGCGTTAACGCCAGCGCCCATTACGATACCAGCTTTAATTGCTGGCGGGATGAGCGTGTTCAGCTTCTTGGACAAACCTGTTGCGCCCAAGATTATGAACATTAACGCTAACTCTAGCTGGATCGCTGTTAACATCTGCAACCTTGCAACGCCTGGGTCAAGCGATTCCAGGAACACAACGATAATAGCCATTGCAGGGGTGATCCAACCGCAGATGGAAGGCTCACCGAGCAGCCAGTTCAGGGTGTACATGCCCGTTTCGAACACAACCAGTGCCCATGCCACCGCCGGGTCGAGGCCCAAGGTGGAGATAAGAACAGCCAGAGCGCCGTACGAAGTACAAGCATTCATCAGGCCGGTTACCACTTCAGGAGGTGAAATCTTGAAGTGAATGAACGGTAAACGAATACGGAACGCGCCTACTTTCCAACAAGGCTGAATACCGCCGTATTCACGCTTTAGCATAGCCATCGCTTAGCCCCTCTCTCCTCTTGCGCATTCCTGCGCAAAAATAAAATCGACCATCTTTCTCCTCCTTCTTTGATTGCATCGGGTTCGCACGTGCACGCTTGCTTGCCTGATGCCTTCAATCGATCGGGGAAAGATTGAAGAGAGTTCTGCTTCACTTGGCTGTTAGAGCTTGCGCCCCAAAGGCTAAGCCAAACGGAAATCCCCTTTCCTCGATCCCATGAAGATGGTCCCTACTTTGAACTGTTGCGCCACATGCCCGATCCCCCGATGGGCAGCGCGCAGCGCTTAAGTCCAAGGCCGATTATTCTCCAATGAGTGAACATGTTCTAATTGATAACGAACGCGTTTTATATAGCGTTAGCAAATGATATTCGTCAAAGTTATACAAAATGCACTATTTATCACCCAAAAAGGGAAATCCGTCCCATTCTTGCTTTGACATGCGGCGTTACCTTTTCGTCAAGCAATAGAAAAACTCTCTAACCATTGCGAAAGCAAATGAGACGGCGTGATCTATCAATTCCCGTTGGTTTCATCGTTTTTCGCGCGCTTGCCGTTTCCTTCTTGACGCAAGCGCGCAAGTTCCCGTAACTTTGCCCGAGGATCTTTTTTTGGAGTCGGTACGCCAGAGTGGGGCGTTGCTAACGCAATGGACGTGTGTTACCCGGGACTCTGTGCTTCAAGACGAGAATTCGCATCTGTTCCACCTATTTATAAAGAGAGGAGCACTACGGAATGATCGCCTTAACCACCGCTCAGATCATCGCGATCGTCATCTTCGTCGTCGTGATGGCGCTCATCATTTCCGAAAAAGTGCATCGCACTACGGCTGCCCTGGCGGGCGCAGTCGCCCTTATCCTGTCGGGAGTACTCACTTTCGACAACGGCGTAGAACACATCGACTTCGGCACGTTAGGCGTGCTGGTAGGCATGATGATCTTCGTTGCCGTGGTAAAGAACTCGGGCATCTTCGAATACTTGGCAATTCGCGCTGCGAAGATGGCAAAGGGCAACCCCTGGATAATCATGGTGCTGTTCTGCCTGATCACCGCAGTTCTTTCCGCGTTCTTGGACAACGTGACCACCGTTTTGCTTATCGGCCCGGTTACCTACACCGTATGCAAGATGCTGGAAATCAACCCGATTCCCTTCTTCCTTACGGAAATCATCTCTTCGAACGTTGGCGGCACGGCGACGCTCATCGGCGACCCGCCGAACATCATGATCGGCTCCGCTACCGGCCTTACCTTCTTCGACTTCCTGGCAGTAAACGGCCCGGCAGTGCTTATCATCCTGCTTGTTTCCATGGTCATCTTCTATTTCATGTACGGCAAGAAGATGGGCGTTTCCGCCGAAAAGCAGGCATCCGTTATGGAGCTTCATGCCCATGAGGCCATCAAGAACCAGGCGCTGTTCAAGAAGAGCGTGGTTATGATCGCCCTCGTAGCGCTGGCCTTTGTGGTACACGGTGCGCTGGACATCGAGCCGAGCGTTGTGGCGCTCACCGCAGCAGCCATCATGCTGCTTATCGGACGCGCCGACGTTGAGCACACGCTCATGGACGTGGAATGGGCCACTATCGGCTTCTTCGCCGGCCTGTTCGTGGTAGTTGGCGGCCTTGCTGAAACCGGCGTTATCGAAATGATGGCCTACGCGCTTATCGACATCACCGGCGGCGACATGATGATCACCCTTATCGTGCTGGTATGGGCATCGGCCATCATCTCTTCCTTCCTGGACAACATCCCGCTGGTTGCCACGCTTATCCCCATCATCACCACGATGGAAGCAACCGGCATGG
>OGRR01001470.1_pt1 | contig 14590 bp, 13 predicted proteins | sample 1553511 | NCBI WGS metagenome assembly OGRR01 (sample SAMEA2580040, study PRJEB22360) | human gut metagenome | biome: human gut; feature: human-associated habitat; material: faeces | place: Denmark | collected 2008/2010 | reverse complement strand
GATTTTATGTAAGAATATCGAAAATCAAAATATTTTGTACAATAGCATAATAAAAGCGTATCAATAGAGGTTCCAAGAATGGTTAGTAGTATAGTAAGTGTCATAAGTTAATCTCCTGTTATAAATTTTCTCTAAAGATATATTTTACTAAAAAATTATATTTTGTAAAGACTCTAGTATAACCATTTAGGCATAAAAAACGACTAAATGTGCAGGCTAGATTTTTATTTGCAGAAAAAGATGGTATTATGTAAGAGAAAACATATGAAAAGAGGAAAAAGCAAGATGAGACAAAGTAAGAGAAAGAGGATTGTATTCATTGTGACAGTGATTAGTATCATAGTAGTTCTTGGAATTGTTGGATTGTTTAAATCAGGTGCAATGATACAAAAAGATTATAAAAAACCGGTAAGATACAAAAAACTAAAATATCTATCCTATAAATTAGAAGATCATTATAATAAAAAGATTCTTTGCTCTTCTGGAATCAAAGAAATGCCGTACGAGTACCAAATTAAAAAGAATGGGAAATTGTATGGAACATTAATTGATGAATATGGGTATCCACTGAAAAAATATGGACATGTGATGGAAGATACGATTGCGTATAATGTAAAACATATAAGTTTTGGAGGAAGAGGAAGTTTGCTGTATCTTGATCATAAAAACAGACTATATGGAATGGGCTGGAATAGTCATGAAGAATTTCAGATTAAAATGCCAGAAGATAAAAGAAATAATGTAAGTACAGCAGTTTTTCGTCAACCTGTTTTTATTATGAAAAATATTATTTATGCTTCAATCAATGAAGGTGGGGCAGTGATTGCTATGAAAAAAGATCGTTCTGTATGGACATGGGGGAGTAATGCAGGTGGAATGTTAGGATATGATAAAAATACAGATTTGATTTCCTGTAAACCTAAGAAAATATTTGAAAATGTAAAATATATTGTAGCAGGTGGATATAATATGGCAGTGATTACAGAAAAAAATGATTTATATTTGTGGGGAGATAATACATATGGACAATTGGGAAATGGAAAGAAAGATGGTTGGTATTTTGGAGATTCTGATAAAGAATGTTGGTTTAAACCTAAAAAAGTAATGAAAGATGTAGCAGCTGTTCATATGGGAAGTGGGGGAATTATTGTTACCAGAATGGATGGAAGTAAATGGGCAACAGGAATAGGATTTGGAAATGAAAGATCAGAATCTGGAAAGAAAGTTAGTACTAGATTTGTGATGATATCAAAATAATAGTTATTTGAAGATTAATTTTTAATTTAAGGAGAAATGTTTTGAGAGATAAAAAGAAACTAATAGTGTTAATAGTAATATTATTGATGCCAGTGGCTGGAATTGGGTATTTTATAAAAATGTGTTTGAGGTATATGAAAAGTGCTGAAATGGGAATGTTTTTCCCGAACAATTTTTTTAAACAATTTGGAATATGGAGTATTGTTTGGATTATTCTGTGGATAGTAATAATATTTATAGATAAGAAATGTAAAATAAAAAAAGCAAATGAAAGAAAAATCAGTAAAAAAATCTTACAGTGTATTGTTATGCTTGTAATGGTAGTGATTTCATTTTGGATTTATGTATCTGTTTTAAGTGGAAGGTTTAATCAATATATGGTATTGGTTTTTTTGGCGGAAATTATAGATGTCTTTATGGTAACATTGGTGATTAAAATATTTGGGAATTTGATAGATATTTATTTTGATAGGAAAGAAAATAAAGAAGTGGTAGATAAATAAAGAAATTTAAAAAATAAAAGATGCGAAAGAATGGATTAAGTTCTTTCGCATCTTTGCTTTATATAAGTTTCTTTGTTCTGTCGATTTAGTCTTTCGTATGTTTTAGACGTCCACTCAACTAAGTTCGTCTGTCGCCTTTGGCTCGGACTCACTAAGGTTCGGGACGGGCTTTCGCACTAAATTCATCTGTCGCCTGACGGCTCGGATTCATTAAGTGCTCAATGCCTATTCAACAGTTACAGATTTAGCCAGGTTTCTTGGCTGGTCAGCATCATATCCTCTAAACAGTGTTACATGATAAGCAAGTAACTGTAATGCAACAGTAGAAGGGAATGTTGCAAATAAATCATCTGTAGCAGGAACCTGAATTAAATCATCATAGATTCCTTCATAATTTGTCATATCTTTATCTGTTACAACAATAACGTGAGCTCCACGAGCTTTTACTTCCTCAACGTTTGCCATTAATTTAGGTAATACATTTTCCTGTGTAGCGATCGCAATTACAGGAACTCCTTCTGTGATCAGAGAGATCGTTCCGTGTTTTAATTCCCCTGCGCAGTAAGCTTCAGCATTTACATAAGAGATCTCTTTTAACTTTAAGCAAGCTTCACAAGCAATACCGTAATCTAAACCTCTTCCAAGATAGAAAGCAGAGAAAGTATCTTTGATTTTCTCAGCGATTCCTTTGATGTAATCATCCATCTTTAATACATCTTCGATCGTTCCAATCGCCTGCTCAAACTTCGCACAGAAATCTTTCATCTGTTCGTCTGTCATTAAGTTGTTAACTTCAGCAAGTTTTAATGCGATCAGATACATACCTGCACACTGTACAGAGAAAGCTTTTGTACTTGCAACAGCAATCTCAGGACCGGCATGTGTATATAATACATAATCACTTTCACGAGCGATACTAGATCCTTTTACGTTAACGATAGAGATTGTTTTTGCTCCACGTTCATTTGCAAGACGAAGTGCTGCAAGAGAATCTGCTGTTTCTCCAGACTGCGTGATAACAACAACTAAAGTATGTTCATCTAAGATTGGATTCATATAACGGAATTCAGAAGCTAATTCAACAGTTACAGGAATACGGATCATAGCTTCGATCAGATGTCTTCCGATCAGTCCTGCATGCCATGCAGTACCACAAGCTGTTACGATTACACGATTTACACCTTTAAAGATATCATCAGAGATATTATCTGCTGTAAAATCTGCACGGTTGTTATGGATACGAGGCATGATCGTGTTATGAAGAGCTTCTGGCTGATCATAGATCTCTTTCTGCATAAAGAAATCATATCCACCTTTCTGAGCTGCTGTTGTATCCCAGTCAACGTGAAGCATCTTAGGTTCTTCAACTTCACCGTCCATTGTATATAATGTAATGCTGTCACCTTTCATAACAACGATGTGTTCTTCAGGTACAACGAAATAGTCTTTTGTATATTTTAATAATGCAACCATATCAGAAGCGATGAAAGATCCATCTTCTGTATGAGATGCTACTAGAGGACTTGCATTTCTCATGCAGTAGATTTCCCCTGGATGATCCTTAAACATTACGCAGAAACCATAAGCTCCTTCTAAAACCTTGTCAGCTTCTTTTAATGCTGCAAATGGATCACCATCATATAAAGAATCGATTAACATTGCTGCAACTTCAGTATCTGTTTCAGAAATCGCTGTATATCCTTTTGTTTTTAAAGAAGCAGCTAATTCTTTGTAGTTTTCGATGATTCCGTTATGGATCAATGTTACGTTTCCAGATACATGAGGATGAGCGTTGACTTCTGTAACACCACCATGTGTTGCCCAACGTGTATGTCCGATACCACATGTTCCTTCAAGACCAGCAGTAGCAGCAACTTTTTCACGAAGAGTTGCAACTTTACCAGTTGTTTTTACGATCTGAGTTTCAGATCCGTTGTTTACTGCGATTCCGGCACTGTCATATCCACGATATTCTAACTGCTGTAATCCATCAACTAAGATTCCAGGTGCCTGTAAGTTTCCAGTAAATCCAATAATTCCACACATAATATAAATCTCCTTAAATTTGCACAAAGAAATAAGAGGAAGTACAGATATGTAAAAAACTTCCAAATAGATCTTCGATTTTCTTTTTTCTAACATCATATGCGGTTTTGTCCAGATTATACTGCCTCTGTTTCATGATCACTCATGGTTTTACTCAGTATATCACGTAGTCTGGAGCTGCGGGAAAGCATCCGCCGAATATCTCGATAACTTTCCTCCTCGTTAACCTTCCTATCAGACAAGAGTATGTCTGTTTCCGTATCAGAAAGGTGCATGGCGCTTCGATATGTTTAAAAACTCCTTTCATTTTATTTGAAGAAAATACTCAAAACCCAAAGCTTTTCAACGTTAGTGATTCTAACACGGAAATAAAATGAAGTCAAATAAGAATCGTATATTTAATAAAATGTTAATAAGTTACGGAAGAAAAAGTCATATTTTAATAAAGTTTTAAGAAGTTCCCTCACTCTATGTTGGCATAGAATGGGGGATTTTTGTATATATGGGTTGGTTAGTGTACCACTTTTTGTACCATTTTATGAAACGAATATGATAGTTTTATTCAAATGGTAATTCTTTCAACTCATCAGGAATAGACATAAAATCACTTAATTTACTGTAATTATGTTCTTTTAAGTAATGAGAGTGCTTTTTTATGCAAGCATCTTTCCAAGTTGCGGTTATTGATTCTCCGTAATCAGGTAAACTTTCAACGCTGCTTTTTACAGTGTTCCATTCAGATATAAAATTTTCCATTTCTGGGTTATTAAAATTGATGCCATATTTTGTAGTGCAAAATTCTTCTGGATAACCACTTTCCATTATTTCTTGATGATTTTCAATATATGGATGAATAGATATACCAATTTCTTTATCTAAAGAAAATAAAGTCTGTATAATTTGCCCCATATTTTCAAATTGTTCTTGTTCGTTTTTTTCTTGCGGTCGTATTAACTCATCTATAGTGACACCAAAATAATTTGAAATAGCTATTAGATCATCAACCGTCGGTTGAGTAGCATCTTCAATTTTTCTTAATTTAGTTATTTTCTCTCCTCTAATTCCAGTCTTAGCGGCCATATCTTTCCTTTTTGTGTTGCTTTGTTTGTACAAGGTGTCAAATTTCCTTTTAAAGTATTCTAAATTCATATTTTTTTCTCCCGTGGTATCAAATATTGCTTGATTAGATGCTATATTTACGCTAAATAGTGCTAAATTTACACTAATAAATTGTATAAAAGCATTAAAAATAACATTAGCTATTCTTTTGAAAACAGTATAACATTAAGTTGTAACAAAAACAACAGATAATCACACACAAGAAAGCGAGGTATCTACATGAATAGTAGAGAAAACATTTCAATTAAAGGAGAATCAAGGCTAATGGACACAACAGAGCTTAGAGCCTATACCAATTTAGGAAAAAACATGGCTACAAAGCTAGGAATTGAAGCAGGGGCAAAAATCAAAATGGGTAGACGTACATTGTGGGATAAAGTTAAGATTGATCAATATTTGAATGAGCTGACAAGCGTTGAGTAATCAAATGATTAGAAAATATACAGGGTTAACACAAGCATCTATAAGGCTGCTGCCAGATCAGGCAAACACAGGCAGCAGGAGAAAGGACAAAGAATGAATTTAAAAGAAGCTAGTACATATTTTGACGGAGTAACAAGATTTAATGATAACAGTTTCCAATGTAAATGCCCCGTACATAATGATCACACGGCAAGTATGACCGTATCTAAGGGCAAGAAAGGAATTTTGATATATTGTCATGCAGGGTGCGAAACAAAATCAATCCTAGAGACTGTCGGGCTTCGTGAGAGTGATCTATTTTATGATAGTAACGTTACAAAGGTAAAGCAGGACTGGAAAGACCGACTAGAACACAGCAAGAGAAAGAAAATAGTAGAAATTTATAATTATGTGGATCAGAACGGCAAATACCTATACAGCAAGATCAGATTTGAAAAGGACGAGAACGGCAAAAAAGAAATGCTGTACGGAGTTCTCAACAAAGAAAAAGACTGGTTTCAATATGGATTAAAGGGAAAACATAAGACTCTTTACAATCTGCCAGAAATCAGAGAGGCAGCAGCACAAAAACGAACAATTTACTACGTTGAGGGCGAAAAGGACGTTGAAACACTGCGAGGATTGGGATTGATCGCAACCACGGCAGGAAGTTCTGGGGATTGGCGTAGATTCTTTTCTAAGTATTTTTCAGGGGCTGACGTGGTCCTGCTGCCAGACAATGACGAAGCAGGCGAGAAGCTGACAACAAGGATCATAAGTGATCTGATCGGAGTTGTTAACAGTATCAAGGTAGTAAAAACATCTGAACGGAATCATGGAGATGTAACAGACTATTTCCAAGACGGCTACACGATCGAAGATTTCAACAAATTAGTAGGAGAGGCGGAAACTATTCCACAGAATCAAGGGCAGGAAGTAGACAGGTCAAAGAAGAAAAAGGAAATACCGCAATGGATCAAGGACAAAGTCGCAGAGTTGAAGCCAGAAGTCAACTATTCATTAGACGATCGAGGCAGTGGAGATCTATTTGCTGATGTATTTAAAGATGTATGCAGGTTTAACAGCACGGCCAGATGTTGGTATTGCTATAACGGGAAATATTGGGAAGAAGATAGCTCTGATCTGATCGTTGCAGAAAGAGCCAAAATCTTACAAGATGCCTTGCTGATTTATTCAATAACGATTGAGGACTACAAGAAGCGAGAAGAATATACCAAACACATTATAAAAATGGGAAAACAGCACGTAAGAAAGAACATGATCACAGACGCAAGGTCTAAATATCCAGTGAAAACAGAAGAATTTGACCAGAACACTAATCTATTCAATTGTAAGAATGGTACATATAACTTAGAAACGGGAACGTTACAAAAACACAATCCAGATGATTATATTTCTAAGATCAGCAACGTTTATTATGATCCTGCTGCCAAAAGTACAGAAATAGAAAAGATCATGGATACGATCATGCAGGGTAACAAGGAAAATGTTGAATACATTCAAAAGATTCTAGGTTTGGCACTGGTGGGAAATACAGACGAAGAAAAGTTATTTATCTTTTACGGACCATCTACCAGAAACGGAAAGAGTACACTTGTAGAAACGTATCTTTCAATGGTGCGAGATTATGGCACAACAATGCAGCCTGAATCATTGGCATTAAGCAAAAAGGATTCAAGATCTGCGAGTAGTGATATAGCAAGGCTTAAAGGTGTAAGGTTTGTTGATGCACCAGAACCACCGCAGAGTATGAGGCTAGATGCTGCACTGATCAAGCAGTTGACGGGTAATGATATGATCACAGCAAGAAAGATATATCAGGAAGAGATCACGTTCATGCCCGTGTTCATTACAGTGATCAATACCAACCATTTACCGATCATCACAGATGAAACGTTATTTACAAGCGGCAGGATTGTAGTAATTCCATTCAAGAAGCATTTTACGGCAAAAGAGCAGGACAAGGGTTTGAAACGTAGATTAAGAAAAAGGCAGAATATTAGCGGATTCTTTAACTGGTGTGTTGCAGGGTATCAGAAATATTTGAAAGATGGACTGAAAACAACAGAATCCATGAATAAAGAAATAGAATCTTATCATATGGACAGTGACAGAATAGCAGCGTTCATTAGTGAGGAGTTAACGGAAGATTTAAGTCAATCCGTTACGATCATGGAACTTTATCCAGAGTATGAAAAATGGTGTACAAGAAATAATTATCAGGCGTTAGGAAAAACAAAATTTACTGACTATTTTAGAAGAATGGGAAGATTGAGAAATCAAGGCAGAATTGACGGAAAAAAATATAGAAATATAGTCAAAGGATATTGCATAAATCCATTTGAAGAAAAAGGGGTGGAACAAAAGTAACAAATTATGGCGTGAACTATTTTATTAGGAGTTTTTATATAAAAGTTTACGCCTGAAAATGTTCAAAATGTTCCATTGGTATCAGAAACCGTATAAATACGTGGTTTTACGGCACTGCAAAAAATAGAGAAAATCAGTCTTGAAATTTGCAAAACCAAAAATGAAATTTAAAGGGCTTAAAAATATGGCAAAAAATGAAGAGATGAAAACAGAGTTTAATATCTTTAAAGATGTGTGGAATGTCTATAAGAAATTTTACTTTGTAACGGATAATAATGAGTTCTGGGATGAACTTGTAAATGAATGTGGAAAGGTCAGGGATAAATACAAAAATAGTAATCTGTGCAGCAGGCTATTGATGGTTATTATTCAGGATCTGGAAAAAAGGGGAAAAGAGCGATGATTACAGAATGTAAGTTTAGTCATGATCAGATCAAGAAGCTATCAAAAGAGATGGTCATACTGGTTGATACGAAAGAAAAAGTGAATGATCATATCACAAACTACTTTGATAAAAAAGGAATCAAATATAAAAAGCAGGCGTTAGAGTTTGGAGATTATAGTTTTATGCTGCCGCAGGTTGAGGGTTTGACTAGTAACGAGCTGTATTTTCATAAAGAGATCGTAGTAGAACGCAAGAATAGCCTTGAAGAATTGAGTGGCAACCTAGGGAAGAATCGTGATCGGTTCGAGAAAGAATTTCTAAAGGCTAGGAATAACGGTTGCAGTGTTCATTTAATGGTTGAGAATCCGCAGGGATACAACGACATTATGAGACACAACTATAACACAGATTTCAAGCCCGTTGCGTATATGGCCAGTCTAAAGAGTTTTGAACAGCGATATGATCTGAAAGTACAGTTTATAGATAAGCAGTACAGCGGATACAACATTTACAGCACGTTTTACTACTATATGAGGGAAATGTTGCACTAATGTTATAAAATAGCTATAAAATGATTCTGTGATGTCTGAAGCTATATTCAAATAACGTGGAATAATTCTGAAAATAAAATGTATAGTGTATTTAATGTCGTTATATTGATGAGAGAAGAATAAGTTTCTTGACACTATATACACACGAGGCAAAGGAATTTTACTACACTTATACGGGTGTGAAATAAATGAAAAATGTTAAGAAACGTTAAGGATAATAACAAAAAAGGACGCACACAAAGATATAAGGTGCATCCATGATTATTTGATTGTAACGGGATTATATTTGTTCGTCAGTATCATTCATTGTGATGATGCTATTATATGAGCAATTCAGAGCATTACAAATTTTTATCATTTCCTTTTCTGGAAAATTATCACGACTTAGTTTGTTGGTAAGATTTTGGCGAGTAGTTCCAAGGGATTCTGCTAAGTCTTTGATGGTTATGTTTTTTCGTTTACATATAATTTTTATTTTTTCAGCAAATGTTAAAGGCATAAATACACCACCTTTCTATTAAATAGAATAACATGAAAAAGTGTACAAAGCAATTATAATATTTACAATAGAAATATAAAAGTGTTGACATAAGACACTTTAAAGTGTACAATTAAAGTATAAATAAGAAAATAATAAAGAAAGGAGATCTGTATGAGGCGTGAAATAGATATTTTATATAATTACTGGGAAGAAAATAGAATAATTACGGCAGATATGAGGAAAGATGATAAAAATATCACGCAAATTATTAGGAAAGGAAGTGATAATGAATTTATATGTGAAGCAGTTAATGACTATGTAGGAAGAAAAATGAAAGATTCATTCATGGCAGGTTTTTGCATGGCAGCAGGAGTATTTATTGACATAGCTAATAATACAAACGAGGTTGAAAATGAAAAAAGATAAAGAATTGAAAGAAGCTACTATAAAACTGATTGTAAAGTTATTAGAATTTCCTGATGATGAAATGGAAAATAATATTTTGAAACTAAGAAATAACTGGAGTCAATCAAAGATTCCACAAGAAATAACTGACCAATATTTTTCGGAAATTGAACGTGTAATAAAACAAATAAAAGCCCCGAGATCACAGGCAAATGAGCTACAGGGCTAACACAAGAACCTATCAACGAAGTAATAGGCTGATTAAATTATACCATAATTCAGCCTAAAAGCAACAGGCGGCAGACATAAAAAACCTGCTGCCTTTTTTGTACAAGGGGGAATTAGTATGGCAAAGCTACCCAACGGAGTAACACAGCGAAAAGACGGCTTGTATGTAGGTCGTTTTCAATATCAGGGAATCAGGTACAACGTTACCGATCAGGACATGAAGAAGTGTGCTGACAAACTGGAAAAGATGAAATACGAGATCAAGAACGGGATCTACTGCAAAGAGTCCGTTGTAACGGTCAACAGTTGGTTTCGTACATGGATAGACGAATATAAAAAGCCAACCGTTAAGGAAAACACGATTGATACATATGAGATCATTTATAAAAAGCATATCAAAAAGCCTTTAGGCAGCAGGAAAATAAAAGAGGTACGCCCTGAAATGATCCAGAGACTGTATAATTCAATGAAAAAGCATGATCTATCAAAGTCAACGATTCAGACAACAGGAACGATCTTACACAGTATGTTTCAACAGGCGTATAAGAATGAGATGATACAGAAAAATCCCGTATCAATGGCAACAATCCCAAAAATGAAGAACAAAAAGGAGTCAAGAGTTATGACGTTGGAAGAACAGAAGTTATTTATGGAATATGCAAAAGATAGTGAAATAGCTGATATATGCGAATTGTTCCTATCCACAGGGCTTAGAAGTGGAGAATTAAGAGGCTTAGACTGGGAAACTGACATAGATTTCAAGAATAAAGTGATCCATGTAACTGGTACATTATGCCACAGTGGGGAAACTGGATGGCGTAAAGATGAACCAAAGACCAGAACATCAAAGAGAGATATACCGATGTTGGGCAATGTGGAACGCCTGCTAAAGAGAGTAAGGCGGCAGCAGATGGAAAAAAAGCTGTATATGGGGGATAAGTGGCAACCAGTCAAGGGGTTTGAAAATCTTGTATTTCTGGAAGAATCAGGACTGCCAATGTACCAAAGTTCGTTAAAAACCAAAGTAGATAAAATACAACGTGCGATCATTAAAGATGGTCATGAGTTTGAACGGATCACACCACACACATTCCGTCATACATTTGCTACAAGATGTATAGAGAATGGAATACCACCGCAGGTATTAAAAGGAATTTTAGGACACAGTACGTTATCAATGACAATGGATTTATACGCCCATGTACTGCCAGATACCAAAGCAAAAGAGCTACAGAAGATAGCGAACTTATTTTAACCGTTGATTATTCAGCGGTTTCTTTTTTTGCCTTGTAACGGGTTTAGTGTACCACTTTTTGTACCACTTTCTATAAAACATGATGAACAAAGACAGTGCATAATATAGAAGAAATGGCTTAAATAGGCATTGATAATCAAAGATGGACATGAAAAGATTTAATAAAGTTTTAAGAAGTTAAAACTAGATACTTTAGAACATGAATGGTATAATACTATGACAGCAAAAGGAGATAAAGGAGAAAAGAATGAAAACTTTTTTTAAGAATACAGGGAAAGTGATCGTGGAAAAACTTCACAGACATCCGATTATATGTAATCTTGTATTATCGGTTGTTCTGGCATTTTTACTGGAAGTTTTAGGTCGTCAGACATTTGATCTAAGTGCGGTTGGGTTTGTGAATGAACGGACCAAGATGTTCCTTTACAGCATTTTTATTATATTTTTGACATATTCTGTGACATTGATCACTAAGAGACGACTTTTTACCTATATTATAGTGACATTGTTATGGAGTGTTGTTGGGATTGTGAATTTTATGATGCTAAGTTCACGAAATACGCCATTTACTTATGTTGATATTACATTGATGAAATCTGTGCTTCCGGTTATGAATAATTATTTTACTCCTCTGGAGATCGGGGCGATTGGAGCATTAATTTTGATCGCACTGGTGTTGCTTGTTGTAGCATATATGTATCTTCCAATGGAAGAACAGTTAAATCGTAAGATTGGATTTGTGAAAGTGGCAGTGATCGTGGCAGCATTTGCAGGAGTAACATCGTATGGATTTAAGAGTGGTATGTTGACAGAGGAGATTCATAATATAAGAATTGCATTCAGTGATTATGGAACAGCATACTGTTTTTGCATTACAGCTTTGAAGAATGGAATCGACAAGCCATCGAACTATTCAGAGAAGAAGATTGAACAGATTGAAGAGCGCACAAAAAAAAGTGTTGCCAAGATGAAGAAAGAGAAAGTGAAGAAGCCAAATATTATTTTTGTACAGCTTGAATCACATTTTGATGTAACGCAAGTAAAAGGATTGAAATTTAATAAAGATCCATTGGAGAATTTTCATAAATATATGAAACAGTATTCTTCTGGGCAATTGTCTATGCCTTCTTATGGGGCGGGAACAGCGAATTCAGAATTTGAACTGATCACGGGAATGAATCTGGATCATTTTGGAGCAGCAGAATATCCTTATAAGACAGTGCTTCAAGATACTACGACAGAGAGTATGGCAACTGTATTAAAGCAATATGGATATAAAGCCCATGCAATCCATGATAATAGTGCTTCATTTTATGATAGAGATCTTGTGTTTTCACAACTTGGATTTGATACATTTACAACGAAGGAAAGTATGAATATCAGGAAATGGACGGAAAATGGATGGGCGAAGGATGGAATCCTTACAGGATATATCATGGACAGTCTGAATTCTACAAAGAATCAGGATTATGTTTATTGTATTTCTGTACAGGGACATGGAGATTATCCAACAACTCAGATCATTGAGAATCCAGAGATCAAAGTTGAAGGTATCAAAGATGAAGCTCTAAAGAATAAATACACGTATTATGTCAACCAGGTCTATCAGATGGATCAGTTTGTCGGAAGACTGGTTAAAGCATTAGAAAAACGTGGTGAACCAACAATTCTTTGCATGTATGGTGATCATCTGCCAAGTCTGGATATTGAAGATGAGGATCTGACATATGGAAACAAATACCAGACAAGTTATTTTATGTGGGATAATATTGGACTAAAGAAACAGGATGGAACGATCGAGGCATATGATCTTGGATCAGAAGTTCTTAATAAGTGTAATATTCATACAGGAATCATGAATAGTTTTCATCAGACAAGAAAAGGAACAAAGAATTATCAGAAAGATATGAAGAATCTTCAATATGATATGCTATATGGCAAACAGTATGTATGGAACCAGCAGAATCCATACAAGGCGACAAATCTTAAATTTGGAATCCGTCCACTTACTGTGACTAAGGCATATGAGACAAAGGACAGTGTTTTTATTGTAGGAAATAATTTTACGAACTTCTGTCAGGTTTATGTTGGCGATGTGAAGATCAATACAACGTATCATAATGAACATCTTCTGGAGGTTTCGAAGAAGGATCTTAAGAATGGAGATACATTTAAAGTAAGCATTGTAAGTAAGACACCAAAAGTATTAAGCAGCTCAAATGAGTATGTTTATCAAGAAAAAAGTGAAAAATAACGCAAAGATGCTTGTATAACGCGCAAATCTTATGCTATAATAGGTGAATGTTTGTGAAATTACAAAAAAGATAATAATTTTTAGGAGGATCTATACAGATGAGTTTGCAAGTGGAAAACTTAGAACATAATATGGCAAAGGTAACAATTGAAGTTGAAGCAGCGAAATTAGATGACGCTATCAAACAGGCTTTCAACAAGAAAAAAGGGCAGTTTAATGTACCTGGATTCCGTAAAGGAAAAGTACCTTTCCAGTTAATCGCAAAAGAATACGGAGTTGAAATCTTCTATGAAGATGCGGCAAACATCTTAATTCCAGACGCTTATGCAGAGGCTATGAAAGATACAGATCTAGAAATCGTTTCAAGACCAGAGATCGATGTAACTCAGCTTGAGAAAGGAAAAGATTTTATCTTCACAGCTACATTTGCATTAAAACCAGAAGTAACATTAGGTGACTACAAAGGAATTGAAGTACCTAAAACAAGAGTTACAGTTAAAAAAGATGAGATTGAAGAAGAATTAAAGAAAGTTCAGGAACAGAACGCAAGAGAGATCACAATTGAAGATCGTGCAGTAAAAGACGGAGATATCTTAACAATTGATTACTCTGGATCTGTTGATGGAGTAAAATTCGAAGGTGGAACAGCCGAAGATCAGACATTAGTAATCGGATCAGGAGCATTCATCCCAGGATTTGAAGAACAGTTAGTAGGAAAGAATTTAAATGAAACAGCAGATATCAATGTGACATTCCCAGAAGAATACCACGCACCTGATCTTGCAGGTAAAGATGCTGTATTTACAGTAACAGTAAAAGCAATCAAAGAAAAAGAACTTCCAGAATTAGATGATGAATTTGCAGCAGAAGTATCTGAATTTGAAACATTAGAAGACTACAAAGCAGATATCAAAGAACAGATTCGTGCAAGAAAGAAAGAAGAAGCTAAGACTGAAAGAGAAAACAAGATCGTTGATGCAGCTGTAGAAGCAGCTACAATGGATATTCCAGAAGCTATGATCGAAGAACAGGTTCAGCAGATGACAGATGAATTTGCTCAGAGATTAAGCTATCAGGGACTTTCTATGGAACAGTATTTAATGTTCTCTGGAATGGACGCACAGAAATTTGCAGATGATTTAAAACCACAGGCAGTTAAGAGAATCGAGACACGCCTGGTATTAGAAGCAATCGCAAAAGCAGAAGATATTAAAGCAAGCGAGGAAGACTTCAAAGCAGAACTGGAAAAGATGGCAAAAATGTATCAGATGGAAACAGAGCAGCTTGAAAAGATCATTCAGGGAGCTCAGAAA
>OGRR01001425.1_pt1 | contig 15025 bp, 17 predicted proteins | sample 1553511 | NCBI WGS metagenome assembly OGRR01 (sample SAMEA2580040, study PRJEB22360) | human gut metagenome | biome: human gut; feature: human-associated habitat; material: faeces | place: Denmark | collected 2008/2010 | reverse complement strand
CTGAGCGTGCACGCGCCCAGGAGCGCCGTGTCGGCGCTGATGCGCGTCAACTGGAAGAGCGTGGGCCCGATTCTGCAGACGCGTCCCTCTCGGGCATCGAGGAGTTCTCGAGGCTCGGCGAGAAGATCGACCGCCGCCGCTTTGACATCCTGCGCACCATCCGGTCCGGACTATCCAACGCTCGCCTGGAGGCCGTCAACAACAAGATCAAGACCACCATCAAGATCGGCTATGGCTACAGGAACCTCGGCAACCTCATCGCCCTGGTCATGCTCAAATGCGGCGGCCTCAACCTCCAACTCCCCGGACGCCAATAACCCGTAAGCCAGACCAGGGACCCACACCCACACAAACACCCGAAGAGCCGTTTTTTCGTATGCACTCCGTGATGCCAGCTGTGTTATTTAGGATGCCCGGAAAGACGCCAATCTTGACTTTGTCGAACAATGCACATCGACACGCCGATCGAACATGGTTTTCACTATCTACTTCATTGAAGATATAATTCCTTCTAGGCGAGCAGGCCGGACAAGTCGTACTCACCTAGAGACCAGAAATACCGGCCTTTGTTTCACGGGAAAGGTGCAGGTGATGAAGATGAAACTAATCGCCATCATTGTCATTCTCATCCTCCCGATCCAGGAGTATGAGTCTTTCTTCGCTATTAGAGGGTAGCAGGTGAATGATGTTATGCCAGTTGCGACACCATTCACCTGATATCCTGCAGGGCGCACCATCGGCTGCCCGTGTCATCTCAGCAAGGTGTGGATTGAAAAAATGATGCAGATAGTATAGGTATCTCAAAAATGCGTCGTCTGTGCCTCCGATTCAAAGCGGAGGCACAGACGACGCAATCCATATTCCACGGCTTTTTCAGCACTGGACCTCTAATTTTCCGCATAATTACATCGCGTTCGGTAAAAATTTACCGCACATAAAAGATCCGGCGATAATGGGGGGGTACGCAGATGTTTCAACTATTCAGAAAGGGTGCGCAATGGGACATGCATTGATGCCTAAGGATTTATTATTAGCGCGTAAAGATGATGACGGCAATACGCAGACGCTGTATGACCATTTGCACAACACAGCGAAACTGGCAGCGGGCTTTGAAAAAAGAAGTTCTGTTACGGCGTTTGTCGCAGGACTGCTGCACGATTCCGGCAAAGCTACGGATGACTTCAAACGATATCTGCTGACCGGCAACCGCAAGCGAGGGGAAGTCGTTCATGCCAAGCAAGGCGCGTTCATTGTTGATGATTGTGCTGCCGATTTTCCATCATCAGCAGCCAGTATGATAACCGCAGAAGTACTTGAGCTGGCAATTGCTAATCATCATGGTCATCTGCCGGATTGCCTAGATGCTTGTGGAGGAACTGCTTACTTTAGGAAGTTGACAGGCGAGAACAAAAAAGCCGAGCAGTACCACTATCAAGAAGTACTGAGCCATGTTTCTTCCTTAAACCTAGATATAAACACCAATTTCGCCAACAGTGTCGCTGAGACCAATAGACTGCTAGAAACAGTCGATTCCTGTGGTATTTCACCGCGCAACACAAGGAATTCTCGCAGCTTCTTCTTGGGCCTGTATGCAAAATACATCTATTCGCGGCTCGTAGATGCGGATCGAGTCGATGCGGCAAACTTCACGGCTCATCAACCATATACTTCGCAGACTCCCAATTGGGAAGAACTGACTCGTCGACTAGAAAATGCAATCAGTGGTTTTGATACATCGTCGAAGATCAGCAAAATCAGGATGCGTATCTCTGAAAATTGTCTTGCAGCCAGCACACGCGATACAGGAATATACCGTTTAGGTGTGCCCACGGGCGGTGGAAAAACTTTGGCCTCTCTACGTTTTGCGCTCCATCATGCCCAGGAAACAGGAAAACACCATATCATTTACATCACCCCTTATTTGTCAATTACAGAGCAAACCGTGCAGGTATTCCGCAATGTTCTCGATCTCGACAAAGACGACGAGATTCTTCTCGAGCATTATTCGAGCGTGGTTCCGGATAAAGATGACGAAAAGGAGCAGCAACGACGTCTCGCTGCAGAGCGATGGGATAAGCCTATCATCGTGACTACGATGGTGCAGTTCCTGGAAACTGTGATGTCTGCGAAAGCAACAAGACTACGCAAGTTCCACAACTTGGCTGATAGCGTTATCGTCTTTGATGAAGTACAGGCACTGCCCACCAATACCATTAACGTGTTCAACGAAGTCGTGAGTTTCCTCTCCAAGATTCTGGGTTCCACGATTTTGCTCTGTTCGGCCACTCAGCCACTTTTAGAACAAACCGACCGCAGAAATCTGTTGCTTTCAGATAAGCCTGATCTAATTGATCCCGACAATGATTATGCCGAGCAACTTCGTCGGACCAGTATTGTCGCTTCATCGCAGGGTCTGACCCTCGATGATTTTGCAGCAGAAATTTATAGCAAAGCGTTGGATAACGGTAACTGTTTGGCTGTGGTTAATCTAAAAGGCGAAGCCAAACAGCTATATCAACTCGTCAAGGAACTAGACGTTGACCACCGGTTTACATTGGTGCATCTGAGTACTGCGATGTGCGGTGCACATCGCAAAAACCAACTTGCCGTGCTGAAGAAATGCCTGCCGAAAAAAAATGGAGATTCGGGCCAACCAGTGATTTGTATCAGTACTCAGCTCATTGAAGCCGGCGTGGACATTTCGTTCTCTTGTGTTATTCGTGCAATGGCGGGACTCGACAGTATCTTGCAAGCAGCGGGTCGCTGCAATCGCAATGGCGAATCGCAGATGCCGAGAAACGTTTATGTATATCCCATTAAGGATGAGTCAGGACTGAGATATCTTCCTGAAATCCAATTAGGGAAAGAGATCACGGACCAACTCATCCATGATTATCCGGAACAAGACTTGCTCTCTGCATTTATGATCGAAGAATATTACCGCGCTTTCCTTATCCGGTATCCAAAATTAGTGGACTCCAAATCACGGAACATTGGAACCATGGATTACTCAATTCTCGGAGGCGAAGAAACCGTATACGACCTATTGTCGTTCAACCGTCGCCGTCGCGGGTTGTACTGTAACCGCGTCGGAGAGCAATACCCATACGCATTTGCCCAGGCTTTCCAAACTGTGGGAGATAGCTTCCATGTCATTCCCGGAGGTACCACGGATGTTGTGGTACATTATGGACAGGCGATGGAACTGATTGACCAACTTAATGGTGAGGGGGATTTTGCATCCAAGATTAAGATACTGCGCTCATTGCAGGAGTATACGGTTTCTCTCTTCGATTACGAATTCAAGGCACTTGACAAGTCGAAATCGATTAGCGAAGCGAATGGAGATTTCGGCATATTAGTGCTCAACGAAGAAAACTACAGTCAAGACTTCGGATTCCTCTTGAAAGCGGAAATGCCGCTTCTGATGAAGTAGGTGATTATGGAAAAGCATCGCAACTCGATTGAATATGTGATATATGGCGACTACGCCTTGTTCTCAGAAGTTGCCACCCGAACGGGCGGAGAAAAAAACTCATATCAGATTCCAACGTATCAAGCCCTGAAGGGTATTACTGAGAGCATCTATTGGAAACCAACAATCGTGTGGATCATTGACGCAGTACGCGTGATGAACAAGATTCAGACCGAAGGCAAAGGTATCCGGCCAATCAAGATGAGTGGCGGGAATGATCTGTCGTATTACACCTATTTGAAGAAAGTCAAGTATCAAGTACTTGCTCATTTTGAGTGGAATGAGCAACGCGAAGACTTGCGTGTAGACCGCAACGAGAACAAACACCACAATATCGCCAAGAGATCAGTCAATCTTGGAGGCCGAAGAGACATTTTCCTCGGCACCAGAGAGTGCCAAGGATATGTGGAACCATGCGAGTTCGGTTCTGGCGAAGGATTCTACGACGGTTATGGTGATTGGCAGTTCGGCTTTGAGTTTCATAGTTTTATTTATCCAGATGAAAACCCGGAACATGACTTTATCGCCCAGTTCTGGCGTCCAATAATGCACGATGGCATCATTCAGTTTGAACGCCCCGATTCCACACAATTAGATCAACGCATTATCCGGCGCAATCAGCATGTCAAAGATTTTATTGAGGGTCGCAATTTTAGCATGGCGGAGGAGTAGACATGAGTTTATGGTCCAGTCTGCTGCAGACCTATGATGCAGTGAACAGTTCAGCAGGAATCACACCTCTCAATGAAGACGTGAATAAAACCTTGTTGCCTCTTTATCACACTACGTTGAAGACTCAGCTACAGGTCACACTTGATGAAAACGGATACCCCACTATCAAGCGAGATAATGCCGACATTGAAATTATCGCCCCTTGTACTGAGCAATCCATGGGGCGCTCCGGAAAGGTGCTGCCTCCGCACCCGTTATTCGATCAGTTGCAATACATCGACACCAATTATGACCCGGTCAAGCATGAATCATATCTCAGCCAGCTTGCCAGTTGGAAAGGTGATAATGCGAAGTTAAATGCTATTTACCAATATCTTTCGCAGCATAGCGTAATCGAAGAAGCTCGAGCACAAGGTATTGGGATCGATCCCAAGAAAGATAGTAAAATCGGAGTCCGCTTTGCGGTACATGTTCGCCATGGTGATTATGAACCGAATGTTTGGGCGGATCATGCAATACGGGATTTGTGGATAGCCCATGAGGAGCAGGTGCGGCACGGTGCCAGTCTTGGAACTGATCTGTTCGGCGAGACACTGTACAAGCCTTCCACTAACTTCCCAAAGAAGATTGTCAATGTAAACGGTAACGCCAAATTGATATCCGCCAATGACAACACGTATTTCACTTTCCGTGGGCGTTTCGCTAATCGCGATGAAGCACTGAGTATTGATACCCTGACTTCACAGAAAATCCATACAACGCTGCGCTGGCTTGCAGCCAATAATGGCACGCTTACCGGTAGTCAGGATATTGTGATTTGGGCAATTGACGGCCATCCGACGGACAATGTTCTTGATCCCACTGGAAATTCCCGCGATGTGGCCGAACAGGTCGATGACCGTACTGATTCTGAAAAACTTATAGACGCAAACGTTCAAACTTACGCGAATTATGCAAAGCAATTCGGTAAATTGTTGCGCGGTTATGGCAACGAAAAGGTACTGCAACAAATGCAGCAGCATAGCAGACGAATAGTCGTGGCTATTTTCGATGCCGCCACTTCGGGGCGTCTTAGCGTTACCTTCTACCGTGAATTATCCCAAAACGAGTACATTGAAAGCGTTCTTCAATGGCACGAAGATGCTGCGTGGTACCTCACTTGTTTTGATAACAAAAACAGCGCATCTACCGATGACGAGGCTCCGCGCGGGTCCAAGAAGTCTTCCGATAAACCGAAGCCAATTCCATACATCGGCGCGCCGTCATTCGCGGATGTTATCAACTGTGTGTACAGCACTGACGATCACAGCAGTGATAGTTACAGACGCTTTGCCAAATATGTAAAAAAACAACTCGTAGAGTGCATGTTCAGCAACGCTGGCCTTCCTGCATCGCTCCTGCAGCCGGCTTTCCACAAGGTTATTCGGCCATTGTCCTATGACAGTTTATCTGTCTGGCAACACGATTTCGAAGTCGCCTGCAGTATGTGGAAAAAGTACTACATCGATCAAGATAAAAAAATTCCCTTAGATGAAAGGAACAACATCACCATGGAATTAGACGAGAAGCGAACGGACCGAGATTATTTATTCGGCCAGTTGCTGGCGCTCGCTGACAATTACGAATACAGAGTCTTATTAAGGCAGAGCGGTGGAAGGACACCGGACCGCACCACTAATGCCGTAAAACTGATGAATAATTTCGTAGCCAAACCATCTACCACGTGGCTGACATTACGGCAGCAACTGAATCCATATATCATCTCCTCCACCAATGGGATGTTCTTCCAGAACGAAGTTGACGAGGTCATGAGCAAATTCAAAGAAGGAGACTTCGAAAGCAGTAAGCCATTGTCATCACTATTCTTGCTCGGTTATTCCCACAAACGCAGACAGCTTATCCAGAGGGCCGATGCCGCCAAGCAACTCAAAGAACAGAACATTGAAAATAAAGGAGAATGAATCATGACTAGCTTGCAGCACAAAATTGATTTCGTACTGACGTTCGCTGTTGAAAACGCCAACCCTAACGGCGATCCGCTGAATGGAAACCGTCCACGTACCACTGCTGAAGGCTTGGGTGAAATGTCGGATGTGGCAGAAAAGCGCAAGATCCGCAATCGCCTACAAGACGCAGGCGAGCGAATCTTTGTACAGTCCACAGACCGTACTGATGATGGAGAAAAATCTCTGTCAGATCGTTGGAAAGCTTTTACCAAGACCCTAAGCAAGGAAGACCAGAAGGACCGAGAAGCTCTATCCTACAGAGCTTGCGAACAGTGGATTGATGTCCGCTCCTTTGGACAAGTGTTTGCGTTCAAAGGAAAGGAAAAGGAAGGCGATGCTTCCGTCTCCATTCCAGTGCGCGGTCCGTTCACCATACAATCTGCATTCTCTCTTGAACCCATCGCTATTGACGACGTACAAATCACCAAGTCAGTGAATGGCGAAACTACAGACACGAATAAGAAATCCTCCGACACTATGGGTATGAAGCACCGTGTCTCCGGACGTGCTGTATATGTGACCCATGGCAGTATCAGCCCTCAATTGGCAGAAAAGACTGGTTTCACTGAGAAAGACGCAGAGAAAATCAAAGAAGCTTTGCTGACTCTGTTTGAGAATGACGAAAGTTCAGCACGACCTGCAGGCTCCATGGAAGTGGTGAATCTGGCGTGGTTTACGCACAACAGCAAAGCGGGCCAATATTCGTCAGCGAAGGTCCACCGTACCGCCAAGGTTGATGAAGAAGGTGTCATCACCGTGGATACCACGCATATTCCCGGTCTCCATTATGAAGTACTCGAAGGTCGCTGAATCAATCACGTCAGTATTGTCGGCATAAAGGAGCAACTGTGAAAGAGCCAACAGATTATCCAGAGGACGATTGGCTGGCTCTTTCCGGCCTTCAGCATTTCGCGTTTTGCCGACGTCAGTGGGCGTTGATTCATGTCGAGCAGCAGTGGCGGGACAACTATCTCACGACGGCCGGCTCCCTGGAACATGACAGGGCTCACGACTATGGCGCGTCGGAAGCCCGGGGCGATCTGCTGATCATGCGTGATCTGCGTGTGTTTTCACGACGGCTGGGCATCACCGGTGCATGTGACGTAGTCGAGTTCCGGCAATCGGACGCCGGCGGGCCGTTGCATGGGCGAGCCGGTACCTGGTCGCCCTACCCCGTGGAATACAAGCATGGCGCACCCAAACAGACGGATGCGGATCGCCTTCAACTGTGTGCGGAGGTCATGTGCCTGGAAGAGATGTTGGCCTGCTCGATTCCGGAAGGTGCGTTGTTCTACCAGCAGACCAAGCATAGGGAGCGCGTGCGTCTCGATGAATTGTTACGCGATCAGATCGTTGCTATGTCAGGTGAGATGCACGACCTGTTCGCTCGTGGTCATACTCCGAACGTCAAGCCTTCGAAAAGCTGCCGAGCGTGCTCGCTACGCGATATTTGCCTGCCGAAACTTGCGGGAAGCCGCTCGGCGAAACAATTCATTGATGAGGTCATGCGCGGAGAAGCGGCCGGACAGGAGAATCGCACATGAAGCAACTACTCAACACCTTGTATGTCACCAGCGAGGACGCCTATCTGTCGCTGAAGAACGACAATGTCATAGTCCAGCAAGGGGATGTCGCACTCGGACAGATCCCGTTGCGCTCCCTGGAGAGCATCGTGAGCTTCTCCTACAAAGGCGCGTCGCCCGCACTCATGGGCAGATGCTCGGAATCCGGAGTAGGACTGTCGTTCTTTTCCCCTCATGGACGATACTACTGTTCGATACTCGGCGAGAACAACCGCAACGTGCTGCTTCGTCGTGAACAGTTCCGTTTCGCGGACGACGAGACTGTCGCCTTGTCGTTCGCGCGGTCGTTCATCATCGGGAAGATCTACAACTCTCGTTGGGTTCTTGAACGAACCAAACGGGACCACGCGCTACGCATCAACAGTCAACGAATCGCCGAGCAAAGCGAGAAGCTTCGGCAATCGTTGCTGGGCATACGTGATTGCACGTCCATAGACGGGCTGCGTGGAGTGGAGGGATTGGCCGCCAAAGACTATTTCTTCGCTTTCGATGACCTGATTCTACGTAACAAGGACGCGTTCTTCTTCGAGCAGCGCAGCCGCAGACCTCCGTTGGATCGTGCGAATGCGTTGATGTCGTTCGTGTACTCGATACTGACCGGTGATTGCATCGCGGCTCTGCAAGGAGTCGGGCTTGACCCGTATGTGGGGTTTCTGCATACCGATCGGCCGGGGCGCGCTTCCCTGGCGTTGGATCTGGTTGAGGAATTTCGGCCAGCTCTGGCCGACCGTTTCGTGCTGACGCTCATCAACACGGGAGTGGTCAAGCCCTCCCAGTTCGAAGTGCGTGAGAACGGCGGCGTGTTCCTTTCCGATAGCGGGCGCAAAACAGTGCTTGCCGCGTGGCAGAAGCGAAAACAGGAGACGATTACCCATCCGTTCTTCAACGAAAAAATGCCGTGGGGACTGGTGCCCCATGTACAGGCATTGCTGCTCAACCGTGCGATTCGCGGTGATCTGGATGCTTATCCGCCATTCATGTGGAAATAGCTTCCCAGAGAGTCGGGGAGCGGCTCGCCGATGTGAAAAGATGCGGATGATTCCTTTCGACATGATAAGGAGACAGGATAAGATGGAACGATGATGGTTGTCGTGGCTTACGATGTCAGCACGGAAACGCCCGAAGGCAGACGAAGGCTGCGGAACGTGGCCAAGATTTGCATGAAATACGGTCAACGCGTGCAGAACAGCGTTTTCGAGTGCTCCGTATCGCCGTCCGATTACCTGATTCTGAAGCATGATCTGGCGAAGATTATGGATGAGTCGCAAGACAGCCTGCGGTACTACAATCTTGGGGCGAAGTATTCTTCGAAGATTGAATATCGGGGAAGGCAGCGACATTTACCGGTCGATGGCGTGATGATGCTTTGACGCCGCATTGGCATGCGGCATTCGGCGGACTGGAGCGGTGTACGACGTGCGGAGATCGGCCGGTGCGAGCCTTGAGCTCTCATGAAGCACTGGGGCGTTCGCACCATGGTTCATGGCTTCTGAGGACGGTGTGTGTTCTTCTTGTCGTTTGATAACTCAAGAGTGAGTGATCTGCTGGCATATCGATTCAGCGGATTCGCATATCGGGGAAAATGCGGGTGAATCGTACGGTACAATTGATGCCGTGGGATGGGTGGAGTATCCATATTTTGAGATATGAAGTCCATTCTTGCAGTCGCACCCCTCACGGGGTGCGTGGATTGAAATGACTTTTCCAAGAAGTCCAAGGGCAAGAAGGCGTCGCACCCCTCACGGGGTGCGTGGATTGAAATACGACCGACACGGGCACCTCCATCAAGGTGGTCAGTCGCACCCCTCACGGGGTGCGTGGATTGAAATAGGAGATCGCGGGCACGTGTACCGTACCATTGCATGTCGCACCCCTCACGGGGTGCGTGGATTGAAATACCGATTCCGTGGCGCAGATGGTCGAAAACGGGGGTCGCACCCCTCACGGGGTGCGTGGATTGAAATACCGTGGACAAGCCTGAGTCGGCCAACAGTTTGGGTCGCACCCCTCACGGGGTGCGTGGATTGAAATACTACCGACGCGGGCACCAGCATCAAGGTGGTGACGTCGCACCCCTCACGGGGTGCGTGGATTGAAATGTGTTCGCAGCAAAATCGCGGAGGCACGCCGCAAGTCGCACCCCTCACGGGGTGCGTGGATTGAAATATATATACCTCTTTTTTTTCGCAAAAAATAAAATGTCGCACCCCTCACGGGGTGCGTGGATTGAAATGGTGCTATCATGCAACGCGACGAGCAAGCGCTGCAGTCGCACCCCTCACGGGGTGCGTGGATTGAAATTGAGTGAGTCGTTCGGCGTGGACATGGGAGCGGTGAGTCGCACCCCTCACGGGGTGCGTGGATTGAAATCGCCTACAATACGCATGCCGTACGTGTATAGGAGTCGCACCCCTCACGGGGTGCGTGGATTGAAATATCAACGGGCGACGCTTGCCGGTGAAATTTGCGTCGTCGCACCCCTCACGGGGTGCGTGGATTGAAATGTCTTCGACGGGCTTGAGGAAGCCGACCTCGAAGAAGTCGCACCCCTCACGGGGTGCGTGGATTGAAATCACGAAAATATTAGTGTTGAGGCTGGTTTGCGTATGGTCGCACCCCTCACGGGGTGCGTGGATTGAAATATCTTGATACCAGCATGTATATCGCACGTGCCGAGTCGCACCCCTCACGGGGTGCGTGGATTGAAATATTTCGACTTGGGTGTAATAGTCGGCGGCGCTTTGTCGCACCCCTCACGGGGTGCGTGGATTGAAATATCAAGTCCCTCGAAATTAAGTGAAATACGAAAAGTCGCACCCCTCACGGGGTGCGTGGATTGAAATTCCAACAAAATGAACGGCCTCCGATCCTTCTCTGCGTCGCACCCCTCACGGGGTGCGTGGATTGAAATTGCGAAATCGCAGATGGATTAAATCCCATCGCCGCGTCGCACCCCTCACGGGGTGCGTGGATTGAAATCTGATCTCGCGCGCCACGCCCTCACGGTCCACCGGGTCGCACCCCTCACGGGGTGCGTGGATTGAAATTGCAATCATATTACGGCAGCACCGTTAAAGGGCAAGTCGCACCCCTCACGGGGTGCGTGGATTGAAATCACCAAAAAACTCCGTTTATTCTGGAGGTGCCCGGTCGCACCCCTCACGGGGTGCGTGGATTGAAATTCGACGGCGGCCATGCGGGCGGTGAGCTTGTTTGGTCGCACCCCTCACGGGGTGCGTGGATTGAAATTCCGCCGTTGACCAAAGAGGATTATCACCGGATGCGTCGCACCCCTCACGGGGTGCGTGGATTGAAATGCAAATGTATCGCAACGAGACGGACGCGACAACCGGTCGCACCCCTCACGGGGTGCGTGGATTGAAATCGAGATTGATGTAATCCGAACCGTATTCCACAAGTCGCACCCCTCACGGGGTGCGTGGATTGAAATGCTCGAAAAACCGATGTGAAAAATCTGATTAAACATTGTCGCACCCCTCACGGGGTGCGTGGATTGAAATGAGCAATTGCACGGTCACGGTGCCGTCCGTGTTGAGTCGCACCCCTCACGGGGTGCGTGGATTGAAATCATCGGATGGCTGGCCAACTGCGGGGATGGACGGGGTCGCACCCCTCACGGGGTGCGTGGATTGAAATCATTCGACTGCGGTCATGCCGGTGATTGTCACGCGTCGCACCCCTCACGGGGTGCGTGGATTGAAATAGCACGTCGCCCAGATCAACGTCGTCAACCCGACGTCGCACCCCTCACGGGGTGCGTGGATTGAAATAGGAACACGTCAAGACACTGACCCTCGACCCGAACGTCGCACCCCTCACGGGGTGCGTGGATTGAAATCCGGCGAGGATGGTGCGGTCATCATCGGCGAGGGCGTCGCACCCCTCACGGGGTGCGTGGATTGAAATCTTGATGATCGACGGTGATTGCCGGGCGTGATTGATAGGCTCACGCCCGAAAGCCCGGAACAAGTCAGCTCAGGCCGAGTAGAACAATTCCCCGACCTCACTGATAAGACGCTTGCGGTTGGCATCCGTATCCGCGAGGATCTTTTCGACGTTAACCGTGTGTCTGGCGTAGTTGATCAGCGGATTGTAACGGCCAAAGCAATTGCCATGAGAGTCGTAGACATACGTTTCCGCGTTGAGGTGCAGCGTATCGTCGCCACGCTTGAAAAGATGCGGGTATAGATGGCCGGACGTGATATACAAAATGCATTCGTTCGCCCTTGCTGTTCGGGGCGGCGAACTCGATATCCCAACGGGCGAAACCACCCTTGTCGCGGTGGTCGAAAACGAGGCGCTCCGTATATGTGCAGTGTTGATAATCGGCTTCGATCGCCTTGTAGGTTTCGTCGATAGTCTCCATTTGACACTCCATTCCAGCCCCCTTGCTAAAATGAGAGGGCTTAGTTAATTAATTGGTTGGATTGATTGAGCACCGGGCCTTAGCGGTTGCAGCCGCTAAGGCCCATTTTTTAGTTATCGAGGAAGTCCCGCAAGTCTGTCACGTTCAGGACGTCGCCTATCTTGGCCGCGTTCCGCAAGGTAAGGTCATCCATCTTGCGTGCCCCGGTACACAGTCCGTTGATTGTTTGGCGGGGTACGCCCGACTTCTGGGCCAGTTCCTTCTGTGATATGTCTCGGGACTTCAGATATTCCTGTAGTCCCATTGTGTGACCTCGGTTTTCTGTCTGCCTTATCGGCTGACATGACTTATGGTGTCATAGTCTTGTGACACTGTCAAGTATCGGCGTGTCGCATAATTATGACTTCCGCATGGGGTGGATACAACAAATCCCGGCAGCCAAAGGCAACCGGGATTCATCAACGCGGCCTACGCGCCCAACGGCACGGCCTCCTCACGCGCGGTATCAGGTGCGACGTCTATATCACCGTCACCCCACAACACCGTACCGAGACCAGCCCGCGCAGTAGCGAACACCGCAGGATCATTCAACCCAGCGAACGCCGGATAGCCAAAATACTTAGCCATATCCAAGACGCCGCTATAACCATCGCTGAACCTGACCGCCACACGGTGGCCGTCCAACGGAACAGCGTCAGTCACCAAAACAACACCGTCACACATGAATAAACCTCCTTACCTAAGCGGCTCGATGTGTCCGGGTTGCACATGGGCCTCCACACACTTCCAATTGGACTCGAGATCCTCACGGTGTATTTCAGCCCACGCCAACACCAAACGTTCCTGTTTCCTAGGCAAACCGCCCTTAATCAAATCGCCATCAAACGAGTACTTAGCCCAATGGCCATTATATTCCGCGTGAAAATGCTTCACGGGGCCATGGTCATTGGCATACATGTAAATGACGATACCGAAAAACCTGCTTATTCCCGGCAACTATGCCACCTCCTCACTCTTACGCCGATCATATCGGCTGAACATTAATATTTCGTGGACTACCGCACCCGTAAAGAGCGCCGATAGCCCTAGCGGATTACATTCAATCCGCCGAAGTTTCAGAATCAGAATCAAGTAACTTACGCGGATTAGCGACATGCAAAGCATCACACAAGCGCAAGGCAGTATCAAGCGACGCGTCACGTATGTTTCTCTCGCCAGTCTCAAACTTAGCGATAGCGTTGTGATGCACGCCGCTGCGTTCTTCTAGCCCTCGTTGCGTCAACCCACGTTTCATTCTCAATTCTTTCAATCCCATGGCCCTACTCCTAACTTGGATTAGAGGCCATTGTAGACCACTCAGACAGCGCGGGACAATTCCATGCCGGACACCGCGCCACGTTAGCGACTCGACGACGGTTCAGCCTTGCATAATGTGAGGGTGCATCATGCCTAGTCGCAATCCATCGCGTCCTTGTCGCGTCCACTATTCAGTTGTCAAACGTCCATGCTGCCGATTCTTCGGGGCTTCCGGGTTGCCGTCCCGGTCTGCGTATCCGCTGCCGTATCTTTCCTTTCTCTTCGTTGTCGTTTGCTTGATGGCTATCACTAGTCGCACCCCTCACGGGGTGCGTGGATTGAAATGAAGCGCTGCTGAAGGAAGTCAAGGCCGTGATCGACAATCCGGACGCCACCGCGAAGGACGTCGCGCAGATGCTCAAGCGGATGACGGACTTCGAGTACGAGTATGCGACTCCTGATCCCGATCCTGACCCGGCCCCGGGTCCCGATCCCGACCCGGAACCGGACCCCGACACTCCCGGTACGGATGACCCGTCCAAGCCCGGAACCGGCGACACGGATACGGACAAGCCCGGCAACAAGCCCGGTGACGGAGCGGAAGACAGTGACAAGACCTGCGACAAACCCAAGCCTCCGCTGTCGGCGACCGGCGCGAACGTGATCGCGATATCGGTCGCGGTCATGGCGCTCGCCAGCGCTGCGACGGTGCTGCTGACCATCAAGCGCCGTAGAGGCTGAACATGACCGGTGCCGGAGAGTCCAATGCTCTCCGGCACCGTCATATGTCGAACTCCTGCATAGGGTACCTTAAATCAGCCTGATCTGATAGACTGTCTGCGGGAATCCGAACACTTGGCGGAACGATATCGTGCCTCCGAGGCAAAGATTCCGGCAAGAAGTACAAGAATGTTCAAAATCATAGAGGATTGAAATATGCTACACACAGCATCAAGAGGATGCTCGCGTTCGTGGCTGCGCAGACTCACCGCATTGATAGCGGTCTCGGCGCTCGCGTTCGTGGCATTGCCGAACGTCGCGGTGGCGGCGAATCCGGCATACCTCGATGTGTCGTTCGGCGGCACGTTCGCTGAAGACACCTACACCACAGGTGGCGACGAGGTGGCGAGGGGCTCCGTGACCAGGCACGGCAGCATACCGACCAAGCTTGACGGCGGCGGCATCACCCTCGCTGGCGGCACCAACGGCGTGACCTTCACCTCGACCGAGAGCTTCAGCGCGAGTGGGAAGGTGAACAAGGGATTCCGCGCCGAAATGGAATACCGTACGACGCAGACGCCCAGCAACCTCGCCACATTGTTCTCCGCCATGGGCAACATCTTCGTGCGGGCGAACGGCAGCAACCTCGAATACGGCTTCTCCACGAACCCTTCCGGCAGTACATGGAACGACTACAAGAAGTCCGTGACGCTGCCTTCCAACAATGTGAAGCACATCATCCAGCTGACATATCTGCCGGGAGCCGACGGTGCTGCCTCGACGTTGCAGTTGAAGGTGGATGGCGTGGCCGGCGAGACCGCCACCTCCGCGGCCGGCGAGCTCGCGGCCGTCAGCGATTCCGTCGGGAACAAGTTCGGGATCGGCT
>OGRR01001412.1_pt1 | contig 15164 bp, 8 predicted proteins | sample 1553511 | NCBI WGS metagenome assembly OGRR01 (sample SAMEA2580040, study PRJEB22360) | human gut metagenome | biome: human gut; feature: human-associated habitat; material: faeces | place: Denmark | collected 2008/2010 | reverse complement strand
AATTTCGGGATACCGGGAATGAAGCTCGGAGTTGCCAATCTGGTGACAGTGACTGGGATGTACTTTCTGGAATTTCCGGAAGTATTTCCGGTGGTAGTTATGCGAATCCTGCTGACCGGCTTTTTATTTGGAAATGGAATGTCGATCGTTTACAGCCTGGCAGGAGGAATCTTAAGCTTTCTGGTCATGGCGCTGATGAAGAGGCTGAAAGGATTTTCCGTAGCCGGAGTCAGTATCGCCGGAGGCGTGTCACACAATATCGGTCAGATCATTGTGGCATCAGTTGTGGTAGAGAATCTGAAACTGATCTATTATCTTCCGGCACTTCTGATCGCCGGTACAGTGACCGGATTTGTGATGGGAATGATAAGTAAAAAGTTGCTTCCGATCGTAAAAAGAGAATCGGAGAGAGAGGCGCAGAAAGGTTAATTTTTTTTAATTATGGGTTAGCAGAAACTAACTTAATAATAAATTTTATCAACAACAAGGAGGTAATTATGGGAAAGGGAACAATTAAGACAAAAGCTATGACGATGGCTGTGGCGATGTCGATGGTAGCTGGACTTTGTCCGTCGACGGTGTTTGCGGCAAACAGTGAGGATGTAGCGAAGATTCAGGATGGAACGTATACGGGGACTGCAGAGTGTACACCGGATGAATATGGGGATTTTGAAAAATATGATCTTTCTGTAGAGGTAAAGATAGAAAATGGAGTAATCAAATCTATAGGAAATATCAAGGGAAATGGAGCAGAAGATAATAATACTTATATTACGAATGCTGCTAACGGAACGAAAAAGAATCCGAAAGGTGTTGTACAGCAGATTATAGATGCCAATGGAACAGATGGAATCAATGCAGTATCAAGAGCAACATGCTCATCGAATGCAATTGTTGAGGCTGTAAACAATGCATTAGAAGAAGCAACTAAGAAAGAAGAAAATAAAGAAGAAAATACTGTAAAGACAGAGGATCTGCAGGCTGTAATCACAAAAGCAGAAAGTTTAAGTAAAGCCGATTATACAGCTGAATCATGGAAAACAATGCAGGACGCACTGACAGCAGCGAAAGATGCTCTTGAGAAAAAAGAATCCCAGACAGCAGTAGATAGTGCAAAAGATACCTTGAATGCAGAAATTGATGCACTTGTAAAGAAAACAACACCAGATGTACAGAAAGAAGTCTATGTGTTAATGAACATTCCGTATGCTGACTTCTATAAAGCAGAAGGAGTAACAGGTGCGGATACTGTTTCATCAGCAACAAAACAGAAGACCAGAGCTTCACTGGCAGCCGGATCTTATCATGTAAATAGTGATGGTTCTGATATTACTGGTGTGACATTCCCGGTTAAGATCAGTGATGCATCTGTATTAGGAAAATATACACAGATTACAGATGACAGTAAGGTGGACATTACAACATCAATTAAAGGAACAGAATCAACAACAACATATAATGGAAAAGATGCATTATTTGAAAGCCCAAGCTATTCTTATTACACATTAAGTTATACACCGTCATATTATAAAGAGGCAACTGTAAATGCGGATGGAAGCCTCAGTTTTAGCGAAGTAAAGGGAGCAGAACCGAGAATTCTGGCAGATGCTACAACTGAATTTTCTACTTCATCAAAATATGGTGATTATCAATTGAATATTACTGGACTTCCGGATACTATTAACACTGTATATGGTGTTGTGATTAGTACAAAAGAAGGAAGTAATTACGGTCTTCGTCATGTAGAAAATATCTGGAAGCTTAATAAGAAGAAGCAGGAGCAGGAGCTCGCATGGAGCACTGGATTTGTAACAGAATCACATGGAAACAAACTTGATTCCAAAGATTATGCTACCATGATGGGACAGACGATTAATAAAGTAACTTACTACACAAATGATGGTATTTATGAAATCCCGATGGACCAGAAAGTAGCGAAGAAATTTGATGGCGAAGTATCAGTGGCAGATATTTCTACCAAATCAGATACAACATCTGTTGTGGTAAGTGGACTTCCAAGTGATTTTGAAGAAGAATACAAAGTTGATGGAATCGGAATCGATGAAGATGCATATTCTGTGGAAATTAAAACAGAAGGTAAGACTACTACAAGAACAATTAAATTCAAAAAAGCTCTTACAAAAGGTCGATATACCGTTACACTTAGCGATAGGAGTGGCACTTATGCACCGATTTCAACCACTTTTAATGCTTACACAGAGACAATGCCGGTGAAGTATAATGAAGATAATAAAGAACCGGCAGTTGTAAAGAATGACAATGTTACTGAAGAAGAATTTAAGACATATTTAGAAAATATTAAATCTGTTACAGTGAACGGAAAGGAATATGCAGCATCTGGAAAGAGAGAAGTAAAACTAATTACAAAAGATGGAAAACTTGATCTTACACAAGATGCGTTTAAAGATGCAAAGGCAGGAGACGCATTTACTGTAACAATTGCAGAAGATGGATATCAGGCATATACATTTACTTATAAAGTAGCAGGAGAGGACAGTGGATATTCTTATGTTTATGTAGGAATGAACTGGTCAGAATACTGGGCAAATGAAGGTGTGTATGCAGCCGGAAATACCGAAGCATCTGGTGTTACTGATTCTCGTAATGAATATGATAAAGGCGCTTTTGATACCGTTACAAGAGCAACTGCAAATCATGGCTTACATAGAGGAAGTTTTCAGTGTACGGCAGTGATTAAAGATACAGATGGTAATCAATATAACCTGTCTTACTGGGACAAAAATGGAAAAGCAGTGATGACAGATGGCAGCGTTTATAAAAGAGCTACAAATGCAGAAAAGAAGGCTGTATTTACTGCAGACGATGGAAGCTCATTTATTCAGGCAGATTACAAAGTGACTGGTATAAAATATGTTCCTGTTAAAGTGAAAACAACAGATTTAAGTGCATTGAAAGAAAAATATGTGGTTGTAGAAAATGGAGGCACATTGATTGGCGGATTTTCTGAAAACCAGCTTAAATCATATACAGCAATTGCAGATGTAACAGCGAATACGAATGGTCTTAAGAGTGCTGAAAAACAAGAAGATGGAAGCTTTGCATTCTCTGAAAGAACAACAGGTTCCTATTCAGGCTTAAAAGACACACAGCTGACAGTGGCATCTGATATCACACCGAATGTCAGAGAGACAAAAGATGTTGGAAGCTATGGAGAATTCATACGTGTGGATTTAAATGGTAACTATGGTGGTCTTGGTTCTGCGATGCAGGCTGTCAAATGGACTTATTATGGAAATGATTCAACTTATACAACACCGGTAAGAACATTTGGAACAAAATTTGCGGCAGATAACTGGATGCACAAATCCATGGGTATTCAGCTTGGACTTACAGAATCTCTCAGATGTGAACTTCCAGAAGGAACAGATGGAACGGGTTACTGGAAATTGACTGTATATGGACTTGGCTATGCTGATTACAGTTATAACTTTGAAGTCGGAACAGAAAATATAGCGAAACCAAAAACTGCGAGTGAAGAAGATAAAAAAGCATTACAGGATAAAATTGATGAAGCAAGTGCATTGAAAAAATCTGATTATACAAAGGATAGCTGGGATAAGATGATGAGTGAACTGGAAGAATCAAAAGAACTTCTTGCGTCAGACAATCCATTACAGTCAGCAGTAAAAGAGCAGACAATTCACATGACAGAGGCAATGGAAGCCCTTGTAAAAGTAGAACGGTCAGTTGACACAACAGAGATTGAAAAAGCAGTTGCAGAAGCAGAAGGACTGAAAGAATCTGATTATACAGCAGAGAGCTGGGCAGCATATCAGGCAGCACTTGCAAATGCGCGCACAGCACTGGAAGCTAAGGAAAGCCAGGAAGCAGTAGACAATGCAACAGCAGCATTAAATGCAGCAAAAGAAAAACTTGTCAAAGCAGACGAACAGCCGGTAACTGTAGATACCTCTTCTCTTGAAAAGGCAATTGCAGATGCAAAAGCACTCAAAGAAGCAGACTACACAGCAGACAGCTGGAAAGCACTGCAGGGCGTACTGACAGAAGCCCAGAAAGCACTGGATGCAAAAGAAAGTCAGGAAGCAGTAGATAATGCAACAAACAGCCTGAACAAAGCAATCAAGGCACTTGTAAAGAAAAACAGCTCATCTGTAAAAAAGACAGATGGTACAACAAATAAATCCAAGACAAGCGGAAGTGATTCCGTGAAGACCGGAGATCCGGCAAGCGTATTTGGATGGTTAGGACTTGCAGTTTCTTCACTCGGAGCTGGTATGGGTGGATTTGCTTGGAAACGCAGAAAAAGAAAATAATAAAAAGATATGATTTTTAACAAATCATAGGATCCGGAAAGTCGGCAGACGGCAAGAAAAAGCCAGTTCTGCCGGCTTTTCTTGCTATTTACTGAACGAGAATGTATAATTTTTGGTAAAAGTATGATTTTTTGCATCGAAAGTATAGTTTTTGATAAATCCTTTATTATGTCTTATCTAAAATAAGAAGTAGGAAGATTATCAGGAATGGGGAAAAACGGTATGAAATTATTAAAACTTGTGATCGTAGATGACGAACCAATCCTTCTGCAGGGACTGGTTAAGACGTACAACTGGAATGAGATGGGATTTGAAGTTGCCGGTCAGGCACAGAGTGGGGAGCAGGCAATCGAAGTGATCAAAAAAGTGAAGCCCCATGTCGTACTGACGGATATCCGGATGAAACAGGTTTCCGGTCTGATGGTGATGGAAGAGATCCAGAAGACAGAGCTGGATCCGGTTTTTATTGTGCTCAGTGCGTACCGTGATTTTAATTATGCACAGCAGGCGTGTGATCTTGGTGCATATGCATATCTGCTGAAACCAATCGAGGAAGATAAACTGCAGGAGACCATGCAGGGCGCATACCAGACCTGTATGGAGAAACTGGAGAGCGAAGAGCGTTATGAAAGCTGGGAAAATATGATCCGAAAAGATTCCACCAGTTTTCTCCAGGTTGTTGTACAGAAATATTTACAGAATAAAATTTCCTATGAAAAAATGCAGGAAGTATTTGCAATCCTGAAGGATGTGATCGAAGAGGGCGACCGTTTTATCGCAATATGTGTGGATCTTGATCTTACATATAAGATTACGGATGCACTGAATTACGAAGCAGCCAGGCTGGAATTGATACAATCTCTGGAAGAAAAGTTTTCAGAGCGGTATTTTTTCTGGCATTTTGAAAAGGCAGAAGGCTGTCATGTATTTCTGATCAAGACAAAGGAAAATGCGACGGTGCGCGAGATTGCGCAGATTCTGGAACAGGTTAAAAGGGAACAGAAAAGTCCGGTTACTGCATCGATTTCCAAACCGTATAAAGGACTGGATGGAATCCGCCGAAGTTACGAAGAGGCGCAGGGACTTTTCGATCCGATCTGCAGCAGTGCTACAAATGAGAATACTTTTTCCATACCTGTGAAAAAGGAAGAAAAAGCGGCAAAAAGTGATTGTGAAGAGGCAGGACTTACGATCGTCAATGCTGTTCGGAAGAATGCGTTTAAAGAGTTAAAACAGGCTTTTATTGCGTTGATCTACGCGCTTCCACATGAGGAAGAGTTACAGATCCGTTATATACATAAGGTTATGCTGCAAGCGGAGATGATGCTGAACGATACTTACGGAATGACGGAAAAACTGCAGAAACAGTTCCGGAATTATTATTCGAATATGGAGAGTCTGACAGCAGCACAGGCGGTAGATGTCAGTTATAAGATCCTCGGAGAAGCAATTGAGGAACGGGAAAAATACGCAGAAAGCGGAGAAAATAAATGTGCAAAGGAATACATGACAGTGGCACTTTCTTATATCGGTGAGCATTTGCAGGAGGAAGAACTTTCTATTGTTCAGGTGGCAACGCAGATTTATCTGAATCCGGTATATTTCGGGCGTGTATTTAAAAATACATTTCATATGACCTTTAAAAAGTATCTCTTACAGCAGAGAATGGAGAAAGCAAAGAGGCTGATCCAGGATGGATGTGAGAGTATAGGAACGGTATGTGAGCAGGTGGGAATCAGCAATGCATCCTATTTTTCACATTTATTTAAAGAATATACAGGAAAATTACCGAGTGAATACAAAAAGGATTACGAAGAATGAAGAAATGGGTGATTAAATCCGGAATACAGAGAAAATACCTTCGATATATAATGGGGCTGTTGTTGCTGGCAATTTTGCTGTCAAGCATCGGTGTTTGGATTTATGTAAGGCAGAGTCTGACCACAGAGGTTACAGATAAATATGAATTTTTAAATGAGAAGATGGGGCTGGCTCTGGATACACTGTCAAAAGAGGCGGATGAAGGGACAGCAGAATGTATTACTTACGATCAGGTTCAGGAAAGTCTGAAAAAAGCTTCATTTGCAGATGTGGAAAAGAACTCTCTTCAGAAATATTTTGCCTATATGAATCTGGATCATGTGGCAGAATACTGCTATGTGGATAATAAAAATAATGTTTATGCCAGATCCTACTCGCATATTGATTATGAAGATTTTTCAGACAGCCATCTGGAAGATTACATGGGAGATTCTTATGCGAAAACACAATGGTTCTGGGCGAAGGATACTCTGTTTGGGACGGAGAAAGAAGCATTGTTTATCGGAAGGTATGTGCACAGTATGGAATACGCCAGCAAACCAGGGCTGTTGCTTATCAAGATGAATGACAGCTTTCTGGAAACGATACTTGGAAAGGATCGGAGTATGACAGATGACGTGCAGATCGGAATTCTGGATAAGAAGGGGAATTTATGTGCTGATTGGTGCCCGAAAGGGACGAAGATTTCGGATGCGGTAAAACAGGAAGTCTATAAGATCAGCGCACAGGAAACATGTGGTATTCTTGCAAAAAGCCGGAGAGTGAGCGGTGGTGTCTGCTCCATTTACAAAGAAAGCAGCTCTGAAATGACGGTGTTCACAGTCGTTCCGTCGAGTGTAATGACGCAGGGAACGATGAGGGTACTTACGGTGCTGATCGGGATTTATCTGTTTGTGGCAGTGGTAGCGGTTGTGCTCAGTATCTATTTTTCCAAGCGGTTCACCAGTCCGATCCGGGAGATCAGTGAAGAGATGACACAGTTTGACGGAAATGATTTCAGTCGCCTGATTGAACTGAATACCAATACAGAACTGGATCAGATCGGACATTCCTACAATAAGATGCTAAAAAATATTGAGAATCTTCTGGCAGAGATCAAAGAACAGGAAGGGGTGCTCAGACGGACGGAGTTGAACATGCTTCTGGCACAGATCAACCCACATTTCCTTTATAATACGCTGGATACAATTTACATGCTTGCGCGGATAAACGGAGAAGAGACAACCATGAAGATGATTCAGGCACTTTCCAAATATCTGCGTCTGTCACTCAGCAAGGGCAGTGATATCGTGACGGTGGAGGACGAACTGGAAAATGTAAAGAGTTATATGGAAATCCAACAGATCCGGAATGCAAATCTGTTCCGGTATGAGATTGAGTGTAAGGTGGAAGAGAAGAGTACGTGGATGCTGAAGCTGATCTTGCAGCCACTTGTCGAGAACGCGATCAAGCACGGATTCTGCGAAATTTATGAGAATGGTCTGATCCGGATTGAGATTGCGAGGGAGGATAGCCAGCTGAAAATCGTGGTATTCAATAATGGGAAGCCGATTGACCGGGAAATGATGGAAAAGATCAATGCCTTAAACGGGCATCCGATTCTGGAGGCGAAAAAATGCTTCCAGGATAAGGAACACGGATATGGAGTGGTGAATGTACTGACCAGACTGCGGCTGAAATATGGAGAGGATGTGCTGTTTTACTATGAGGCAGAAGAAAATGGAACCCGGTGTACAATCCAAATTCCGGATGACGGAAAGGAGAAACGTGATTTATAGAAAATATTTGCAATCGGTGTTTTGTATCGCACTGGTTCTGACAGTGCTGACCGGATGTGGTAAAAATACGGGGCAGACAAGCCGGAGCACAGAAAAAAAGGAGATTGATATTCCGATCATTCTGACGGTAGATCCGACTTCCGGCAAGAAAACGGAACAGGATGTCGTTGATGCATTTAATGAAGAATATGCCGGTACATATCATATGCAAGTGGAATGGATCATGGAGACGGAAGAGGAATACCGAAAAAATCTGAAACGGTTAAATGTCACAGACGAGCTTCCGGCTGTGATCTATGATGTGCGCACCCTGCCGTCCTTTTATCAGATGATGGTTGCGGATGGACGGATCGAGAATCTGAGTCCGTATCTGGAAGAGGATGAAGAGTGGAGGAATATGATCGAACCGGCGGTGATGGAAGGCTGTACGGATGAGGATGGCAATATCTATCTTGGACCGATCAGTACGGCGGCATTTGCGTGCGCCGGCATGTTTTGGAATCCGGAGCTTTTTGCGGAAGCAGGGATTGAGAAATTTCCGGAGACATGGGAAGAATTCTGGGACTGCTGTGACCGGCTGCAGGCAAACGGAATCACACCGCTTGGACTTCACACTGAAGGAACCGGCTGGGCGCCGATGCTGATTGCAACAGCAGAGGCAGCACACACGGAAGAAGGCTATGCATTTATGAAAGAGCTTCTCCCAGAAAGCTATTCCAATGATACCGGTCTTGAAATTGCAGAAACCTTGCAGAAATTGTTTCGGTATACAACAGAAGATGCAATTCATGCGGACTACGATGTGGCATACAATAATTTTGTCACAGGAAAGGTGGCAATGATCCCGAACGGATACTGGATGATCGACCAGTTGCCGGAAGAATGGAAGGAAAAGGTAAGATTTTCCGCATTTCCGGGAAATAAACTGATCGCCTCACCGGAAACCTTTGGCTGGGCGGTGGTTTCCACTTACAGCGAGGAGGTCAAAGAAGGAGCGGTTGAATTTTTGAAATTTCGCACGAAATTCAATCTGGAAGAGAAGAAAGAGCTGATGGACAAGAACGGACGCACTGAAATCAGCCAGCTCCTTCAGGATTATGTAAATGCCTACAATAACAATCCGCAGATCGTTCCGAACTATCAGGTGAAATGGAACTCCATCCTTCAGGAAGAGACGATCGGGGAGTGCCTGCCACAGCTTGCCGCCGGGAAAATGACGCTTGCGCAGATGGTGGAGACTGCCGATGAAAGTATCCGGGAGTATGAGAAAGAGAGATGATGGGAGGAGAAGGCTGTTGGTGCCATTTTATCAATAACAAATTTTTTACATTTCGAAAAGTATATTTTTTGTTAAAGGAGGTTTGCGATTTGTTACAGCCTTTGATTGGATTCTTGCTATTATTTAAGCATAGAAAAGAAATCCAGACGAGGAGGAACGGAAATTATGAAAAACAAAAAAAGATGGCTGGCACTGGGGCTGGTAGGAATCATGACACTTGGATGCTTTGCAGGATGTGGAAGCAAGAGCGATGGCAAGAGTGCAGACGGTAAAGGGGACAGCAGCAAAGGATCTGTATATTATCTGAACTTCAAACCGGAGCAGGATGAGCAGTGGCAGCAGCTGGCAAAGGATTACACAAAAGAGACAGGTGTAGATGTAACGGTTGTTACAGCAGCTTCCGGAAACTATGAAACCACTCTGATGAGTGAAATGGGAAAGAGCGGAGCACCAACATTATTCCAGGTAAACGGACCTGTAGGACTTGCAAACTGGAAAGATTACTGCTACGACTTATCAGATTCTGATATTTACAAAGAACTCACAAGTGATGATTATGCACTGAAAGACGGAGATTCTGTAGCGGGTATCGGATATGTTATTGAAACATACGGAATTATCACAAATAAGACATTATTAAAAGAAGCAGGATATACACCGGATGACATCAAATCTTTTGCAGATCTGAAAAAAGTAGCAGAAGACATTACAAATAGAACTTCTGAACTTGGATTTTCTGCATTTACTTCAGCAGGTATGGACGGATCTTCTGACTGGAGATTCAAGACACACCTTGCAAACCTTCCGATCTACTTTGAATATCAGGATGAAGGAATTAACACAACAGATGCAATCAAAGGCACATATCTTGACAATTATCGCGATATGTGGGATCTGTACATCAACAACAGCACATGCGATCCAAAGGATCTTGCTGCAAAGACAGGTGACGATGCAAGAAATGAATTCCTGAATAAAAAAGCTGTATTCTATCAGAATGGTACATGGGAATATACACAGCTGATCGATGGCGGTCTGACAGATGATGACATGACCATGCTTCCGGTTTACTTTGGTGTAGGCGATGAAGCAAACCAGGGACTCTGCACAGGTACAGAAAATTACTGGTGCGTAAATAAAGACGCAGACGAAGCTGATATTCAGGCTACATTAGATTTTATGGACTGGTGTGTAACTTCAGATGAAGGAACAAAATGTATGGCAGACGATATGGGATTCAACATTCCGTTTAAGAAAGCTCAGGAATCTAAGAATCTCTTTATCAAAGAAGACAAACAGATGACCGAAGACGGAAAGACTCCGGTAGCATGGAACTTCTCAACAATGCCTTCAGAAGAGTGGAAAAATGGTGTTGGATCTGCACTGACAGCTTATGCGGCAGATCAGACAGATGCTAACTGGGATGCAGTAGTAAGTGCATTCGTAGATGGATGGGCATCTGAATACAAGCTTGCAAATGAATAAATAAGTTGCATAAAAAGAACTGACCTAGGGGCAGGCGGCTTGCCTGCCCCTTTTAAGTGAGAGGAGAGCCTGTACGAAGCGGGTTTTCTGGATATGGGAACCTACGTTTTTCCATATAAAAATAAAAAGTGAAATGAGAGCCACCTGGTAGGAAGATCCTTCCGGGCAAAAGGAAAAGAGGAGGATTTCTATGGAGAAGGCACTGAAAAAACATGCACCAATATTTGTTCTCCCAACATTTCTTGCATTTGTGATCGGATTTATTATTCCGTTTGCACAGGGATTTTATCTTTCTTTTTGTAAGTTTACAACAGTAGGAAATGCAACATTTGTTGGAATATCAAATTATACCGCAGCAATCAAGGATACATCATTTACAAGTTCATTTAAATTTACAGTATTATTTGCGATTGTATCGATCTTACTGATCAACGTACTGGCATTTGGTCTGGCACTGCTTCTGACACAGAAGTTAAAGGGAACCAATATTTTCAGAACTATTTTCTTTATGCCGAACCTGATCGGTGGAATCGTACTTGGATATATCTGGCAGATCCTGATCAACTGTCTGCTTACGATCATCGGACAGCCGCTTCTGGCACTGAATTCTTCAGCCGGTTACTGGGGACTTATCATTTTGATGTGCTGGCAGCAGATCGGATATATGATGATCATTTACATCGCAGGTCTTCAGAATGTACCGGATGATCTGATCGAAGCAGCAGAGATTGACGGAGCAGCAAAGTGGGATATCCTCTGGAAAATCAGAGTTCCGATGGTAATGTCTTCCATCACGATCTGCGTCTTCCTGACACTTACCAATTCATTTAAATTGTTTGACCAGAACCTGGCTCTTACAGGTGGAGATCCGAACCATGCGACAGAAATGCTGGCACTGAATATTTACCAGACATTCTACGCACGTGCCGGAATGCAGTGGAAAGGTTATGGACAGGCAAAAGCAGTGATCTTCTGTGTTCTGGTTATCATTATTTCACTGGTACAGCTGAAAGCAACAAGATCTAAGGAGGTGCAGCAGTAATGAAAAAGAAGAAAAGTATTGCAAATACAATATGGATAGTTATATTAACAATTGCGGCACTCGCCTGGATTTATCCGATCATTATGATCCTGATGAACTCTTTGAAAAAAGAATCAGCGATCAGTACAGGAACTGCATTTAAACTTCCGACTGCAGATGCATTTGCAGGAATCGCAAACTATGTAGATGCCGTTGCTTCAAAAGGATTTTTGAGCAGTCTTGGATACAGTACATTTATTACGATTACTTCTGTAGTTGCTATTCTTGTATGTTGCTCCATGTGTGCATGGTATATAACCCGTGTAAATAGTCCGATTTCAAAGATTTTATATTATCTGTTTGTATTTTCCATGGTTGTTCCTTTCCAGATGGTTATGTTCACCTTGTCACAGACAGCAGATACCTTACATCTGAATATGCCATGGAATATCTGGGTGATCTATCTCGGATTTGGCGCAGGTCTTGCGGTATTTATGTTCTGCGGATTTGTAAAATCGATTCCTGTAGAAATCGAAGAAGCTGCCATGATCGACGGATGTAATCCGCTGCAGACCTTCTTTTTGATCGATATCCATATCCTGAAGCCTACCATGATATCCGTAGGTATTCTGGAAGCAATGTGGGTATGGAATGATTACCTGCTTCCAACTCTTGTACTTGATATTAAGAAGTATAAAACAATCCCAATGCTGATCCAGTATTTCCGCGGAAGTTACGGAAGAGTTGAAATGGGACCGATGATGGCAAGCATTATGCTTACAGTAATCCCAATCATCATTGTATATCTGGCAGGACAGAAGTACATCATCAAGGGTGTTGCTGCCGGAGCTGTAAAGGGATAGAAAAATATAGTATAAATTTGGCGGACAGGCGTTGCTTGTCCGCTTTTAAATAGAAAAAGCTTGCAAATTTTGAGAGTTTCCGTTAAGATATAGCGAAAATGGTAGAAAACATTGAGAAAGGAAAGAAGGTATGTTTCAGACGATTATTGGGGCGGTCAGTTCATTTATGTACAGCAAACTTCTGGTGATTATTCTGATCGGTGCAGGTTTATATTTTACAATCCGGACAAGATTTCCACAGGTGCGTTTATTTGAGAGAGCTTGTGAGTCCGTGATGGAGAAGCCGGACGACAAAGAGGCAATCTCATCATTCCAGGCGCTTATGGTTTCAACGGCATCGAGAGTAGGAACGGGAAATATTGTCGGGGTGTCATCGGCAATTTGTATTGGGGGATTTGGTTCTGTATTCTGGATGTGGGTGATTGCGATCATTGGAAGTGCGTCTGCACTGATTGAAAGTACGCTGGCACAGATTTACAAGAAAAAGGGAGAGGATGGGAAATGCTATGGTGGTCCGGCTTATTATATCGAGGCGGCGCTGCATTGCAGACCACTGGCGATCGTGTTTTGTATTGCCATGATCCTGACTTATGCATTTGGATTCAATATGCTGGCATCCTACAATCTGCAGTCTACATTTTCCGGATTTTCTTTTTATGATCCGAAGGTAAGCCCATGGATCATTGGTGGGATTCTGGCAGTTCTGACCGGATGGTGTCTGCTTGGCGGTGGAAGCCGTATTGTAAAGGTGACATCGACGCTTGTGCCGGTGATGGGACTTGCATATATCGGTATGGCGCTGATTGTGGTTATCATCAATATCCGCAATGTGCCGGAAATGTTCCTGCGTATTTTTGAGGAAGCGTTTGATTTCAAGGCGATTTTCGGAGCGTTTGCGGGTTCTGCTATGATGCAGGGTATCCGCCGTGGGCTTTATTCCAACGAAGCCGGAATCGGTTCGGCACCGAATGCATCTGCTTCTGCAAATGTCAGCCATCCGGTCAAACAGGGACTGGTTCAGATGCTGTCTGTCTTTATCGACACACTTCTTCTTTGCACGGCAACGGCGATGATGTGTATGTCGTCTGGCATTGATCCAACCAGGGAGATGCAGGGGGCACCGTGGGTTCAGGCATCTCTTCAGGAATCCCTGGGAGCATTTGGTCCGGTATTTATAACGGTGGCTATGGTATTTTTTGCGTTTACAACATTGCTTGGAAATTGTTTCTATTGCGACAATCTTCTGACCTATATCCATAAAAAGGAACCGGGGAAAAAATTTATGCGCGGATTCCGCCTGGTATCTGCATTTGTTGTATTTCTAGGGGCAGGTATGGAAATGTCGCTTTTGTGGGATCTTTCCGATGTACTGATGGGTGTGATGGCACTGATCAATATTCCGGTGATCCTGATTTTGTCCGGGACGGCATTTAAGGCAATCCGGGATTATGAGGATCAGTTGAAGCGGGGAGTTAATCCGGTGTTTAAAAGTGCAGATATTGAGCTGGAGCAGAAGACGGATTTCTGGAATTAGGGAATCTGCGAGAGTGGTTCGGAAAATGATGGAAGGCTGTGAATTGGATTTGACAAAAGTTGTTTTGTGATAATTTGGCGTGAAATCCGGCTTGACAAATTTTGAAGGATACGGTAGTATGACAAAAGAAGAGAAAATTACAGACTATGAAGAGAACAAGTAGCAGATGACAAGGCTCAGACAGAAAGTAACCGGTTGATGAGAGGTGCACGAAGAGTCAGATGTGAATACATCTTGGAGTTTCACACCGAACGCACGGAAGCGCAAGTAAGCTGTGACGGAGTGGCGGACGTTATACCTGCTACGGTAATGTTAGTTACTGACTGAGGCATTCGGTGCGAGCCGGATGTGAATTAAGGTGGTACCACGAGAGAATATACCTCGTCCTTAAAGGCTGATTGGCCGGAGGACGAGGTTTTTTTATTGGAAAAATTGAAGGGGTTCAGGACGGACGCTATCCGGAATCTATTTCTATTTGTCTGCGGGTTCGGCGGCTGATACTTCTAAGGTTTTGTAAATTTGTTAAGGGCATGATTGAAAATCCATAACTCGCTGCGCTCAGACAGATGGATTTTCAATCATAACACAAATTCCCAAAACCTAAGAAGTATGAGCATCCGCCTGCACATGCAGTCAAATAGAAATGGTTTCCGGATGGCTGACATCCTTGAAGACTTCAAAGAGTTCCAGACGGGACGCCTCCTTCTCCGGGGGAGAAGATTGGCTGTGACTAAGATATAGGTTTTGAAAAAAGAAAGGAAAGATTAGAAATGGGTATTTATGAAGAGCTTAAGGCCAGAGGATTGATTGCGCAGGTTACGGATGAGCCGCTTATCCGGGATCTGGTGAATAACGGGAAGGCTACGTTTTATATTGGGTTTGATCCGACGGCGGATAGTCTGCATGTTGGACATTTTATGGCACTGTGCCTGATGAAGAGACTGCAGGAGGCTGGTAATAAGCCGATCGCTTTGATCGGGGGCGGTACTGCTATGATCGGGGATCCGTCCGGTAGAACAGATATGCGTCAGATGATGACACCGGAGACCATCCAGCACAACTGTGAC
>OGRR01001393.1_pt1 | contig 15311 bp, 9 predicted proteins | sample 1553511 | NCBI WGS metagenome assembly OGRR01 (sample SAMEA2580040, study PRJEB22360) | human gut metagenome | biome: human gut; feature: human-associated habitat; material: faeces | place: Denmark | collected 2008/2010 | reverse complement strand
GTCGTAAGCTCACCTGACCCCTTGCCCCTGTGGCTTCCCGTCGGCAAAGACGCTGTCAAAAAATTCGAAAAGAAGCTCACAAAGATGATCGAATCCATCCAGCCTTACAAAGAAGCGGCATCGAACCTCTTCATCGACGAATAGCCCCGTTTTTCGCGGCTGTACGCCCGCAGAGCACCATTGGACGGGAGCTCTCGCCCATCATAGCCCCACACAACAAGCCCTTCCAGCACTACCAAAGACGGCACGCCCCATCAAAGCGTGTCGTCTTTGGACAGCTCTTCTTCAACCGGCACCTCATCAAGCGGCAAGTCGTCGATTTTCAAGCGAAGCTTGCTTGTCGTCCCCCTCAAATGGGCAAAACGCTCCTTCTTGATATCGGAATTCAAGAACACGATCACATGCGCCGCATCCATGGCGAATTGGTAGTTCGCCTCCGTCAGACGAGCAACTTCGTCAGCCATGTCGCTGCCAACCTTATTGGCAAGCGAAGCCAGAATCGAAGCATTCATGTGCAGATAGTACAGCAGCTGAACGCTTCTTCCGTTGGTGTCGCCCCGCTCCATGTCGGTGCGGATCTGTTCTAGCAGGCGTTCATCTACCCGCTCCATTTCACTCATCTTATGGGCGATGGCCATCGGCCTGCGCGACTGCAGGAATATGAAGATGATTGAAAGGACCACAAGCGTCCCCAGCAAAACGAACGTCAAGCGCATCATCAACGTATCGCCCAACGACATCGTCGGATACAGCGCAGCAAGCGCCAGCTGCGTGCCTGCAGCCATGGAAACCGCCGGCCCAAAGTTCATCAGTATCACGCCGTACCCCATAACAAGAACCACCAGAATACGGACAGAGCTGGGAATAAAGTGCGTAACGGCAACGAACACCGCCATGCCAACCAGCATGCCCAAAAGCTGTTTGCCCATCATCCGCATCGTCTCATCGCGATACGTGTTCATCATCAAGAACGAGGTTATGGGAATCCAGGCACCGAACCGCGTATCCATATAGGCAAGCATTAGCTCGGAAACCAAGAAAGAAGAGCCGACGATGACCCCCAGCTGAATGGCAAAGCGCAGCTGGGAATTCTTCAGATTGAAATTATCTTTGATAAAACGGATGCGATAGCGGATTCCCCAGCCGAACGGGGTTGAATTATCGCGCGATGCCTTGCTGTCGTTCAACGTGTACATCAATGCTTCGAGCGTGGCACGCCAAGCGGTATCGTGCTCGATGTTTTGAAGCTGATGTGTCTGCAGAAACCCCTGCAAAGCGGAAACCATGGCACGCACCTGCTTGATGCGCCCTTGCCCAAACCCCAAAAACACTTCGGACAAATCAAGAAGGTACCTGCGCTCCGCTTGCTCCATCGTATGCACATGACGCGAGGCACCGTGCATCATATCGGCAACCTGTTCGGCACACACCAATAGTGAAAACGTATAGTTTTGGCGCCCACTCAGCACCCCGCCTTGGCGGAATACGTTGCCATACTCCTTCTCGCAATACTCCTGGGTAATGGCGTAAACGCGATGGGCGTCGAGCTTGCTCACGTCCAAATTCGAAAGATCGATAAGCTGAAAGCCGATATCGTCGAAAGCACGCATCACGAATGAACGGTCTCTGCTAATCTCGTTCTGCTTTGCAAAATGACGCATGGTGTAAATGAAAACTGTGGTGCACGCAACGGCAAACAGCGTTGCCACCATGCGCATCGGTATCCCCTCAACGGGAATGGGGTAAATCTCAAGCAGCAAGAACCCCAAGCCGAGCATGAAGAAATTGCGTGGCAAGTAATCATCCGAGTTCAGCAACGTTATGCAGAACATGTATACGGTACTTCCCGCAACAAGAAGCACCGGGTGCAAACCTGCGACGGAAGAGCAAAGGCTCATCAGCAAAAACAAAGAAGCATGTTTAAGGTAATTGACAAAAGAGAGCCCTGCTGACTCGACCATAGTGCGCGCAAACGACTGGAAAATAACGCCTAGAAGCGCATCCTCCACACCGAAAAGGGTCATTTCCACGAAAAAGAGCGCAACAAGAAAGGCAACGTACGGAATTACCCCTGCGATTCTGCCCAACATGCGCACTCCCCTTTCGCGCACCTTCACCGCGCTAGCAAGCTATCTCGCTAGCGCGAAACCCTCATTGCTCCTTCTTTTCCTGCAATGTCGCCGTTTTCGGATCCCACTCCATGGCTTCTGCGAGGTTGATGATGTTCTCTACCGCACGCGTTTTGTGCGCGTTCTTTCGATAGATCAAATACACCAGATGGAATCCCGATTTCACTTCATCGATTCTCAGAGTATGCAGCTGGGGGAATGGAGCCAGCCCCAGTGTATTAAGGGAAATGCCCACCAGCTCAGGCTCAACATCGACAACGCTTCCAAGCGTTATCTCGTCATCGCACCATTGGCATGCCGCCAGCTTATGGTCGGAAAGAAGCTCTTTCACTTCCGCCCCCACCGGCGTCTCAGGACGATAGGTCACTATCTCGTAGTCTTTCAGCTCATCAAGCGAAATGTGCTCCCTCGAGGCAAGGGGGTTTTCCTCATGAACGATGGCAACCAGATCTTGGGAAAGAACCGGCACGAATTCCAAATCGGGCCGGTTTTCCACGTAAGCGCCGATCACGATGTCGTACGTTCCGTCGGTAAGGCTGTCAATCAGCCCCTGGGTAAGCCCCTGGTACAGGCGTACATCGACATGGGTGCCATAACGGCAGCGATACTCGCGCAGCAACGCCGGCAAATAGTCCGCTTGCGAGGTAAAGATGGTTCCGATATCGATCGTTCCCGAAAGGCTGTTCGCATGCTCCTGGGCAACCTGAATGCCCTTGTCGATTACGTCAAGGCCTTCCGATACGTACTCGTTGAATTCCTTACCGAATTTGGTAAGGCGCACATTGCGACCATGCTGCTCGAAAAGCGGAATCCCCAACTCGCCTTCAAGCTGCTTGATTGAATTGGAAAGCGCAGGCTGCGTAATGAACAGCTCTTCCGCCGCCCTGGTAAAGTGTTGCACTTGGGCTAATTTCTTGAAATACCTTAGTTGCGATAGATTCATTGCGACCCCTCACATCTGACACAAAAAGGCCTCTGCCCAGTGTATAGGACAGAGGCCTTTCAAAACGCTTTGCGTAGGCAAAAGACAGACAAACGCTATCTTTTTCGCATCGCCTTCGTTAGCAGCTCAGGTACTCGAGCTTGCCACCATGCTTCTCGCACTCACGAGCGATGGTGATGCGCTGTACGGTAGGAGCACCTTCCTCAAGCCACATTGCGCGGCAGTCGCGATACAGACGCTCGGTAGGACCATACGGAGAATCCTCGAAGTAGCCGTCGCCACCGAAGATCTCGAGCATCTCGTCGGAAACCAGCTTTACCGTCTCGATGGAGAACAGCTTGCAGATTGCAGCCTTCTCATCAACGTACTCGTTCTTTTGGTCGATATCGAAGTCACGAGCGAAGTCGTATACCAAGGTACGCAGTGCATGAATCATCATCTGCATCTCAGCAATCTTCATCTTGATTGCCTGACGCTTGATGATCGGCTTACCGAAGGTTACACGATCGGCAGCACGCTTAAGGGAGATCTCCAGCATACGCTGTGCCATGCCCAGGTTAGAGCAAGCGATGTGAACACGGGAAACGCTCAGGGAGTGGATAGCAACTTCCATGCCCTGACCCTCTTCGCCAAGCAGATAGATAGGATCAAGCTTTACGTTGGTGAACTTCAAGCCTGCATGGCCAGCGCCGCGGCAGCCCATCATATGAGGCATCGGGATGATCTCGAAGCCAGGTGCATCGTTCGGTACGAGGAAGGCGGAAAGGCGGGAATCCTTGTCGCTTTCCTGGTCGGTTACTGCGATTACATAGGTGTAATCAGAGCAGTCGGTGTGGGAAATAAGCCACTTCTCACCGTTCAGAATGTAAGAGCCGTCGGGCTGCTTTACTGCGGTGGTGTGAAGGTCAGCACCGGTGCCGCCGGTCTTCTCGGTAATGGCGAAGTTGCAGTAAACGCTCTTGTCCTGGAACTTCATCATCAGCTTATCTTTGAGTTCCTGCTTGCCGTAGTCCTCAAGAATACGCCAGTTCATGTCAGCTGCATGATGCAGGTGCATACGCATTCCGCCAGGGCCACGAGAGAACTCTTCCTGAACCTTCAAGATCTCGAGCTCGTTAAGGTTCCATCCGCCGTACTCTTCGGGAAGATAGAAACGATAGAGGTCGTTTTCCTTGGCAAGTTCATAGAACTTGTCGGGGAAAGTGTTGGTAACCTCAATCTCCTTCTGCAGCTCTTCGAACGGGCCTTCAGCCAGTTCACGGATCTGCTTGAGGTATGCCTGGAACTGCTCATCCGTAATGGTAGCTTTAGGATTCATTGGTCCCCCTAACCTTTGCAGTTTCATTAAGCTTTCGCTTTCGCTTACAGGTCTTATTTTAGGGTGAACGGGTTCAATTTCAAATTTCTAAGGATGTCTATTTTCACAAAAAGCTATAACTGCAATGAATAGCTTTTTGGTACTTCACCTGAATAAATGGTTTACCTGATAAAACAAGCTATTCATGCGAAGAACAAGTAGAGCGCGTTCTTTCCATCTTCTTCACCCCCAAGCCCAGCTCCTCGCTACCGTCGGTGAGAGATTCCGGGCAAACCGCCATAAGGAATAGGGCGGAAAGCAGCTCAACGCAAAAAAAGGAGGCACTCCTTTCGGAGCACCTCCTTATAAAAGCGACGCATTTATAGCAACTGTCGTTATTTCGTAGGAGCAACGGGTGCGCGGTCCTCTTCAGGAACGATGTCGTCGCCCAAGCGAATGCCGCCTTCAGCCTTAAGACGTGCGATGGTTGCGTCATCGGCGCCAACCTTCTTAAGGTACTCGGCGGTGTCGCCACCCAGAACCGATGCCTCTTCGAAGTCGGCAATGTTAACCGGGATGGTAGACAGGTGATGGGGTAAGCCAGTCTGAAGAACACGACCAACACGGGGGAAGTCAACCCAAGCCAAAGCTTCAGGATTCTCACGCGTAATCTGCTCTACTGCCTCGGTCTTTGTGTTCACCTTGGCAATGCAGAAGTCCTTGTCCTCAAGCCACTTCATCCACTCGTCAAGAGGCTTGCTCTTGATTACGTCCTCAACGATCTTGAAGGATTCAGGAGCTTCCCAACGACGCTTCAAGCCGTCGCCCTTGATCTCGGGGTGACCGATTGCGTCGCAGAAGGGCTGCCAGAACTTGGCTTCAACCATGCCCAGGGCAAGCTTGCCGCCGTCAGCCGTCTCATACACGTTGTATGCCACGGAAGGATACTCGAGGTCGTCGCGCTTGCATTCGCCGCCGTTGAAGCACCAACGGGAATCCAAGAGGGAGTTCCACCATACGAAGCAGTCGAACATGGAAGTGTCGATGTAGGTGCCCTTACCGGTCTGCTCGCGAGCGTACAGAGCGGCGAGGATTGCCTGACCTGCAACCATGCCAGAGGAAAGGTCGCACAGGTGCAACGGTGAAGTGGAACCATGGTTTACGGACAGATAACCGCTGGTTGCCTGCATGTTAAGGTCATGCTGTGCTTTCTTGGAACGAGGATCCTCTGCGCCGTAACCGGAAATCGAGCAGTAAATGATGCGCGGGTTGATAGCGTTGATCGTATCGTAGTCGATACCGAGCTTCTTGGTTACGCCAGGACGGAAGCTCTCAACGATAACGTCGGCTTCCTTCGCCATCTTCTTGAACCACTCAACAACTTCTTCGTTCTTGAGGTTCAAGGAAACGGACTTCTTGTTGCGGCCCAATGCCGTGATGTAGTAGGAAATGCCGCCGCCCTTGGTGGGATAGTCATGACGCATGAAGTCGCCAAGACCCGTGTCCTCGCACTTGATTACCGTAGCGCCAAGGTCTGCCAGCACCTGCGTCGCATAACCGCCAGGCAGGTAACGAGAAAAGTCAAGAACGGTCAGTCCAGAAAAAGGTGTGTTTGCGCGTGCCATATTTATATCCTCCTAGTCCCTCTTAGAATTCGGTCCGTAGCTGGGCTCCAAAACGGAGGCAGGCAGCGGATCGCCGGTGTAGCACATTACTGCGCCATCCTCTACCAGCTTGTCGACAGATGCATCGTCATAGCCGTAGTCGTTGAGGATCCTGCGCGTGTCGTAACCGGTAGGACGAGAACGATGAAGAACAGGATCGCCGATGCTGTCCAGACGGAACGGCATGGTGGTTACGATGTAATCCTCTTCCTCGCCATAGGGGCTGGAGGGACCTTGCTTCTCGTACTTGATGTAACGGAGCTGGTCGTTGTCGAATGCTTCCTGGTCCTGCAGAACGTCGGTAACGGTCTGGATCTTCTCGAACGGAATGTCGTTCTCACGGAAGCGCTTCTCGAGTTCGTCATAGGTGAACTTCTTGCATGCCTGATGCATTGCAGCTACTACCTCAACGTACTTACCGTTGTCGGCCAAAGCCTCAAGTGTGTTGTACTCTTCCTCGGTGTAGTACTTCGGATCCATCTCCAACGTATCGAACACCAGCTTGCAGTACTTGTTGTAGTTGCCGAAGCACATGAGGAACCAAATGCCATCGGAGGATACATAGGAGTTGTTGGTGGGGCACTTTGCCTCCATGCGGTCCTTCGGGTAATCGCAGCCCTGCTGCTGTGCAATCAGTGCAGAGGTCATGCCCCAGGTGCCAACATGGTACAGAGAGCCAGTTACCTTATCGCCAACACCGGTGCGAAGAGCGCCAGCATAAGCGCCCAGGATGCCAGCGGTAAGAGCGCAGCCGGTGTTCCAGTCGCCGAATGCAATAGGAGAATTGCCAGGCTCGTAATGAGCGTTCGCCTGAGGAATTGCGCTTACGAAGCCAGAACGGGCAGCAAATGCGGTAGCGTCAAAGCCCTTTGCGTCCTTCATGGGGCCGTGTTCGCCGTAGCCGCGGTTCTGGGCCCAAACCAAACGAGGGAACTTCTCATGAAGAGTCTCATAATCGAGTCCCAGGCGCTTCAAAGCACCAGAACGAAGTGAGGTAAGGAAGATATCTGCCGTTTCAAGCATGTGATACATAACTTCCAAGCCCTCGGGGTTCTTGCAGTTGATTGCGGTCCATTCCTTGTTGAAGGAACCGCAGTCATATGCAACATCGTCGAACTCGGTGCGGAACTTCATGCCCCAAGCCAAGCCCTGGGTGCGCTGCTCGTCGCCCGTGAACGGCTCAACCTTGATAACCGTTGCGCCCATTTCTGCCAAGGCACGGCCCGCTGCCGGACCTGCGGCGTACTGGGTAAGCTCAATTACTTTAACTCCCTGCAATCCTGCCATTGGATTCTCCTAACAATCAGATGCGCCCCTCAGCACATCGCATTTTGTGAAAAGGGGTGCCAGCACCGCAGTGCCGGCACCCCTTCGAAACATCCTGCTGATTTTTCAACAAGACCTTGGTTCTTCTTACGGCTCGAGAACTACGCGCAGACCCTCGCCGGACTCGATGAACTCCATGCCCTTGCGCCAATCGGACAGAGGTACAACCATGTTGGAAATCATGGAAATGTCCAGACCGTTAGCAAGAAGGCTCAGAGCCTGACGCCAATGCTTACGCTCGTAAGCACGGTTGCCGATAATGCTGATCTGACGCATTGCGATCTCAGTCATCGGGATGGAAGAGGGCTTTGCAGGCAGACCGGTAATGCCGATGCGGCCATTCTTTGCAACCATCTGTACAGCCTGTTCAGAAACCGTCCAGTGACCAGCAGCATCGAAGATGCACTCAGGACCCTTGCCGCCGGTGAGTTCCTTAACCTTCTCAACAACATCGCACTGAGAACCGTTTACGGTAATTGCACCGAGCTGCTCAGCTACCTTGAAGCGCTTTGCGTCAGCGTCAAGGCCAGTTACGATAACCTTGCGGATGCCGCGAGCCTGCTTCAGCAATGCAACCATCAGAAGGCCGATAGCGCCAGGGCCGATAACTACAGCGGTCTCACCGATCTGAGGGTTAACACGCTCTACTGCGTTCATTGCTACGCACAGAGGCTCAAGCAATGCGCCCTGAGTGAAGGTAACCTCATCAGGCATCGGGATAACGTTAGTTGCGCGGATTGCCATGTACTTGGCGAATGCGCCGGGAAGGTCGGTGCCATAGAACGGACGGTTGTCGCAGATGTTGACTTCGCCGCGGTCGCAGTACTCACACGTTCCATCATAAAGAACCGGGTTAGCGGTTACGCGCATGCCAACCTTGAGGTTCTCAGGTGCATTCGGGCCAACCTCTGCAATAACGCCAGAGAACTCATGACCGAAAATTGCAGGATACTGAATATGGTAGGAATTTGCGATTGCAGGATTCCAGCGATACAGAGAATGGTCAGTACCGCAGATGCCCACTGCCTTGATCTCGAGAAGTACTTCGTCGTCCTTGATCTGGGGAATATCGAAATCCTCAACATACTGCATTGCATCCGGCTCAGCAGCGGTCTTGAGAAGTGCGTTCATCTTACCTTCCATGGGAAAACTTCCTTTCGAAAAGATGGAATAGGAAGCCAGCGCCTGAGCCCCTCGCATCAAGCGCTGGCCAGAAGTTCAGTGTTACTGGATGGACCAGCCACCATCGAGAACCAGGGTCTGGCCGGTGGTGTACTCGGTGACAGGAAGAACGAGGTGCAGAATTGCAGCGCCCATTTCATCAAGCGTACCGGTGTAGTTCGGAAGAGGCGTACGGCTCTTAACGTAAGCTTCCTGCTGAGGCTGCTCTTCGAATACCTTTGCAACCATCGGGGTGTAAACATAGCCAGGAGCAATGCCGTTAACCAGGATCTGCTTCTTAGCGAAGTCAACAGCCAAGGAGCGAACCATGCCCATAACGCCAGCCTTTGCGATGCAGTAAGGAGCGATGTTCTCCATGGAGTTGATGCCACGGGCGGAAGCTACAACAACCATCTTGCCCTTGATGTTCTTTGCTTCCATTGCGCGTGCTACAGAAGTCATCAGGAAGAAGTTGCCCTTCAGGTTGATGCTGAACAGCTTGTCCCACTGCTCGGGCTTTACGTCTACCGCGTTCATGCGGGGAAGTGCGATACCAGCGCTGGTAACCAGAATATCGATCTGACCGAAGTTCTCTTCAGCAACCTTGATTACGTTGTCGATGGACTCCTGGCTGGTAACGTCGCATGCAACGCCTACAGCGTTGGTGCCCTGAGCCTTCAGCTCAGCTGCTACCTCATGGCAACCGGCCTCAGGTACACCAGCGATAACCATGTTTGCGCCAGCTGCTGCGATTGCCTCTGCTGCTGCCTTGCCGATGCCGGAGTTGCCGCCAACTACGATGGCGCACTTACCTGCAAGATGTTCCTTAGGCTGCTTTGCGAACCAATTCTCGGACATTTAAAACCCTCCTCTGTATTGCCAAGGAAGCTCAACTTGTTTGGTTGCTTCCTTGAATTACCATGTGCTTTCGTTTCCGAAGCCGATACGTATATTCGCCCAGAAGGTAGAAAGGGTCTAATTGCTGCGTAATGTTTTCCGATAGCAAAGCGCAATAATATATAACGTGTTCTATTAATTAGCTATAAACGATAGAACGCGTTCTAATTCTTGTTCGGATTTGAGGGGAAAAGGGCGTTATTGATAGAGCCAAGGCAAATGATCCATTCGGATTGAAAAGAATTGAACCTTCTCCGAATCTTACAAACAGGCAACAAGGCATTCTGATGCTTTATCAAATAGCGCATTTTCATTTGCGCATAGCTATTAATAATCGGTTCGCGTCAATTCAAGAAAAGCTCAATAAAGGAAGAAGAAGCCTTGGAGAGAGACTTCAGGGTTCAAAACCATCCCCTTTTTCAATCAAAAGCGCCGAAAAGGCCGTCTTTGCCCAATTTCAACTTAAATGACTTAGCGATTCTGAGCATTAAGACATCCTATGCCCCACCTATCCCCTAGCGAAGCTCTCCCAACGTGTACCTTCTCGGCAAAGCAAGGCATGACCTCTCAACGCTGAGCCCCTTGAGGCAAATCCTATTTCAAGAAAGCACACTCAACAGCCCAGCAAAACAAGATAAAAATGCGCAAGGCGGATCAACTCTCCTCTTCGCCACCCTCCTAGCCTCAATTCGACCCATAAACGAAAAGCCGTCCCATAGCCAAAAACAGCTACGGAACGGCCGTAAACACCTTTATATATAAGTAAGGATTTAGCTTTCCTTATTGTTCATGTAGTACTCCTCCAGCGGAACTACGCCAGCAGGAAACTTGATGTGCTTCTGGGTAAACTTGATGAACTCTTCCACCAAATGCGAATGGAACGACTTCTTGTTGTAGCCCAGGTAAATAATATGGAAAGGCTCCTGAAGCTCTTCGATGGGAATAGTAACCAGATTTTCGAGCGAAAGGTCATCGAGCGTCTCAAGAATTACAGCAACGACATTACGATCAGAAGAAACAAGCGTAGCGGCGCTAATCTCGTCATTGAAGCTCTGCTTTACATCAAGGCCGTAACGCTCAAAAAAACCTTCAAAGATGGTATGCGCATACGACTGAGAACGATACGAAGTAAGTGTAATGCCCTTCAGGTCATTGAGGGAAACCATATCCCTACTTGCCAATTCATGCTGGGAATTAACGGCAAGAACAACATTCTGCGAGAACTGAGGGACAAACTCGATATCATCGAACCCGCTCATTTTTCCGCAGAACACTACATCAAACTTGCCGTCGGCCAAGCCCTTAAGGCATTCAGATGTCGTTCCCTGGTAGATATCGAAAACAACATCGTCGCCAAAGGCGCCTTTAAAGGTGCTCAGAAGCTTAGGGAGGTAATTGCGCTGAATGCTAATGACAGTACCGATACGAATTCGGCCGCTAAGACCGGAATTGTAGGCTTTCATGATCTCGACAGCTTTATCGATTTCATCGAGGGCAAGACAAATGTGTTTATTGAACTCCTCACCGTATTCGGTAAGACGGACATTTCTGCCAACACGCTCGAAGAAAGGAACGCCAATCTCCTTCTCAAGATTCTTGATCGAATTAGAAAGAGACGGCTGAGTGATATAGAGTGCTTCAGCGGCCTTACCATAGTGCTCAAACTTAGCAAGCGTTCTAAAGTAATATAGCTGCGCTAGATTCATAAAGCCCCTCTCCAATTCGATTCCCAGGCAAAAGCCTAGAAAATCAAGAAACGCATTAGATAATGCGTTGCGTTAATTCAATGTTTCATTGCCTATATAGTATCAAATTCTAATAGTTATCTCGAATGAATAGCTTATTCGGCGGAGAAAAAATTTATTACCGATATCTATAGACCCAGTACAAACAAAGAAAATGAACTTATATGTACTGTGCATGTCTATCGTTTCATTTCCACACACTATGGATAATAAGATATATAGGTTAGACAAATATATAGGAAGAGCCAAAAGAACGTCTAAAGAACGAAGGCTCCTGCCAGCAGGCTGAGAGCGAGGCTCTCCAAGAAAGGCCCACCGGGCCGGTCGGCCGGGCGCCGCAGCGGAGGACGCCGGAACCCCCGAAAAAGCCGACCAGAAGAAGAGCAGCCCCGTTCCCTCTCCAGGGCGCGCAGGGAAACCTGGGGCGCCTTGCCCCCACGATCAGCTGAAGGAAAGGCGGATCCGTGTCCCGCCGGGTCCCGGCGGGACAGGGGAAAAGAAAAGGGGGAGGGGCCCGAAGGCCCCTCCCCCTGTAAACGGGCAACGCCCTGCATGAGCGGAACGGCCTACCCTCCCACGGACTGCACCGCAGTACTATCGGCGATGGGGAGCTTAACTGCCGGGTTCGGCATGGGACCGGGTGATCCTCCCCTCCATGGTTCCGCTCATGCAGGGCGTTAGTCCTTGCACGAGGCTTATCTCGTTGTCAATCCAGGGGCTACCCTGGGGGTTGCATGGCGCTTCAGCGAAGTCTCACACGATCGTGGATGTCGATGTTGATGAAGAGCTCGGCCGATTAGTACCGCTCGCCTGAGCCCCTCGCAGGGCTTGCAGCTGCGGCCTATCGAACTCCTGGTCTAGAAGTGGCCTTACCGAAAAGAGAACTCATCTCGAGGCCGGCTTCCCGCTTAGATGCTTTCAGCGGTTATCCGTACCGCACGTAGCTAGGCAGCTGTGCCGTTGGTCGACAACTGCGGCACCAGAGGTGCGTCCATCCCGGTCCTCTCGTACTAGGGACAGATCCTCTCAATTCTCTTGCGCCCACGGAGGATAGGGACCGAACTGTCTCACGACGTTCTGAACCCAGCTCGCGTACCGCTTTAATGGGCGAACAGCCCAACCCTTGGGACCTGCTACAGCCCCAGGATGCGATGAGCCGACATCGAGGTGCCAAACCTTGCCGTCGATGTGGACTCTTGGGCAAGATCAGCCTGTTATCCCCGGAGTACCTTTTATCCGTTGAGCGACGGCCGTTCCACGCCGGGCCGCCGGATCACTAGAACCGACTTTCGTCTCTGCTCGACTTGTTGGTCTCGCAGTCAGGCTCGCTTGTACTCTTGTGCTCTGCGGGCGATTGCCGACCGCCCTGAGCGAACCTTAGCACGCCTCCGTTACAGTTTAGGAGGCGACCGCCCCAGTCAAACTACCCACCTGGCACGGTCCGCGCCCCCGATGAGGGCGGCGCGTTAGGCTGCCGATGCGGTGAGGGCAGTATTCCAAGGTCGCCTCCCCGGGAACTGGCGTCCCCGGTTCGCAGGCTCCTGCCTATCCTCTACGCACCGCACCAACAGCCAATGCCAAGCTGCAGTAAAGGTTCACGGGGTCTTTCCGTCCTTCCGCAGGTAATTCGCATCTTCACGAATAATACAATTTCACCGGGTCCATGGTTGAGACAGCGCCCAAGTCGTTACGCCATTCGTGCAGGTCGGAACTTACCCGACAAGGAATTTCGCTACCTTAGGACCGTTATAGTTACGGCCGCCGTTTACTGGGGCTTGGCTTCAGGGCTTCGCTTGCGCTAACTCATCCGCGTAACCTTCCAGCACCGGGCAGGCGTCAGACCCTATACTTCGCCTTGCGGCTTGGCAGAGTCCTGTGTTTTTGGTAAACAGTCGCTTGGGCCTCTTCACTGCGACCCCCACGGGCTCGAGGAGCAAGTCCTTCCACCCCCGGGGGCACCCCTTCTCCCTAAGTTACGGGGTCGGTATGCCGAGTTCCTTAACCATGGTTCTCCCGATCGCCTTGGTATGCTCTACCCGCCTACCTGTGTCGGTTTTGGTACGGGCACCAGCCCCTCTCCTTAGGGGTTTTTCTTGGAAGCATGGGCTCGCCGGCTTCACTAAAAGCTTCGTCTCGCGTCTCGGGACATGCGCGGCTCGGATTTGCCTGAGCCGCTCCCTACGCGCTTTCACGGGGACGTCCAGAACCCCGCCCGGCTACCCTTCTCCGTCGCCCCGTCGTCAAACGATGGCTGGTGGTACAGGAATGTCCGCCTGTTGCGCATCGGCTACGCCTCTCGGCCTCGCCTTAGCTCCCGACTGACCCTGGGGGGATTAGCCTTGCCCAGGAAACCTTAGGCTTACGGCGGAGGGGTTTCCCGCCCCTCTCTCGTTACTCATGCCAGCATTCTCACTTCCATGCAGTCCACGGAGAGTCGCCTCTCCGCTTCGGCCCGGCATGGAAAGCTCCCCTACCACTGATAAAACAGTCCGCTGCTTCGGTACAACGCTTAGCCCCGTGTATTGTCGGCGCATGTCCACTTGACCAGTGAGCTGTTACGCACTCTTTAAATGCATGGCTGCTTCTAAGCCAACATCCTGGTTGTCTAGGCAAACGCACATCCTTTGCCACTCAGCGTTGATTTGGGGACCTTAGCAGGCGGTCTGGGCTGTTTCCCTCTCGAACACACGGCTTAGCCCACATGTTCTGACTCCCGATCTCGGGACCCGCGGCATTCGGAGTTTGGTTTCGGTCGGTAGGCTGTTGAGGCCCCCTCACGGATCCAGTGCTCTACCACCGCGGGTAAGCGATCGAGGCTAGCCCTAAAGCTATTTCGGGGAGAACGAGATATCTCCGGGTTTGATTGGCCTTTCACCCCTATCCACAGGTCATCCCCTCCGTTTTCAACCGAAGTGGGTTCGGCCCTCCACAGAGTCTTACCTCTGCCTCAGCCTGCCCATGGATAGATCACCCGGCTTCGCGTCCGCGGCTGGCGACTGAGCGCCATCTTAAAGGCTCGCTTTCACTGCGGCTCGGTTCATGCCTTAACCTCGCCGCCAACCGCAACTCGCTGGCTCATTCTACAAAAGGCACGCCGTCACACCGCAAAGGGTGCTCCGACTGCTTGTAGGCACACGGTTTCAGGTACTGTTTCACTCCCCTCTCGGGGTGCTTTTCACCTTTCCCTCACGGTACTGGTTCGCTATCGGTCATAGGAGAGTGCTTAGCCTTGGAGGGCGGTCCCCCCTGGTTCATACCGGGTTTCACGTGTCCGGCATTACTCGGGCGCTCTCTCTCGGGCCGACGGTCCTTCGGGTACGGGGCTCTCACCCTGTCTCGCCCGGCTTCCCAGCCGGTTCCCCTGAACCGTCGGTTTCTGACCCGACCCCGCCGCTCCAGCGACGGGACGGAGAGTCCCACGACCCCACGTGCGGCAACGCCTGGAGGCTTACACGCGCACGGGTTTAGGCTGTTGCGCTTTCGCTCGCCGCTACTCGCGCAGTCTCGGTTGATTTCCTTTCCTCCGGGTACTTAGATGTTTCAGTTCCCCGGGTTGCCTCGGGCAGGGCTATGCATTCACCCTGCCGTGGCTGGGCATTCCCCCAGCCGGGTTCCCCCATTCGGAGATCCGCGGGTCAGAGGCTGTTTGCGCCTCACCGCGGCTTTTCGCAGCTTGCCACGTCCTTCTTCGGCTTCCTATGCCAAGGCATCCACCGTGTGCCCTTAATATCTTCATCTAGCTCGTAATCTTGCTAGGTCTACATGAGTAAATCTCATCTATTCCTGATATTTGGGTATCGATCATACATACGATCGTGATGTGATGCGAATCACTTCTTTCCTGCAGACAAGTCAAATTATTGATGTCTGTGGTCGCATTTATCTCTTGAATCGAGTAAATGGTGGTTGTGATTCGATTTTGATTCACTAAAACGCTATGCAACTCTCAAGGTGCCCCGGCGGCCCTTCCGCCGCGCAGGCGAGAGCCCTCGAAGCTGGGTACTGTGAGTTCTGGCTTTCCGTCAGACCAAGGCGGGATGCCTTGTGGAAAAAGTATCTTCCAGGTCGGAGGAGCTCGGCTCGACTCCGATCGGCACATGATGTGTCTCCCTAGAAAGGAGGTGATCCAGCCGCACCTTCCGGTACGGC
>OGRR01001381.1_pt1 | contig 15420 bp, 14 predicted proteins | sample 1553511 | NCBI WGS metagenome assembly OGRR01 (sample SAMEA2580040, study PRJEB22360) | human gut metagenome | biome: human gut; feature: human-associated habitat; material: faeces | place: Denmark | collected 2008/2010 | reverse complement strand
CCCTGTCGCCGCGAAGCAGGGCATCAACCAGTTCGTTGTCTTCCTTGCTGGGGGAGCCTAGGGGCAATCCGCATGCCTCGAAGAAGTGGCTGCCGGCAAATTGGCGGGCGCGGAAGGACCCATGAACGCCATCGTCTAAGTAGCGCACGCGGCTCTTGCAGTCGGTGGTGCCGCAGAACAGCAGGCCGTGCTTGCTGATATAGCGGGCGTAGGTTTCCGCTTCCGACCACAGCATGACGCCTGCCATGTTCTCAAGCTCGTAGGCAACAGCGTAGTCGGTCCAGCTGATGGCGCGCTCGCGCACGTAGCGGTCGAGCAGTGATGCTAAGCGGGTGACGCGGCGCAGCGTTTCGGTGGCGCCGATGAAACGGGCATGGGCGGGCACTTCGATTCCAAGGCCTTGCAACTGGCTTCGTGCTTGCTCCTGCTGGGCGGCATTGAGCATCACGCCGGGAACGGTGAGCTTCATCGACTCGTCGGGGAACAGCTCTATCGCCGAGTGGATGGAGCTGCCGGGGATGTCCTTGGAAGTGCGGAATATCAGCGAGTCGTGGGCGTGCTGCACATGGCAGCTCATGCTTTGCTGTGCGAAGGCATTGCGCATGGCAACCACATGGCTTTCCTGAGCGGCTCTAGAAGGCGTGTCGGCTGCGTGACGACCCATTCGGTACAAGTACAGGCTGAAAAGCGGTAGCGCTGTTTCTGAGGCGTTGCAGTTACGGTTTGTGCAAGGGGTGTCGGCGGGGTACCACACGGTGCGCTGGCAGTAATCGCGAATCTCCTGGGCGCGCTTTGTTGCCTTGCTGTACAGCTCCACCAAAGCCGAGCCCAAGGCGGGGCCGGAAGTGGACCCTTCGCGGATTTCCACGATGCCGTCGGCGACGTAGGGCGGGAAGTCGCCTTCGTGCACCTGCACCACCACCACGCCTTGAGCGGGGTTGGCGGGGTCGGAAAGGAAGCGGGTGTCGAAGCGCGGGGTGGGGAACACATGGTGGCGGCACAGCTCGCCGAATATCTGCGAGAAGTCGGCCGAGGGTTTCGGGATGGGGCATACCGCCTTGTCGTCGTCGGCGATGCCGATTATCAGCCAACCGCCGTGCGAGTTCGCAAACGATGCGATGATCTTGGGCACTTTAACGCGCACGTTTTCGTTCCAAGTGCGCTTGAATTCCAGCGCGAAGCCTTCTTCCAGGTCTTTCAGCTGGGCAAGGTCGGCGTACGTTACCTCATCAAGCTCTTTCGGCTGCCCCTGCGCATTGCGAAACGGACTGTACATGATGGTCCCCTATCCCTCATGGGAACATCATAGCGTGTTCTAGGGGGTTTGCCGTAGTCATGGCTAGGGGCCGTACGACCCTAGCCGTCTTCCGTGCGCCTGATGCCCAGGGCAGATGCCTCTTCAGGGCGCGCTTTGCTGCCCTGCTACGAAGATGGGCTTTGCAGACTTGCAGCACTGTGCTGCTTTGCGTATGAGTGCGAAGCGCCCTTTCGGGTGCTGGCGGAAGTGGTGTTCGGGGGTTATTCGAAGACGCCCGTCTCGGGCTCATCGGAGCCGGCGCTTTCCGCTTTATGCTTCTCTGCGCGGCGCTTGGCGGCGTATTCTTCTTCGATCTGCTTGGCGAACTCGTCCATCTTCGCCTCGCCCTCGCTTTTGATGCCGAACAGCGTGCGCCCGCTGGAAACACGCGGCTTCACATTGTCGGAAAGCTCGGTGGCAAGGGCCTGCTGGATGCGCTCCCAGCGCGTTTGGAATTCGTTGTCCATGGTCTAGCGCCCCAAGGTACGCTTCAGGTGCTCGAGCAAGGCAAGGCAGCCCGCATCGACGTCGTCGTACGTTGCCTGGAAGTCGCCGGTGTACCAAGGGTCCGCCACGTCGCGCGATTCGCCCACCCAGTCCATCAGAAGGCTCAGCTTGCCGGCGGGGTCGTCGCGATACAGCTGGCGCATGTCGCGCAGGTTGTAGCGGTCCATGCCGATAAGGTAGTCGAAGCGATCGTAGTCTGCCTTGGTGGCCAGCCGTGCTGCGCGGGGCTCGTAGGGAATGTGGTAGCGGTCCAGCATTTCCTTGGTGCCGTAGTGGGTGTCGCTGCCGATTTCATCGCGGTGCATGGCTGCTGATTCCACGTACACGGCATCATCGAGTCCCGCTTGGTGCAGGTGTTCTTTCATGACGAATTCCGCCATAGGCGAGCGGCAGATATTGCCGTGGCATACGAACAGGATGTTGATCATAAGCGTCCTTCAGGCCGTGGTTCTTTTCGTGCACTATCATGGGGCAAAAATACCCGCCGTTCATCAGAAAACGGCGGGTATTCATCATTTTGCCGCTAAGAAGCATGCTCGTTTGCCGGCGAAAGGTCTGCAAGCGGTCTATCCGCACACCTTGCAACACCTGCTCTTCCCGCTTGCGGCGATGGAACCGCTATGGATGTTGGACGAACGCTTGAGGGTAGGGCAGTTGGAAGTGGTGTGGTAAACGCTTCCACCGGAAACCCAGTAAACCGTTTGCCCCGTTGTCACGCTCTTGCTTTCCTGATCAACCCTGCGCTTTTCTTGCTCTTGGGTTGCGTGTTCGTCGGCAAGCTTCTTTGTGTCTACTTACTCCTGCAGGGAATCTCTGTCTGCTTGCAGGGAGTCAAGTTGAGAATGAAGGTCTTCAAGTTTCGCTTTTTCGTCATCGATGGTGGCTTGTTGGTCTTGGTAGTTGCCAATCTCCTCTTTTAGCGAATCTCTTTCTTTTTGAATCTCCGAATACTTATCTTTCCACAGACTTTTTTCTGATTGCAATGAGGTCGCAGTTGATTTATACGAACTGAGTTCGTTTTTCTGTTTATCAAGTTCAGAATTCAAGCTGCAATAAGAGCTGTATCCGATTCCGATAGATAGGGCAAGGAGGGCTGAAAGTGCTGCTATTGCAAATGAAGGTCCTTTGTTGTTCCTGATCCATTGACGAAAGCGAGAGAGTTTCGAGCTCTTTTCTGCATCGGGATCTGAATCTCCGGCGCTTGAGTTTTCTATTTCGCTTTGTTCCTCTGTAGGTTCTGTTTTCTTGTCGTTTTCCATTTGCCTCCCTGTCTTTTTACGAAGCTCGATTTGCTCAGAGGGGTGCGTGTTCAATTAACTCAAATAAGTGATTTTTGGCAGTTAAAAGCTCCACGAGAATGTGATGAAGCCGTTTTTGGTAACCAGGTCAGCAAGAGCGAGCGTGGTGCCTTTGTTTTTGTCACAGAACAGGTAGATTGAGTGCTCACCAAGTGGGTATAGGCCGGTGTCAGTTTTGCCGTATTTTGTGTTGGCGCTGATGATTTTCACCTCTGTGTTAACAAGGGCTTTTTGCAGATTGCCATTTTTGTCCTGTACCTCGATGACTGTGGTGGGGATGTTCGCCAGTTCGCAGGAATAGTGACACCATTTGTCGCCCATCTGAAATCCAAGGATAAGAGGGCTGTCCGTTGTTTCTCCTTCGTTGAAGCAAACGTTGTAGGGGTAACTCGAATCCCGCTTGGTGAGAGGAGTCATGATGAACCCGCTTTGGAGCTTGTTTTGATCAACAGAGTAAGGGTAATCCCCTTCATTAGTTTGCTTGCTGCGTGAGTCGCTTTTTAGGCTGTCGATAAACTGGCTGAAAGAGTCAATCTCGCTCTTTAATGACTCAAGGGCTTCGTTGAGTGCGTTTTTGTCTTCGCTTGTCGCAATGCTCTTTGCTTTTTCAAGGGCATTGTTAAAAGCGGTTAGGGAATCGGTGCCGTAGAATTCCGCGAAGCTTCCGTTGGCTAGGGTAGTTGCCTTTTCAATTTGATCGTTCAGGTCTTTCTGCAACAAGCCAACGTAGGTCTTTTGCGCATCTTCGAGGGTAGGGTAATTTGCCACTTTTCCCTTCTCCTCGTCTGAAAGTGAGTCGTATTTTTCTTGCGCTTCGTCGATTGCCTGTTGAGAATCGAGGGTAACTTCACCTATTTCATCAATTGTTTTTTCGGTTTGTTGAGCTTGGCTTGTGCATCCGACCAATGAGAGCGATAGCGCAAGCATTGCTGTAATCAATACGATGAGCTTTTTCATACGAATACTCCTTACTAATTTGTCTGGTCTTGGTGCGAATTGAAAAGGCCTGATTGTGTGCTGCTTCGCAAGTGAAACTGGCAAGCTTTTTATTCCTGCGGGATTCGAGCGCTGATTGACCAGCCCTTTTGGTTGCTCAGCATGTATGTGATTCCGTTTTTAGAGGCTTGCCCGATTCCCTTTGACCCGGAGATCGTTTTGAAGTTATTGATTACCTCGTTGCCAACCGCATGTGCTTCATCTTGGGTAAGGGATGGGTCGCATGCTTGGATTGCTGCGTACATAGTTTCGGCGGCATAGTCGCTTGAATTATTCGAATTTGCAAACGCAAACATTACCTGCCAATACCGGTTTTCCGAGCCGCTCATTGCCAATGAGATAAGGGAATCTTTAGAACCTGCTTCGACAAAACCTGCGGCGGCAACCTTTTGGGTTCCGGACTTAATATCGAGAGACATCGTTACGCCGTTGTTCATCGTGCCGCTTTCAGCTTTAAGCGAGCATCCGGAAATGGAGGAGTAAGCATTGCTTATTCGCTTTACAAAATCGCCGGCAGGAATCGAGAACGTTTTTCCGTCGACAAAGGACTCTATATCCTTTGTACTGCTGCCAAGGTCAGCTCCGCAAACCTGACAAGTTTGTTTTCCTGATTCGGTGCCCTTTACGTAGTCGACAGAAGTCCTTTCGAACTCTCCGGGCGTATGGGGAAGAACGCTGCCTTGCGTCTCGCCGCATACGCTGCAATGCCTTGCTTGAGTACAGGTTGCTTCAATCCAATCGTGAGGTGCTTTTTCGCCTTCCTCGAGCCCGCAAACAGTGCAGTGCTTTGCTTGGGTGCAAGTTGCGTCTATCCAAGAGTGGGGAAGAGGATCGCCGACCTCTTTTTCGCAACGAGAGCAATGCTCCGCTTGTTTGCAGGTTGCCTTGATCCAGCTATGGTTGTCGGGATTAATCTCGCCCCATGTTTTTCCGCAGTCGTAGCAGCGTTCGGGGGTTGTGCAGGTCGCATCGGCGCAGTTGTTATGGGGACAGGGCTGGAAAACGAAAAGGATTGCCAGCAGTGCAGTTGCGGCGGCACCCGCTTTTCCGAACCATGGTTTCTTGTAAATCTTGTTCTTCAAGGTGGTTCTGTACTCGGAGCCACGAAAAGTAAATATGGTTGTGAGTATGACGAAGGGAATAGATGCCACTACTGCGGCAACGAATAGATTTGTGGCTTGGTTTATCGTGAAATTATTGATAAAGGAGCCTGGGGCTTTTGCTACTTCAAGAACCACGATCAGAACAAAAAGCAAAGCTAAAATAGCCAGGTATTTTGCAACTGCTAGAAAAAAGAACTTGGCATTTTCTTTAATTTTATTTTTCCGATTTTCTTTTTGTCCCGTTTCGTCTTTTTTATGGAAGCGGGGTGGCGTTGATTCGTTGCTGTTTTCCCGGCTGGGATGGGGACTGTCGTTGTTCTCGTCAGTGGTAGTGTCTTGGTTTTTCCTTGAGCGTAATTCTTCAACGACGGAAATCGGGATGTTGCTAGTCTCCCCATTTTCTTGATGCGTGCTGTCTTTATTGGCGGATACAGGGCTGCCGCATTTTTTGCAGTATTTTAGCCCGGCTTCAATGTTCGAACCGCAATATTCGCATTTCATTTCGGCTCTCTTTCGTGCGCAGCTGATAGCAAGCTGTGAAAGGAGCCCGGTGCGTGAATCGGTTTTGGTGTGGAAGGCATCCACCACAGCACCCCACCGCAAAGCTCCACGAAAAAGAGCGTGAGCAACCTTGAAAGGCAGATGCCTTCCATCTCAGTTGCTCATTGAGCTATTCGGTTGTGGAGCATTGCTTTCCATGAAAGCTTTGCGGTGTGGTAATTGGAACTATAGCATAGGGACCATTGATAGCGCAGGGTTAAACGAGGTCAGCGGTTGTTTTCTCACTGAGTGTTGATGTCATGATGGCCGAGGTGCATCGCTTGCATAGCTCATACGCGTGCCCTTACAGCGCCGTTCCCTTTTTCGGGGCGAAGAACGTGCTAGTGTCGGTGCCTTCCAGTTCAAGGAGCTTGATTTTCTTGTCAACGCCTCCTGCGTATCCTGTCAGGCTGCCATTTGCTCCTACTACCCTATGGCATGGAATGATAAGGGAAACCTCGTTGTGTCCCACGGCGCCGCCGACAGCCTGGGCTGACACGCTCTTCGCTCCCGTCTCTTTCGCTAAGCGCTGCGCAATTTCGCCGTAGGTCATTGTTTGCCCGTAGGGGATTTCCAGAAGCACCTTCCAAACCTTATGGCGAAACGACGACCCCGCTGGATGCAAAGGAGGGGCGAAACTTGGCTCGCGCCCCTTGAAATACTCGTCAAGCCAGCGTGCTGCTTCATCAAGGATGGCAGACGGCTCTTCATCGTATTCGGCGGGAAGGGTGTTGGCGAAGTATTTCTGGCCTTCGAACCAAAGTCCGGCAAGGCCAACCTCATCGGCAGCTAGGAAGATATTGCCCAAGGGAGATTCGTACGTGCGGGTATGCATCATGGCGTGCTCCTACCTCGAACCAGTGTCCGAGGGCTTTGTTTTATGTGCTTTGCCCCTCTTCGCCGCGGGCTTCTTCGGTGCGTAGTCGTGCATTCCGGGAACCTCGCCGCTGGCTACGGCCCACAGGTACAAGCTTGCCACACTGCAGTAGGGGCTGAACCTGCGGCGGTACTTCTCGAACAGCTTCCGGTCGATTTTGCGATGGTGATACACCATGCGAAGCCCTCGTTGGATGGCCAAGTCGTCGTAACTGAAGATGTTCGGGCGCTGCATGCAGAAGAGCAATATCATTTCCGCCGTCCAGACGCCAATGCCCTTCAGGGCGCTGAGTTCCTTGATGGCTTCATCGTCGGGCATATTCCAGATGCCCTCCAGGTCGAATTCTCCCGAATGCACCTTGCCGGCGAAATCGGCGATATATTCCGCTTTACGAAACGTCATGCCGGCCGATTGAAGCTCTTCGATGCTTGTATTCAAGATAGTTTCAGCGTTTACCGTGCCTAGGGCGTCCTGCAAACGCTGCCAAACGGTTGCCTGCGCCTTCGTTGATATCTGCTGCCCGATGATGTGGTGAACCACTGAGGAAAACAAATCGGGGTCAACCGCTCGCTCAACGTGCCCAACGGCATCGATAACCCCGCAAAGCCTCTGATCCTTTTCGCGCAGGTACGAGATTTCGGTGTCTCCGTATTCGAAGTACATAGGCCTCCTTTGCCACAGCGCTCTAAAGCAATGGTAAGCCAGATAGGGGATGGCCAGTATCGCAATAGGCTCCAAAACTGCAACGATGAAGCCAATTGGGACATTTGGGCAAGCAGCCCACTTGGCCGAACGCTCGGTTTAGGCATACGCTGTCTTGATGCTTGTCTGCTTGGTTGGCACCTGGGCATTGCCAGGCACTGGGTCTGGGCAATTGGCGAGCAGGGGCGGGGCGCTTTACGTCGCTTTGAGCAGTTCGCTGCGATGCAAGTGGTGGCGTCTGAGTGCTTCCTGCTATCCTGCGGGAGAACGCGAGATCAAAGTGGCAAATTATGCGTGAAACGTATGCTCCTGAAGCAAATAATGGGTAAAAGAGCTCTTTCGTGGCAAGTTTTCCTCGATACGTATGCTGAATCTCGCTTTTTCGTTTGATATGCATACGTTACGAGGGAAAGTTGCCAAATATCCTGCAATAAGAATACGTTTCGAGCGTTTTTTGCCATGAAGGGCGTTGATTTCGCATTTTTCCGGAAAAGAGAATACGTACGGGGCGTTTTTTGCCACTTTTGCATTATCGACTCGCTCAAAAAGGCCATAGGCATGGGCAACGATAAACCAGACATATTTCTGCCCTATAGCCTGAATTTCCTGGGGTCGCACGATAAAAGTGGCTGCGGCTGCGAGATTGACCAGAATGGGCTTTCCGCATGCTTACCAAGTTCGGGTGGCAAACATGCTTTCGAGCCATAACCATTCATTTCGCAAGGTGATTCATCCAAGACATAAAAAAGACCCGCCATAAGGCGGGTCTTTGGAATTCCTGGCTCCCCGGGTAGGATTCGAACCTACAACCCTCCGGTTAACAGCCGGATGCTCTGCCGTTGAGCTACCGAGGAATTCGGTGCGTTCTTCGTGACGCAAGAAGTTATTATACGCATCTTCGAAATCGGTGCAACCACTTTTTCGAAAAAAGTTTCAACTTCTTTTTCGCCTGCGAAAACGTGAGTTTACCGCCTGCGCAGGGAAGGCCTTCTGCGGCCGCGGTTGGAACGGGAAGCGCGCTTGGTGGGGCGCTTGGGATTGGGCACCAAACGGTCGTCGGAGTACTCGAAGCCCTCAATATCGTGGATTTCGAGCAAATGATGCGTGTGGTACTCGATTTCGCGTAGATCAAGCAGCTGGTCGGGCGAGAGGAACGTGTATGCCGCTCCCGATTCGCCTGCGCGGCCTGTTCGGCCGATGCGATGGATGTAATCCTCGGGGGAGTCCGGCACGGTAAGGTTCACCACGTAGCTGACGTCGGTAACATCAATGCCGCGTGCCAGCACATCGGTGGCAACCAGCACATCGATTTTGCCTTCGCGGAAATTCTTCAGTGCGCGGTCGCGCTTGCCCTGAGGCTTGTCAGCGTGGATGCTGTCTGCCTTGACGCCGGCATCTTTCAAACGCGTAGCGCATGAATCGGCCGATTGCTTGGTGCGGGTGAACACGATGACGCGATCGGCTCCTTGCTCTTTCAGCAGAGCCACCAGCAAGTCTTGCTTCTGACGCTCGGAAACGGGCAGCAGATACTCGCGTACCGTGTCGGCGGTTTCGCCCTGGTGGGCAATCTCGATAATCTCAGGGTCGGTTTGGACCAGTTTGGCCTTCGCCTGCACATCGGGCGTCAGCGTGGCGCTGAACAGGAAGGTTTGGCGATTCTTGGGCGTCATGCGTACGATGGAGCTGACAGGGGGCCAAAAGCCCATGTCCATCATGCGGTCAACTTCGTCAAGAACCAGGTAATGGATGTTCTCGAGCGAAAGAAGCCCTTGGTTCGCCAAATCGAGCAAGCGGCCCGGCGTGGCGATAAGCACATCGCAGCCCTTGTTGATCTTGTCGATCTGTATAGAGTACTTCTTTCCGCCAATGATAGTAACCGTGCGGAACTTGGTGTGTTGAGCAATGACCGTTGCGGTTTCCGTTATCTGCTGCGCCAGTTCTCGCGTGGGCGCAAGGATCAAGGCGTAGGGCCCCTTCTTCGGGCGTTTCGACCCGAAATGGCGCACCATTCTGTCGAAGATGGGCAGCAAATAGGCAAGGGTTTTGCCCGTTCCTGTTTGAGCGGCGGCAAGAATGTCTTTCCCTGCTATCCCTGGGGGGATGGAAAGCGCCTGAACAGGGGTGGGTTCGGTGAAGCCAAGCTTTTCGATGGCTTCCATTGAGGGCTTGGACAGGCCAAGCGTATTAAATGTTGTGGTAGTCATGCCTTTAAGTGTAGGGGTTGGCTGCGCAATAGTCTATGTGCAAGATATCCAATGGTATACTTTCCAAATGCATCTTATGCCGCGGTTGTGCGGCTGAATCCCACATAGAATCAAACGAAAGAGGCACTGTTCGTTATGAGTTCGAATAGCTTTGAAGCAAGCCAGAAGCGCAGCGAGGAAATCCGCGCCGACCTGGAAGTAAACCCTGGCAAGTACCGTATGCTCACGGGCGATCGTCCTACCGGTCGCTTGCACCTGGGCCATTATTTCGGCACGATTAAGGAACGTGTGGCTCTGCAGGACAAGGGCATTACCACGCGCATTGTTATTGCCGATTATCAGGTAATCACCGACCGCGATACCACGGAAAACATTCAGGACAATGTGCGCAACATGGTTATCGACTACCTTGCGTGCGGCATCGATCCCGAGAAGACGATCATCTTCGCCCATTCTGCTATCCCAGCTTTGAACCAGCTTATGCTTCCGTTCCTGTCCTTGGTTTCCGAGGCGGAACTGCTGCGCAACCCTACCGTTAAGTCGGAACAGGAAGCTTCTGGCCATGCCCTTACCGGCCTTCTGCTTACGTATCCGGTGCATCAGGCTTGCGACATTCTGTTCTGCAAGGGCAACATTGTGCCGGTTGGCAAAGACCAGCTTCCCCATATTGAGCAAACTCGTCAGATTGCTCGTCGTTTCAACGAGCGTTTCGGCTATGTGTTCCCCGAGCCTGAAGGCCTGCTAAACACCGATGTCCCCGAGATTCCGGGTCTTGATGGCCGCAAGATGTCCAAGAGCTACGGCAATGCCATCAGCCTTGCGTTCACGGCGGAGGAAACTGCGAAGATCATCAAGAAATCCAAGACCGATTCCGAACGTTTCATCACGTTCGATAAGGAAAATCGTCCTGGCGTTTCGGCTTTGCTCACCACCGCTGCCCTTTGCACGGGCCGTACCGAGGTTGAAATCGCCGAAGAAATCGGCAACGGCGGTTCCGGTACGTTGAAGAAGTACGTGACCGAAGCGGTTAACACCTATCTTGCTCCTATCCGCGAACGCCGTGAAGAGATTGCCTCTAAGCCTGGTTACGTTGAGGAAATCTTGCACGAGGGCAACCGTAAGGCAAACGAGATTGCCAACGAAACGCTTGACCAGGTTCGCGAAGCAATGCACATGGTGTATTAATCTGATTGCCTTCCTTTACTCGTTCATCGAAACAGGCTGCCTAGTGCAGCCTGTTTTTGTATGGGGTATGGTTGTCTGCCCAAAGCAAAGAATGCCCATGGCAATTAGGGCAAAGTAAGGTAAAATACTCAACTGCAGCTTTGCAAAGGCTGTATCGGGCCCATAGCTCAATGGTGGAGCAGGGGACTCATAATCCTTTGGTTCTCGGTTCGAATCCGGGTGGGCCCACCACTTTGCACTTAAGCCGTCGCATTTCTGCGGCGGTTTTTTATTTCTTGAGGCTTGGGGTGTGAACTAACAATAGGGCTGTGGCTCGTTTCGCTGTCGCGCTCGGCAGGCATTGAATCGCGTTGGGCGTTTTGCAGCATCAACCATCGACCTTTCCTTGCCTAAGTCATCACAGCAGCGAAGGTCTTAGCAACTTTGATACAACCGGGCGCTTTCATCTTGGCCTTGTGGTAGATGGAAGGAGCGCTCAACGCGCTGAAAGCCATCGTAACCAGGTATTTGACGTATAAGTAGTTGGGAACATAAAGAAAGGGAACCCTAGGGTTCCCTTTCTTTATGAGGAGCTGTCTTGCGGCCGCTCTCTTTATGTCGAGTAAACAGAACTACTTCTTTACTTCCTTGCGGAACTTCTTTGCCTTCTTCAAGGTTGGGCGTTCTTCGTCGATCTGTTTCATAGTAACAATGGTCATAGCAATGAGCATGATGTTTACCAGGCAGGCAAGGCTGGTGATCTGAATCATGCACAGGGCAACAAGCTCAATAGCGATGGAGATGCCCAGGAGGGCATACAGGAAGATGTTCAAGAATTTCGGGTCTTGGCGGTCGTACATCCAAGCGAAGCCCTTGAAGTTGATGATTACGCTTGCTACCGCAGTCCACAGGCAGATCAGCGCTTCAACACGAGCCAACGTCGCCACACGGTATCCGTTGTATTCCCAGCCACCTGTTGCGCGTAGCTCCCAGTCGGTGAAGGTTTCACCAGAGAACCAACCTATCAGTGTGCAGGCAAGACCCCAAATCAAAAGAAAGATAGCGTAGATGAAATAGCCGTTCCAGATGTTATGCATCTTGGTGCGGAGCTGGGTCATCGGGTAACCGTCATCGCCGATCTTGGTACCGTCTTCGGTATACCAAATCTCAAGAGGCTTCTTTTGGGGCTTTTCCTCTTGCTCCTTCTTTTTGTCCTTCTTCTTGAAAAGTGCCATGTATAACCTTTCCGTAAGGGATAAAGCGAAAAACACGAATCTTTATTCTATACGATATTTGGGTAAGGACACTGCTCCGAGTGCCCTTACCCAAAGAAAGACAAAACTTGAAATGATCCGATGCGTTTCATTGCATTGCGCAATGCGGGGTAGGGGATAAAAAAAGAGAGGAAGCAAAGCTTCCTCTCTTTCCGGAATCTAGCCAAGATAACTCTTGGTTATAAGAGTCAGAACTAGTCGAGCTTAGAGCCAGCGATCCAGGTCTGGTACTCGAGGGTACCGTCATGATCCTCGATGCCCTTAGCGATGGTGATGCGCTGAACGGTAGGAGCGCCTTCCTCAAGCCACATAGCGCGGCAGTCGCGATAGAGGAGTTCGGTAGGACCATAAGGAGAATCCTCGAAGTAGCCGTCGCCACCGAAGATCTCGAGCATCTCGTCGGAAACGAGACGAACGGTGTCGATGGAGAACAGCTTGCAGATTGCTGCCTTCTCGGAGATGTACTCGCCATTGTTGTCAAGATCGAAGTCGTCGCAGAAGTCGATGATGGAGCAGCGGAGAGCATGGATCATCATCTGCATGTTAGCGAGCTTAACCTTGATAGCCTGACGCTTGATGATCGGCTTACCGAAGGTTACACGGTCGCGTGCACGAGCGATAGCCATCTCGAACATGCGCTGAGAAATACCGAGGTTAGAAGTTGCGATGTGTACGCGGGAAACCGCGAGAGAGTGCATAGCAACCTTCATGCCCTCGCCGCGCTTGCCGAGCATCAATTCGGGCTCGAGCTCAACGTTGGTGAACTTCAGGCCGGTGTGACCGGAGCCACGGCAGCCCATCATGTGAGGCATAGGAACGATTTCGAAGCCAGGACGATCCATAGGAACGAAGAAGGCGGACAGACGATCGTCACCCTTCTTGTCAGGATCGGTTACGCAGATTACGTAAGAGAACTGAGAGCAGTCAGTGTGAGAAATGAGCCACTTCTCGCCGTTGAGGATCCACTTACCCTTTTCTTCGTCCCATACAGCGGTGGAGTGCAGGTCAGCACCGGTGCCGCCGGACTTCTCGGTCAGAGCGAAGTTGGTGAAGATGGTCTTGTCCTGGAAGAGAGGCATGTACTTCTCTTTGATCTCGGGCTGACCGAAATCGTTGAGGATGCGCCAGTTCAGGTCAGATGCATAGTGCATGTGCATACGCATGCCCGAAGGACCACGGGAGAACTCTTCCTGAACCTGCAGGATTTCCTTCTCGGAGAGGCCCCATCCACCGTACTCTACAGGGAGAGAGTAACGATAGATGTCGTTGTCGATGTTGGACTGGTAGAACTTCTCGGGGAACTTGTTGGTTACCTCGATTTCTTTCTGCCATTCGGTGTAAGGACCTTCGACCATTTCGCGAACCTTCTTGAGGTACGCCTTGAACTGCTCGTCGGTGATGGTTGCATTCGGATTCATAAACCCTCCTAATCGGTTTGTGAGTGGAACCTTGCGATTCCTGTTTAACCCTTATGCGGCAGATTCCGGATATTCCGCTACGAGCAAGTTTAGCATTCCCGCGCTAAGAAGTGTCCAATAGGATATATACGATCTAAAAAGTTTATTCCATAGGTTCGTTCTATTGTTTTTTTTGGGCCATGATAGGCTTCATGAATGATCGCTATCGCGATACGTGCATACACATATATTAGTAAGGATTTCGGAGCATAATCGTCACGTATCTTTAGACACTTTCCGTGATCGTGTTCAATCCTATTTATTTGATTCGCGTATGCATTTGATATTGATAGACCGAGCCTATGAATTTTATTGAGATGAATCGGTAATTTTTTGTGCCCTCTAACCTTTTTTCTACTAGACAGTGCTGGTCTTGCGTTTAAACTTGGGTACAGCAGAAAGTCCGTTTTCTGGCATATACTGCTGCCAGAACTAGTTCGTCTGCCTCCGGATGGGGCGGGCGAGGAGAAGGAGAAGATTATGGATTTTGCTCTCACCGACGAGCAGGAACTTCTTGTTGAGTCCCTCAAGGAGTATGCAGATCGCTACTTCGACGATGAGTCCGTACGTCAGATGTATGAAAACCATCAGGTAAACGCTGAAGCTCAGGACGCATACCGCGACGCAGGCTTCCCCTTCATGGGCCTTCCTGAAGAGGTTGGTGGCATCCCCACGGATCACGTAACCCTGGGTCTCATGACCGAGAAGCTCTATGAGTTCACCGGTGCCATGACTCCGTTCATGACCGGCATGCTCGCTTGCGCCGACCTCGCTGAGTTCGGTACTCCTGAGCAGTCCGCAGTTATCATGGAAGAGTACGAGAAGTCCGGCCAGTCCGTTGCTGCTCTCTGCCTTTCCGAGCCCGCTGCTGGTTCCGACAACATGGGCATGACCATGACTTCCAAGAAGCAGGCTGACGGCACCTATGTTCTGAATGGCCAGAAGACTTGGGTTACCAACGGTGCTGACGTTCCTTACTACATCGTTATCTGCAAGGACGAGGATCCTGCTCGCGAAAACAACAAGATGTCCCTCTGGCTCGTTAAGCGCGAGACCGAAGGCGTTTCCACCGCTCACCTGACCAAGATCGGTCAGCACACCGTTCCCTTCGTAGACGTATTCTTCGACAACGTTGTCGTTGAAGAGTCCGCACGCATCGGCGAGGCTGGCGCTGGCTGGCTGCTGCTCATGAAGAACTTCGAGTTCGAGCGCTGCCTGGTTGTTGCTCAGGGTCTTGGCCTTGCTCAGGCTGCTCAGAACGATGCAATCGCTTACGCTAAGGAGCGCATCGCATTCGGTAAGCCGATCATCACCAACCCCCGTGTTCAGGGCCTCATCGAGCAGAACGAGATCATGCTCCAGCAGACCCGTCATTGGCTGTACTACTGCCTCTGGAAGCTCGACCAGGGTCAGTCCATCAACGCTGACATCGCTATGCTGAAGTCTTGGGGCACCCGTGCTCACCTCCAGATTGCCGACAACGCAATCGAGGTATACGGCGGCCTTGGCTACACCGAGGAAGTTCGCGTTGGTCGCATTTGGCGTGACCTTCGTGGTAACATGCTTGCTGGCGGTACGTGCGAGGTTATGGACTACATCGCTGGTCGCGCAATTCCGAAGCAGTACAAGTAACCCTACGCGCATTGCTGCACGTAAACTCCCATTTGTATAGGTAATACAAGGAGAATAGGAGCAAGAAAGTTATGAAAATTGTTGTCGCAGTAAAAGTAGTTGCTGACGACCAGGACATCTTCGTCGCTGGCGATCGTACGCTCGACTACTCCAAGGCCCACCAGGTCATCAGCTCTTACGACAAGAACGCTATCGAGGCTGCAGCTCAGCTCGCTGCTGCCAACGACGGCACCGTTACTGTCATCAGCGCTGCAACCTCCAAGGCTACCGACGCTAAGCTCAAGAAGGACATCCTTTCCCGCGGCGTTGACGAGCTCATCATGGTTACTGACGACGCTCTGGCAACCGCTGACTCCTTCGCAACCGCTC
>OGRR01001379.1_pt1 | contig 15428 bp, 9 predicted proteins | sample 1553511 | NCBI WGS metagenome assembly OGRR01 (sample SAMEA2580040, study PRJEB22360) | human gut metagenome | biome: human gut; feature: human-associated habitat; material: faeces | place: Denmark | collected 2008/2010 | reverse complement strand
ATAATCTGTGTTTCTCCGTCAGCAGCGAGTCCGGCAATCGAGAACGCCATCGCAATCCGGTGATCCAGATAACTCTGGATAGAAGCACCGCCAAGATGGCCGGTTCCCTCAATGATCATACCATCATCCGTCGGTGTGATATCAGCACCCATAGCCTTTAATCCGGCAGTAACCGTATCGATGCGGTTCGTTTCTTTCACCTTTAATTCAGCAGCATCTTTGATCACTGTCTGACCCTCGGCAAAAGCAGCCATGACCGCAATTATCGGGATCTCATCGATCAGAGTCGGGATGGTATCACCTTCGATCACAGTTCCTTTTAAGCGGCTGTGACGTACAAGAAGATCCGCACGTCCTTCCCCACCTTCGAAAGTCTGGCTGACTGTCTCAATGTCGGCGCCCATATCTTTGCAGACCTTTAAGAATCCGGCACGTGTGAAGTTGGTCCCGACATTTCTGACCAGAAGCTCCGAGCCAGGAACCAGAAGTGCGGCAGCAATAAAGTAAGCAGCAGAAGAGATATCTCCGGGTACGCAGATCTGCTGACCGAAAAGCTCTTTACAAGGTTCTACATGAGCAGTTGCAGTTCCGTCTGTATGAAGATCTGTTGCAACACATGCACCGAATCCCTGTAACATCAGTTCTGTATGGTTGCGCGAAAGAGCTGGCTCTGTGACAGAAGTCGGACCCTCCGCATAAAGACCGGCCAAAAGGACGGCTGATTTTACCTGTGCGGATGCAACCGGAGACTGATAATGGATACCGTGCAATTCTCCCGGTTCGATTCGGAGAGGTGCACAATCGTTATCATTCAGACTGGTGATGTGAGCTCCCATGCTGTTTAAAGGTGTCATAATACGTTTCATGGGTCTGGAATTCAGAGAAGCATCTCCGGATAATGTTGTTGCAAAGTTCTGCCCGGATAGAATTCCGGAGATCAGACGCGTGGTTGTTCCGCTGTTTCCTACATTTAAATTAGAAGCAGGTGCATTAAGTCCCCGTAATCCTTTACCATGCACCAGGATGCAGGATGGTTTCCGCTCAATCTCCACACCCATCCTGCGGAAGCAGTCAATGGTAGACAGACAGTCTGCGCCTTCCAGAAAATGCGTGATCTCTGTGGTTCCAAGTGCAATGGAACCTAACATAATAGAACGATGAGAGATGGATTTATCTCCCGGTATCGTTACTTCTCCCTTTAAGCCCTTTACAGGACAGATTGTTCTAACGTTCATATACAATATACCTGAATTTCTGCAGTAATCCTACGGCGCGCTTGCTGGAATCTTCGTCGTAAAATTCAATACGCAGAACCCCTTCTTCAAATTCTCTGTTGTGTACAATGCCGATATTTTTAATACTGAGATTATTGGAAGCAAGGATTGTTGCAATAGCAGCGATACCACCGGCTTCATCAATGATATCACAGTATACGGCAAACGATTTTTTGATAGGTCCCGCAGAGGATGAAGGCATGGAATTGCGATAATTCCTGGACGATTCAAATCGGGTATAAAGATCCAGGTCATCTTCACGTTCGACCGCTTCTTTGAAATCTTCGAGGGAGTCGATGTACTGATCCAGAATCTCTACGATATTATCCTTGTTCTTCAGACAGATATTCTGCCACATGACCGGTGATGAAGAAGCGATACGTGTGATATCTTTAAATCCCCCGGCGGCAAGATTCTTCATCATCTCATCTTTGGTGTCATGTGTTTTAACAAAGTTGACGAGTGTAGATGCAATGATATGAGGCAGATGACTGATCGTTCCGGTAATCTGGTCATGTACCCGATAATCAAGGATAACCGGGAGTGCTTTCAGGCTTTCTGCAAATTTTTCATAGGCCTCCACCTTTTCATGGGCAACCTGGTCGGTCGGTGTCAGAATAAAATATGCATTTTCAATCAACATTGCCTTGGAATTACTGTATCCGCTTTTTTCAGAACCGGCCATCGGATGTCCTCCGATAAAGTATTTTCCGATACCGAGTGTCTGTACTTCCTCATGGATGTTCGCTTTTACACTTCCTACATCTGTAAGAATGCAGTCATCATCCAGATATTCTGTCAGTTGTTTGAGATAAGCAGTATTAGATGCAACAGGTGCGCATAAGAATATATAGTTACAATTATGGAAATTATTGTCAATCGTGGTTGCTGCCACATTGATGACAGATTCCTGGGTTGCAAGGGCAAGGGCTTCTTCATTTTTATCGAAAGCCACAATTTCGTAATCAGGATAGTACTGGCGGACGGCTTTTGCAATAGAACCGCCGATCAGTCCGAGTCCGATAAAACCGATTTTTTGTTTCATGATAGATTCTCCTTCCGGCAAGTTAGAATATATTTATAAAAAATTACGAATAAACAGTGTGAATAATTCATAATCAAAAAACTTAGTTTCTATTTTAACGTGCGACAGATGAATTTGTCAACACTATAATACTTTAAAGCGAAAAAGCGATGTGTGGAAACGGTGGAAAATGATGCAAACTGTATGATAAAATTGTAAAGAAAATTCAGAAATAAGTATAAAATTACATATATTTAAAAATAAATACAAAAATGATATGGTTAAAGTGTATAAAAGTGTTGTAAAAAAAGCAAAAGTTTAGTACAATATTTACATGAGATTTTACCAAAATAAGGAGGCAGCTATATGAAAGTTTACAGAACGGACGAAATCAGGAACGTGGTTCTCTTAGGACACGGTGGAAGCGGAAAGACCAGTCTTGCAGAGGCCATGGCATATGTATCAGGGGCAACAAGCCGCATGGGAAAGATTGCAGATGGCAACACGATCAGTGATTTTGATAAAGAAGAGCAAAAACGTGAATTTTCGATCAGTACAAGCTTGGTTCCGATCGAATGGGAGAAAGCGAAGATCAATATTCTGGATACACCGGGATATTTCGATTTTGTGGGAGAAGTCGAAGAAGCTGTAAGTGCCGCCGATGCAGCCGTTATCGTTGTATCAGGCAAGGCAGGTGTGGAAGTCGGAACAGAGAAGGCATGGGAACTCTGTGATAAGTACAAACTTCCGAGAATGGTATATGTAACAGAGATGGATGTGGATGATGCGAGCTTCCGTCAGGTAGTACAGGATCTGACGGAACGTTACGGAAAAGTGATCGCACCACACTTCCAGCCGATCCGTGAGAATGAAAAACTGGTAGGATATGTGAACGTTATTAAGAATGCAGCAAGACGTTATACAGGCGTAGGACAGAGAGAAGAATGTGAGATTCCGGAATATTGTAAACCAAATCTGGAGATCTACCGTGATAAATTACTGGAGGCAGTTGCAGAGACCAGTGAAGCGTTTATGGAAAGATATTTTGAAGGAGATGAATTCTCTGTAGAAGAGATCCGTTCTGCAATGCGTACGGAAGTTATGGACGGAGATATCGTACCGGTTGCAATGGGATCTAATATCCAGGCGCAGGGAGTTGCCAATTTGCTTTCTGATATCGTAAGATTCTTCCCGAGTCCGGACAGCAGAAGCTGTGCAGGAATCAACCGCAAGACGAATGAGATCTTTGAAGGCAATTATGATTTTGCAAAAGCAAAATCAGCATATGTATTCAAGACAATGGTAGATCCGTTTATCGGAAAGTATTCGTTCGTGAAAGTATGTTCCGGAGTATTAAAAGGGGACGATACTTTGTATAACGGAGATTCCGATGCAGAAGCAAAACTTGGAAAGATTTATACAATGGTGGGAAATAAACCGACCGAGGTCAGTGAGTTGTTTGCAGGAGATATCGGAGCAATTGCAAAGCTTGCGAATACAAAGACAGGAGATACGCTTTCTACTAAAAATACACCGGTGATGTATGGAAAGACAGAATATTCCAAACCATATACATATATGAAATATGTCTGCAACAATAAAGGGGATGAAGATAAAGTATCTCAGGCATTACAGAAGATGATGGCAGAAGATGTAACACTGAAAACAGTCAATGACAGTGAGAACCGTCAGACACTTCTTTATGGAATGGGAGACCAGCATCTGGAGATTACAGCAAGTAAACTTGCTGCACGTTATAAATGTGAGATCAGACTGGAGACACCAAAGGTAGCTTTCCGTGAGACGATCAAGAAGAAATCTGATGTAGATTCCAAATATAAGAAACAGTCCGGAGGTCATGGACAGTATGGTCATGTCAAGATGAGATTCGAAGCGTCCGGTGATCTGGAGACGCCTTATGTATTCGAAGAAGAAGTTGTCGGCGGAGCTGTTCCGAAGAATTATTTCCCGGCAGTTGAAAAAGGCTTGCAGGAAGCAGTTGTAAAAGGTCCTCTTGCAGGATATCCGGTAGTCGGTGTGAAAGCCGTATTATATGATGGCTCCTATCATCCGGTGGATTCTTCCGAGATGGCATTCAAGACAGCAACAGTCCAGGCATTCAAGAAAGGCTTCATGGAAGCTTCTCCGGTATTGCTGGAACCAATTGCGTCTCTTACGGTTACGATTCCGGATGATTATACCGGAGATGTTATGGGCGATCTGAATAAGAGACGCGGACGTGTACTCGGTATGAATCCGGTTTCCGGTGGAAGGCAGGAAATCGTGGCAGATATCCCGATGACGGGACTCTTTGGATACTGTACTGTATTAAGATCTATGACAGGTGGAAGAGGTGTATATTCTTATGAATTTGTACGTTATGAACAGGCACCGTCAGATGTACAGGAAGCAGAGATTGCTAAGCGTGCAAAAGAGGAGTAATCAGTTAAGAAAATGTTAAAATAGAAGAAAAGCCCGTAAGGGCTTTTTTTCTTGAAACAAAGATGCTATAATCTCTTGTATTAAAATACCGGTATCTTGATGACAAAAAAGATATGCGTGGATAATTGTGAGGTCAGGGAATGAAAATTGTGATTATTGGGGATGGAAAAGTTGGTCATAAATTGACAACCCAGCTATCCGAAGAAAATTATGATGTGGTTTTGATTGATCAAAATGAGGGAAAATTAAAAGAAGCAGTGAATGAACTTGATATTTTCTGTATTACAGGAAATGGAGCAGATGTAGAGGTGCAGAGACAGGCGGATGTACCGCATGCGGATCTTGTGATTGCCTGTGCATCCACAGATGAACTTAACATGTTGAGCTGTCTGCTGGCTAAGCGATTAGGTGCCAGACATACGATCGCACGTGTAAGAAATCCAATCTATTACCGACAGATCGATCTGTTGAAAGAGGATCTTCATCTGAGTATGGCGGTTAATCCGGAACGTGCGGCGGCAAATGAGATATCCAGAGTACTGCTTTTCCCGGAGACAAGTAAAGTAGAGACATTCATGAAGGGACGTGTAGAACTGGTAGAATTTGTCGTAAGGGAGAACAGTGCACTTGCAGGGCTTTCTCTTGCAGAAGTATACCGGAAGTTCCAGATTAAAATCCTGGTATGTGCAGTAAAAAGAGGAAAAGAGATCTATATTCCGGATGGAAATTTTGTTCTGGAAAAAGGAGATAAGATGCATATCGTTGCCGCGCATCAGAATCTGAAGTCATTTTTCAGGGCACTGGGTCATCGAAATGCAAAAGTAAAAAAAGTATTGATCTGTGGAGGTGGACATGTATGCTTTTATCTGGCAATGCAGTTGCTGCAGGTCGGCATGCAGGTAAAGATCATAGAACAGAATATAAAGAGATGTGAAGAACTTTGTGAGCTTCTTCCCAAAGCAACGATTATTAACGGAGATGCTGCGGATCATGAACTTCTTGTAGAAGAAGGGATCAATGAAGCAGATGCATTGATCGCATTGACCGGAATGGATGAAGAGAATATTATCATGGCATTGTTTGCAAAGCTGCAGGGTGTTAATAAAATTGTGGCAAAAGTAAATGAAGATTCCCGTGCACAGATGGTAGAGGGACTGGGAATTGACTCTATTGTGTCAGCAAAAAGTGCGACCGCAGATGCGATCATGAGTTATGTAAGAGCAAGAAATGAATCTGCAAGTAATGCAAACGTAGAATCCATGTATCAGCTTTTGGGTGGTAAAGTAGAAGCACTTGAGTTCATTGTGAAATGTGAATGCAGTTTTACGAATGTACCGCTCCGTGAATTGCGGACAAAGAAAAATAATCTGATTGCCTGTATTGGAAGAAAAAGACAGATTATTATCCCGAATGGTGAAGATCACCTGGAAGTCGGGGACAGCGTAGTAGTTGTTACAATGGATCATGTGGATAAGTTCAGCGATATCCTGGAATAATATACAGAATAAGGAGACGGACAAAAAGTTATGAATACAAAAATAGTAAGATATATTTTGTGTAGAATGCTTGGAGTAGAGGCGGCTCTTTTGCTTGTACCTGTTCTTGTTGCAGTTATATATCAGGAAAAATGTGGAATTGTCTTTCTGATACCAATTGTTATATTATGCCTGCTGTTTTGGGTGGCCGGAAGAAAAAGACCGGAACATGGCCAGATTTACGGAAAGGAAGGGATGGTGATCGTTGCTCTGGCATGGATTTTGTGGTCTTTATTCGGAGCAATGCCATTCACCCTTTCCGGGTATATACCTAGTTATGTAGATGCATTTTTTGAAACAGTTTCAGGTTTTACAACAACCGGATCAAGTATTATCCCGGATGTGGAAGTATTGCCCCACTGCCTGTTGTTCTGGCGGAGCTTTACCCACTGGATCGGAGGTATGGGAGTACTGGTTTTTGTGCTTGTCGTGACATCTCTGGACAGAAAGAATTCCATGCATCTGATGCGTGCGGAAGTGCCGGGACCTGAGAAAGATAAGTTAGTACCGAAAGCAATGTCTACCGCAAGGATTTTATATGGAATGTATCTGATCCTTACTGTGATAGAAATGGTATTCCTCGTCATCGGAGGAATGAATCTGTTTGACAGTATGATATTTTCGTTTGGATCTGCCGGAACCGGTGGATTTTCAAACTATGCGGACAGTGTGGCACATTTTAACAGTGCATATATCGATGGTGTGATCACCGTTTTCTGCGCATTATTTGGAGTCAATTTTGCATTGTTCTATTTTATGATATTGGGTGATTTTAAATCTATCCTGAAAAACGAAGAGCTCAGGACATACATTTTGCTGATTGCAGGTGCTACGGCAGTGATCATGCTCAATATCCATTCGTTATATCCGACGATTGGAAAATCTTTCCGCTATGCGGTTTTTCAGGTGGTTACGGTTATAACAACAACCGGATATTCGACGGCTGATTTTGCACAATGGCCGATGTTTTCCAAAGCGGTGCTTATGATGCTGACGGTAATAGGAGCCTGTGCATCTTCCACCGGCGGTGGAATCAAGGTGTCACGTCTGCTGGTCGGAATGAAATGTGTAAAGAGAGAGATTGTGCAGCTGGCTCATCCGAAGTCTGTGGGTATTATACGCATTGGCGGGAAAAAGGTAAGTTCAGATGTGCTGCGCACGATTTATATTTATTTTATTGCATATGTAGGTATTCTGATCGGATCAGTTGTGCTGGTTTCTCTGGACAATTTTGATTTTGAGACAACGTTCAGTGCAGTACTTACTACACTTGGAAATGTCGGACCGGGTATGGCGCAGGTCGGACCGATGGGAAATTTTGCAGGGTTTTCACCGCTCTCAAAATTAATATTATGCTTTGATATGCTGGCGGGACGTTTGGAGATATTCCCGTTCCTGGTACTGTTTACAGCACCGGCGTGGCGCAGAAAATTCTAGAATAACAGGCGGCTTTTTTAGTGCCGTCTGATTTTCTATATATAAAAGGATGCAGGAAAAGCCGTAAATGGCAGGCTTTTTGCATGAGAGGAGAGAAGTATGAAAGGTAAAACCAAAATGATGATCGCAGCCGTTGTTGTGATCATAGCTGGAATTTATTACTATGCCGCAATTCCGGCTATCAATATCCATTCATCAGAGACATGGTTTTTCATCATGATCTTATTGGTGATACTGGCAGTTTTGTACCTGGGAAGAAAGAAAATGAACAGGTACGAGATCAAAGAAAATAAAGTAGTAAAAGTTTTTCTTGGAGTAGTGGTGGTTCTTGGAGTGGTATACCTGCTTGGAACACTGCTATCTTCACCGGTTGTAAATGCAAAGAAATACCAGAAACTTATGACGGTCAAAGAAGGGGAATTTGCAAAAGATGTAGAGGAACTGTCATTTGACAAGATCCCGCTCCTGGATAAAGATACGGCAGCACTTCTCGGTGACCGTAAGATGGGCAGTATGGTAGATATGGTATCCCAGTTTGAGGCAGATGACATTTACAGTCAGATTAACTACAAGGGGAATCCGGTACGTGTTACCCCGTTAAAATATGCAAATCTGATCAAATGGTTTACGAATCAGGGGGAAGGAATTCCGGCGTATATCCGGATCAATATGGCAAATCAGTCTACGGAGCTTGTAAAACTGAAACAGGGTATGAAATATACAACAAGTGATCATTTTAACCGTAATATTTACCGCCATCTGCGTTTTGCACATCCGACATACATTTACGGTGAATTAAGTTTTGAAATTGATGAAAATGGTGATCCGTACTGGATCGCTCCGGTAAAGAAATTTAACATCGGATTATTCGGTGGTGAGACGGTTGGGAAAGTTGTTATATGTAATGCAGTGACAGGAAAGACGAAGACCTATGATGTCGGAAATGTACCACAGTGGGTAGATCGTGTATATTCCGCAGACCTGCTGGTGAATCTGTTCGATTATTACGGAACATTGAAACATGGCTTCTTTAACAGTGTACTGAGTCAGAAAGACTGTCTGGAGACAACGGATGGTTATAACTATCTGGCATTAAATGATGATGTATGGATGTATACCGGAGTTACATCTGTTAACGGAGATCAGTCGAATGTTGGATTTGTTCTGGCAAATCAACGCACAATGGAGACAAAATACTACAAAGTAGAAGGTGCGACAGAATCTTCAGCCATGTCATCGGCAGAAGGACAGGTACAGAACCTGAAATATCAGGCAACATTCCCACTCTTATTGAATATTGCCGGTGAGCCGACCTATTTTGTCGCATTAAAAGACGATGCCGGTCTGGTGAAGAAATATGCAATGGTTAATGTCCAGAAGTATCAGATCGTTGCAATTGGTGACAGTGTCAGTCAGTGTCAGGAGAATTATAATGAATTACTGTTGAAAAATGGTGTGAAAGAACAGGAAAAGGATACGCGGAAGGAAGAAGAGGTATCCGGAAAGATCACGAAGATTGCGCAGGCTGTTCTGAATGGAAATTCTCATTATTATCTGATGTTGGAGAATTCTGACGCGATCTACGATGTATCAGTAGCAGATATCATAGATGTGATCCGATGTGAACTGGGAGAACAGGTGACAGTAACGTATAAAGAGGATAAGGATGTCAATACAGTGACAAAGTTAAATACCGGTAAAGATGCAAAAGAAAAAACAGATTCTGATAAAGAAGAGGCAGATGCACAGGAATAATAGCTGGTGATACATTTTACCGAAAAGATATAAGGAATGAGAGAGTCATGGAGATTAGTATACTTCTTGCGGAACAGATCATAGCTATGTTTCTGACAATGGCGGTTGGATTCGGAGTGGTCAGAGCCGGACTTTTTAAGACGGAAGACAGCCGGATCATTTCAAATATGGTTGTGTATATCTGCAATCCATGTGTAGTCGTACATGCATTTCAGATTGAACTGACGGACGACAAGATAAAAGGGCTTATGATCGCGGTTGGAATGTCGGTAATTGTGCATGTGATCCTGATCGTGGGTTCGGAATTATTATCATATATAATTCATTTTAACAGCATAGAGAAGGCATCCATTATTTATACAAATGCAGGATATCTGGTGATTCCGCTGGTATCGGCGGTACTGGGCGAGGAATGGGTGTTTTATACGACGGCATTTATTCTGGTGCAGACGATATTGATGTGGACACACGGCGTAAATCTGATCGGGCAGGAGAAGAACCTGAATATCCGTAAGATTCTGTGTAATCCGAATGTAATCGCAATGATAATAGGAATTGCACTTTTTGCGCTGGAGATCCGTCTTCCGGCAGTGATCGACAGCTGTGTCAGCGGGTTTGGCGATATGATCAGTCCGGCGAGCATGATGGTGATCGGAATGGTGATCGGTGATGTAGATCTAAGGTGGGTGTTCCGGCAGAAGCGTCCGTATCTGATCTGTATGATTCGGCTGATCCTGTTCCCGTTAATTGCGGCAATTGCTTTTGCGGGACTGGAGCGGACCGGGTTACATCCGGATGCGGAGTATATTCTGATGATCGTACTGATCGCAACTGCAGCCCCGGCAGCAGCAATGGTCACACAGCTTGCACAGATTTATGAAAAAGATTCCAGATACGCCAGTGTGATCAATGTAATGTCAGTAATATGCTGTATCATTACGATGCCTTTGATGGTCCTGATTTATGAGATGCTGATTGGATAATAAAAAATAAAATAAGACAGAAAAAAAGCTTCGCAAGTATGTGCAATGCATATTCCTGCGAAGCTTTTTATATCGATAATCTGTCGATATTATAATCTTATAATCCTTCACTATACTGCGAGATCTTGTCCAGTACACGCTGCTTTGCGTCTCCGGTAAGCGGAACAGGGCAGTAGTCGTTATAGCCACTGGAAGAAGAGATAGAACAAGGGATAATGTTTAATTTACTGCTTTTCGTTAATTTTCCTTTTTTATTAAAAGTAAATGTCTGCTGCACGATCATGCTGTCCGTATCACTTGGTGTTGAATTGCCGCCAAAGCAGAAATTACCAAGACTATAGCAGATGTATTTTCCATTATATTCTTCAATACCTTCAAGTACATGTGGGTGGTGCCCGATCACAAGATCCGCACCTTCATCGACAGCAAGATGTGCGAGAGCCTTCTGGTTTTCATCCGGTGTATACTGCTTTTCAATTCCCCAGTGGAAATTCACGATGATGACCTGTGCACCGGCTTTTTTCAGGGCTTTGATATTTTGCTTCACCTGAGATGCACGTTTTTGATGGTCTGCAAGTTCATAGATTCCGGTGACACCGACTTTTATACCTTTTATCTTTAAAATCTTGATACGGTTATAACCGAAGGAAGCAATTCCGGCATCCTCCAGTGCGGAAATCGTGTCGGTATAACTCTTCTCGCCATAATCATGACTGTGGTTGTTGGCGAGATTGGCTGCTTCAATAGAACTTCCGGAAAGGATGGAAGCATATTCGGAAGGAGCTTTAAAAGCAAAGGTTTTTGCCTCACGGGCTGTCTCGTCAGTGAGGGTTCCTTCCATATTAACAATGGACAGGTCGTCTTTTTTAAAAACGGATCTGACATGCTGGAAGAAATAATCAGCACCATGTGATTCATAGTACGCATTCAGGCTGGTAGAATAGTTGAAACTTTCATCGGTTCCAAGCGTACAGTCTCCGGTTGAGCTGATGGTAAGAGAAACCTTGTCTGTATTGTTCTTTCCCTTTTTACTGAGTGTTACCGTTTTTAATTCTACGGTGTCTTTTTCAGAAGACTTTTTTTCAGAAGACTTTTTTTCAGAAGACTTCTTTTTTTGAGTGTTCTTTTTTGAAGATTTCTTTTTTTTGCTTTTTGGGGAACCGGAAGTTTTGTCTGCTGAGGTTGTGACAGTAGGACCGGTGAATTTATTTACAACAGCATGGACTGCGGCCCGGATCAGGAATAGGAATCCGATCAGGATCAGTATCATGGCAATGATCAGCAGGATACGCTGAATCTGTCTCTTGCGCCTTCTGCGTGCCCTTTTCTTTTTTGCATCTTTAATTCCGCTCATACGTTTTCTCTCCTGTACATGGCAGGATTGTCAGACCTGCCTTTTTGCTTTTTATATCTTATTGTGACATAAAACGACAGTCCATTTGTAAAATGGACTGTCGGATCATTCTGTCTCAATAAGAAAGATTAGTTCAGATATTTGCATCCTTCTGTATTTACGTCAGCAAGGTCCTCTTTGTTTGCACTGATGCTGACATAGAATTCAACTTCACATTCTTTGGAAACCTGTTTCAGGCGGTCAATAAATGCCGGAATATTATCCAGTGAGATATCAGCGTGTTTTAAGATACCATCGATAAATACATACTCGATATCGTGATTAGAACTGTACATACCATATAAAAATCCGATATATTCGTCAATGTTTGTGATTGCCGGGAAATCATCCATACAAATTGTGCGGATATCAAATGTTACACTTGCTGTATCGCGGTGTGTTTTTTTGATAAATACAACATTTCCATTGCATTTTTTCGCAGCCTCATTGGCCTGCTCGATCATCTGCTGTGTTTTTCCTGTTCCTTTCGGACCTGCTAATAAATAAACCATGGTAAACACTCTCCTTTATGTATCATATTTACTGATCTGTATCAGTAGTAATTACTTATCCTTATTATACACTAAGAAACTGGTGAGAACAACTAAAAAAATGAATTTTCTGACAATTTTTTTGGGTAAAATGTTAACTTTGCGACAGGAAAATAATTGAAAGCATGTGATGAAAAATATGAGGAATCTGCGAGGTATTTCTGTACTTTCTTGAAGACAGGTCTTGACTTATTTTAACATTCTTCATATAATAATGAAGAATATTGAAAAGACGCAGAAGAGGAGTATTAAGGGTCCGGTGTCTGATAAGAGAACTGTCGGTTGGTGCGAGACAGCAGACGAAGACTCCCAACTCACCTCAGAGTCCTTTTGCTGAACAGATTTACTGAAGATCACATAGGCAGAAGCGGGTGCTTCCCGTTATAGAAGAAAAATGAGTGCATCTGGCAGGTAATGTCGGGTGAAGAAGAGTGGTACCACGGAATATAAGCCTTTTTCGTCTCTTATAATGAGATGAACAGGCTTTTTTATTTTTATTATAGGATGTGTATTCCTGTAATAAAATCAGTTACCATATAAAAACAGGAGGACAAAAAAATGTCAAAGATCCCTTATAATCATAAGGCAATTGAAAAAAAATGGCGTGAAAAATGGGAAGAAAACCCGGTAAACGTCCAGTTTGATGAAGATGGAAATAAGAAAGAAAAATATTATTGTCTGGATATGTTCCCGTATCCATCAGGAAATGGACTTCATGTAGGTCACTGGAGAGGATATGTAATCTCTGATGTATGGAGCCGCTATAAATTACAGCAGGGTTATTACATCATTCATCCAATGGGATGGGATGCATTCGGACTTCCGGCTGAGAACTACGCAATTAAGATGGGCGTTCACCCGGAGATCTCAACAGCTGCCAATATTAAGAATATCAAACGTCAGATCAATGAGATCGCAGCTCTCTACGACTGGGACAGAGAAGTAAATACAACAGATCCGAACTTCTACAAATGGACACAGTGGATCTTCGTTAAGATGTTCAAAGAAGGACTTGCATACGAGAAAGAATTCCCGATCAACTGGTGCCCTTCATGTAAGACAGGACTTGCTAACGAAGAAGTGGTTGGCGGAAAATGTGAACGTTGCGGCGCTGAGGTTACAAAGAAGAACCTTCGTCAGTGGATGTTAAAGATTACAAAATACGCAGACAGACTGTTGAATGATCTGGATAAGCTGGACTGGCCGGAGAAGGTTAAAAAGATGCAGGCTGACTGGATCGGAAAGTCTTACGGAGCAGAGGTTGATTTCCCTGTAGAAGGAAGAGACGAGAAGATTACTGTTTACACAACAAGACCGGATACTTTATACGGAGCAACATTTATGGTTCTGGCACCGGAGCATGAACTGGCTAAGAGCCTTGCAAATGACGAGACAAGAGAAGCAGTAGAACAGTACATTTATGATGCTTCTATGAAGTCGAATGTAGATCGTATGCAGGATAAGGAAAAGACAGGTGTATTCACAGGTAGCTATGCAATCAATCCAATCAACGGGGCGAAAGTTCCAATCTGGCTGTCTGATTATGTACTTGCTGACTATGGTACAGGAGCAATTATGTGTGTACCGGCTCATGATGACCGTGACTTTGAATTTGCTACAAAGTTCAATATTCCGATCATCCAGGTAATTGCAAAAGACGGAAAAGAGATTGAGAATATGACAGAGGCTTACACAGACGCTGTCGGAACAATGATCAATTCCGGAGAATGGAATGGACAGGAATCTTCTGTACTGAAGAAAGAAGCTCCACATATGATCGAAGAGCGTGGAATCGGACGCGCAACAGTGAACTTCAAACTGCGTGACTGGGTATTCTCGCGTCAGAGATACTGGGGAGAGCCAATCCCGATCGTACATTGTCCGAAATGTGGAAATGTACCGGTGCCGGAAGAAGAACTTCCACTCCGTCTGCCGGAAGTAGAATCTTACGAACCTACAGGAACGGGAGAATCCCCGCTTGCAGCAATTGATGAGTGGGTAAACTGCAAGTGCCCTCAGTGTGGAGCTGATGCGAAGAGAGAGACAAACACAATGCCTCAGTGGGCAGGATCTTCATGGTACTTCCTGCGTTACGTAGATAACCACAATGATAAAGAACTGGTATCAAGAGAAAAAGCAGATGAGATGCTTCCTGTAGATATGTATATCGGAGGAGTAGAACATGCAGTTCTTCACCTTCTGTATTCACGTTTCTACACCAAGTTCTTATATGATATCGGGGTAGTAGATTTTGATGAGCCATTCCACAAACTGTTCAATCAGGGAATGATCACTGGTAAGAATGGTATCAAGATGAGTAAGTCAAAAGGAAATGTCGTATCACCGGACGATCTGGTAAGAGACTATGGATGTGACTCTTTAAGAATGTATGAACTCTTCGTTGGACCACCGGAGTTAGATGCTGAGTGGGATGACAGAGGAATCGACGGAGTAAACCGTTTCCTGAAACGTGTATGGAACCTTGTTATGGACAGCAAAGATGCAGACATTACAGCTACAAAAGAGATGATCAAAGAGCGTCATAAACTGATATACGATGTAACAACACGTCTGGAAAGCTTCAGCCTGAATACGGTAATCTCAGCATTCATGGAACACAATAACAAACTGATCGAGATTGCCAAGAAAGAGGGCGGAATCGATAAAGAGACATTGTCTACAATGGCAGTACTCCTGTCTCCATTCGCGCCACATGTTGCGGAAGAACTGTGGGAAGAACTGGGACACACAGAGAGTGTATTCAAAGCCGGATGGCCAAAATACGATGAGCACGCCATGAAAGACGATGAGATCAAAGTTCCGGTACAGATCAACGGAAAGACAAAAGCAGTTATTGAAATCTCAGCAGATGCATCAAAAGAAGAAGCACTTGCAGCAGGTAAAGAAGCAATTGCTGATAAGCTGACAGGAAATGTGATCAAAGAGATCTATGTTCCGAAGAAGATCATTAATATTGTGATGAAATAAGAAATCTATATAGAATTATAATGAATGGAAAAGAGGATTGCCGGGA
>OGRR01001362.1_pt1 | contig 15560 bp, 10 predicted proteins | sample 1553511 | NCBI WGS metagenome assembly OGRR01 (sample SAMEA2580040, study PRJEB22360) | human gut metagenome | biome: human gut; feature: human-associated habitat; material: faeces | place: Denmark | collected 2008/2010 | reverse complement strand
GCACGCCGGAATAATCGTCGTCCGGGTCCGGGCGGCGGGGGGCGCGCTTGCCGCCGCTGATGTACTCACACACGCCCACCTTGTAGTAGCGCGGGGTGAGGGCCTCGGTGCCGCAGCGCACCCGCAGGTAGCCGGAAACGGGGTTGACTTCCAGCACGGTGCCCAGGCCGTCCGGGGTGCGGACGGTGCTGCCCACCATGGGCATGATGCTGTTCAGGTACTCGTAGGCGCTCTCCTCGTAGGCCAGACAGCACATCAGACGGCCGCAGGCACCGCTGATCTTGGTGGGGTTCAGGGACAGGCCCTGTTCCTTTGCCATCTTGATCGAAACAGGCTGGAAGTCCTTTAAAAAGCGGGAGCAGCAGAACGGCTGGCCGCAGATGCCCAGGCCGCCGATCATCTTGCTCTCGTCGCGCACGCCGATCTGGCGCAGCTCAATGCGGGTGTGGAAGATGCCGGCCAGGTCCTTGACCAGCTCCCGGAAGTCCACGCGGCCGTCCGCCGTGAAGTAGAACATGATCTTGGAGCGATCAAGGGTGTACTCGGCCTCCACCAGCTTCATTTCCAGGCCGTGGCGTGCAATGCACTCCTGGCAGGTGCGGTAGGCCCGTTTCTCGTCCTCGCGGTTCTGGCGCATCCGGCGCACATCCACGCTGTCGGCCATCCGGGTAATGGGCTTGAGGGCCTTGGGCACTGCCGTGTCGGCGATCTCCCGCACGCCCTGCACCACCTCGCCGCACTCAATGCCGCGGGCAGTTTCCACAATGACGTAATCCCCGGCCTTGATGTCAGCATCGGCGGGGTCAAAATAATAGCTTTTGCCGTTGTCCTTAAAACGGACAGAGATGACTTTTTTCATAGCATTCCTCTTTGGGGTGGTTGTTGTTCTCGTTGTATCTGAGTCGGGCTCCAAATGAGCCTGATATTCCATTCTGATGTTAGTATACCATAATCAAAACCACATTTCCACGAAAAAAATAAAATCGCCGCGTCCGGGCCCCGTGTTCGGGCCCCCAAAAATTTGGCGGCGGGTGCAATGATCGGCCCGGCTTGTTCGTATACAACCTGATTTCGGCATGAAAATTCTGGAAACGGGTCAAAAAATTGAGGAATTGAGCGGAGAATTCCCCGGTTGCGGAAAAGTATCTTAAGTTTTATAAAAGATTCACCAAGGGACTATTGCAACCCCCTCCCCCTCGTGTATAATAAGGATACTAAAGGAAATTTAAGCCCCGCTGCTTGGGGGGCCTAAGAGAAACGGTAGGAAGAAATGGAAAAATTCAGTGTCAAAAAACCGTTTACGGTGCTGGTTGGTGTTGTCATGGTCCTGCTGCTGGGGTTCGTGGCCCTCAGCCACATGCAGACCAACCTGCTGCCGGACATCAGCACGCCGTACCTGATGGTGGTCACGGTTTACCCCGGTGCCAGCCCGGAGCGTGTGGAGAGTGAAGTCTCCGACGTGATGGAAAACGCCCTGGGTACCGTGGCGGGTGTGGACACCATCACCTCCACATCGGCGGAAAACTACAGCCTGCTGCTGATGAAGTTCTCCGAGGGCACCGATATGAACAGCACCATGGTCAAGGTGTCCAACAAGGTGGACCAGACGGTGTCCAGCCTGCCAAGCAGCTGCCTGACCCCTTCCATCATTGAATACAGCATGAACATGAATGCCTTTATGACGGTTGCCATCAGCCGCGAGGGCAGTGATGTCTACGACCTCTCCGATTTCGTCAGCGGCACGCTGGTGCCCTATGTGGAGCGCAGGGGCGGCGTGTCCAGCATCTCGGCCAACGGCCTCATCGAGAAGATGGTGCAGGTGCAGCTGAGCCAGTCCAAGATCGACGTCATCAACGAGAAGCTGCTGGAGACCATCGACGTCCAGCTGGCGGCGGCCCATGAGCAGCTGGAAGCCGCCCAGGCCCAGATCGAAGCCGGCCGCAAGGAGTACGAAAAACAGCTGAAAAACTACGGCGACATGGTCTCCGATACCGTGATGGCTCAGATGGGCACCGAGGTGGGTGCCGCCGTGACCACCGTCCGGGATAAGGCGCAGGCCCTGCTGGACAGTGTGAACCAGCTGATCGCCGTGGTCAACGAGCCGGAGATCCAGCAGGCGCTGATCGAGGTGCGCGATGGCCTGCAGCATGTGGTGGACCAGTTCAACGAGACGGGAATGCGGGACATTGACTCCCTCATTTCCATCATCGGCGAGCTGCGCGATATCACCGATAAGCTCACCGTTGCCCTGCAGCAGCTGCAGAACCGCCTGAACCTGGAAACGGGTGCCGACGGCAGCACCGCCGGAGATCTGGCGGGCGACCTGGAAGTGCAGCAGAGCATGAGCACCATCTATAAAACGCTGGAAGATACCATCAAGGCCATGGACAATGTGCCCGAGCTGATGAACACGTTCTCCCAGGCGCTGGGCAGCTATTCCAGCCAGCAGCTCTCCGCGTACATGAAGTTTACCGAAGCCCGCGAGATGCTGAACAACTACCAGACCCAGTACGACGAGGCCAACGCCCAGTATGAGGCGGCCAAGGAGAAAGCCCTTGCCAGCGCCGATGTGGCAAAGCAGCTGGATATCGACACGCTGGCCACCCTCATCTACGCCCAGAACTTCTCCATGCCCGCCGGCTACGTCAAGGACTCCAGCGGAAAATCCTGGCTGCTGAAAGTTGGCGAGGAGTACGACAGCGTGGCCGATATCGAGGGCGCGCTGCTGCTCCATGTGGATGGCTTTGGCGACGTCCGCCTCTCCGATGTGGCGGATGTGGAAGTCATTGATAACGCCGAGGCCAGCTATACCCGTCTGAATGGCGAGCGGGCCGCCGTGCTTAAAATTTTCAAGAGCTCCACGGCCAGCGCCAGCACGGTTTCGGATAACTGTCTGGAAGCGTTCAAGGAGCTGAAAGCCCAGTACGACGGCCTGAAAGTGGTCGTTCTGTCCAACCAGGGCAACTACATTACCGTTATTGTCAAGAGCATCCTCACCAGCATGATCGTGGGTGCCGCTCTGGCCATCATCGTGCTGGCCATCTTCCTGAAAGATATCAAGCCCACCCTCGTGGTCGGCATCAGCATCCCGCTGTCCGTTCTGTTCGCCATCGTGCTGATGTACTTCACCGGGCTGGACCTCAACGTCATGACACTGGCGGGCCTCTCCCTCGGCATTGGTATGCTGGTGGATAACTCGGTCGTCGTCATTGAGAACATCTACCGTCTGCGGGGCCGGGGCGTCCCTGCACCCCGCGCGGCCGTGCAGGGCGCAAAGCAGGTGGGCATGTCCATTGTGGCCTCTACCCTCACCTCGGTCTGCGTCTTCGTGCCCGTCATCTTCACCTCCGAGACGGTGCGCAACCTGATGCAGCCCATGTCTCTCTGCATCGGCTACTGCCTCATGGCCTCCCTCATCGTGGCCATTACCGTTGTCCCGGCGGCGTCCTCCACCGTGCTGAAAAAGGCCGAGCCCAAGAAGCTGGCCTGGTTTGAGAAAGTGCAGGACAAGTACGGCAAGAGCCTGGAGTGGTGCTTCCAGCACCGCGCCATCCCGCTGGGGGCTGCCATCGTTCTGCTGGCTTTCTGCGGCTGGCGGGTCTTCTCCATGGGCATCACCCTGCTGCCGGAGATCACCAGCAACGAGGCCATTGTGGAGATCTCGACCACGGCGGATATGAGCAAAGAGGATTCTTACGATGTGGCCGGGCAGGTGGTGGAAGCCCTGATGGCGGTGGACCATGTGGAAGAGGTGGGCATCACCACCGATACCAGCGTGGCCGGCATCGACGTTGGTCAGCTGGGCCTTCCCAAGGCCATTACCGACCTGCTGAACGCGGCCAACAGCTACGGCAGCTATAAGATCAATGTCAAACTGGATGAGAGCCTCTCCTCCACCCAGATCGAAACCGCCCGTCAGGCGCTGGAAGACGCCCTGGGCAGCGTGGAAAACTGCACCGGCACCGTGGAGATCAGCGGAATGCAGGAGCTCACCAGCATGATGGCCAACGGCCTCAGCGTCAAGGTCTACGGCCCCGACACGGCCACCATCACCCAGCTGGCCGATAAGGTCGTGGAGATGGTCAACAACACCGAGGGCTTTACCAACGCCACCACCGGCCTGGGCAACGGCGACGCCACCATTGAGCTGCAGATCGACCGTGATAAGGTCCGTGCCTATGGCCTGACCGTCGCGCAGGTGTATCAGCAGATCGCGGCGGACCTGACCACCACCACCACCGCCAAGACCCCCGTTGTGGTGGACGGCACTTCCATGACGGTCCAGATCACCGATAACCTGGACCCCGTCACCAAGGAAAACATGATGGGCATTGCCTTTGAGACCACCACCATGTCCGCCGATGGCACCACCACCACGGGCACCTGTCAGCTCAGCGATATTGCTACCTGGACCGTGGGCACGGCCCCCGACTCCCTGACCAGCGAGAACCAGACCCAGTTCGTCACCGTCACGGCGGACACTCTGCCCGGCTACAATACCACCGTGCAGGCCCGTCAGGTCAAGAAGACGCTGGACGCCTACACCCTGACCGATGAGATGCCGGAGGGCTGTTCCTTTGACGTGGGCGGCGAGTCCGGCAACGTCAACAAGATGACCAATGAGATGGTGCAGTGGCTGGCACTGGCCCTGCCGTTCGTCTATCTGGTCATGGTGGCACAGTTCCAGAGCTTGCTGTCCCCGTTCATCGTGCTGTTTACCATCCCGCTGGCCTTTACCGGCGGCCTGCTGGGAATGCTGCTCACGGGCCAGCAGCTGACCATGATCTCTCTGATGGGCTTCATCGTCCTGATGGGTACCGTCGTCAACAACGGCATCGTCTTTGTGGACTACACCAACCAGCTCCGCCTGGGCGGCATGGAGCGCCGCGCGGCCCTCATCGCCACCGGCAAGACCCGTATGCGGCCCATCCTCATGACCACCCTGACCACGGTGCTGGCCATGCTCCAGACGGCCCTGAGCAACGATATGGCCGGCCAGCTGATGCGCGGCATGTGCGTCGTCATCATCTGCGGCCTGAGCTACGCCACTCTGATGACCCTGTACATCGTCCCGCTGATGTACGACATCCTCTTCAAGAAGCCGCCGCTCAACGTGGATATCGGCAGCGAGGAAGACCTGGACGACATCCCGGACGACGCGGCCGAGTTCCTGGCGCAGGCCAACGCGCAAGCATAAATTCCCCTGCAAACAAGAAAATCCTCATGGAGCGCTCCATGAGGATTTTCTTTTTGCAAAACCACCAAAAAATCTCCCAAAATATTGGCTGTTAATTCTAAAAAGTTCTGCCCACAAGCGTGTGAAACTATGATATAATCATAATTATGAAAGATACACTCAGGAGTGCGCCTGCTGGGTGTGAACCAAATGATGAGGAGGCGAGCGCAATGGCACAGTTTCGTTCCAAGCCTTTTGGCGTGACAAAAAGCGGCGAAAAGGTCAACGAGTACATCATCTCCAACCCCGGCGGACTGGAAGTGCATGTGCTGAACTATGGCTGTGTGATCAAAAATATCCTTGTCCCCACAAAAAAGGGCCCGGTGGACGTGGTCATAGGGCATGACACCCTGGCCGACTACGAAAACGACTTCAACTCCCAAGGCAGCACCTGCTGCGGTGCGTTTGTGGGGCGGTACGCCAACCGGATCGAGAACGCGGTGTTCAGTGTAGGCGGCAGGGCCTACCATCTGGAAGCCAACAATGGCAAAAACCATCTGCATGGCATGTTCCCGCGCAAGATCTACGAGGTGAAATCCTTTGGCGATACCCTGTTACTGGAGGCGGAGAGCCCGGATGGAGAAGACGGGTTCCCCGGCAATCTGAAAATTTCGGTGCGGTATATCCTCACGGAGGACAATGCCCTGCGGATGGACTACCGGGTGTCCTCCGACGCGGACACCGTGCTGAACCTCACCAACCATACCTATTTTAATCTGGATGGTGAGGGCGATGTGCTGAACCAGAAGCTCAAGCTCTACGCGTCCCGGTATCTGGAGGGCAACAACGAGACCTGCCCCACCGGGCGCATCCTGCCCGTGGCGGGCACGCCGATGGATTTTACTTCCGGCAAACCGCTGGGCCGGGACATCGACACGGGCTTTTCCCAGACCACCATGGTGGGCGGCGGCTTTGACCACTGCTTTGTCATTGACCGGGACCGCGGCTCCAGCCAGAGCCTGTGCGCCTGGGCTACCAGCGAGAAAAGCGGCATCAGCATGAAGATGTACACCACTCAGCCGGGCATCCAGCTTTACACGGGCAATTTTTTGCAGGATTGCCCCACCCCGGGCAAGGGCGGCGTGCCGCTGCAGAAATACGGCGGCTTTGCACTGGAGACCCAGCACTTCCCCTGCAGCCCCTCGCACCCGGAGTTTCCCACCACCATCCTCCGCGCGGGCAAGGTCTTCCGCGCCAACACCACGCTGCGTTTCTTCACCGGACGCCAGTGCGGACGCCTTTGAAAAGAGAGAACGGAATGACCGCCCGGCCGGGCGGTCATTTTTGTGTTCCGGGGGATCTTTCTCTCATTTGCACAAAAAGCGTCTTCCCTCCATGGGCAGGGTGCAAAAAAATTTGTGGTTCCATCATCGCGCGGAAAAAGATGCAACAAGAATCCAGCCGCATAAAATGGGCGGTACTTGATTCCGTGTGCAAAAAGCGGTATTCTTTAGGCAGCAGGGGCAAGGCCCTTACAAAGAATGCAACAATGGTGACGAGAGAGAGGTTTTTGCAATGGCAATTCTGGTTTCCGGCGGCGCTGGCTACATTGGCAGCCACACCTGCATTGAACTGTTGAACGCTGGCTACGATGTGGTGGTGGCCGATAACTACTATAACGCTTCTCCGGTGGTGCTGGAGCGGGTCAAGCAGATCACGGGCAAGGACTTCCGCTTCTATCAGGCCGATATGACCAAGCATGAGGATGTGGAGAAGATCTTCACCGAGTGCCCGGACATCACCGCGGTCATCCAGTTTGCAGCCTACAAGGCTGTGGGCGAGAGTGTCTCCAAGCCCATTGAATACTACTATAACAACCTCAACTGCACCCTGGTCATCCTGGATGTGATGCGCCGCCACGGCTGCAAGAACTTTGTCTTCAGCTCCTCGGCCACCGTTTACGGCGACCCCGCCAGTGTGCCCATCACCGAGGACTTCCCCGTGGGTGCCACCACCAACCCCTACGGCACCACCAAGGCCATGACCGAGCGCATCCTGACCGATGTCTGCAAGGCGGACCCCACCCTGAACGTGGCCCTGCTCCGCTACTTCAACCCCATCGGTGCCCACAAGTCCGGCCTCATTGGTGAGGACCCCAACGGGATTCCCAACAATCTGATGCCCTACATTGCAAAAGTCGCTGTGGGCAAGCTGGAAAAAGTGCACGTCTTCGGCAACGATTACCCCACCCCGGACGGCACCGGCGTCCGCGATTACATCCACGTGGTGGATCTGGCCCGCGGCCATGTCTGCGCCATCCGCAAACTGGAGACCAATTGCGGCCTCTTCATCTGCAACCTGGGCACCGGCAAGGGCTACAGTGTGCTGGATGTCATCCATGCCTTTGAGAAAGCCTGCGGCAAGAAGCTCCCCTACGTCATCGAGGCCCGCCGCCCCGGCGATATCGCCGAGTGCTACGCCGACCCCTCCAAGGCCAAGCGTGAGCTGGGCTGGGTGGCTGAGTACGGCATCGAGGAGATGTGCGCCGACAGCTGGAACTGGCAGAAGAAGAACCCCGACGGCTACCACACTGCAAAATAAAAGGATTTTCCACTGCGATTGTCCATAACGTTGAAAACACCCCTGTCTGCCGCAGCAGACAGGGGTGTTTTTGCATCGCGGAGGTCATTTCACGATAGGACATTTTATGAAATGCGGTCCGCGACGAAATTTGTCGTTGGCATCCCTTGACAAAGGATAAAAGTTAGCCTATAGTACCATTGTTAATACAGACTAACAAATGGTCGAAGAAAGGCGGACAACCATGACACTGAAAGAACTGAACATCGGCGAAAGCGCTGTCATTGAGACGGTTGGCGGACAGGGTGCCCTCCGCCAGCATTTTCTGGATATGGGCCTGATCCCTGGGGAAAAGGTCACCCTTGTCAAGTTTGCACCCATGGGTGACCCGATGGAGCTGCAGATCCACGGCTACGCCCTGACCCTCCGGTTGGATGACGCGGCCCGGATCAACGTTTCCCCGGCAAAAACCGTCCGGGTGGTGCCCGCTGCCCGCCCGGAACAGAAAGTGGTAGAGCACCCCGGCCTGGGCGAGGGCGGCCGCTACCACACCAAAAAGGGAGAGAATCCGCTGCCGGACGGCACGACCCTCACCTTTGCACTGGCGGGCAACCAGAACTGCGGAAAGACCACCCTGTTCAACCAGCTTACCGGCTCCAACCAGCATGTAGGCAATTTCCCGGGCGTGACTGTGGACCGCAAGAGCGGTGCGATTAAGGGCCACCCGGAGACCGAAGTGACCGATCTGCCCGGCATTTACTCCATGTCGCCCTATTCCAGCGAGGAAATCGTCACCCGGCAGTTCCTCATCAATGAGAAACCCACCGGCATCATCAACATCGTGGATGCCACCAACATTGAACGGAACCTGTACTTAACGATGCAGCTCATGGAGCTGGATACCCCCATGGTGCTGGCGCTGAATATGATGGATGAGGTGCGCGGAAATGGCGGTACCATCCGCATCAACCAGATGGAGGCCATGCTGGGCATCCCGGTGGTGCCCATCTCCGCGGCCAAGAACGAGGGTGTGGATGAGCTGGTAGACCATGCCATCCATGTGGCAAAGTATCAGGAACGCCCAGGCCGGCTGGATTTCTGTGGCGAGGACGACCACGGCGGTGCGGTCCACCGCTGCATCCATGGCATCATCCATCTCATTGAGGACCACGCCAAGACAGCTGGCATCCCGGTGCGTTTTGCCGCCACGAAGCTGGTGGAGGGCGACCACCGCATTGAGGAGGCCCTGCAGCTGGATCAGAACGAAAAAGAAATGATCGAGCACATCATCCTCCAGATGGAGCAGGAGCGCGGGCTGGACCGGGCCGCTGCCATTGCGGATATGCGGTTCCACTTTATCCACCAGCTGGTGGCTCAGACCGTTGTCAAGCCCCATCAGAGCAAGGAGCAGCTCCGCAGCAACCGCATTGACCGGATCCTCACCGGCAAATATACGGCCATCCCGGCCTTTGTGGGCATCATGGCGCTGGTGTTCTATCTGACGTTTGGCGTCATCGGTTCCGGCCTGCAGGACCTGCTGGCAGCGGGAATTGACCGGCTGACCACCTTGACGGATAACGCCCTTACGGCATGGGAAGTCAACCCGGCGGTGCACTCACTGGTCATCGACGGCATCTTTACAGGCGTGGGCAGCGTGCTGAGCTTTCTGCCCATCATTGTGACCCTGTTCTTCTTTCTCTCCCTGCTGGAAGATACCGGCTACATGGCCCGTGTGGCGTTCGTCATGGACAAACTGCTCCGCCGCATCGGTCTTTCGGGCCGCAGCATCGTGCCCATGCTCATCGGCTTTGGCTGTACCGTGCCCGGCGTGATGGCCAGCCGCACCCTCCCCTCGGAGCGTGACCGAAAAATGACCATCCTGCTCACTCCGTTTATGAGCTGCTCGGCCAAGCTGCCCATTTACAGCCTGTTTGCAGCGGCATTTTTCCCGCGTCAGGCCGCGTTGGTCATGGTGGGATTGTATTTCCTTGGCATCCTCGTGGGCGTAGGAATGGCCATTCTCCTCAAGGGAACGGTCTTCAAGGGCGAGGCCGTGCCCTTTGTGATGGAGCTGCCCAACTATCGCCTGCCAGGCCTGAAAAACGTAGCCCAGCTGCTCTGGGAAAAGGCCCGGGATTTTCTCGAGCGGGCGTTTACGGTCATCTTTATAGCCACCATCGTCATTTGGTTCCTGCAGAACTTTGACCTCCGGCTCCGCCTGACGTCTGACCCGCAGACCAGCATTCTGGCCCTGCTGGCGGGCGGGATCGCACCGCTGTTCGCACCGCTGGGCTTTGGCGACTGGCGTGTCTCCACGGCCCTCATCACCGGCTTTATGGCAAAGGAGAGCGTTGTTTCCACCCTGACCATCCTGTTCGGCTCCTCGGCAGCCTTTGCAGCTGCCCTTACCCCGGCCCAGGCGGCCCCGCTGCTGGTCTTCTGCCTGCTGTATACCCCCTGCATTGCTGCAGTGGCCTCTGTCAAGCGCGAGCTTGGCGGCAAGTGGGCGGCCATCATGGTGGTAAACCAGTGCGTCACCGCGTGGCTTTGCGCGCTGGTAATGCGGCTGATCCTGCTGGCGATTTAACGGCAAAATCGGAAAAAGGCTCTGTCGGGTTCCGGCAGAGCTTTTTTCATCCTTGACAGAGAAAACGGCCTGTGCTATAATCACTTCAAATTTGAACAATCTAAAATTGAAAGAAGTGAAGCTGCATGAACCCCAGCCTGGAATTCTCACAGAAGTTTGTGGTGGGCTACAACGCCGCCTGCAAGCCCCTGTGTCAAGAGCTCAAGCTGCCGCAGACGGCGCTGGATATCCTGCTGTTCCTCGTCAATAACCCCGAATACAAGACGGCCAGCGACATCGTGGAGGTGCGAAAACTAAAAGCGAACCTTGTCTCGGTCAATGTGGACCGCCTCGTGCAGGAGGGCTACCTCCGGCGGGAGGCCGTGGCAGGTGACCGCCGCAAGACCCTGCTCATCGGGACGGAAAAGGCCCGCTCCGTGGTAGAGCGGGGCCGGGAGGTGCAGAACCGTTTTCTGGAGCGGCTGCTGGACCACACGGACGAAGCCCAGCGGGCGGCGTTTTTTGCCACGCTGGAGACCATGAGCAAAAATCTGGATGCCATCATTGAGGGGGAAGATTAAGATGCATATTTTGTATGTTCTTCTGGTCACATTTTTTGCCGGCATGGGTGCCGGCCTCGGTACTGGCTTTGCCGGGATGAGTGCGGCGGCGGTCATCAGCCCCATGCTCATCACATTTCTGGGCATGGACCCCTACATGGCCGTGGGCATCGCCCTTTCGTCGGACGTTCTGGCCAGTGCGGTGTCCGCTTACACCTACCACAAGAATAAGAATCTGGACGTGAAAAATGGCCTCATCATGATGGCCAGCGTGCTGGGATTCACGGTGGTGGGCAGCTGGCTGGCAAGCCTTGTCCCCTCTCAGACGATGGGCGGCTTCTCGGTGTTTATGACGTTCCTGCTGGGCATCAAGTTCATCGTCAAGCCGGTCATGACCACCAAAGAGGCCATGCAGGGGATCTCCGCGAAAAAGCGTGCGATCCAGTCCATCGTCTGCGGTGTCATCATCGGCCTGATCTGCGGCTTTGTGGGGGCCGGCGGCGGCATGATGATGCTCCTCATCCTCACCAGCGTGCTGGGCTATGAGCTCAAGACCGCCGTGGGCACCAGCGTCTTCATCATGACGTTCACGGCCCTGACGGGCGCTGTCTCCCACTTTGCCATCGGCGGGGCCCCGGACTGGCCCGTGTTTGCCCTCTGTGTCCTCTTTACCCTGCTCTGGGCCCGTATTGCGGCGGTCTTTGCCAATAAGGCGGACGCCAAGACCCTCAACCGCGCGACCGGTATCGTGCTGGTGGTGCTGGGCATCGTGGTCATGGGCTTCAATCTGCTGACAAAGTAAAATAACAAAAACCAACAGGAGCCTGTGCGTGGGAATCGCTTCCCGGCACAGGCTCCTGTTGGTTTTACAGAGGAGTGTTTGTCGTTTTAAAGGTGCCTCACTGCACGAATTCCAGGTTCACGTTGCCGTTGCTGGCATTGGCCGTAAAGCTCTGGGCAGCGCCAAGATTCTGCTGGACAGGGGCGCTGCTGCGGATGGCGAAGCTATCGTCGTTGGCGTCGGTAAGGGTCACGCGACCACTGCCTGCGGTCAGGTTCAGGCCATACTCCGCGCCGCGGCCCGTCACAGTGCCCACCACGCTGGCGTTGGTGGCGGTGCAGTAGAAATAGGGCGACGCAGTGTGGTCCAGCTTGACGTCACCGTTCTGGGCCTGTGCGGTAATGCTCAAAGCCGAGGTGTTGGCCAGGCTGATGCGGCCGTTCCGGGTGGAAGCGGCAAAGGTCTGGGTGAGCAGGTTGTTCACTTCCACTTTGCCGTTGTTGGCCGTGGCGTTCAGGTTATCCAGACTGCCGCCGGTAATGGAAATGTTGCCGTTGGTGGTGGTCAGGGTATTGGACTGAGACGTCATATCCTGGATGGTGATATTGCCGTTGCTGGTATCCACCGTGACGCCTGCAAACGCCCTGCGGGGCAGCTTGACGGTCATGGTGCAGATGCACTTGCTGTTGTTCACGCTCATGGAAGCGTCGCCCTTGAGGCCCTGAATGTTCAGGCTCGGGCCCGCAATGGTAAAGCTGTACAGCTCTCCGCCCGTGCCAAAGGCATCATTGTAGGAGCTGTTGTAGCTGTACTCCACCACCACATGGTCCACATCATCGGCTTTTACCGTCACATCGGCGTATTTGTCGCTGACGGATAGGCTGCTGATGGCCTCTGCCGTTTCATAGGTTTTGGTAATGAGCCCCGCTCCCGCGCTGTTTTCCTGCGGAGAGGGGGTAAAACCACAGAGCAGAGCCACCGCTGCCGCCGCAGACAACAGTGTGCAGAATAGCTTTTTCATGGTTCAAAACCTCCAATCTGAGACTTGGACAGGCGTGCCCAAATTTTATTACAGATTCTACTATAAAAATAACGCAAAACAAAGAAAAAGTCAAGAAATACAACAAAAAAGCCCGTGCAGGGCACGGGCTTGGAAAACTGCTTATTTCTCCTCGATGGTGGAGTGCTCGATCACCCAGTCAGCAGCGCGGCGGATGGCCTCGTTGCGGCGAATGCTCTCCACGTTGGACTTGGCCATGATCTCTTCCAGAGGCTTCTTGAGCTTGTCGGCACGCTCCTGCATCTTGGCGGTCATCTCCTCATCGGTGGGGACGAGGTTCTCCTGCTGTGCCACCTGCAGCAGAGCCATCCGGGCGCGGGTGTTGTTCTCCGCAGCCTTGTGAACGTTTGCGGTAAAGGTCTCGCGGGTCTGGTGCACCTGGGACAGGTAGTGGTCCAGGCTGATGCGCTGCATCTGGAGCTGCTGCTGGATGTTCTCCATCTCGCGCTGGTAGGTGCTCTCCACCAGGACGCTGGGGATCTCACCCTCCGCGGCGTTGGCCAGCTGGGTCAGGACCTGATCTTTGGCGCGGTTCAGGGCGCTGGCGTGCTTGCCATCGTGGATCTGCTGGCGGATCTGCTCACGGAACTCTTCCATGGTGTCCACCTTGCCCGCTTTCTTGGCAAAATCACTGTTCAGTGCGGGCAGCTGGCGGACGCAAACGTCGATCAGCTTGATCTTGAAAACAGCGGGCTTGCCGGCCAGGTCTTTCACATGGTAGCGGGTGGGGAACGTGACAAAGATGTCGAACTCCTCGCCGCCCTTGTGGCCCAGGATGCCCTCCTCAAATCCGGGGATCATCCGGCTGCTGCCCAGCTGCAGAGTCTGGTTCTTGGCGGAGCCGCCCTTGAACGGCTGGCCGTCCATCTGGCCCTCATAGTCAATGTGGACGATATTGCCCTTGACGGCCGGGCCCTTGTGGGGCACCAGCTCGGCAGAGGCCTGACGGCGGTGCTCCAGCACATTGTCGATCTCTTTGTCCGTGACAGCCGGGGTGACGCACTCGACCTTGAAGCCGGAGGTCTGGGCCAGCTTCAGCTCGGGCTGCAGGGCGGTGGTGGCGGTGGCCACAAAGCCCTCGTCTTTCTTCACGCTGACCAGATCATAGGTGGGCTCGTCCACGGCACGGAAGCCGTGCTCTTTCATGGCGGCGTCATACAGAGCCGGCACATCCTTGTCCATCAGGTCGTTGATGGCATCATACCAGAACGTGTGCTCTCCGCGGTCCGCCTCGATCTGAGCGCGGTCCGCCTCACCCTTTGCAAAGCCCTTGATGGTGTAAGAGGCGCGGGTGCGCTCGTACACGGCGTTGGATGCGGCCTCCAGTTCCTCAGCAGAAGCGCTGAACGTCATTTTGCAGACACTCTTTTCGGGAGTTTCCACGCTTACCAGTTTCATAGGTTCTACCCTCCGTGCTGCCCCAAAAGGAGCGTTTTCAAACATTAGTAAAGTTATTATAGCACAAGTAGGGCAAAAGCGGTATAATAAAAAGAAGAAAAAGTGCTGCAAACGTCATTTTGCCGGTAGTCCTGCTCCCGCTGGCCCTACGGGCGTGAAAATCGCCCGGCGCCTCGCCGGGGAGCCGTGATCAAGGCGGTGTACCGGTACACCTGAAATTGGAATGACGAAAAGACGCTTTTTTTCTAAAAAATCAAAAATATTTCAAAAAATTGTTGACAAAACCCTTTGCGAGTGATAAAATACATCTTGTTCCGGACGGAACGTATGCGTTGGTAGCTCAGCTGGATAGAGTGACTGACTACGAATCAGTAGGCCGGGGGTTCGAGTCCCTTCCATCGCACCAAACAATGAAAATCCGAACCTTTTCTCGATAGGAGAAGGGTTCGGATTTTTTGTTTTCTTCGGAAAGCAAAATGAAGGCTCCTTCCCGACGGCTGTGTGTCCAAAACCTTATCAGAAAAAAGACCGTATCACAAAGGTCACAACTGTAAAGGTGCCGTAAGGCAGAAAGGACACAAACATGAAGTACGATGAAAGAGCTTGTCATTTCAACATGGACACCGGCTGCGTGGAGCTGTTGCTCCGGGATGGGAGAAAAATCTCCATTGACTGTACCGGAGTTGAGGATGCGCTGGATGTGACTATGGCGCAGAGGTCGGAATTGGATTACCTTATCTACAACGATCCGTTGGGCTATGCGGACTTGATTCTGAACGGTGACCCGGAGGGATACTTGAAAAACGTAACCGGGAGCCATGGGTTAGAAGATTAAGAGAAATGCCGTTCCAAAAGCAACTGGAACGGCATTTCTTATCTTTCGATATTCGGCATCTTCTGTCCCCGAAGCTCCTGTCGGATGGCACGGAACTGCTCCGGCACATCCGCATCGGTCATTGCACCGGGGACATCCACTGTCCCAGCGGCTTTGGCGGCTTCATAGAACCAGCATTTATACTCCACGGTCTCCAGCGTATGCTGTAACTGCTGGATCTGCTGGGTGAGCACCTCGCGCTGATGCCGGAACATTTCCAGCCGGGTGTCAATGGTGTCGTCTCCCTGCATGGAAAGCTCAATATACTGCCGGATATCCTTGATGGACATTCCGGCTTTTTTCATGCAACGGATGACCTGCAGCCACTCGAAGTCGTTTTCCCGGAACATCCGAATGCCGCCGGAGGAACGCTCCACAAAGGGAAGTAACCCTTCTTTGTCGTAGTAGCGCAGGGTGGAGGCAGGTACGCCCAGCTTTTGTGCCATTTCACCTACGGTATAGATCATCTGAAACCTCCGTTTTTTCAAAAAGCCCTTGACTTAAAGTGCGCTTTAAGTTGTATGATAAAATCAAACTTTATCAACATCATAATGCGGATGCACTC
>OGRR01001361.1_pt1 | contig 15564 bp, 11 predicted proteins | sample 1553511 | NCBI WGS metagenome assembly OGRR01 (sample SAMEA2580040, study PRJEB22360) | human gut metagenome | biome: human gut; feature: human-associated habitat; material: faeces | place: Denmark | collected 2008/2010 | reverse complement strand
ATCTTCAACCACGAGTATACCTGGCATAGCATATGCACCTCTCTTTATTAACTATATATATTTAATATCAGAGTAGATATTGTTTTTATAACATCACAGTATTGGATATTTTCCACGAAACAATTTTTACTCTAAAATTGATTCCACATTTTTTCTATTTCTCTGCTTTCAGATAGATTTTTAAGTTCTGTATTCACTTTCTCAACACAATTACCAACAAAATTATCATCATTATGTCTACCGTCTTGAAGTGATATTTTTCCATTCAAATCATATCACACTCTCCGTCATATTTCCATTTCAATTTACTCAGTCAAGTCACTTCGTCCAGCTACATTTCCTGTCGATTATGGCATCGAATGCATGACGCTCATGGATATGTGGTGTCACCTCGTCCATGTGCAGTGACCAGTTAATAATTCCCGTTTAACAAAAAACAGCTCCCAAAGGGAGACGATATCCTATATTTATGACCTCTTAGCAAGAATTGAATGTGAACCGTTAAGTAAACATTCAACCCACAGTGATAGAATCACAAATACAAGCTATCGTCTCCCTTTAGGAGCGTCCATCTTGTCTCCGACAAGTTACTATTTAATTCTTAAAACTATGGATTGGTGCAGGGATTCTTCCGCCTCTGTTTACGAATGCGGAACAGTCAAACTGATTCACTGGCATAATTGGAGCATAACCTAAAAGTCCTCCAAACTGTACCGTATCACCAACGCCTTTACCGATTACAGGAATAATGCGGACTGCTGTTGTCTTCTGATTTACCATACCGAGTGCCATCTCGTCTGCGATAATTCCGGAAATCGTTGTTGCCTTTGTATCTCCCGGGATAGCAATCATATCAAGTCCAACAGAACATACACAAGTCATTGCTTCTAACTTCTCTAAAGTAAGTGCTCCTGCCTCTACTGCATCGATCATTCGCTGATCTTCACTAACTGGAATAAATGCACCACTTAAACCACCAACGTAAGAGGAAGCCATTACGCCGCCCTTCTTTACCTGGTCATTTAAGAGAGCGAGTGCTGCTGTTGTTCCTGGTGCTCCGGCATATTCAAGACCAATTTCTTCTAAGATTTCTCCAACACTGTCGCCAACTGCAGGTGTTGGCGCAAGAGATAAGTCAATAATACCAAAAGGTACGCCAAGACGCTTAGAAGCTTCTTTTGCTACAAGCTGTCCTACACGGGTAACCTTGAAAGCTGTCTTCTTAATTGTCTCACAAAGTTCTTCGAAGTCTTTACCACGAACATTTTCAAGAGCACGTTTTACAACACCAGGACCGCTGACTCCGACATTGATGATAGTATCTGCTTCTGTCACACCGTGGAATGCACCTGCCATAAATGGATTATCGTCTGGTGCGTTAGTGAATACAACAAGCTTAGCATTACCGATACTGTCTTTATCTGCTGTTTTTCTGGAAGTCTCAAGAATAATCTCACCGAGCATCTTTACTGCATCCATGTTGATTCCTGTCTTTGTAGAACCTACATTGATGGAACTGCACACTCTGTCGGTTACAGAAAGTGCTTCTGGAATAGACTCGATAAGATACTTGTCTGCTTTTGTCATTCCTTTGTTAACTAATGCAGAATATCCACCGATAAAGTTCACGCCTACTTCTTTTGCACAGCGGTCTAACTCTTTTGCAATGCGTACAAAGTCTTCTGGCCCTTTGCAGCAGGCACCACCTACTAAAGCAATCGGTGTGATAGAAATACGCTTATTTACGATAGGGATACCAAACTCCTGCTCGATTTCCTTTCCTACTTTTACAAGATTCTTTGCTTTTGTTGTAATCTTGTTGTAAATATTCTCACATACTTCATCAAGAGAATCACTGACGCAGTCTAACAGGCTGATACCCATTGTAATAGTACGAACATCAAGGTTCATCTCATGAATCATCTTATTAGTTTCAATTACTTCATTTATGTTTAACATAGCGGGCGCCTCCTAGATACGATGCATCATTTCAAAGATTTCCTGGTGCTGCGCCTGAATCTTAACACCAAGTTCCTCTCCAATCTGTTCAAGCTCGCTTGCCATAACAGGGAAAGTCTTAACTACTTCTTCTGACTCAACAATCATCATCATGTTGAAGAAACCGCCGGTAATTGTCTGGTTAATGTCAAGAATATTCACGTTGTTATTTGCAAGATAAGTACAAACCTTTGCAATGATTCCAACAGAATCTTTTCCGAGTACAGTGATAATTGATTTCTTAAGCTTTTTTCCTTCCATGGTTAATACTCCTTATGTGTGTATAAATATTAAAGTAACTAGTAAAAGCAATCGATTCTTACTCTTAATAATTACAATTCAACCTTTTTTCCTGATGTACTGACCTGATCCCTATGCAGTTTATAATCAGTAATACTGATACGAACACTAAATAACACAAGTAGGTGCGGTTCTGCTCGCTACCTGCAAAGTAAAGTTCGCTTTATCAAGATCAATATTATGTAATAAAAGCTCCACCTTTACCGTCTCATAGGCCAGTTCACCATAGTTATTCTCTTTACTAAGATGCCCCAGAAAAATATGTTTACACTCTTCTCCAATTACTTTTGACAAAAACTGTCCGGCTCTCTCGTTTGAAAGATGCCCTTTATTCCCCATAATTCGCTTCTTGAGAGGATATGGATACGGGCCAACCATAAGCATGTTTAAGTCATGATTGGACTCAACCAGTAAGGACTCACAGCCCTGTAACTTCTCTACAAGATATTCATCATATGTTCCAAAATCGGTTGCTACTCCGACTTTTGATTCCGTATCACTTACCGTATAACAAACCGGGTCTGCCGCATCGTGAAGAATACGGGATGCTTCTATTTTAATTCCATCCATGTAAATCGGATTGTCCGGTGTGATACTCTCAAAAAGATTTTTATCGACCTTTCCAAGAGAGGATGTACTTAAAATCTCATCAATGGTTTTTGCTGTAGCAAATACTGGAACGGGATACTTTCTAAGGAACACACCAAGACCACTGATATGGTCCATATGTTCGTGTGTCACGAAGATTCCCTGAATGGTTTCCGGTGCTACTTCCATCTGTGTCAGTCCCTCCACGATTCTCTTTCTGCTGATTCCCGCATCAATAAGAAAATGGGACTTTTCATTACCTACATATATACAATTACCGCTGCTACCGCTGGCGATGCTCGCTAAATTCATCTGTTTACCATCCTTTTGGCTCAAATTTACCAACCATTATATACTAAATTATCTTATTAGTAAAGAGTTAGTAAAGAGAAAGCAGGCTCTTTACTGCCGTTTTTATCTGATTTTCCGTTTCAGAGATTCCTAAATGGTTATCAATTACTGTGGAACATTCCTTCCGAAATACTTCTTCTGGAAGCTGTTTTGCCATAATCTCACGGCACTTTTCTTCGGTATATCCCCGGCCTTCTTTTAGACGCTCAATACGAGTTGCCTCATCTACATAGACATACCACATCATATCAAAATCATTCTGATAGCCTTCTTCTAAAAGGAGAGCCGCCTCCACCGCAATGAAAGAAGCCTCTCCTTTTTCCTTTATCCCATCGATCCGATGGAAAATCTCTTTTTTTACATTCGGATGTGTAATCGCATTTAAACGGGCGAGTCGTTCCTGATTTCCAAAAACAACTTTTGCCAATGCCGGCCGGTCAATCGTTTTATCTTGGGCAAGGATTCCCTCACCAAATGCCTCCACGATGTCTAAATAATTCTGCTGGCCTGGCTCCATTAAATCATGTGCCACTAAATCGGCAAGAATCACTTCCGCACCGTATTTTTCTTTTAAAATGTTCATGACCACACTTTTTCCGGAACCAACTCCGCCGGTAATCCCGACAACTTTCATATTATTTTGCTCTTTATTTTGCTTCATACCAGGTCTTTCCTTCTTCAATATCAATAGACAGCGGAACTTTAAGGTCTGCCGCTCCCATCATTTCTTCTTTTAATATCTTGCGTACTTCTTCTACTTCATCCTCTTTTGTCTCGATTAAAAGTTCATCGTGAATCTGTAAAATAAGTCTTGAAGCAAGCTTTTCTTCCTGCAGACGTTTACTCACACGAATCATCGCGATCTTAATAATATCTGCAGCCGTTCCCTGAATGGAAGAATTCATCGCCACACGTTCGCCAAAACTTCTCTGCATAAAGTTACTCGAAGAAAGTTCTGGAATTGGACGGACACGGCCATATAACGTCTTAACATAGCCTTCCTTTTTGGCAAATGCTACATTGCCGTCAAGATACGTCTTAATTCCCGGATATGTTGCAAAATATTTATCAATATATTCGCTCGCTTCTTTTCTCGAAATCTTTAAATCCTGACTAAGTCCAAACGCACTGATACCGTAAACAATACCAAAGTTTACTGCCTTTGCACTTCTTCTAAGTAATGGAGTGACTTCCTCAAACGGCACACCAAATACCTGAGAAGCGGTCATTCGATGGATATCTTCCCCATGCTGATACGCTTCGATCAAATGTGTGTCTCCTGCCATATGTGCAAGCACACGAAGCTCAATCTGAGAGTAATCTGCACTGACAAATACATAACCTGAATCTGGCACAAATACTTTTCGAATCGCCCTGCCAAGTGGCATACGAATCGGGATATTCTGTAAGTTTGGATCAGAACTTGATAATCTTCCCGTTGCCGTTACTTTCTGATGGAAAATACTGTGAATCTTTCCATCCTCCTGAATAAAGGCTGCCAGACCATCCGCATAGGTAGACTTTAATTTTGTAAGCTGACGATATTCTAAAATGTCAGAAACAATCGGATAATCTGGTGCCAGCTTCTCTAAAATATCCGCACTCGTGGAGTAGCCTGTTTTTGTCTTTTTCGCAAACGGCATCTTTAAATCTTCAAATAAGATGACACCAAGCTGTTTTGGTGAATTGATATTAAATGTCTTGCCTGCCTGCTCATAAATATTTTTTTCCAGCTCTTCAATACGTCCTACAAGCTGGTCGCCATATTCTTTTAAGGCATCCTTTTCTACTGTGATTCCGTACTTTTCCATATCGTAAAGCGTGGCAACCGTTGGACGCTCAATCGTAAGATAGAGTTCTTCCATTTCGGCTTCTCTCAACTTTTCAAGTACAAGTGGATAAGCATGGAATGGCACATAGGAAAGATAGGCTGCCATCTGCACTGTCTTCTCTTCTTCCTGTGAAAAGACTTCTTCTAACGCTTTTTTTCCGCAGACTTCCTTTCTTGACGGAAGCATCTGACGAAGGTAATCTCTTGCAATATCCTCATAGTCATACGCAGACTGTAATGGATTTAACAAATATGCCTGTATACCTACATCCTGAATCTGGCTTTCATACTCTCGCACTTCTTCTGAAAAATGTAACAGTGCTTTATAATCAAGGACAATCAGCTCTGTTCCTTCTTTTAAAAGCTCTGTAATCTTTTCTTTTAAATAGTCCTCTGTCACAAAGCCGCCCACTAAGGCAAGTACTGTATTATCCCTCCATGTAAGAGAAAGCCCCTTACAATTTCCACTCACACCGATAATTCCAAGCGCTGCCTGTCCCTCTTCTTTAATAGAAGCAAATACATTCTCTATTTCGCCCAGGTCAAAAGTACTTACAACTTCTAAAGTCTCTTCTTCCTTTTCTTCCTCCCCAAAATATTTAAAAAGGCTCTTTAATTCCAACTCTTTAAATAACTGGTATGCATCCTTTGTAAAAAGTGTTCCAATCTTTGCATCTTTAAAATCATAAGAAATATCGCAGTCTTTTTTAATTGTCGCAAGATCTTTGCTCATTATTGCCTGCTCATAGTATTCCTGCAGATTATTTTTTGCGCGGGCAGGCTTGATTTCTTCGATATGCTCATGGGCATTCTCGATGGAATGGTACTCTTTAATAATCTTTGCGGCTGTCTTTTCCCCGATTCCAGGAACTCCAGGAATATTGTCGGAAGTATCTCCCATAAGCCCCTTCATATCAATAAATTCTGTCGGACTTACACCGTAAAGTTCGCGGACATCTTCCTCATAATAGTCCTCTGTTACCGTACCAGAGGCCTTGGTCTTTGGAATCTTAATTTTTACTTTTTTTGTCGCAAGCTGTAATAAATCCCGGTCTCCAGATACAATAGCCACATCAAATCCAGCTTCCTCGGCTTCTTTTCCGATTGTTCCCAAAATATCATCTGCCTCAATGCCTGCCTGCGTGATAATCGGGATTTCCATTGTCTTTAAAACTTCCTTCATCAACGGAACCTGCTCATGTAATTCCGCTGGCATTGGCTTTCTCGTCCCTTTATATTCTTTATATTTTATATGACGGAAGGTCGGTTCTTTCCGGTCAAATGCCACAAGAAGATGCGTTGGCTTCTCCTCTTCGACATAGCGAAGCATGATATTTAAAAAGCCAAGAACCGCATTCGTATGCTTTCCCTCGGCATTCGTCAAATCCGGCAGCCCATAAAACGCCCTGTTTAACAGGCTGTGTCCGTCCAACAGCATAATTTTATCTGCCATTCTTTCCTCCTAAACTTTATTTATGTACTCTCAGAATTTTATCACACAATCAAATGTTGAAAAGTTCTGAAAATACATAATTTAACAATTATAACATAAACATATTTTTCAATTTCTTTATAATTATTCAGCAAAATAATACAACAGCCCACAACTGAATACAGACATTTCTTTCTTCAGTGCAGGCTGATGTATCGTATCATTCTTATTTCTTTTCCCTAATGATACAATGCAATGGATAAAACATCACAGCAACATTGCAGAAATCAGATACGCAAACATCCATATTAAAATCGCCGCCGTGACAAGAATTGTTATGATTTTCGCTATATGTTTACGCTTTGCTTCTCTTTCAATCTCTACATAACGACTTTCTACTTCATTCTGAAGCTTCTTCCTAAAATCCGCAGCCAGTTCTTCTCCCTCATCGAGCTGCTTTAATCCAACAAGCATCACATAATAGATTTCTAATTCTTCCCAGCAATCTTTACAATCTCGGACATGCTCGATAAAAGCTCTTGTCTCTTCTTTATCTAACTTATTATTAATAAAATTCAGTACCATGGACTGTGCGTTCTGACAATTCATATGTTTCTCCAGTTTCAATATTTTATAATTATTAAGACATTACTTAGAGTATGTTTGTCTTTGATTCTGTTATGCATTTTTCAGGAATGCAACGTATCCCTTTTTCGCCTCATATAAATCAGATTTGCTGATAATCTCCCACGGAGCATGCATACTCAATACTGCCACGCCGCTGTCTACAACTTCCATGCCGTAAAGGGCAGCGATATAAGCGATGGTTCCACCTCCGCCATAATCTACCTTTCCAAGTTCTGCGGTCTGGAACGCAACCTTGTTATCATCAAAAATACGTCGAAGTCTCGCAAGATATTCTGCGTTCGCATCGTTAGAGCCGGACTTACCTCTTGCTCCGGTATATTTATTAATAACCATTCCTTTTCCAAAGTACGCACAGTTTTTCTTCTCAAAAGCTTCTGCATAAGCAGGGTCGTAAGCAGCACTTACATCGGAAGAAAGCATTCTGGAACGGGCAAGGGTTCTTCTTACTGCTAAGTTGGAATCCTGTCCCATCAGAGCAAGAATCTCTGCAACGGTATTCTCAAAGAACATGGACTGCATACCTGTTGCTCCGACACTTCCGATTTCTTCTTTGTCTACTAAAAGACAGCAGGAAGTTCTATCCACATGCCCTGTCTCCATCATGGCTGCAAAAGATGGGTAAGCACATACTCTGTCATCATGCCCATAACCGGCGATCATGCTGCGGTCAAGTCCACAGTCTCTTGCTGGACCTGCTGGTACCACTTCGATTTCTGCGGAGAGGAAGTCTTCCTCTTCCATCTGGTATTTCTCTTTCAAAAGACGTAAAATATTCGCTTTCACTGCATCTTTTTCTTCTCCTGCAAGAGGACGGCTTCCGACAAGGATATCCAGATTTTCACCTTCCACAACAACGGAGCCTTTCTTTTCCATCTGCTTTCCAGCTAAATGAATCAACAAATCTGTTACATAAACAACTGGGTCAGCAGGATCTTCACCAATATTTACATTCACTACCGTTTCATCCTTCTTTGCCACAACACCGTGAAGGGCAAGCGGAAGTGCTACCCACTGATACTTCTTAATTCCACCATAATAATGCGTATCCATAAAGGATAATTCGGTATCTTCATATAATGGATTCTGCTTTAAGTCAAGACGTGGAGAATCAATGTGGGCGCACAGGATATTCATTCCTTCGGTAAGCGGCTGCTTTCCAATCTGGAAAAGAGCAATTGTCTTACCCATGCCGACACCATATACTTTATCTCCTGCTTTTAAGCGGGTTCCCTGTGCAATCAGTTTATTAAGATCCTGATAGCCGTGACTTTCCGCTTCTTTGATAAAATACTGCGTACACTCACGTTCTGTCTTACATTTACTTAAAAATTCTTTATACTCTTGCGCGAGAACTTCTACATTCTTATCGTCCTCTTCTGTATAACTAAGCCATGAATTTTCTCTCATAACATTACACCTCCATAAACGATTTTATTATATCCCAAGAAGCGTTCCGGGTCAATCCGGTGCGTGTCTAAAAACTCGTTCATCTGCAAGACAGCGCATCACGAAGAATTTCTGCGAGCCGCTCAGTATCCACCTTTTTTTTCTTACCCTTTACTGTCAGCAAGATATTACTCTGCCTGAATACTTCCCTGCAAATCTCTGTCATCCGCTCTGTTGTAACCTGGCGATAAGATTCCGTTCGCTCCTCAATGTCTTTATAGTATACGTCAAGAATGTGTCCTTCATAAGCTCTCACCCAGTTAAATTCCTCCGTATCATCTAAAAGGAACCCCGCATTATCTACATAATGAGGAAGAACATAGGAAAGTTCATCTGTTATGCCCTCTTTCATGGACTTTAACACTTCTACAACCGTCTCCACAGAATCATAAAGATGCTTTGGCAACACTTCATAAGTGAGTGTCATCTGCCCGATATTATTATAATGCTGGAAACATGGGTCATAACTATATACATAACCCTTTTTCTCTGAAAGTTCCTGATGAATCTTACAGAACTCACCCTCAAATAAAATATCAAACAGCAGATTTTTCTCTGCTAATGTATAATTTGACGCATCAATGTCTACTGAAAAACAGACACATGTTTTCTTACTGTTTTTCACATACACTTTTGGCTTTCTTGCAAAAAAGCGTTTCGGAACCGGAGCGAGATTCTTCCGTTCTTTTTTCATTACAGTAAGTGGGTAATTTTCCATAAGCTTTGTTACAGTTACAACTGCTGTTTCTGGATAATTGCCACTTATATAAAAGAAAATGTTATTGGAAGAAAGTACTTCTTTTTGAAATTTACGAAGCTGTTTCCCTTTTATTTTATCTAATGTTTTTTTCTTTCCGGTAATTGTCCGCTCTAATGAAGTATTTTTCCACGCAATCTTTTTTGTAAAGTAAGCAAGGCTGCTTTCCTCATCTTCCTCACGGATTTCTGCCTTGATGCGCTTTCTTTCTGTATCAATCACTTCTTCCGGAAGAGTAATCGGTTCAAAAATCCCGGTCAGGATCTCCGCTGCCTCCTCAAAATGTGCCGGTGCTCCCGTGATAATAAACTGAATAAATTCTTCATAAGTGGAAGCATTAAAATCAAGCCCGCACCGGTCTAAAGTCTGATACAGATTCTCTCCCATCTGATAATGAATGTTTTTAAATACAATATGCTCGAAAAAATGAGAAATTCCGTTATTCTCCTTTGTCTCAAACAGCGAACCTGCCCGCACATAAAGGCACAGGCAGAAGCTATGAATATTTTCATTTTTGTCGTGAAATATAGATACTCCCTGCGGAGTAATATGTTCTCGTTCCATCAACACCTCCAAATTTCATTTATTTTCTTCTTCGGTCACATCGACCGTTTTGAATTCGTCCTTTTCTAAGGTTGTAAAGTCCATTTCTGGCAGTTCCGGATGGACTTCTTCTGGCTGTTCTTCCATATCGATAATAAACGATACAAGAAGCGTATCTTCGTTGACTTCTTCTCCATCTTTGACATAGATTTTATCAACGGTACCATTTACTTTGGAAATGACAGTTGTCTCCATCTTCATCGCCTCAATAACCATGAGTGGCATATTTTTCGTTACACGGTCACCTTCTTTGATTCGGATATCACAGATTGTTCCCGGTAAAGTTGCTCCAAGATGACCAGGATTTTTCGGATCTGTCTTTAATCTGCGGTCCGCCTTCACTTCAAAATGCTTGTCAAGAATCTTTACCTCCCGAAGGAATCCATTTACTTCAAACTGTAAAATGCGGTATCCTTTCTCATCGGGTTCTGACTTACCGACAAACTTAATTAATGTATCATTGCCTTCCTCAATCTGGATAGTTGTCTCTTCACCTGGACGAAGCCCATAGAAATACACATGACTTTCTAACTTCGATACATCATTATATGCCTGGAAATGCTCACAATAGTCCTCATATACCTTCGGATAAAGGGCATAACTTAGCACTTTCTGCTCCATGACTTCCGGCTGTTCCATCGATTCCATGTAATAGTTTTCGCGAAGATGCCTGCCGATTGCCTCAAAATCTACATCGGGAAGTAAACTTCCCGGACGCACCGTTATCGGTTCCTGTCCTTTTAATACAATACGCTGTAATTTTTCCGGAAAGCCACCTTCTGGCTGTCCTAATGCACCCTTAAAATATTGTACAATAGAATCTGGATAAGACAAGTCTTTTCCTTTCTCTAAAATATTATCTTTTGTCAGATCATTTTTCAACATAAAAATTGCCATATCTCCTACAACTTTTGAAGTCGGGGTTACTTTAATGATGTTGCCAAGCACCTCATCTGCTTCTTTATAAAGACGCTTAATATCATTAAAATCATTACCTGCACCCATTTCTTTGACCTGTGCAGCAAAGTTAGAATACTGACCTCCCGGAATCTCGTATTTATAAATTTCCGGATTTGGAGAGTCCATATCACTTTCAAATGGCTTGTAAACCTTTCGTTCATGCTCATAATATTCATTTAAAACAAGGAGACCATCCGGGTCAATTCCGGTATCCCGCTTCGTTCCTCTTAATGCCTCCACCAACGCATTCATGGACGGCTGGCTCGTAAGGGAACTCATTGAACCAATCGCACAGTCTACAATATCAGCTCCAGCTTCTGCTGCCATCAGATAGGTTGCGATTCCATTTCCCGTTGTATCGTGTGTGTGTAAATGAATCGGCACACGGACTTCTTCCTTTAATGCGGTAATTAATTCTTTTGCTGCATACGGTTTTAGCAGGGAAGACATATCTTTTAACGCAATAACGTGACAGCCCATCCTCTCTAACTGTCTTGCCTTTTTACAGTAATAATCAATTGTGTATTTTGTTTCTTTTGGATTTAAAATATCTCCCGTATAACAGATAGCCCCCTCGACTACCTTGCCAGTCTTTAACGCTTCTTCTACCGGAAGTTTCATATTTTCTATCCAGTTCATGCTGTCAAAAATACGGTAAATATCTACGCCGTGGTCACTGGATACCTTGATAAACTTTTTGATAACATTATCCGGATAGGTGCTGTAGCCGACAACATTGGAAGCACGAAGCAACATCTGAATCATCACATTTGGCATACGTTCTCTTAAAATATCCAGTCGTTTCCATGGGGATTCCTTTAAGAAACGGTATTCTGTATCGTAAGTTGCACCGCCCCACGCTTCGATAGAATAAGCATCCTTTAAATACAGATTCGTTGCTCTTGCCGCTCCTGCCACTTCTTTTGTACGCATTCTTGTTGCAAGAAGAGACTGCTGTCCGTCACGCATTGTCGTATCGGTGACATAAAGTTTGTCACTTCGATACACCTTTTGGGTAAATTCCTTTGCCCCAAGTCTTAAAAATTCATCTCTTGTTCCAAACAGTTTCCGTTCCGTATCAATAACAGGAACCTTTCTATTCTCAAGAAACGGCTTTGGTCCTGGATTGACATTCACCATCTTATTGGCAAGAAACTCCAATATTTTTGTTGTTCGGTCTAACTTGTAATGCAGTTCAAACAGTTCCGGAGTCTCTTCTATAAAAGTAGTAAAGCACTTTCCTTTATGAAATGTTTCATGATTTAATACGTTAATCAAAAATGTAATATTGGTCTTTACTCCGTGAATCCGCAGTTCTTTTAATGCACGCACAGACTTGTGAATCGCATTCTCAAAAGTACGGTCATGGGAAATGACTTTTACAAGTAAGCTGTCATAGTGTGGTGTAATGACAGCTCCCGTATAAGCGGTTCCTCCATCCAGACGGATTCCACCACCCGAACCAGAACGATATAAATCAATCTTTCCCGTATCTGGCAGGAAATGATTTGCCGGGTCTTCTGTTGTTACTCTTGCCTGCAGGGCGTAGCCAGTACATTTGATTTCATTTTGTGAATAAATGTGAATCGTTGGGGAATTTAACGGATACCCTTCTGCAATTAAAATCTGACAGATCACAATATCAATTCCCGTCACCATTTCTGTCACGGTATGTTCTACCTGAATACGTGGATTCATTTCAATAAAATATGGATGCTCCTCCTCATCTACCAAAAATTCCATCGTTCCAGCATTCGTATATCCGACTCTTCTGGCAAGTCTTTTTGCCGAATCCAAAATCTTCTTTCTCGTCTCTTCCGAAATCGACCATGCTGGTGCAAACTCAATGACCTTCTGGTTTCTTCGCTGCAAGGAACAGTCTCTGTCATAAAGATGGACGATATTTCCATAATTATCGCCAAGAATCTGCACTTCGATATGCTTTGGATGAATGAGATACTTTTCTATAAAAAGCTTCGCCTCTCCAAAAACTCGTTTGGATTCATTCCGTGACTTTTCAAATGCTTCTTCCATCTCCTCCTGACTTTGTACAATACGCATTCCTCTGCCACCGCCGCCATTACTCGCCTTTAACATAACAGGATAGCCAATCTCATCCGCGATTTTCATTGCCGTATCCACATCATGAATAATAAAATCACTGCCGTCAATAATTGGAACCTTACTCTCCTCTGCCGCTCTTTTTGCAGAAATCTTATCCCCCATAATGTTCATTGCCTCTACATTCGGTCCGATAAATACAATATCATTTTTCCGGCAGGCTTCGGCAAACTCCGGATTCTCCGATAAAAATCCGTATCCGGGATGAATCGCATCCACCTTTTTCTCCTTCGCAATCCGGATAATTTTAGGAATATCTAAATATGCATCCACCGGCCCTTTATCTGGATTTAACGGATATGCCTCATCTGCTTTTGTACGAAAAAGTGCATACCTGTCCTCTTTAGAATAAACAGCTACTGAGCCAATCCCTAACTCACTCAATGCCCGAAATACACGAATCGCAATCTCTCCTCTGTTTGCGACAAGCACTTTTTTGAACTTCTTTACTTCCATAATCATAACCCATCCTCCAAAACTGCAATATTTTTCACTCAGAAGTTATACAAGTTTCAAAACAAATAAAAATCCCCCGTATTCAAAACCTTATTATTTAGTATACCTGTATATTTTTACAAAAACAAGGTGATTTTCTGGCATTATATATACATTTTTTCTAACCCATGCTATACTATTTAGAGATTTAGGAGGAGGATAACAATGGATATGAATAATTTTTTGCAGTCAGAAGCGACCCAGTTCGTCGGTACCGCTGCGGCAAATACTATCGGTCTTGTTATTGGAACGATTCATGAAGATATCAAGGAACTTCTTGAGATTCCCGATGAATATCAGGCCATCAGTATTGTATCTTCCCGAACCGGAACTGTCGCACAGGCGATTGCGATTGATGACGCAGTAAAAGCAGTAAATGCAAAGCTGCTCCGTTTTGAGATGGCAATTGATGCTGGTAAGCAGTGTGGACAGGGATGCCTCTTCGTCCTCGGTGCAGAGAACATTTCCGATGCCAGAAGGCTTGTTGAGATTGCGTTAGAGCAGATTGATTACTGGGCTGCCTGCATCTATGTGAACGAAGTGGGGCATATGGAATCTCACGTCACTCCACGTGCCGGAGAGATTTTACATCAGATATTTGGTACACCACTTGGCAAGGCATTTGGCGTTATCGGTGCTGCCCCAGCAGGAATCGGCATTGTTGCCGTTGACCAGTGCATGAAAGCCGCACCTGTAGATATCGTCTGGTATGGCTCCCCATCCCATAACCTTACAATGATGAATGAATTTTCTGCTGGTATTTCCGGCGATGTTTCTGCTGTTCAGAAGGCATTGGAAGCGGGTAAGGAAGTCGGTTGTGAACTGCTTCGTGTGTGCGGTATCACACCAATTTCTATCACGAAAGTTCATGAAGTCTGTGGAACAGATTATGTGAAGGAAAGTTATACACCGACATCCTGTTTAAAACCAAAGGAAGAATAGAATATAGCTATTATTTTATAATGGCTTTACAGATATGCAACAAAATTCATAGAAAGGGTTGGGATTATTTATGAAAGTATTACTTTTAAATGGAAGTCCACATCCAAATGGATGTACTTTCCGCGCACTCTCTGAAGTAGAAAAGACACTTCAGCAGGAAGGCATCGAAACAGAAATTTTCCATATCGGCACTGAAGCGATCCGAGGCTGCATGGGCTGTGGTATGTGCCGTAAGAACAAGCTTGGAAGATGTATCTTTGGTGAAGATGCTGTTAACGTAGTCATCAAAAAAATGGAAGAATGTGATGGACTAATCGTTGGCTCCCCTGTACATTACGCCGGAGCAAGCGGTGGAATCACTTCTTTCCTTGACCGTATGTTTTACTCTACCGGTGGGTTTGCCTACAAACCGGGAGCTGCTATCGTAAGCTGCCGTCGTGCCGGTTCTACTGCCGCTTTAGAACAGCTGAATAAATATTTTATGATGAACAATATGCCACTTGTTCCTTCTGCTTACTGGAATATGGTTCATGGCAATACTCCTGAAGAGGTGGAGCAGGATTTAGAAGGGCTTATGGTCATGCGTACTCTGGGACGAAATATGGCGTGGATGCTTAAATCTATTGATGCAGGAAAGGCGCATGGAATTTTGACTCCGGCGGCGGAACCGAAGACTCGGACAAATTTTATTCGGGAATGTGCACCGGTGAAAGCGGAAGCAGAAGAGAAGAATTTTGCTCCTTATTTTATCTCTTATAATAAGGTGAATAAAGCATATCAGGAGGAAGATTAGATTCTGGGTACTTACAGTCAAGGAGACGCCCTCAGGGAATAAAATACACTATATTTGTGACTTTAGTCGCGGCGTGTTGAATACTCGCTCTAATGCTCGTATCCAACACTTGCTCCGAGGTCACAAATATAGTGTATTTTATTCCCTGAGGGCTGTCTTTGGCTGTTGAAGTAATATCAGAAATCTATATTTTATTATCTATAAATATTTTCTAGACCAGTCCTGAATACAGTATCTAATGCCAAATTCTTTTCCATTATATTTTAAGAAACTAACATAATTTCATCTTTATAATCTAG
>OGRR01001360.1_pt1 | contig 15587 bp, 8 predicted proteins | sample 1553511 | NCBI WGS metagenome assembly OGRR01 (sample SAMEA2580040, study PRJEB22360) | human gut metagenome | biome: human gut; feature: human-associated habitat; material: faeces | place: Denmark | collected 2008/2010 | reverse complement strand
CGGATAGGAACGGCAAAATTTTTTACACTTCTATTACTTCTTTATCACACATAAGCAATCAGCCCGGTAATGTAGTCAATGGCCATAAAGGTCACAAGCGCTGCCAGCGCGGTGTCCCAGCCGCCAAAGGCAGTGGCAATGGCCCCGCCTACAATGCCAATGATCGTGCATACCTGATTTTTCATGGTTCTTTTCTCCTTTACAATGTCCATCTGCTCTTTTTCGGCCGGGTATCCACATGCACCCAGCCCGTTTTCCGCTTGGGGTGGGCTTTGTCCTTGGGGTAGCGTCCAATGCCTCCCCGCTCCGGCAGCAGCTTCTCGGCGTAGTCTGCCACGGCAGCGATCGTCACACCCTCCACCCAGAAATCTGCGGCCCGTCCCAGCAGGTGCTGGCTGGTTTTGGAGCCGTTCACGTCCGGACGGGCGTTGTAGCTGCCGGTGCGGTATCCGCTGGTAATGTGCAGCGGTTTACCAAAGTGCTCCCGGATGCACTGCAATACCACCACCAGCTCCTCGTCGATCATGACGGGGTCGCTGCCGTCGTTGCAGGCAAACTCCCTCACTCGGAAGCTGGGGCTCAGCTTTTTCTCGCCGTCTCTGGCACGGCTGTACTCTTTGATTGCCATTTTGATGTTCCTTTCTGTTTTGTTTTTTCCAGTATCCTGCTGCTCAGCAGCTTCCAAATCTCTTTCCCCCAGCCTATCACACTTCTCCCCGCAAAAATACTGCGGACATTTGCAAAATCCCCTCTGGCAGCACAAAAGGGAGGCACCCCCGCCGGGTGTCTCCCTTTTCCTTGTGCATTTTAAAACTGGTTCAGAATATCCTGGTGTCCAATGTCCAGCAACAGGATCAGCGTCTCACCGTCGTAAGACCAGATCACCCGCACGTCCATGTTCACGCTAAATTCAAACAGATCACTTGTGCCCTGAATGCGCTTTGTCCGCAGTGAGGGGTAAAGTGGGTCCTGCATCAGCAGCTCCAGCTTTTTCTTGAGCTGTGCCCGCTCCGCCCCATTCAGCTTCTTCACGTTTTTCAAAAACCGTTTGGTATATGTGATCTTATATGCCATCAGCTTACACCATCCAGCATGTCAAACAGCGCATCCACAGAGTCAAACGTGGGCTGCTCCCCTGCTGCCACCCGGGCCTTTGCCTCGTCGATCTCTCCCCGCAGCTCCTCCAGATATTTCTTCGGGTATACTGCCACCGGGATGATCTGGATCACGCCGTCCTTTTCCACCACATCCAGCTTATCACCCTCGGCAAGGCCCAGGTGCTTCACGATGTCTTTCGGAATCGTGATCTGTGATTTGGTCCTCAGTTCGGTCAGCATTCTCATCCACTCCTTTGCGCATTTTTTGAAAGTTGGATTTTCTCACTTTCTCACTTTCATTATACACGCTTCCCGTTCAAAATGCAACTGTTCACCGCAGCCTTGCCCACTCGTCCGTGGTCTTTTCAGCCTGCTCCTCCTTTTTCTTGGCCTGCTTCACCCACTGCTCAAAGGCTTTTCTGTCGTACAGCTTTCCGCCGCTGTCGTCTTCCAGTTTCAGCAGCATGGCCTCCATCTGTGCCCGGTCGTGGTCGTTGCCCGCCAGGTACACCGGTTTCACCAGCTCTGTCACCTTGCTCTTTAAGCTTCCGGCTTCCTTGCCTGCGGTCATCAGGCGGTCAAGCTCATCCTGTACCTCTTTCACCCGGCCGGAGTCCAGCGCGTCTGCCAGGTCATCATACAGCCCGTCCCGGCTGCCGCGCAGCTGGTCATTGGCCACATCGGTGATGGCCCCGGTCACCAGGTCGATCACCTGCTCCCGCTTTGCCGCGTCGGCCTTTGCAGTCCGGTCAATGCCCAGCGTCTCGTACAGTTCCAGCACCATGTCCTCGGTCAGCTTCCGCCGGGTAGCATCGTCTCCGGCCACCTGGGCTTTGGCCGCTTTCTGGATGGTGCCGTCGTACTTTTTCAGCCGGGTCTTGAGCTGGCTGTAAATGGTCTTGTCGTCCTTGCCCATGGCTTCCAGCTTGGCCCGGGCCGCTGCGGCCTCTTCGGCGTCCCCACTCTGGATGGCGTTGTAAAGGCGGTCATACTGGCCCGTGGCACTGGCGGGCAGGCCGTTCAGGCTGAGTTTTTCGCCAGCTTTCAGCCTCTTGGCGTCCTCCCAATATCCCATGATGGCCTGCCGCATCTTCTCAGCATTCCCCAGTGGCACACCCAGCAGCTCAAAGCCATACTCGAGTACGTCCATGCCGGCTTTCATCAGTTTCTGGTGGTACTTTTCCAGCTCTACTTCATCCATCCCGCTGGTATCCCGCTTCACCAGGGTGATAAACTTCGATACTGCCGCAAAGGTATCATTCACAGCGCTGATGTTGGTGGCGCTCACCACGTCATAATCGGTGCCATTCAGAGTGTTGCCCACCAGCGTGTACAGCTCAGAGCCAAACAGGAAGTTGCCCGCAAAGCTCTCCGTGTAGAGATCCAAAAAGCGCTTGCCCATGCTGGCTGCCGTCACGTCGCCGTTTTCGTCCCGTTCCCGGTCCCAGCGGTGGAGCAGGAAGTCCGCGCCAATTTTCATCAGAGCAAACACGGCCGTCTGGGTCAGCTGGCTGGCCACGGCCCGGTTCAGCTGCTTGCCTGCCCGTTCCATTTCAGCCTTATTCGCTGCACTGGCTTCTGCTTTGTACCGGGCCCGCTGGGCGTTGTAGTCGCCCACTGCGTCGGCCAGGATGCCGTAGTTCTGGAAGCGTTGGGTGGTAAACATGGTCAGCGTCTTGGTGATCTCGTTGTCACTGCGCTGGATTCCTGCCCGCTGCATGGTGGTGTAGTTGGGCTGTGTTTCCTCAATGACTCTCTGGTACATCTTGTTCACCGCATTCCAATAGGCCTCACTGCCCTTAGCAGCTGCATTCCCGTCAAACTGATCTGCATGGCGCTCCACATATCGCTTTGCGCCCTCCCACAGGGCCGCCACCGTGATCTCGTCCATGCCGTTGATCCAGCCCGTCAGGCTCTTGGGCAGCTTGTCCATAGCGTTCTGCGCCAGACCCTTGTCCGCACCAATGGAGGCAAGCTCTCCCTCCTGGGAGCCTCGCATTCGGTAGCGCAGCAGCACGTCCCCGTGCTGGCTGATCTCTGCTTCCAGCGCAGCCCGCTGCTTTTTGGAAAGGTTCTTGACGAACGGCACCACCGCTGCCATGGTATCTGCACCCAGCACCGCGCCTGCCGTCGGCAGAGAGGCTGCCTGCGCAATGGCCACGCCCGGGTTCAGCGTCAGGATAGCCCCGGCGTAGTTGCCCCGCAGCTTGCCCAACACCCGGCCCACACCGTCCATCCGCTTCCGCTGGGTCGATTGCAGGTCGGTGAGCAGATAATCAATGTAATCCACGGCTTCCCGTCCCCAGTGCTCTTTGATGATCTTGTTTTTCAGGATGCCAACGCCCTGGGCCGTTTCCACACCACAGTTCAAGATTTTCTGCACATCCCGGATGGGTGCTGCCAGGCCTGCATAGGCTGCCGTATCCCGCAGGGAGCGCTGCACCACATTGTTGCACTCTTCCAGCAGGATGGGCTGGCTGCTCTTCACACGGTTTTTCAAGAAGCCGCGTCCCTCGATGGTGGCATCCAGCTTCAAGCCCTCGATCTGGGTCGCCAGCTGGCTCTTGTCCACCGCAATGGGGTAATAGTTCTTCACGGTGGCCCGCTGGTAGCCCAGCAGCTTCATGCTGGTCTCGTTGATGAGGTTTGCGGTGTACCGCCCAAAGAAGTCTTCCATGTCCTTGCACCATGCCCTGTCGTAGTCGGTCATGGCCTTTTCGACGGTCTGCACGATGGTGTCCGCCATCGGGGTGCCGTCGGCGTTCAGCAGGCTGCCCAGCTGCACGGTCTGGCCTTTCTGGTAGGCTGCCTCAATGTTGCCCTTGTGGTAGTAGTTCACGTCCGGCAGGGTCAGGCCGCCCGTCAGCAGGTGGTTCCGGCTGTCCGCATTTTTCAGGTGCATGTACAGGCTGCACAGCTGGGCATGGGTCAGGGGCACCGCGTTCCCCTTGGTGTCTTTCAGCCCCACATCTACCTGTTCCGCGCCAGGGCCTGCAAACCGCTCCATGTTCTTCACATTGGCTTTGCCCGTCACGTTGTCAAACAGGGCCGTTCCCTCCACCGTGATCTGGGTCTGTTTTCGCTGGCCCTCATTCAGGATGTCTGCCAGCTGCTCTATCTGGCCGTTCTTGGTATAGCCGCCCAGCATCCGGAACACCCGCTTGGCTCCCAGCATGTCCAGGTTGTACAGCGTCAATGCCTTTTGCAGGCGGGGGCTTCCCGGCTCATTGCCTTTCGCTGCCAGCACCTCGTGGGCTGTTCTCTGGGCAAAGGCGTCCACTTCCTTGGCCTTTTCCAGGCTCAGGGTCTTGTTGGCCGTCCGGATCACATGCAGCGTGCTGGCCGTAATGGCTTTCAGCATCCGCATCTGGTCCACGGTCATGGGCAGGTATACCCGGTTTTCCGTCTCATTGATCCGCTGCTGCAAACGGTCCCGCAAGGCCCGGGCCTTTTCGCTGTCGGGCAGGGCCCTGGCCTCGGCCATCTGTTTGTTCAGACGGTCCAGCTGTGCCTGCTTGGTCGCCGTCAGGTCCATTTCCAGTGTGTCGATCAGCTTCATCACGCCGCTCTGCTCCCAGTCCACGCTCACACCGCTGGCACTGCCCTCGGTGCCCTGTGCCACCTGGATGCTGGTGCGCAAAGCTTCCAGCCTCTGCACGGCCTTAAAGTTCATCACGGTCAGGTCGGCCAGCTTCGCCACCTCTGCTGCCTGTACAATGAGGCTCTTCTGCACATACTTACCCGGTGCAGGCCGCAGCACCATCTGGTTCAGCTGGGCCGCGTTCCGCTGGATGCTCCGCCGGAGCTCGTCTTTCTGGCGTCCCTCCCGGGCTTTCTGCACCCGCTTTTCAGCCAGTGCCTTGGCCACGGCAATGTCCTCATCCCGCTGCTGCCGTGCCGTCTCAATGGCAATTGCATTCCGCTGGGTCTGTTGCTGCTGCCAGGCGTCCGCCTTGCGCTGGTTCTCCTGCTCCCATTCCAGGATGTCGTTTTCCTGGAAAATGAGCTGCCGCTCGGCCCGGTCTGCCCGGCGCTGCTCTCCTGCCACCTGCCGGGCCAGCTCTGCGTTCTCCGCTTTCAGCTGTCGGCGCTCCAGGGCAATGTCGTCCAGCATCTGCCGCCGTTCCTCCCGCATCCGCTGCTTTTCGGCTTTCCACTCCCGGTCGTAGGTTTCCCGCAGCACTTCCAGCTTCTCATTCAGGTCGCCTATGTTCGTGATATCCACACCCAGCATGTCCAGGTTCTGGTCCAGCAGCTTCTCAGCCGCCCGGTTCTTCTGCTCCTGCCGGGCAAAGGCCTTTGCCTCGTCGCTCTGGGCAGCCGCCTTGCTGTTCTCATACAGCCGCCGGTTAAACTCCCGGGTCTGCTCTTTCTGCACGCCTTTCAGGCTCTTGAGCACTTCGGCTGCCCGCTCCTCACTGCCTGCGGCCGCGGCAGCCACTTCCCGGTTGTGCTTCTGGATGCCATGGAAGATGGTCTGCACGTCGGTCATCTCGTTCAGGTTCATCACCTCGCCCAGCATCCGGCCTGCCAGCTCCACCTTGGCGTCCTCATACTCGGCCACGTCGGCAAAGCGGCTCATCATCCTGGGCTTGATGGCGTCATGCACGTTCATCAGCACTTCCAGCCACTCGGTGCTTTCCATGCTGGCGGCTCCTGCCACCCCTGCGTTTTTGGCCGCCGTGCGGAACAATGCCGCTGCTCCGTCTTTCATTCCGCCCACACTCCGGGTGTCGTTCACGATGCTCTCATATTGTTCCACCGGGTTTCCGTCCCGGTATCCGGCCTCCCGCCGCAGCTGCACGCCGTGGCTTCTGGCGTCTTTCACCGCCGCGCCCCAGGTGCCATACCGCCGGGCAAGTTCTGCCTCTGCCTGGCCGCCCTTGGCCACGGTATAGCTCAGGTTGTGCAGTTCCGGGTACTGGTCCCACAATTCCGTATTGCGGTAGGTCGCATGGTCCAGCACCTCTCCTGCCAGCACTTCGGCCATGCTCTGGGCCTTTTGCATGTCCGCGCCGTCCGCTTTCAAGTACTCCACCAATGGCCGCAGCTCCTTGGCAAACTCGCTGGAATGCAGCTTGCCTTTTGCCCCGCTGGTGTTAATGATCCGCAGCGCCATCCCCTCCAGGCTGTCGTCCGAGATTCGCACGCCCCGGGTGATTCCAAAGAAATCCATCAGGGTCTTGAGGGAGGCGTCCCGCTCCGCAATGGCCCGGCTGGCCTGCCGCTGGGTGTTCTTCCGGGCGTCCCTGTCGGCGCTCTCCGCCATCTGGAACCTGACATTCGGCACCTTGTTCAGCAGCTCTGCCCGCTGGGCCTCGTCTCCGGCCTTGTACTGTTCCACGGCAATGCCGTGCCCTTTCAGGCTGTCCACCAGCGCTGCACTGGCATTGTCCGGCAGGATGGCCGCTTTCACTTCTTCAAAGCCCACAGCCCGCTGGGGCTTTGCCTCAAAGTATCCGGTGGGGATAGCGGCCACATCCTTGTACAGCTGCCGGATCAGCGCCGCCGTGTCCTTGCTGATGCTGTAACCCTCCTTGGCAAATGCCTTGCCAATGGCCGTGGTCGTCTGGCTGCCCTGCGCTGCCCGCAGCAGGATGTCTCCCAGGATCTCCCGTTCTTCAAAGCTGTTGCTCGTGTGGGGCTCCGTCTCGCTGCGCAGCTTGCTGAGGATGGTCTCGATCTGGCCGTCTGCCTTTTCCAGCAGGGCTTTATACTCCTCTTCCGGCATCTGCTGCAAGCGTTCTTTGTCTGCCCGCACTTCGTCCAGGTTCTTATACTCCGCCGTGGCCGTGCTCATCAGGGTATTGGCCGAGAGTCCCCACGCGCCTTTTCCCCGGGCTTCCTCCTGGTTCATGGCTGCCACAAGGTTTTCCAGGGTGTAGGGGTTGTGCAGCTGGGCAAAACTGCGGCGGTTGCCCTGCTTGGTGTAGTGGTCCTTTCCGTTGTAGATACCCTTTTCTCCCAGAATCTTCTCCATTTTGGGCAGCAGCCAGGAGGCCACCTCGGCGTCCGGTGCCTTTTCCCGCAGCTCCTGCTGCATGGCGTCAGTATCCTGCACCAGCTTGCCCGCAATGTCTTTGGTCGTCACATACTCGTATGCGTTTTCCAGCCGGGACCGTAGCATGGGCGCGATCAGCCGGGCTGATTTAGCCTGTGCCTTTTCCTCGCTCCATCCCAGCTCTTCCATGGCCCAGGCCGTTTCTGCCTGCCGCACCTCATTCAGCACTGCGTTGGCTCGGTCATGGTTCCCGCTCACCACGTCCGTCTCCACGATGTCCCGCAGCACGCTCTCCCCGCCAATGGCCTCCATGATCTTCTCATACCGCTTCTTCTGGCTCTCGGTAAAGCGCACCTCCGGCTTTGTCACCACCCGGATGTCCTCGCCCTTGTCCGCCAGGTAAGCCGCCTTGACGGCATCGTTCTGGGCCAGGCTCCCCGCCAGCTGTTTCGGGCTCTGGCTGGATGCTTCCATATCCAGCGTACCTGTCAGCACACTGCCCCGGGCAAAAGCCCCCTTGGCCGTCTGGCGGCTCAACTGGGCCAGTTCGGTGTTCAGCTTCATGGCCTGGTCCGCATTTACCTTGTACTCCACATTCGGTCTTGTCGGTGTCCAGGCGTCAGAGCCATACACCCGGTTTGCACGGTTGGCCTGCGGGTCAATGCTGTCCGGGCCAAACACCAGCGAGATGGGGCCATACTTACTGTGTCCCTCCCGGGCTCTCACCACCGCAATGGAGGGCGAGGGCATCCCGCCTAGGTCCAGAGCCTCCCGCAGGTTTTCTTCGGTCAGGTTGTGCACCGCAATCAGTTCTTTTTCCCCGTTCACCTCCATAGGGCTGGCCAGCTGGAACCGGGTGGTTTTCTTCACAGGTTCTTCCGTCCGGCCGTTTTCTACGCTTACGCTCTTGACATTTCCATCGGAATAGCGTAAACTAGCAATGGAACCATACTTGGTTATGCGTAACGGCAATTGGAGCCTATTAACAGCTAACCAAGTATTGGTTCTATTTTTGTTTGGATCAATGTAAAGGATTTCATCACGGTTCAAAAGGCCCTGGATGTTTTTCTTTCCGTAGGCGCTCGTCACCATAATGTCGTCTATTTCCAGGCCTTTGTAGCTTGTCGGCAGCAGCTCCAGCGAAACATCCACCGGCTTCCCAGTCTGGTCATAGACTTCACCAAACATATAGATACGGCTGGCATAATCTGCGTTCCGGCTCGTGTCAGAATGCAGCACAACGATGGGGCTTTCCAGAACCTGCGGCACCTGTTTGATGATTTCTCTTGTCATAATAGAGTCATCTATTCCGGCCCGGAAGTTTTCTGCACTGTGTTTCTGCAAAATTTTCCGAATCTTGCCGCTGTCCCAGTAAATATTCTGATCCTTTACGCCGATGCTTTTCAGCACCTCCGAAGTAGCCCCTACCCGAATCCGTTTCGACCAGGTAACTCCAAGGTCAATTGCATCCACATTCTTTGCGAAATTCCGGTCAATTTCAAACCGCGTCCCCAGTTTTTCCGCCGCGTCCTCGGTCTTGAGGGCTGCGGCGTTTTTGTTTTCGGCGGCTTTTGCAGCACGCAGGTTGTCCATGGCCTTTTCGGCGTGGGCAAAGTATTCCTCCTGCAAGGCCCGCTTTTCGGCTTCGGCCAGGCGCTGGGCCTTTCGTGCCGCGGTATTCTCCGGGTCAATGCGCAGCACTTCCTTGGCTTTGGAGATGATGTTTTCCAGCATGGTCTTCACCTGCTGCATCACCTTGTGGATGCTTCCGGCACGGCCTGCGTTCTTGTCCGCCTGCTCCCGCTGGAACTGAGCCCACCGCCGCACGCTCTCCTCACTGTCAAAGATACCGCCCCAGGCGTCGGACACCAGCTCTTCCGCTGCCTGCTCATAGCTCAGGCTCTGGGCGGCATAATCGCCCATCTTGGCCCGGATCATCTCGTCAATGTTCTCATAGCCGTTCTTCTGGGCCAGGTACAGCAGTGCATGGTCCTGCAAGGTCTTGGCACCCTCCGCATCCAGTGCGTTATACCAGTGGTAGTCCTCGTGCAGCACGGTAGAAAAAACATCCTGCGCACTGTCACCAAAGAAAATGCGGGCTGTCTCTGTGTCCACATAGGCCCGGACATTCGCATTCGGTGCCCCGTCCGGCCCATTCAACACGCTTTTCAGCACTGCATCGGTGCCCGTGCCCTGGGCGTTCAGGCGGATGATCTGGCTGGCCACAGCATCCTCCGGGCGCAGGGTGCCGCGGTAGTAGGTCACTCCCTCGCCGCTGGTACTCTGAGTGCCCAGGGCACCGCCCAGCTTCTTCATCTGCTGGGCCCGGGCTTCCCGCTCCCCTTTGCCGTAAAGGTATGCCTGCTCCAGCACGTTCCGTCCGGTGCCCTTTTCCAGCACCATGTTCACGTTCAGGCCCAAGGCGTTCTCACTTCCCGCCAGCCGCAGCGCCTTGTCAAAGCTGTCCACGTCCTCCATCTGGCCCAAACGGTACATGCTGGAGGCTGCCGCTGCATAGGTGTCCGCGTTCAGCCCGCTGGGCATCTGCTTGCTCAGGTTCTCTGCTGCCTTTTCGCTCACCTGCCAGCTCCGCAGCTTCTGCTCCACCCGGTTCATCTTCTGGCTTTCGGTGGGTGCTTCCTGCAGCCCAATGGTCTCCCGCAGCTCTGCCGGGCTGATTTCCACACTTTCCCCGGTATTCTCCACGGCCTGGTTCTGTGTTTCCGCACTTTCCACCCTTGGCAGCAGGGCCCGCTCTTCTGCGTCCGCCGCAACCCGGGCGGTCTGCTCAGAGTTGCCCGACATGCCAATGGCTCCCCTTTCAAGGGGAGCTGGCGCGTCAGCGCCTGAGAGGTCCTGCCGGGCCAGTGCTCTATCAGAGGAGCTGTCTGCTGCTCTCGTTTCCTGATTCTGTGCCGCCTGCTGCTGGGCTGCAATGCTGTGCAGCATTCGCCGGGTGGCCGCTGCCGTTCCGGGCAGCTGCACCCCATAGGCCTCTTCAAAGGCCGCCCGGTTTGCTTCATTTCCCGCCTCCGGGGTAAACAGCCCAATGGTCTTTCCCGTCAGGCTGTCACTTGCAGCCATCTGGGCAAACTGCCGCACCGCCGGATTATCACTCACTCTGCCCTCTGCCGCAGTGCCAGCTCTTTCTACCCTTGGCAGCAGGGCCCGCTCTTCTGCGCTAGTTGCAGCCTGTACGGTCTGCTCAGAGTTTCCCGGTCTGCCAAGGGCTCCCCCTTTGGGGGAGCTGTCGCCATCAGGCGACTGAGAGGGCAAGCCCGCTGCCAAAGCCTGCGTCTCCCCCGGCTCCATCGTGCGCTCCAGCGCCTTGCGCTGCTGCCGGGCCGCCTGTTCTGCATCTGCCTGAGCGGCGTAGTATTCCACCTGCCCCCGTAAGCTGGAATCGCCGCTGTTGTACTTGGCCAGCCCGGTGCCCACAGCACCGCCCAGCGCACCGGATGCACCGCCGGAAAGGCCGCTCTCCAATGCGTTCAGGAACGTCTCTTTGCTGAACATCGTCTTGGCGGCTTCCTCGTCGCCCAGGGCTGCGTCAATAGCCTGGTCTGCATAGGTTTCCACAAAGGCCTGCATGGCGTTGTCCATGCCGCCAGAAATAGCATTGGCCACCGCCGGGTAATTCTTGGCCAGAGCCCCGTCCCCGGCAAGCCCGCGCACCCAGTCCGCGATCTGACCGGCCACCGTGTCCTTGGCATAGTCCGAGCCCATAGTCCGGGCCAGGTCTGCCGCGCCCACGCTGTTGATGGCCCAACCTGCGCCAAACTTGGCCAGGCCTCCGGCCAGTGCCTTGCCCGCACTCTGGCCGCTCTCCACGCTCTGGCCCATGGCCTCTGCGGCACCCTGTGCACTCAGCACGGGCAGCACCGCAGCCGGGTTCACACCCGCCACAGCCAGGTTTTCTGCTGCGCTTGTGGCCACGCCCAAAGCCGTCCGGGCAGCTGGAGAAAGGCCGCTCTGGGCTGCTGCATTCAGTTGCTGCCCACGGTGATAAAGCTGATAGCCCAGGCTCTTCTCCGGATCCACACTGTCCTGCGCTTCTGTCCCGGCAATGCGGGCTTTCATGCTGTCGATTTCTTCCCGCGTGAAGCCCTGCTGCAGCAGGTCACCCGTGCTGTATTTCGGCTGGTAATCCATATCGGTAGCCATCAGCCGCTCGTACAGGTTTTTTTCCCGGGGGGTCTTGGCCACTTCCGCTTCCAGTGCTTTCCGGTTGGCCGCGCTTTGGGCAAGGTTCTTGCCTGTCTGCACAGCATATTCACCGGCCAGGAACGGCGCTGCTGCCACCGTATCTGCCACACCGCCAATGGTGTTGGCCGTCCGCCGCACGCCACGCTTCCAGGCAGGAATGGCATCCAGCGCCGCATTCATCTGCCGGGCCGTGTCGATCTGTTCCTGCGTCCAGCCGCCCTTGGTAATGAGGTCTTTGTCGGTATAGGCCCCGTGGGTGTTGTCCACTCGGCGCACGGCGTCGGCCAGGTTTTTATTGTCGCCCGTGTCCAGCCACTGGTTGATGGCATCAAATTCATCCGTCTGGCTGTGCTGGTCGTTGTACTGTTTCTGCTTTTGGGCCAGGCTGGTGCCGTAGGCTTTGGCCCCACTGGCGGGGTTTTCTAGCACATTTTCACTGATGAGAGGTTCGCCCCACTTTGCCGCAGGGCTCTGTCGGGACATTGCCCCGCCTGCTTTATAGCTGTCCAGGGCATCGGCATACAGAGGCGTCTTCTCCTGTTTCGGCGTGGTCTCAACAGTGGCAGCACTCGCCGTCGGCGTCTTGGTGCGCATGGCCCGCACTTTCTCCGCCGTCCAGCCGTCACTCTCCGCGGCTTTCGCAGGGTTGCTCTCCCGCATTGCCTTAACCTTTTCTGCTGTCCATGCCATTTAATTCACCCCCGCATTCTCCAGTGCCCGCGCGATCTCCGCATCCGAATAGCCATTCTGGTGCATGTTGTTCATGATGGCCCAGGCGCTATATCCTTTTTTGGCGTAATTTTTCGCCAGCATCGTGGCCAGATTCTCCCGGTTGCTGTTCTTGGTGGTGGTCGTCGTACTCGGCAGCGTCCACTTACTCCCCATGTTCAGGTTCGTCAAAGCGCCGGCACTTGGCCCGCTATAAGTGCTCCGGTTTCCCGTTGTTCCTATTCCCCGCGGCAGCATCCCGGCCTCTTTCAGGATGCCGGCATAGATGGCCTTGGTTGGATCATCGTCACTCAGCGCCTGGTACTTGCCCAGTGCTGTCAGCACCTGGCTGTTGGTCCACCCGCTCCCGCTCTTGCTGCTGCCAGACGTACTGCGGGAGCTGCCGCTACTCCGTCCAGAGCCACTGCTCTTCCCACTGGCCGAGAGGGATTTACTCAGCAGCTTCTTGTTCATGTACTCCTCAAAGGCCCGGTTTGCAACGGTATCATAGCTGTCGATGCTGTCCTGCGGCATTCCCAGAATGTCCAGGTAGCTGTACGCGCCCGCCTGGTCACCGCTGCCCATCAGGCCGGAAGCAGTGGCCAGCCCCGAGAGCTGGTCTTTCCAGGTGATGGGCGTCTGTCCGGTGTAGTTGTCCAGGATCCCGGGGTCTACTTTGTAGGCTTCCAGCACGGCCTTGGCCGCATCGTCCGCGCCCTGCTGTTTCAGGCTCACTGCGTAGTTGATGGCCTGCGCCTGGGCCTGCTGCTGTTGGGCCGTATACCCTTTGTACCCGTCGTAGGCCGTCAGCGCCGCAGAGCCAATGTTCTTTACCCAGCCCCACAGGTTTTCCTTGTCGCTGGCGTATTCGTTCCGGGCCTGTTCGCTCTTGTTGGCCAGGTAATTCCGCCAGCTCTGGAAATTCGCCAGGTTCGCCCCGTAGGCTGCCCGGTTCAGTCCCTCCGTGGTGGTCATCCCGCTCAGGGCGTTCAGCAGGCTGTTCTGCTTGTCCTGGTATTCGGCCAGCGCTTGGCTGCGCAGGCTTGGCAGTGCGTTGTCAATGCCTCCCAGTGCCTGCCGCTGATTCTGGGCGGCCACACTGTCTGCGTAGCTGGAGCCATACCCGCCTGCCAGATTGGCCGCATTGGCCTTGGCATTGTCTGCGGCCGCCTGGGCGCTCTGGGTGGCCCGCTGGCGGTACTGCTGGTAGGCGTCCGCTGCGGTGTTCCAGTCAAAGCCGCTGCCCACCTGGCCGGTCACGGCATCCATGGCCTCTTTGTTCTGGTTCACATAGTCCGCCGGGCTGTTGGCCGCCCACTGTCTCTCAGCGGCCTCCGCCTGGTTCTTTCTCCGTTTGCTGGTTCCAATCGCCATATCTCATATCCTCCTAACGTCACACCGCAGGGTCCGCTGCCTTGCGTCACATAAAACTTTTCTCGTCCTGCTCAAACTTGCCCGGCCTGCCAAGGGCTCTCCTTTTAAGGAGAGCTGTCTGCGCAGCAGACTGAGAGGTCCTGCCGGGCCAGTGCTCTTTTACAAAAACAGTCCCAGAATATACGGCAGTGCGTTTGCCGCCACAGTCATCACCGTTCCCCACTTGCTCGTGCTGTTGGCCCTGCGTTGCTGTGCTGCACTCACCGCGCTGTTGTATTCGTTCGCTGCATAGTTCAGGTCATCATAATATTTGCTCAGGTTGGTCTGGTACTCCTGCTGTGCCAGGCTCTCCTGCTGCCGCAAAGCCCCCAGCTGGCTGCTCAGGTCGCTCTTCTTGGTGTTGTATTCGTTGTAGGCCTGGTTATACAGGCTGTCCGCCACACTTGCCAGCCCGTTCATGGTGTTCTGGTAGGCAGTCTGCCCGCTGCTGGTGCCCCAGCTGTTGCTGTAACCGCCGCTGCGGGCCGCTGCCTGGGCCGTGGCATCTTCGCTGGCCAGCTCCGCGCCCCGGGTGTAACGGTTCTTGTACTGCTGGTAGGCGGCATCTTTCGTGTAGTCGTAGCTGAAACCTTTCTGGTTCATATCATTCAGCTTGCTCTGTACCCCGTTGATCTGGTTTGCATATTTGCTCTGGTAGTTTCCCGGATGATTGGCCTCCGCCCGCTGCACGTTATCCCATGCCGCATATACCCGGTCATTGCTCTCCGAGTAGTCCGGCTGTTTGCCATACTTTCCGCCGCCCGGGTCCGAGATATCCTGGTAAATGCGGTATGCATTCCATCCCGGGATCACATACTCCCACCATCTTCCATGTCGTGCCATTTCTGATCTCCTTTCTGCCCTTTACCGCAGGGCCATCACGTTTGCATGTTCATAAAACTTTTTCGGTCTGGTGCCGTTGCCCGGCCTGCCAAGGGCCATCCTCCCTCTGTCGCTTGCAGCGCCATCTCCCTCCGGCCGGAGGGAGTCTTTCTTGCCAGGGGAGCTGGCAATGCGAAGCGTTGACTGAGAGGTTTACTCCATTTTCAACCCCATGGCCGTCAGCTTGTCCCGCATGGCGTCCGAAAAATTGCTCTCGTCCAGGTTTCGCAGCATGTACATGGTCTGGTCCCGCAGCTGCATCAGATAGTTGTTGATGGCCCGCCGGTCTTCCGGTGCCATGTTCTCGCTCAACTTCGGGAGACTGATCTCTCCCAGCCTCGTAATATCTGCCATTCTAATCATCCCTTTCATCTCAAAGCTCCCCTTTCAAGGAAAGACTCCCCCGGCCGGGGGAGGTGGCGCGTATGCGCCGAAAGGGGAGCGGCTGGCGCGTCAGCGCCTGAGAGGTCCTGCCGGGCCAGTGCTCTATCGTGGAAGCATAGGCGGCCGTGTCGGTGTGAGGGCACCTTACGCTCCCGCCACCCGGTTGCCCCGGCTGGCGGCAAAGGTAAATGCAATGCTCCGCACCGCGATCTGCCCGGTGCCGGAAATGCGCAGCCGCAGGGTGTCGTGCCGGGCAGGCACAAAGGGCAGGTTCACCTGGGTCCATTTGTGCTGCACCGCAGCTTCCCCCAGCTTCTCCCACTCTCCGCCGTCGCAGCTCACCTGCACCACCAACGTGCTAGGGGCCAGTGCATCCACCCGCAGCGTCACCCGGCTCACATACTTGTCATCCGGGCTTGTCAGCCCGATGTCTCCCGTTGTGGCCGTAAACACCACGTTCTGCTCCACAGCAGCTTTCGCCGCAGCCGTGTCCCAGTCACTCTCCCGGTTCGGTTCCGCAGCCCACAGCGCCTCCCCGTCCCACAGGTAAAGCTGCTGCCGGGTGGAACACATCTCCCAGCCCGCAGCACTGCCGCTGTTCTCGTTGGTGTTTTCCTCGTGCCACAGGCTCCGTTCGGTGTCATACACCAGCAGCCGAGTCTCCCCGCTGCTGCCCTTGGCATAGAGGTAATACCGGGCATCCAAGGCCCCGCCTGCTGCATACTTCACGTTCATCAGCCAGGAACGGCCCAGCCTGCCCGAAATGTTCACCGGCATGCTTCCGTCCCAGGCCATCACGCCCTCGGTGCTCAGGTAGTACAGCGTTTCGTTGATGACGCTCAGGCTCCGGCTTGCTCCCTTGGCCACACCCCGGCACTGGGTGCTCACCACCTGAT
>OGRR01001353.1_pt1 | contig 15641 bp, 12 predicted proteins | sample 1553511 | NCBI WGS metagenome assembly OGRR01 (sample SAMEA2580040, study PRJEB22360) | human gut metagenome | biome: human gut; feature: human-associated habitat; material: faeces | place: Denmark | collected 2008/2010 | reverse complement strand
CCTTCTTCAGGCCGCCGATGATAACGATGGCAACCAAGATGGTAACCACGATGCCGATTGCCCACGTGGGAATATCTGCCGCACCGGGGATGATGCTGGAAGAGGTAAGAGCGCCGGCAAGGGAGTTTGACTGAACCGAAGCGCCGATGCCGAAAGAGGCAATAGCAGTGAACAGGGCGAACAGCACGGCCAGGAACTTGCCCAGGCCCTTATGCTTGAAGCCACGCTCCAGCGCATACATTGCGCCGCCGATCATACGACCGTTGCCGTCCTTCACGCGGTACTTCATGGAAATGTAGGTTTCGGAGTACTTGGTTGCAATGCCGAATACGCCGGTGAGCCACATCCAGAAGATTGCACCTGGGCCGCCGCACAGAAGACCCGTTGCCACGCCCACGATGTTGCCGGTACCGATGGTTGCGGCAAGCGCTGTGGTAAGAGCACCGAACTGAGAAATATCACCTTCCGCATACGGGTCGTTCTTGGAAACGGACAGCTTGATTGCCGTGGGGATCTTTCTTTGGATGAAGCCCGTCCTGATAGTCATGAAGAGATGGGTACCCAGCAACAGCCAGATAAGGGCCCAGCCCCACACGAAGCTATCGACCGCGTCGACACCCGCCGAGAAGGATTCGATGAACGCTTCCATGGTTGCTTCCTTTCTGCTCGTTTGGCACGGAAAGGAAGGGCTGCGCCGGAGAACGCTGGTTGCGAAACATCCGCTTCGTCGTCTGACCGAGATGATGAAGCCGAGGTTTCAGAGAGAGTTAGAACCATCGAACACCGTGGAGCCGCCGCGCTTTCCGCGTCGGGGGGAAACGATGTTTGAATGTTCGCAAGCAGGCGTTACCTTTTTGTTACGCAACGGGAAACAGTGGGCAAAATCGCCGTTAGCAGAGCGTGAACGGCATTCGTACGCCGTTCACCGCAGGTGAGCGGCAAAAAACGGCAAGAGCAAACAGGATAAGCAGCCGCAGCACACCCGCTATGTCAGCAGAGCGGGCGTGACGGAGCCAGCACATGGTGCCTTGCCCGACCAGCAAACCGCAAAAGAACAGTTGCTACTTGGCGCGGCGATGCCTGAGCAATGCAGCAACCAAAGCATCAGGCTCGAGGGGCTTGGCAAGATGGTCGTCCATTCCCGCTGCGAACACCGCCTGGCAATCTTCTTCGGTGACCTTTGCTGTGGTTGCGATGATGGGCACCTTGGAATCGGCGCGGTCGAGTGCGCGAATGGCCTTCGCCGCCTCAAGGCCGTCCATCACCGGCATCATGATGTCCATCAGAATGGCATCGAACTGCCCCACCTCGGAACCTTTGAACATGGCAACTGCTTCGGCGCCGTCGCACGCGCAGGTTACTTCCACGCCCATCTGCTGCAAGATGCACTGGGTAACTTCGCGATTAAGCTCGTTGTCTTCCGCAAGGAGAATATGCATACCTGCAACGCTGCCATTGGCATCCTTCGAGGGGGCATCGGAGTCGCAATTCTCACACACTACGGCAAACGGGATGCGAAGCGTTACCACCGTGCCCTTGCCCGGCATGCTTTTGATGTCGCTGGTGCCGTTCATCATATGGAGCAGATCGGCGACAATGGACATACCCAAGCCGGAACCAGGATACTGGGACCGCGCACCTTCGTCTGCCTGAAAGAAGGGCTCGGACACACGCTTCAGGGTTTCTTCGCCCATGCCGATGCCAGTGTCTTTCACTGTGCAGGTGAACTGCGCCCTGCCATCTTCGGGCTGGGAAAGATCGGCTTTGACGAACACCGAACCGTTCGCCTTGTTGTAGCGCACAGCATTGTCGATGACGTTGGCAAGAATCTTGCGCAGGAACTCGGCACTGCCGTGCACTTTCGTCGTGCGCAACGACGAGGGAAGCGCCTGGAGCTCCAAATGCACATTCGCCGCTTCAGCGAACGGGTACTCCGTGACCATGACCTTGTCTACGCTATCGGCAAGGAAAAATTCCTTTTCGACAAGCTTGACCTCGCCGCTTCGAATCGTATTGATTTCCAGCAGATCGTCTACCAGGCTTACCAGCTGACGCGAGGCACCGCGCGCCTTCGTCAAGCTCGACTTCGCCCCATCGCTGCCTGCCGCAGTGGTGTTCAGCTCCATAGCGCCAAGGATGCCGTTGAGCGGCGTGCGAATGTCGTGGGAAAGATTGCGCAGCAGCATGTCTTTGGCATGGTTGGCGCTTTCGGCTTGCGCCAGGGCATCTTCCAGCTGCTTGTTCATAGCCGCTTCGTGTTCCGTTTGGCTTTTGAGGTTGCGGAAACGGCGCACCAAAAGGAAGGCGACCAAGGCTATAAGCGCCATGGAGATAAGCAACGCGCTGACCCAGTTGTCTCGCAGGAAATCGACCCAGGTGTACTTGAACAGTTCCTTGGTATACGCATAGGAGGCATTGGTGCTGTAATCGGATCCGACGATATCGACACCACGATTGACCAGCTGCAGCAACTCGCCGTTGCCCGACGCAACGCCGAAGCACCTGTCATCGGTTTCGGGAAGTTGGATAGCTACCAGTTTTGGCTCGGAATTGAGCAAAGCGGTTGCACGCAGGCCGTTTACCACCGTTGACGTGGCGCGCCCGCTTTTCACCGCCGTGAAGCAGTCTTCGATTGTGTTGCACTCGACGATGCGCGCGTTGGGGAAATAGGTTTTGACGTAGCTGAGTTGCATCGCATTATTGCGGTTGATGGCAATGCACGAAGCCATGTTCTCGGTGTTGTACGACTGGGGAACCACCAAATCCATAACAGGGGAAGCTACCGAAGAACTGCGCAGATAGCCCTGCTGTTCGGCATACCAAGTTTCCCCTCCTACCGGAAAGGCCAGATCAACTTCGCCATTCTTCAAGGCATCGATAAGGTCGAACTGGTTGTCGAACGCGCGATACTCGATTTCAGGCGACCAATTTCCTGGAATTTTATCGAGGATAGTGGGAACAACGTCGACCATCAAACCAGTGGGCGAACCGTCGCTTTCGGTTGAACAATAGGGCAAGTAGTTATTCAGATAGCCCACCGTAAGCGTTCGATGCGCCTCGGTCCATTCCTGTTCCTTGGGAGTAAGGTAAGCATTAACGGTGGTGTCAACCGCGTACCGGCTTTGAAGATCTACCAGGAAGCTGCGGTCGAGGCTATTCAGTATAGGCAGCACCTCGTTCGCCTGAGAAAGCAGGTCGGTGCGTTGTTTTGATACTGCCAGGTAGTACGCTTCCTTACCCACGATTTCAATGGGCTGGATATCGGTGTAGCCGTTCACCACGTTATCGGAACTCACCAAAGCGTCGATTTCACCGCGCTGGAATGCCTCGTAGCATTCCTTCATCGACGCAAACGGCTTCTCGTTGGCGGTGCAGTTGTTTTCCGTCTTCCAGGTTTCGAACGCGCTTTTCGCGCTGGACCCTTCCGTTACCCCGATGTTCTTACCAGAAAACGAAGGGTAGTCGCCACCGCTCATAGAGGGATCGTTTACGTTCTTATAGATATAGAACGTTTCGCTGAGCATGCTGGCATAGGGAAACAGCACTTGCTCTTCATGCTGTTCGCTGCGAGAAACGCCTGCCATCATGTCGATTTCGCCGTTGACAAGCTTCTGGTACAAATCGTTCCAGGTTCCGTACTCGTATTCAAAGTGCCACCCGGCATAGGAACCCATACGCTGCAAGTATTCGTAACCGTACCCGCTTTTCGGCTGGCCCTCTTCGGCGCCTTCCTGAAAGTTGCGCGATTCGTAGTAGCCAACCTTCACGGTGGTCGAAGTCGCCTGTTGAGAAGATGTAGAATCTTGGGCTTGCTGGGATTCGTTGGCAAAGGCAGGCTGGCAACAAAAGAGCGTAGCAAACAGAGCCGCTACGCAAGCAACTATTACCAGTTTCGTTTTTGTGGGCGCCTTTTCCGTGGGTGCCCTCCCCATTTGGCGATGGTTTGAGAATTAGTGTAGCGGTTTATCAGGTAAAACACTCATAGGGAACGCCCATACAAAACATGTCCAGAGATTAAAGGAAAAAATCGGTGCGGTTTTGATACGGTTTCAGCCAGCGGGGACGTCCCCATAAATCGACCCCTCCGGAAACCAGTTGGCATTGTTCGGGCATTGTCGCAGCCCCTTTGCAAAGAAAAAGCCGCCCTCCCTTTCGGAAGGACGGCTTTCGAAGAACGCTAGGCCTTCAGCAGATTACTGTTCCCCGCCAAGGAAACGCTCTGCCTGAGCTACCACGTCATCAGAATCGGAGGCGTTGAGCTCGTGGCGGTTTTCCACCTTCGAGCAGTACTGGCCCTCGTCGTCGATGTCGACCGTTACAGTTGCGCCATCGTGCACCGTGCCGTTGATGATCTCGGTAGCAACACGGTCGGTTACCTCACGCTGGATCAAACGACGCAGCGGACGGGCACCGTATACCGGGTCGTAGCCGTCGATAGCCAAGTGCTCCATAGCAGCAGGCGTAACCACCAATTCGATGCGGCGGTCGGCCAAACGCTTGCGCACATCGGCCAATTGCAGTCCAACGATGGGCTCCATTGCCGCGATGGAAAGCGGGTTGAAGGTAATAACCTCGTCGATACGGTTCAGGAACTCGGGGCGGAAGGTGTTGCGCAGGGCATCGTTGATCTTGTTGTTCAGCTCAGCCAAACGCTTTGCCGCCACTTCCACGTCGGCCGTCATCAGGTCTTCCATCACCTTGCCCATAGAATTGCCCGCACCCTGGTTCTGGCCTTCGCCCGCGTATTCACGGATGGACTGCGAACCGATGTTGGACGTCATGATGATGATGGCGTTCTTGAAACTGACCACACGACCCTGACCATCGGTAAGACGACCGTCGTCAAGCACCTGCAACAAGATATTGAACACATCGGGATGCGCCTTTTCCACCTCGTCGAGCAGGATTACGCTGTACGGCTTACGACGAACAGCCTCGGTAAGCTGGCCGCCCTCGTCGTAGCCCACATATCCCGGAGGCGCTCCGACCAGACGGGCAACGGAGTGCTTTTCCATGTACTCGGACATGTCGATACGAACCATGGCGCGCTCGGTGTCGAACAGGTACTCTGCCAACGCCTTTGCCAGCTCCGTCTTGCCAACGCCCGTGGGGCCCAGGAACAGGAAGCTGCCAATGGGGCGGTTCGGGTCGGAAAGACCGGCCCGGTTGCGGCGGATAGCGCCGGCAACGGCAGCCACGGCCTTGTCCTGACCAACCACGCGTTCACGCAGCTTGTCTTCCAAGTCGACGAGCTTGGCCATTTCGCCCTGCATCATCTTGGTTACCGGAATGCCGGTCCAGGTAGAAACGACCTCGGCGATTTCGTCTTCACCAACCTCTTCCTTCAAGATGGCGCCGTCCTGCTGACGGTTTTCCAGAACCTCTTCGGCCTGGGCCAACTTCTGCTGCAGGGAAGGAATAGTGCCGTAGCGCAGCTCGGAAGCACGTGCCAGGTCGCCTTCGCGGGTGGCTTGCTCTTCCTCGATCTGGGCAGCCTCGATGTCGGCCTTCAGGTTCTGAACGCTGACGATAACGTCTTTCTCGTTCTTCCACATGGCCTTCTGAGCATCCAACGCCTCACGTGCAGAGGAAATCTCCTTGCGCAAAGCCTCCAAGCGCTCGCGGCTGGGCTCGTCGGTTTCCTTCATCAGCGCCTGCTCTTCGATCTGCATCTGGGTGAGCTTGCGCTCTGCCAGATCGACTTCCTCAGGCATGCTGTCGATTTCGATACGCAGACGGCTGGCCGCTTCATCCATCAAATCGATTGCCTTGTCGGGCAGGAATCGGTCGGTGATGTAGCGGTTGGAAAGCTCGGCTGCGGCCACCAGTGCGGAGTCCTTGATACGAACGCCGTGATGGATCTCGTACTTTTCCTTCAAGCCACGCAGGATGGCAATGGTGTCTTCCACGGAAGGCTCGCCCACCATAACGGGCTGGAAACGACGTTCAAGGGCGGCGTCCTTTTCGATGTACTTGCGGTACTCGTCCAAGGTGGTAGCGCCGATGGCGTGCAATTCGCCACGGGCAAGCGCAGGCTTGAGCATATTGCCCGCATCCATGGAGCTGTCGCCCGTGGAACCAGCGCCTACGATGGTGTGCAGCTCATCGATGAACAGGATGATCTGGCCATCGGACTGCTTTACTTCACGAAGCACCGCCTTCAAGCGGTCCTCGAACTCGCCACGGTACTTGGCGCCTGCCAGCATTGCGGGAAGGTCGAGCGCGATAAGCTCGCGGTCCTTCAGGCTGGAAGGTACGTCGCCGGCAACGATACGCTGGGCCAAGCCCTCGACGATTGCCGTCTTGCCAACGCCAGGCTCACCGATAAGCACCGGGTTGTTCTTCGTACGACGGGAAAGCACCTGAACCGTACGGCGGATTTCCTCGGAACGGCCGATAACCGGGTCGAGCTTGCCTTCGCGGGCCTGCTGGGTAAGGTTCTGGCCGTACTGTTCCAGTACCTCGAACTCCGCCTTCGATTCGGCATCGGTTACGCGCGTATCGCCGCGAAGCTCCTGATAGGCGGCTTCCACGGTTTTGCGGTTGATGCCGGCATCGTTCAAGATGCGGCCTGCCTGGCCCTTGTCTTCCGCAAGGGCGATGAGCAAGTGCTCAGTGGTGATGTAATTGTCGTCGAGCTTGCCGGCGATCTTTTCCGCGTTGTTCATCAAGCTGTCGAACTCACGCGAAGGAGCCACCATGCCCATGAACGTCTGGCCGGTTACCTTCGGCTGATGCTCTACTTCGGTATCAACGCGCTGCTTCAGGACAGCCGGATCGGCGCCGATGCGCGTGATGATTGCCTTCAAATTGTTTTCATCTGCGGAAAGGATAGCAGCCAACAAATGAAGCGGCTCAGTAGTGTCTGCTTCATGCTTGGATGCAATATCCATCGCAGATTTGAATGCCTCTTGGGCAGTCACTGCTAATTTCTCAATCCACATAATTCTTTCCTTTCTTTCGCCGCTAAGCGAAAGAAACACGTTGACGTTTTAGCCGGGCCAGGCACTTCGCCTTGCCCTTGCCGGCTTGCTGCGCCAATCGGTTCGTTTTCAAAATCAACCTTTGGGGAAACTATCCGCCTTTGGCAAAAGACGAAGAGCCCCTTGATTACCTCAGCCTGCGCAGGACGATTGCGTTGGTGTCGCTTACCAGGGAATTCACGCTTTCCCTGGTTTCGAGCTCGTGCACGCGGTCGGCAAGCTTGCGCACGCGACGGTGCAGGGTATCAAGCTCGTCGTCGCGTTCGTCAAGGCGACCTTTCAGGTCGAGGATGCGAATAACGCCCGCCAAGTTGATGCCCTCGTCGGTGAGCTCGTTGATGAGCTGCAGGCGCTCGATATCCGCCTGCGAGTACATACGCGTGTTGCCACGCGTGCGCTGCGGGGAAACCAAGCCCTTCTGCTCATAGATGCGCAGGGTTTGCGGGTGAACGCCGGCAAGCTCGGCAGCCACGCTGATCATGTACAGCGGTCTGTTCTTGTCGTCCATTACCATGCCCTCACCTCTTCTTTCGTTGCTGCCTGGAATGCTTCCAGGGCCTTCCTCTGCTCATCGTTCAATGTTTTCGGAACCGCGATCTTGATAGCTACGCGCAGATCGCCGTTTCCGGTTGCACCTTTGCCCAGACGCGGTGCGCCCTTGCCGCGCACGGTAAGCACCGTGCCGTCCTGGCAGCCGGCGGGCACCCTGAGGCGTACCTTCTTGCCATCGGGGGTGGGAACCACCACTTGGGCACCCAACGCTGCTTCGGCAAACGTTACCGGCAGGTCCATTACCACGTCGGCTTTTTCACGCCTGTACAGCGGATGGGCGGCGATCTTGATGTTCACCAGCAAATCACCTGCCGGGCCGCCGTTGGCGCCCTGGCCGCCCTTGCCCTTCAGGCGAACGCGGCCGCCGTCAATGGCACCGGCGGGAATCTTGATGGTAAGCGTTTCCTTTTCGCCGGTACCGGAGTGCCCGATGCGGATGCGCTTTTCGCAGCCTTTGAATGCCTCGTCGAAGGTGACCGTCATGGAAACCTCTTTATCGACACCCTTGCGGGGCTGCGGCTGACCGTACCCTGCGCCGCCGCCGAAATCCCAGCTTCCGCCGAACGCACCTTCGCCATTGCGAATGCTCTCCAAGATGTCGGCCCAGCTGCCAAAACCCGAAGCGCCGCCGCCGAAGCCAGAACCCGCTCCTGCAAAGGGATTGCCGCCCTGGCCCTGCCATGCACCGCCATAGGGAATCTGATTCTCGTTCGCAGTACCGTACTGGTCGTAGAGCTTGCGCTTTTTATCGTCGGAAAGGACTTCGTATGCTTCGTTGATTTCCTTGAATTTCGCTTCGTCACCGCCGGCATCGGGGTGATACTTACGTGCCAATTTGCGGAATGCCTTCTTAATGGTGTTGGCATCCGCATCCCGTGGAACGCCTAGCGTCTTGTAATAGTCGGGAGTTGCTGCCATACGCCCCACCTTCTTTCATTCTGACGAAACGTCATAACGGCCATCGTGCCATTCAGGTTCCTTGGATGCTCGGGCACGGCACGTAAAGCCGCTTGCCTTGTCACCCTCGAATCCTTCAAGGCGCTATGCCTCGTTCTAACGCTCCTGACTCTTTATGGTCTGACGAAGCTCTGAAATGAGCTTCTAACTTTCACTTCGTTGGTTTAACAACAAGGGCGGACTTGCGAGCCCGCCCTTGCGTTTGCTATTCGTCTTCTTCTGACTTGGTCTCGCGCTTCGGACCGCCCACGGTTACCGTTACCATTGCGGCACGGATAACCTTGTTGCCCATGCGGTAACCCTTCTGGTATACCTGGGCAACCGTTTCATCGGGAACGGACGGGTCGTCAACCGTGGCAACCGCCTGAGCCTCAAGGGCATCGAAGGCTTCGCCTTCAGGGTCGATAACCTCGACGCCTTCCTTCTTCAGCACTTCGTTGAGCTTGTTGTGCACGGCCTTTACGCCGCCCAGCAACCCCTCTTCGCCGTTGCCTTCGGCATAGGCGATGCTGCGCTCGAAGTCGTCGATCACGGGAAGCAGGCCTTCAACCAGCTTCTCCGTGGAGCGAAGCCTTTCCTCTTCGCGCTGCTCGTTCATGCGGCGGCGGTACGTATCCCATTCAGCGTGGAGCCTGAAGTACTTGTCCCTCCAGGCGTCCGCCTCGGCCTTGGCCTTTTCCACCGGATCCTCCTCGGGCTCTTCGCCTTCGGCGTCTTCCTCGATGGTTTCAGCCTCAACCTCTTCAGGGGCGGAAGCCTGTTCCTCGGCTGCCGTTTCCTCTTCGCGTACCTCGTCTTTTTCAGGCGCGGCCATGATTACTTATCCTTCTTCTCGTCGTCGTCGACTACCTCGAAGTCTGCTTCGATGGTGTCGTCGTCAGCGGGCTGCTGCTGAGCGCCTGCTGCCGCACCGGCGGCTGCGCCCTGGGCTGCGTCCTGGTTGCCGTAAACAACCTCGGCCAGCTTATAACCAGCCTGCTGCATTGCCTCGATAGCGGACTTGATAGCCTCGATGTCGGTGCCTTCAAGTGCGCTCTTGCCCTGAGCAACGGCGCTTTCAGCCTGCTGCTTAACCTCGGGGCTTACCTTGTCGCCAACTTCGCTCAGCGTGGTTTCGGTTGCGTTGATCAGCGAATCGCAGTTGTTGCGAGCCTCAACCTCTTCCTTGCGGATCTTGTCTTCCTCGGCGTGAGCCTCGGCGTCCTTTACCATGCGGTCTACTTCGTCGTCGGTAAGGGCGGTAGAACCGGAAATGGTGATCTGCTGCTGCTTGCCAGTGCCCAGATCCTTAGCGGAAACGTTCACGATGCCGTTAGCATCGATGTCGAACGTAACCTCGATTTGAGGAACGCCACGACGTGCGGCAGGAATGCCGGTGAGCTGGAACTTGCCCAAGGTCTTGTTGTCCTTGGCCATCTGACGCTCGCCCTGCAGAACGTGAATCTCTACCGAAGTCTGGTTATCGGCTGCGGTGGAGTAAATCTCGGTCTTGCGAGTAGGAATGGTGGTGTTGCGGTCGATCATCTTGGTCATTACGCCGCCCATGGTTTCAACACCAAGGGAAAGCGGGGTAACGTCCAGAAGGAGGATGCCCTCAACGTCGCCAGCAAGAACGCCGCCCTGAACAGCTGCGCCCATTGCAACAACCTCGTCGGGGTTAACCGACATGTTGGGCTGCTTGCCGGTCATGTTCTTCACCAGTTCCTGAACAGCAGGCATACGGGTGGAGCCGCCAACGAGAATTACCTCGTTAACGTCGCCGGTGGAAAGGCCAGCGTCGCGCAGAGCCTGCTCAACAGGCTTCTTGCAGCGGTCGAGCAGATCGCGGGTGATGCGCTCGAACTCGGCACGGGTAAGGGTGTAGTCCAAGTGGAGCGGGCCAGCTGCGCCTGCGGAAATGAAGGGCAGGTTGATGGTGGTCTGGCTGGTGGAGGAAAGCTCCATCTTTGCCTTTTCCGCTGCTTCCTTCAAGCGCTGCAGAGCCATCTTGTCGGCGCGAAGGTCGATGCCGTTGTCAGCCTGGAACTTGTCGGCCATCCAGTCGATTACGCGCTGATCCCAGTCGTCGCCGCCCAGGTGGTTGTCGCCTGCGGTGGAGCAAACCTCGAACACGCCATCGCCAAGCTCAAGAACGGAAACATCGAATGTACCGCCGCCAAGGTCGAATACCAAAACCTTTTCGTCCTTGTTGGTCTTATCAAGGCCGTAAGCAAGTGCTGCTGCTGTAGGCTCGTTGATGATACGCAGAACCTCGAGGCCTGCGATCTTGCCAGCGTCCTTGGTTGCCTGACGCTGAGCGTCGTTGAAGTAAGCAGGAACGGTGATAACAGCCTGGGTGATAGGCTCGCCTACGCGCTTTTCAGCATCGGACTTGATCTTCTGCAGAACCATTGCGGAAATCTCTTCCGGCATGTAGTCCTTACCGTCGATGTCTACTCCCGCACGCCCGCCGTTGCCGTTCTTCACCTTGTAAGCAACCGTCTTCTGCTCTTCAGCGGTTTCTGCATAGGAACGACCGATGAAGCGCTTTACCGAAGCGATGGTGTTTTCAGGGTTGGTGACTGCCTTGTTCTTAGCAGCCTTGCCTACCGTACGCTCGCCGTCTTTGCCGAAGCCCACAACGGAAGGCGTAGTGCGGTCGCCCTCTGCGTTTACGAGGATTTCGGGCTCGGAGCCTTCCATCACTGCCATTGCCGAATTGGTGGTGCCCAAGTCGATGCCAATGATCTTTGCCATCTTGCTATGTCCTTTCAGTTGCGACCGCCTGCTTATGCCGAGTTAGGTAGGCGGCCTATCTGTTCTTACCAAAGTAGGTGTCGGGATATGAGCCTTTGCGCGTTGCCTTCGGGCGAACCCTTGGCTCTGTGCTTTGGCCGATATACCTTAAGGCCCACATTCCGTGGACCCTTTCGACAATTGGAATAATAAAATCTAAGTGCATCATTGTCAAGTTTTGTAACCTTCCTGTTGAAGATTATCTTCCTTATTTCTGTTTCCGCAGGTCAAAACACGTTCTGTAGTTTGCAGCTCCCGTTACTTTTAGCCTGAAAGATCTAACAAAGGGGTTATAAAGTCTGCCTTACAACGCAAAAAAAGCCCGCATGAAAAACCATGCGGGCCGTAAACGCGCTGAAAGGATTGGTTGAAGCACCCTTCATACCTGTATGTAGCAGCAGCGTTTAACGCGGCTGCCTTATTGCCACCAGTCAGAAAAGGACGATGGCTTTCAGAAAGGGGCTATTTCTTGGCAACGCCGCCGATGAGGGACATCTTGGTGCCGCAATCAGGGCACGTTCCCTTGGTGATAACGCGGCCGTTCTTGGTAACGCCTTCCTGAGGGTCTACCATTTCCTTCTTTTCCTTGCACTTAACGCAATATGCAACAACTGCCATCGTAACCTCTTTTCTTCATGTGATAGTCCTACGGGGATATCCCCTTGAACACCCGACCCATTGTATAGGTAGTATCGGCGTTTTACCAGATGATTGGGGAATTTGCCGAAAGCGTATCAAAACCGTCCATAAAAGGACGGCGCAGTACCCCGAAATAAAAGAAGGGAAGCGGAGAGGTTCATCCCCGTTTCCCTTCTTGCATAATTCGCGGAACAGACCGTCGGATGCTAGTCCTCGACGATTTCCTCGATAGCGCCCATGGGGCACTCTTCAACGCAGTCGCCGCAAGCGATGCAGGCTTCTTCGTTGACTACTTTGCATACGCCGTCTACAACTTCGATGCATTCCTGCGGGCAAGCGTCGATGCAGATGCCACAGCCGATGCACTCATCATCAAGAATTACTGGATGAGACATGAAAACCTCTTCTCTCTTGGGCTTTTAGAGATGCTTTGTCGTGTTGGGGCAACCAATCGGTTAATCCCTGAACGGGAAAATACCATAGCGCCCCCAATATGCAAGAACCTTGCACAGTTTTTCTGAGAACGGGTAGATACCGCTGTGTGGACGCCGCCCGAAAACCGCTCGCCGAGCCTAAGGGCACCCGCATGAGCAACGCGCAGGGAACCGAACGCTGGAGCAAAACCCTGCGCGAAAACCAGATACGCAGCAGCAGGCAGCAAGTCAGACCCGAAACTCCAGGCATGCGCCAGTAAGTCAGCGAGGCCAAGCCCGGTGCCCCAGATTCGCATGATTTCGCGAGCGTAGCGTACTTGCGCTACGTGAGCTCGCGAAATCATGCGAAGGTGGGGTGCCCGGCTTGGCCGCAGCGTCATCGCGCCTCTTGCGAGCTTGCGGTGTTCGACAAAACGCCGCAAGTAACTAACGCTAACAAATACGCGGCAGCTGTTCGCCCACCAGCATATCCATGATGCGCAGGGCACCGAAGCCGGTTCGGATGGATACGCGAGGATCGCGCTCTTCGGGGGTTTCCACCACTTCACCGATGATGGCCGCATCGGCACCGTACTTGTTAGCGCGCATGGCAGCCAAGGCTGCATCGGCCTGTTCGGCGGGAACCACGCACACCATCTTGCCTTCGTTGGCTACCTGGTACACGTCGTATCCCAGCATTTCGCAGGCGCCCAGAACCGCATCCTTCACGGGAACCGCTCCTTCGTCGACGATGAAATCGACCCCCGACTGCCCGGCAAGCTCATTGAGCGTGGAAGCCAATCCGCCGCGCGTTGGGTCGCGGAAGCAGCGCGTATCGGGAGCTGCTGCCAAAACATCGGCAATAAGGTGGTTCAGCGGGGCAGCATCGGTTTTGATGTCGGCGTTGAAGGAAAGCTCTTCGCGGCACGACATGATGGTGATGCCGTGATCGCCCAAGGTTCCCGTTACCAGGATCTTGTCACCCGGACGGCAGAACGCGCCGGAAAGGCTCACGCCCTCGGGGATGAAGCCGATGCCGCTGGTGTTGATGAACGCACCGTCGCCATGGCCGCGATTCACCACCTTGGTATCGCCCGTCACAATATGCACGCCGGCTTCCTTGGCCATTTCCGCCATGCTTTTGCAGATACGCTTCAAATCGGCAATGGGATAACCCTCTTCCAAAATGAAACCGCAGCTTAAGTACTTCGGCACCGCGCCACTGGTGGCAACATCGTTTACCGTGCCGCACACCGCAAGCCTACCAATATCGCCGCCAGGGAAGAACTGGGGGGTTACCACAAAACTGTCGGTTGAATAGGCGATGCGCTCGCCCGGGGCGGGTGCGGGAAGCGATGCCGCGTCATTTCCCTCCAGCAGTTCTTGATCGGCATATGCCTCGAAGAACACTTCGTCGATGATGCGTTTCATCATGGTGCCGCCGCTGCCATGACCCAGCAAAACCGTTTCGTCCATTGCTGCCTTCCTTGCTCTGCAGGCGCCCAGCGCCTGGTTTGTGTAGATAAAACCGCAGTTGAGCGCTTAGATGAACGCACCGGTGGTGGTCATGTTCAAGCGCCCCGTCTTCACGCCTTTGGTGCCGATGATGAGATTGGCAACATCCTGCACTTCGCCGGTTTCGCCCTTCAGGATGATAACCTCGAGACAATTTTCCTCGTCAACGTGCACATGCATCGAAGCAACCACCATGTCCAGGTAGGTGTGCTGAATGTGGTGAAGCTTTTCCTGCAAATCGGATGAATGATGGCTGTACACGATGGTAAGGGTGCCCATGACGATGCGCCCCGGCATGGAGCACTCGTCTTCGACCAAGGCATCGCGCACCAGGTCGCGTACCACTTCGCTGCGGTTTTTCGCCAACCCGCGACGAGCCACCAGGTGGTCGAACTTCATCAGCAGGTCTTCGGGCATCGCCACGGAAAAGCGCATCAAATCGTTGCTCACGCTTACTCCTTTTCGCCGCGACGGCCCTTAAACCAAGTTCACCGTAACGCCGCTGGCGTTCTGCGCATCTTCGTCAAGCGCTTCCTTGGCGTCATCGAGCGTGGCACGAACTTCGTCGAGAAGCGCCATGGCGGCATGCAGCTTTTCGCCAACCGTTTCAAAGCCGGCATCGCTTGCCTGGTGGGCAAGGTTGTGGGCCCAACGACGCTCCAGCTTGATATGGTCGTCGATCTGGTCGATCATCTGCTCGAACTGACCGGTGTTGACTCCATTGGTGCACATAGTTGCTCCTTTGCTTATATCCAGCCGCACAGGCGGCTTACGCGCTTTACCACAAGGCGCGCGTTGAAAAACTGCCCCTATTATGGTCCCGTTTGAACGACTGGGACCTTTATTTCGGCATACGGTGTGAAAAACTTCACATTTTGTGTGAATGTCACCTTGTGGGAAACTAGAAAGGCAGAAAAACCGGCCCGAAAGGAGATCTTTCATATGAGTGCGCCGCAACCTTCGATATTCGAGCGCATTGCTTCTGTGCATGTTGCTGCTTTCGGGAAAGCCTACAGAGGGAAGGCGAACGCTGCAGCATTGATGGTAAGCGCCCACAACCCCACCAAAGCTGAACAGGCGGCCCTTGAGGCAAGTCTCCTTCAGCTGGGGTACGCGAAAAGCGCATTGGGATGGGCACTCGTCGATGCGGACGGCACCGGTGAAGAAAAAGACCAGAAGGATTCTGCGGAACGCCTGTTCAACCTTATCGAAGGCATAGACCCCCTTTGCGTCTGCGCACTTGACCACGCCGCATGCGCAGCCCTTTCGCGCAGCTACAACACCCCCTTGGCGCTGGAGTCGAAAACATTGCTGTTAGGCCGCGAATGCCGTTGCTTCGAGAACCTTGATGCCCTTCTTTCAACCGAAGCGGGCAAGCGAAAAACCTGGAACCTGCTGAAAACACTGCCGAAACTGGGCTAACCCTTCGGCCGCCATTGTTTCCCCTGCTAGAAACAGCAGACGAGCAGCACCGAGCGGGCGTCCTAAAGCAGCAAGCCAAAAGCGTGCTGAAGCGAAACTTTCATTACATATCGCGAATACCGCTGTTTCTCGTTGGCGGGCAGGGGTAGACTTCCCTTATCCTTTAGTGTGTGGCCGCAAATTCCCAGGCCACCTAATGCAAGCAACTGAAAGGCAGTGCTTTTATGTCCAACAAAAGCCTTGCTGCCGAGCACAGCGCCCAAACCATCCTGGTTACCGGCGGCGCGGGCTTCATCGGCTCGCATGTGGTCCGTCTTTTCGTGACCAAATACCCCGATTACCGGATCATCAACCTCGACAAGCTGACCTATGCCGGGAATCTTGC
>OGRR01001345.1_pt1 | contig 15716 bp, 10 predicted proteins | sample 1553511 | NCBI WGS metagenome assembly OGRR01 (sample SAMEA2580040, study PRJEB22360) | human gut metagenome | biome: human gut; feature: human-associated habitat; material: faeces | place: Denmark | collected 2008/2010 | reverse complement strand
TCTGGAGAAGGTCGATTCCCTTCACTCCTTTCACTCCCATGATCACTTCTCTCATGCTCTCTTCTGTTGCCTCATCGCAGGAATGGTCAACCATCTTATCAATTGCATCTCTGAAAATATCCACAGATGCTTTCACGATCAGTACACAGATTGCAACACTGGCAATCGGATCCAGGATCGGGAAGCCAAGTCTTGCACCCAAGATACCGATAAATGCACCAACAGAAGACATTGCATCTGAACGATGGTGCCATGCATCCGCCATCAGTGCACCGGAATTTATTTTCTTCGCAGCACTTCTGGTATACCAGAACATCCACTCCTTCACTACAATAGAAACAACTGCCGCAATCAGTGCCAATGTTCCGGGAATTGCAATGCTTGCTCCTGAAGTACTCTTAATAATGTTCTCAATTCCATTCATACCAATTCCGATACCGGTTGCCAGAAGTAACCCGGACAAAATAATAGAAGATACACATTCCATCCGCTCATGTCCATACTGATGCTCCTTATCGGATTTTTTGCTGGATAAATTCACACCGACTATTACTACGAAAGTACTTCCCACATCAGATGCTGAATGAATCGCATCTGAGATCATGGCACCTGAATGTGCCAGAATTCCGGCAAGTAATTTAAATAAGGAAAGTAACAGGTTTACTGCAATACTCACACCTGATACCTTCATTGCCACCTTATGTTCCCATGCAGGCTCTTCCTTCTTAGCTATCGTGTTACTGTTTGTCTTATCTGACATTGCTGTCATGTTTAATTTTTTTGTCTGTTCCATAACCAGGACCTCCTAAATTTTCTTTTCAAATATATAAGCTTTTGTACTTTCCTATATTTGAGTTTACAGGTTCTTCTTATGTCACATACATTGCGCCACAGTCAGAAAACATATTTCCTTTCTGTGACTTATCAAAGTGCGGTCTTACAGGGGTCTTTTTGTATTTCGGAACTGCACCTGTCTCAGAAAATCCTCCTAAAAAAATCCCTCTAAAAGAAAATCTTTCCAAAACATACTTTTCAGAAAACAAAAAGACACACCTGCGGAACATACACTGTCCCACAGATATGTCTGAAAATTTTCATATCTGCTGCCGCTTCGCGCGGCCCGGCCCCACGCCCTCGAGTATCTCGGGCATCGCCTGCTCAGTTTGTACTGTTGATCTCGCATTCTGTTGAATGTAATGCAGTGCAAAGAGAATTAATGTTACATATATCCGATTCACAAATAGCATAATGTAAATCAAATACCAAGTCATATTATAACAGTTTTATAAGACTGTTTCTATCTGACTTGCACTGATGATACACTATAGTATATCGGTTAGTCAAGCCAAATGTTATTGATTTTTTTTATCATTAATTCAATATGCAATATCTGCCGTTCACATTCCTCTTAATACAGCGCAAATTGAGTTTCTTCTTCATATTCTCTGGCTCTTTCTACAGCTCTCTTGTCAATATCCGAAGTAATCTGATTTTTCCTGCTTATACATCCGCCTATATTTTTCTGTAATTTTCTGCATTATCTCCCATTTATTTTCCATATCCTCAACAAGCTTAAACTGTGTACGACATCGATCCAGATTATGGTTTTCCCTGTGAATCTTAAAATAATGATCTCCTTCAAGATAATCAGTAAGAAAGCGCATACCACATTCAAAAGTCATCACTTTCGCTCCAAACGGGAGCAACTCCATTTCTTTTGAAGTGAGTTTTCCGTTACATCCTTTCAGAAATCCTCTTAAATAGATTTCATATAAATTCATATCACAGGATACTTTGGTCAAATCAATCTCATCTTCTGCTGCTGTACTGGCTCCAAAACGAATAGAATCTCCAAAATCGTTCATAGCCAGTCCTGGCATAATCGTATCAAGATCAATTACACAGAGTCCTTTTCCTGTCTTATCGTCAATCATAACATTATTTAACTTTGTATCATTGTGTGTTACACGAAGCGGAATTTCACCTTTTCGAATCAAAGTGTCAAAAACTGTTGTCAACTTTTCATGTTCCAAGACAAACTCAATTTCCTTTTTTACACTTGCTTTTCGTCCACAGATATCTTTTTCTACTGCATTTTGAAATGCAAGAAATCTGGCTTTTGTATCATGAAATCCTCTGATGGTGTCATGCAGAGATTCTGCCGGATAGTCTGATAGTAACCCCTGAAACTTTCCAAACGCTACAGCACTTTCATAAAAGTCTTCAGGTTTTTCCACCTTGTCATAGCTGGTAGCATCTGTAATATAAATGTATGATCGCCAGTATTCGCCCTGGGAATCTATCACGTATTTTTTTCCGTTTTTAGCAGGAATAAGATTTAACGTTTCCCTTTCAGGATCCCCGCCCATTTCCACAATTTTTTTCTTTAAATGTTCTGTAACTCCTATGACATTTTCCATTAGTTCAACAGGTTTTTCAAAAATTTCCCTGTTCATCCTCTGTAAAATCACATTTAATGAACCCATGTATCCGATTTCATATTTCAGTAAAAATGTGTCATTAATATGGCCACTCCCATATGGTTTTATAAAGACCAATTTTCCTTCATATTGAAATTCATTAATAACTTCTTCTAACTCTTCTTTGGAAATTTTATTCATTTTTAGTCCTTCCATAAGTGCTGAGGATATATACCTTCATCTTTCAATTTCTCAATTGCATTCATTACCAGTGGTTTATCTTCTCTGTAAGTCACGCCATACCATTTATCTTCTGATTCCAGTACTGTAACTATGGCCTTTTCAGATTCGATCAGTTCACTTACAACTGATGGAAGAAAATATTCACATTTCATAGGATTTTCTTGAAGACCTTTTTCCAGAAAAGCAGGAAATCCTTTTTTTATTTCCTGTAAAATACTTTCTGTAAAGCCCCACATGTTCATAGACACCAGTGTCTCTCCATCCAGTTCTTCCCATGTCTGGCCCTTATCCTCTGTAAAGACAATTCCGGTTTTCCGCTTTTCAATCTGTGTTCTTTCCACAATTTGTACCAGTTTTCCTTCCTGATTAACCGTACAGATTCCTCTGGAAACATCCCCATTATCTGTCACCGTATTTTTCAGACGATATCCCACCATTGTATATGAATATTTTTCTGTATCTTCATGTGTTGTAAGAAAATTATAAATAACAGAAAACGCATGATATCCATAATAATCATCTGCGTTAATTACTGCAAACGGACCATCTATTTTATCAGCCGCGCTAAGCACTGCATGAGCAGTTCCCCACGGTTTTTTTCTCCCATCTGGAACCTGATAATTTTCAGGAATGTTCGAAAGTTCCTGAAATGCATAGGCAACATCCATAAATTTGCTTATTCTATTTCCGATCACTTCTTTAAATTCTTCTTCATTGTCTTTTTTTATAATGAATACAACCTTTTCAAATCCTGCTCTTCTCGCGTCATAGATAGAAAAATCTATAATGATGTGCCCTTCCCTATCTATAGGATCAATCTGTTTTAACCCCCCATATCGACTTCCCATTCCTGCTGCCATAATCACTAAAACTGGTCTCTTCATAAAGCTGTCATTCCTTTCTCTTCCCACTGATGTCCTGCATTATTTTCTGCCCGTTTTCTGTAAACATACCTTGTTCTGTCCTTCTTTAAAAAAGAATCTGCTGATCTGGCCGTTATATCTGACGATTACATTTCCTTCTTTTAATGCACTGATTTTAATATAGTACACTTTTCCATTTTTCCAGCTAAAATCAACCGTGTATCCTCCTCTTGCCTTAATCCCTTTAATCTGTCCTCTTTTCCATTGTTCCGGTATTGCAGGTAATAATTCGATGTCATTGTTCTGACTCTGTAAAAGCATTTCAGATATAGCTGCTGCAAACCCAAAATTCCCGTCAATCTGAAACGGAGGATGTGCACAGAACAAATTAGGATAAATTCCTCCGCCGGACATATCCACTTCTGTTGTATGAGTAAGATTGACCTGATTTTTTAAAAGTTCAAATGCTTTCTCTCCATTTTTAAGTCTGGCCCAAAGACTTGCTTTCCAAACCATACACCATCCGGTTCCCTGACTTCCTCTGCGGTTTAAGGATATTTCACACGCTTTTTTCAACTCCTGGTCTGTCTCCTTTATAACATTTCCAGGATATAAACCGTACAAATGAGATACATGTCTATGATGAATATCTGTTTCCCTGTAATCTCTGTACCATTCCTGAAGCTGTCCATCATGACCGATTTTAAAAGGCGGCAGCTTCTTCAATGCAAACTCAGTTTCTTTCTCCAACACATCAACTTTAAGAATTTTACATATCTGAAGGTACGTCGCAAACAATTCCTTTAATATGGAAATATCCATAGTAGAAGCAAAAGTTACGCTGTGTTTTTCTCCTTTCCTATCTAAAAAGCAATTCTCAGGAGAAGTGGACGGACAAGTGACAAGATAACCATCATATTCCGTTAAATATCCAAGATAAAAACGAACGGCTTCCCGTATTACCGGGTATGCCCTGTCTTTCAGAAAATCCCCATCTAACGTATAGCAATAATGTTCCCACATATGCCTGCAAAGCCACGCTGAACTCATTGGCCACAAAGCATACTGGCACGGACTGCCATCCTGTGCATATTTCCCAACCGGATCAGAATTCCCCCATATATCTATATTGTGATGACTAACCCAGCCCTCAAGACCATATAGTTTTTGCGCTGTAATTTTTCCCTTTTTAACGGTTCTGTCAATCAGTTCAAAAAGCGCAGTATGGCAGTCACCAAGATTACAACTTTCAGCCATCCAGTAATTCATTTCTGTATTGATATTGACTGTGTAATTTGAGCTCCAGGGCGCTCTCATCTGATTATTCCAGATTCCCTGTAAGTTTGCAGCCTGTGTCCCCGGTTTCGAAGAACAGATCATGAGATATCGGGCATAATGAAATAATAAAGTGGCAAACTCCGAAGTATTTTCACCCTTTTCAAAGGCTTTCATTTGTTGAATTGTGTCTGTCTTCTCAAAATAATCATCAGATTCCCCCATGTGAAGATCTAATCTGTCAAAAAACGAATGGTATGTCTCCAGGTGGTTCTGTTTTAATTGCTTATACCCCTTATACTCAGCACACTTCAATATATCGCTCATAAATTCTATAATATTATCGCAACCATCAAAATCTGTCTTTCCGGTCAGAATAATATAAAAATCATCACCGGTTCTAATGGTCAGACCATTTTCATTTTTTTCTATAGTACCTGATTTCAGAACTGGTTTCAGCATAATTCCAAATTTAATCCCTGAGTTTTCTTTATACCGGATTGGTTCTTCGCATTGATAATAATTGGGAGCTGCATAAACCGGAGCATTTGCCTCGAATACCAGCATATTTTCACTTTTTCTCCAGACGCAGGGCATCTGGCTTCTTAATGAAACATGTACTTTTACTTCTGAATCACTGTCTGTTGATATTTTCATCACCAGAACATTATCAGACATACTAACAAATGTTTCTTTCTGATAAGTTACCCCGCCCTCAATCCAGTGTACTGTATGTAAAGCATCATTTAGTGACAGTTCCCGTTTATACTCCATTATCTCATTGTTTCCATTTTCTGTCAGCATCTGTACATCAACAGTTCCCACAGGAAGATATGCTGCTGTCCAGTCTCTTAGAATATGGGATTTTGCATATTCTTCCGCCTCATTGTATCTGCTTTCAAATACCAGTTTTCTGATATGATTCCAGTCAGGAAGATCAGGATACGGTTCTGACTGCTTCTGACTGCCAGACCACAAAGTATCCAGATTTAACTCTATTGTCTCCTGTCTGGTGCCTCCCGAAACCATGGCTCCAATCTCACCATTTCCCAGAGGAAGCGATTCAATCCACTCTTTTGCCGGTTCCCTGTAGTTTAATTTCCACTGCATATATTCTGTCTCTTCCTTTATTTTATACTATTTTCGATTCATCCATTTCCCACTGGTAAAATCAGGTATAGCAATTGGCTGTCCTCCCATAGAAATAGATTCTTCTGCAAGTACAGATATACTCATCCATGTTGCCATATCATAAACATCTATTACAGCTTCTGAATTTTCCTGAACACATTTGATAAAATCTGAAAATACAAGAAAATCCATTCCATCATGTCCTTTTTTTACTCCGGCATCCAGATATTTTTTCCATACAGGATGTTCATATTTATCTCTGTATTCCTCGACATTTCCCCAATGTTTTTTCCACTCAAAATGATCTTCTGCTGATTTCTCTCCATCAAGGAAAATAGAACGGTTATCTTCCGTATACATTCCTTTTGTTCCCTGAACCGTAAATCCTCTGGAATAATATCTTGGCAATGTGGTATCCAGAGTCAATAAAATTGTTTCCCCATTACTGCATTTAATAATTGTATTAACAATATCTCCCTGATTAAATGTTGTATTTGATAATACCTCATCATCTGCCTTCTTCTCTTTGATATATTCCTTTAAACCAGCTGCCTTTGAAGAAACAGAAGTTAAAGAAAGGAGTCTGTTACCTCTGTTAATATGAAGTATTTTTGCAATAGGGCCTAATTCATGTGTCGGATAATTTTCTGTATTGCGATGAATGTAATTGGAAAGGCGATAATGTCTGTTTTCCTTTCCAAATGCAACTTCTTCTCTCAGGTCATGACGATAACCCCCCTCACAATGAACAATTTCGCCAAGCACTCCCTGTTCTGCCATGTTTAATACCATCATTTCGTCTCTGCCATACAGACAGTTTTCCAGAAACATAACAGGCACTTTTGTTTCTTCATATGTTTCAATTAATTTCCAGCATTCACGCAATGAATATGCTCCACCTACTTCACATCCCACATATTTTCCTGCTTTCATTGCTTCAATACACATCTCTACATGCATATCCCAGGATGCACAGATGATAACTGCATCTACATCCGGCATCTGCAGTACTTCTTTATAATCTGTCACCATTTTAGGAGTGTTTCTTCCACTCTTTTCAATCACTTTCGCAGCTTCCTGACATCGGTCTTCATATTTATCGCATACTACAACAAACTCTGCATCCGGATGCTCTAAATATGCAGTTTCCAGAAGTCCTTTTCCTCTGGCTCCAAGACCAATCATTCCTATTCTGACTTTATTTCCCATAATATTTTTCCTCCAAATATCAAATGTTTTTATATCTTATCCTTTTATTCCCTGTAAAGCGATTCCTTCAATAAACTGCTTCTGGAAAAGAGCAAATAATATAAGTAATGGAAGGACTGCAAGAACCGCACCTGCCATCATAACCGGATAATCTGTTGCATACTTTCCCTGAAGATAGGATAATCCGGCTGAAAGGGTCATTTTTTCCGGTGATGTGTTAACAATCATCGGCCACATCAAATCATTCCAGGCACTTCTTAAAGTAAGAATAGCAAGAGCTACCAAACCTGGCTTTACAAGAGGAAACATAATTCTTGAAAAAATCATAAAATGATTGCAACCGTCAATTCTCGCCGCATCTTCCAGTTCGTTCGGAAGTGCCATAAAAAACTGTCTCATCAGAAATGTTCCAAAAGCACTGAACAATCCTGGTATAAATAACGCCGGTATTGTGTTTAACAATCCCATTTTCTGTATCATCAGATACTGTGGCAGGATAAAAAAAGATGATGGAACCATCAGTACAGCAAGCAATGTTCCAAAAATAATATTTCTTCCTGGAAATTTGATTCTTCCAAATGCATATGCTGCCATAGAGCAGAGGATTAACTGTACTACTACGATGACAGTGGCCGTAACAGCTGTATTTAAATACATTTTTGCAAATGGAATCTTTGTAAACACTGCCGCATAATTTGAGAATAACGGTTTTTCCGGAAATATCTTTAACGGAATACAAATTGACTCTGCCTGTGTCTTTAATGATGTAAGGATCATCCATACAAATGGCAGTAGCGTTACTATCATACAAAGAATCAGAATTATAAATACAATTACATGACCCCAGTTTACTTTTTTCGACTTCATAAGAGTTCCTCCTATTCGTAATTAACCCATTTTTTCTGAAGTTTCATCTGTAATGCAGTAATGAGCATAATGATCAAAAACAGAAATACTGCAAGTGCTGATGCATATCCCTTCTTTGAGAACTCAAATGCATTCTTATAAAAATAAACTACCATACTTTGTGACGCTTCCATTGCAAGACCTGTTTTCTGTATCATCATATAAATGGTATCAAATGTCTGGAAAGTTGAGATCAATGTGGTTACTAACACAAAAAACAATGTAGGTGTTATTAATGGTAATGTAATACTAAAGAACTGTCTGATTCCACTGGCACCATCCATTGATGCAGCTTCATAATAACTTCTGGATATTCCCTGAATTCCAGCCAGCAGAATAATCATATTATAACCAACACTGCTCCATACACTTACAATGCAGATTGCAATCCAGGCTAATTTGGGATTACTTAAGAACTGAACCGAACCCATTCCAAATATATTTAAAATGTAATTGATAATACCATAATCACTATTAAACATCCATCTCCAAATCATAGCAACTGCAGCACTCATTGTAATCGCAGGTATGAAATACACTACTCTGAAAAAAGATTTGCCTTTAATCTTCATATTTAAAAATACGGCCAGAAGTAAAGACAAAATAATTACTGATGGCACAATCACAAGAACATATCTCATGGTATTAAATAGTGCATGCCACATTGTTGAATCGTGAAACATTTGTATGTAATTTTCCAATCCGACCCATTTAGTTTTATTAAAAGCACCAACCTCATGAAAACTGTCATAAAGCACTTTAAAAATAGGGTAAAAATAGAACACTCCAAGACCTAAAACCAATGGTAAAATCATGGTATAGCCGGATATATAGTCCATTTTTTTCCGTTTACTGATTGCCTTCATATACCACTTCCCCTTTCGCATTTTATTAAGAAAGGCACTTGCTGACAACGCAAATGCCTTTCCATTTTATCCAATCCTTATTCACTGGCTAAAACTTCGTTCATCTTTTCTGCAAGAGTATCACAGGCATCTTTTACATCTACCTGAAAATTATATGCTTTCTTAAGTTCTTCTGCCTGATATTGTTCCCACTCTGCTGTATTTTTGGATACAGGATATGGATAGGAATATTCCTTTGACGCTGTAACAAATGTAGAAAGATTATAGGCTTTATTCTTATCTACCCAAATATCAGCAGTTCCTTCATAGGCTGGAATTGCAGCTCCCATTTCAGCAGAAAGTTTATTTGCCTCTTCACCTGATAAAAACTCAACCCATTTCCATGCTGCTTCCGGATTTTTCGTATCTTTATAAATACAATTTCCAAGACCATGAATTACTGTGGCCTGTTTTCCATTAATAGATGGAACAGGGGCAACATCAATATCGTCTTTAATATCTGAATCAAGAACCTGACTCAGAAACCATGATCCGCACCAGTACATTCCAAGTCTTCCGGATAAGAACTGTACATTTCCCTGGGTCTCTTCCAAAGATGCCTCTGATGGGCTTACTCCATCTTTCATCATATCTACCCAACACTGTACACCTGCCTGAGTTGCTTCTGTATCATAACCGGACGTTTTCTTATCCTCAGATATAATTTTTCCTCCATTGGCAAAAATGGTGTTATAAATAGTTATCTGTGTTTCATATTCGGCAGAAATTCCGTATACACTTCCATCACTCTTGGTTAACTGTTTTGCAATGTCTGCCATATCATCCCATGTCCAGTCATCTGTTGGATATGGAACTCCTGCTTCATCAAAAATCTTCTTATTGTACCATACACCGATTGTGTCAAAATCTTTCGGAATTGCATACTGTTTTCCATCAACATTATAAAGTTCAACCAATGCCTCCGGATACTTTCCTGTATCAATATTATCTTCTTTAATACGGTCACTGATATCCATCAGAACATCTCCGTCCGCATATTTCATGATGTTTGGACCGTTCATCCAAAATACATCTGCAATACTTCCGCCAGTTGCTCCTGCCTCAAGTTTTGTCCAGTATTCATCCCATGAACTCGGTTCCAACGTAACTTTCACATCCGGATACTGCTCATTAAACTTCTCTATGCATTTTTCAAAGTATGGTTGCTGGGTTGTATCCCAGAATGCATATCTTATCTCTCCCGAAATTTCTTCTTTTCCGTCTGTTTTTTCTTTCTCTTTAGATGATCCACATCCGGCCATGCTCCCAAGTGCTATCACACAGCTCAGCCCCAATGCTCCCGCTTTTTTCAACTTCATTTTGTCACCCTCCTTTATTTGGTAGATTTATCATAATCGAATTTCAGACAAATCTCCATTCACTTCATTGCCATTAATCTGTACATTATTTCCTTTTTCTTATAAAAAAAGGCGAAAGATGCATCTATCTCAAGAATCCATCTTCCACCACTTTTTTCTTGCACAATATTTACTTTTTTCTTTTGATTTATTTACTTTTTAATGAGTCCACAATCTCATCTTCTGAAATATCTCCTGACAGATATCTGAAAATATTGGCTTCAAACTCTTCTCTTTGTTCAAAATCCCAGTCATTTCCAGGAAGTTCCCTGATAATATCCGCTTTCTTCAATTTAGCATATGCTTCATATATAACATCGTTTTGTCCCGAAAGATCAGCTATATTTACGTTCGGATTCGAAGGTATCTGACCAGTTTTTTTCCATATTTTCGTCTGCACCTTTTCACTGAGCATATATTTCAGAAAACGTATACAAGCTTCTTTTTGTTTTGTATCACTGGAACTTCCAATAAAATATCCGGGATACGCAGATACCATCGCCACATCTTTATTATTTTTGTCCGGAAACATTGCATATTCCATTTTTAATTTAGGATTTATCTTCTGTTCACTGTCTATACCACCGGCATAAATTGCCGAATGCCCTACATTAAAACTTCTTAATCTATCCCTGTATGTATAATTTTTTTCCACATCAGCATAATCTTTAATTTCATTTAATAATTTCAACGCCTCCGAGATACTTTTCTCATCAGAATCAGTATCTCCAATATATGACTGCATCATACATTCAATTGTGTTATAATCCAGATGCATGGAAACCGTATCCAGTTTCTCCTGCTCTGCCCATTGTTTTATCTTCTTACAACATTCCAGAAATTCTTTCCAGTTTTCCGGCGTTTTCTGTATCTTTGCATTTTCAAATATCTGTTTATTATACCAGTAACCACCTGTATTCAGAACATCTGTAACCGTATAGAGTTTTCCATCTGCAGTTTTCCATTTCATCAGAGTTTCCGGAGCAATCATACTCTGAAATTCTTTATCCTTTTCTATATAAGGCATAATATCAATCACATATCCCTGAGTAACCATAAAAGAATATAATGTATCGATTCCTGTTTCGCCGATATAAATGAGATTTGGCAATTTTCCTACAGAAATCATTTCTTTTACTTTTGATGTTACATTTTCCGGCGAAGGCATGGATATCATTTTCAGAGAAATATCCGGATTATCTTTTTCGAATTCACTATATATTTCCCTCATGGCCTGATTATCTTCTTCCATTGTTCCCCAGCCATGTAAAAGAACAATACTGATTTCATCTGACTGTGACAATGTTCCACATCCTGATAAACACATCAGCAACATCAGAAGAAGTATCAGACATTTTTTCATAACGATTTACCTCCGGTAAAGTTTCTCATACTCCTTCGGGGAATATCCTGTATATTTTTTAAAAACACGTGAAAAATATGCCGTATCTTCCCATCCTATACTGTCTGCTATTTCATAAACTCTCATCTTTCCGTCTTCAATATATTTCCTGGCAATTTCAATTTTTTTCCGATTAATCGTTTCGAACAGTTTCTCGCCTGTCCGTTCCTTATATATTCTGCTGATGTAACATCTGTTTGCATGTACCGCATCCGCAATAAGATCCAGGCTTATTTTCTTCGTATAATTTTTCTCTATAAATTTGTTAATGGAATCAATCAGTTCATCCGCAGTCTGAATTTTTTTATTTTTCTTTCTGACAAATGATAGCATCATACTTTCCAGACAATCTTCAATCTCAATAATCCGTTTTGTTTCAAGAATCAAATTGATAGCATCTTCCTGTTCCATATCGAATCCGGTTACTTCATCATCTCCATATTCAATATACAATCTGTGACACTCGGAAATAAACAGAATAGCGGCACTTCGTATATAAGAGTCTGAGTAATCTCTGATAGCCGAACGTAATTTCTGCATTTCTTCCATGCATACATTCTCATCCCCACTCCGCATACAACTTATAATATTATAGACAATTTTATTCAATTCATTATCATTCAGTTTGTTTTTCTGTCCTGCGTATAATTCTGTTCTGTTCTTCTCTGAACGATTATCTTTCTTCAATTCTTCAGAAATTTCTTCCAATGCTTTAGGAAGATCTTCAAACAAATTACTCTTTATCACATATCTTTTCACCTGAAATACAATCGCCTGTTGAGCATATTTAAAATCTTCATATGCCGTAAGCAGCACAACTACTATATCCGGATAATTCTCATGTATCCACTGCGCAGCCTCCATCCCTGTCATAAGTGGCATTTGTATATCCAGTATTACGATATCCGGTTTGTATTTTTCTACAGCATTTACTACTTCCTTCCCATTTTTTAATGCTTCTGCAAGATGACATCCCAGTTCATCCCACGGAATCATTTCTTTTAATGCTTCTCTTATAAATGGTTCATCATCTGCTACTATAACCTTCCACATATTAATTCCCTTCCCGCTAAATTCCTATTCAAGCATATATCCGCAATTGAAACAGGGGATACCTGATTCGGTTAAACTGTTCTATCCTTTCTCATAGGAAGACAGACCGTAACTATTGTTCCTTTTCCAATCTCGCTCTGGAATAATACGCCATATTTATCACCATAAAGATTACGTATCAGTCTCTGAATGTTCATGACACCTACTCGAGGATTCTTATTATCTTTCCTGTCATCCATTTCATTCACATTAAATCCTACGCCATCGTCTTCTACAACAATATTTATAGAATCTTCAGAAGCTTCTCTGATTGCTACCCTGATTCTGCCTTCTGTTCCCTTTGGCTCCAGTCCATGGATGACCGCATTCTCTACTATCGGTTCTATACAAAGTCTGGGGACATAACATTCCTTTATCTCATCAGACTCCCATTCAATATTATAGGTAATGATATCCTTAAATCTTTCACTCTGAAGGTATAAGTAAAATCCAGCTATTTCCATTTCTTCTTTTAACTTTATCTCAACCTCATTTCTTCTGAACAATTTTCCTCTCATTAATCCTGCAAAAGATGTTACCGTCTGATATAATTCTTCATCGCGGTGTTTTTTTACCTTAATAGCAATCATTGTCAGTACATTAAACATAAAATGTGGATTTATCTGAGCTTGCAGATACTGAAGCCGCGCTTCTTTCACAAGTAATTGTGTTTCGTATACTTCTTTGATCAGAGTTTCAATTCTCACTGTCATTTCATTAAAAGAGTCGCTGATCTGCTGAAACTCTAAAATATTGTAATTCTCCAGCTTTGTTTCAAAGTCTCCCGTTCCAACCTGTTCAATTTTTTTTACAATTTTCTGTAACGGATAAGTAACCCTCCTTGAATAATACAATGCTGAAACTACTACTGCAATAAACATAGATACAGCAATTGTCCAGGCCAGCTGAAATCCCGGTCTAATATCCAGATATAATTTACTTTTTGGTATTATTATGTAAGTAGATAAACCAAAACTGTCCTGATTTTTTTTATACAGATATTTTTTATGATCTTTTTTTATTTCTCCGTCCAGATTAATCAGCTCATCTTTTAAAATTCCATTTAATCCTGTTCCCCCTATTTCAGTCCCATCATTCGTCTGTATTGACCAGTAATATGTCTGATATTTTTCCAGTTTGGAAAAGATCTTGTTGATATTTTCCATATCAAATATTGCAACACAATATCCCATACGTTCCATGTCATCATCATAAACAGAAAAATAACACTCTATTTCCTGACCGTTTTTTCTGTAATAGAACATTTTGTCCTGATCTCTGTATCTTTTAATTCCATCAATTATACGTGTATTCTTTATATTATCTGCCGATTGTGTCTCCGGATAAAAATGAATCCCTTTATACTCCATATTTTTAGAAAATACATAATAGTCACTTACAATCGGAAATGTATCCGACACCATATTCTGATTGGAAAAAAGGTTGACTCCCTGTTTCATTACTTTCTCAATTCCCTCTGTCGAACCGGTACGGAAAAAATAATTCATATTTTCATTTTCACTCAGATATATTACTGATCTTTCCCAGAACAGCAGATGATTTGTAAACTGCTTTTCCACACTTTCCATATAGAAATCCATATCTTCGCGCAATGCAATTGAAGACCACTGGAATATGATAACGGATAATCCTCCACCAACCAGAAGCATTGTCATAATACTGGTCCACACAAGCATATTCACCATTTCAGACCGAATTGTCTTTTTGTTCTGTCTTTTTATTCTGTCTTTATTCTTTACTTTCATATATTAAAATTTCCTGTTATCTGGAGTATTTTTACTATAATTTTATCATAAGTGTCAGATTATATCCAGCACTATATGCAGAAGATATCCATCTTTCAACTGTCTTAATGTTACTGTTCACTCGGGAGTTTGACACATTGAAATGCAAAAAAGTACCTCAAATCCTTGAAATAGGCTTATTTTTTTGTCAAAATTCTATTTTTATTATATAGTAATATTTAGTGATATATTGTATAATAGTGACAGAGGTGATTATTATGCGTATAACAACATCAAAATCAAAAAATTCCGAGTCCTTTTACATCACTCAGTCCTATACAAATGCCAATGGGAAAAGCACTTCCAAAACCATCCGAAAATTAGGTACGTTAGCTGAATTATCAGCGCAGCTCCACACGGATCGTGATGGAGTTGTTGAATGGGCTAATGAACAAGCGCGTCTTGAGACTCTGAAATATAAAAGTGAAAAAGAAGATGCTACTGTTATGATTCCGTTTCATTCCAACAGACTTATGGACTATGATAAACAGAAGCTATTTTCTGGTGGATATCTTTTCCTTCAATCGATTTACTATGGGCTTAAGCTTGATTCTGTCTGCAGAAAAATCAAAAGCCGACATAAATTCGAATATGATCTTAATGCGATTTTATCTGATTTAATTTATACAAGGGTTCTGGAACCTTCCAGCAAAAGTTCTTCCTTTCGAGCAGCAAAACAGTTCCTTGAGCCTCCAACTTATGAACTTCATGATGTTTACCGAGCTCTTTCTGTTCTTGCTTCTGAAATGGATTTTATTCAATCAGAAGTTTATAAAAATAGCTTTTTTCTCGGTGACAGAATGGATCAGATTCTTTATTATGATTGCACAAACTACTACTTTGAGATCGAACAGGAAGATGGTGATAAAAAATACGGAAAAAGCAAAGAACACCGTCCGAATCCCATTATTCAAATGGGACTTTTTACAGATGGTGACGGAATACCTTTAGCTTTCTCACTCTTTCCTGGAAACCAAAATGAGCAGAAATCTTTAAAACCTTTAGAAACAAAGATTCTCCAGCAATTCGGCTGTGATAAGTTTATCTATTGCAGTGACGCCGGACTTGCTTCTGAGGATAACCGTGTTCTTAATCACATGGGACAGA
>OGRR01001330.1_pt1 | contig 15891 bp, 18 predicted proteins | sample 1553511 | NCBI WGS metagenome assembly OGRR01 (sample SAMEA2580040, study PRJEB22360) | human gut metagenome | biome: human gut; feature: human-associated habitat; material: faeces | place: Denmark | collected 2008/2010 | reverse complement strand
GAGAGCCAATATCGGTGAAGGAAGTCTTGTCGTCGTTGTACGCAGAAGCGTCAGAGTTGCCAGTGCGCAGGACGTAGATCATCTTCGCCATCTGAGCACGAGTTACAGTATCATTGGGCTTAAAAGAGCCATCTGCGAAACCGTCGATGACGCCCAGCGATACCAGAGTGTCCACGACTTCAGAATCGACCTTAATGTCGGCCTGATCCGTGAACGCTGCACCAGCGAACATGGTGAATGCACAAGCAAACGCCAGCACCAGTGCAAGAACCTTTTTGAGATGGCATATAAAAAAACTAATATATGAGAAAAGGGTAATAAAAAATCGAAAATATAGTGTATTTATAACTTTATATAGGAAAATAGAGGCAAGAAATGTGTTCCAAAATAAAACATAAAAAGTAAATTAGTATAAGCAAATACGAAAAGAAATAAATTTTTTTGACAAATTTAGTGTTCGCCAACAGTATATATAAATATGTAGGTAAAAGTAAAGCACCGGAGCATTAGATATTTTATGGTATGATAAAGGACCTGTATCTAAACGTACAGGTCCTTCGTGGGTAAGGAGATCTAAGCACTCCCATCTCTCTAACGCAACTTAAAAGCAGGGGAGCCACAGCCTTAAAAATTTTAAGTGTACACAGTATAACATAATTATTGAACAAATGCCATTGAGATTTTGAAATATCTATATGATTTAATATGTCTACGGTATGTGTAACGGCAAGGACGTAGAAGGTGCACTGCTGAAAAAAGTGCAGGTTTCGGGGCCCCTCACTAATTCTTTGAGAAACGAATCATACGTCATAAAGAACTTTTAAGAGAAAGTGTTTTGATTTTTAAGAGATTTATTTACTTTGCAGCATTATCCCGCTCCATAGCCTCTCGGATGGCGCGCTTGATGAAAGCCGTGGTGGTTTCACCTTGCGCTTTTGCGTGTGCTTGAATCACAATACGCTCGCCCTTGGGGACACGAAAGCGGACTTCGTCTGTCTTTTCTTTTTGCCATTTTGCAGTTGCTCGCATTTGTGCTTCGGTTGCCGGCATTTCTTCACCCCCAAAATATCATACTAAAGATTTACTATGAAAAATATAGTAAATTTGCTGTATAAGTAGCACTAAATTTTGGATATAATGCATATTGTACAAGTGCAACTTATACTGTATAATCTTATCAGAAAATAAAAAACGGCAGTACTTGGAAGCGCCAACTTCCAAGTACCTGCGCAGGTGACACAACCACCTACACAACGGAAAACTCCGCACCGCAGTATTAGTATACCCTTTTTTTAAGGGTTGCACAAGACATTTGTTAGTGATATATTTATACTTCTTTCTGCTGTGTGATTTTGACACCGTGTAGGCTCTATATTGCCTGCACGGTTTTATTTTCGCTCAAAATCACATATAGAAAGAGGCGAAATTACGATGAAGAAGTATTCCTTCGCAGATATGCAAAGGCTGCACTGGAAAGACTACGAGTTCGAGTGTCAGCGGCTGACCTTTCCGAACGGCAGACAAATCCGTTTGACGGACAGCCAGAGCAAGCAGGTACAGATTCGGTACACACAGTACATCGATCAGCACCACCACGCACCGCGCATGGGAGATTTTATTTTCCCGAGCAAGGAGGCGAGGTCATGGGTATAACTTTACGGGAATGGTCGCAGCAGTGGCTGGAGGTTTACTTTAAGCCGGTAGCCAAGCCGAGCGGCTACGAGCACTACTATGATAACCTGCACAAACATATCCTGCCGAAATTAGGTGATATGCCCTTGAAAAGTCTGACTACTGCCGTGGTACAGCACTTTCTCAACGAGGAATCCCTGCATGGCAATCTGCGGACCGGCGGCGCGCTGAGCGCAAAAAGCATCAAAAATATGCGCGTTGTGCTGGATGTTTGCTGTAAGCGTGCTGTTGCGGACGGTATGATGCCCGCAAATCCGGTTGCTGCGACCGTATATACGCATTGCCGCTCGAAGAAACACAATATTATGAGTGATAGCGATCAAAAAGTGCTCGAAAAGTGGCTGTTTTCTGATCTGTCGCTTAATAATGCAGGTATTATCTTAGCATTGTACAGCGGTATGCGTCTGGGTGAAGTCTGTGCTGCACGTTGGGGTAATTACGACGCGATGAGCGGCACGCTGCACATTACACAAACAGTACGCCGGGTGATGGTTGATCCTGAGGCAGAGTACGGCAAGCGGACGAAACTTATCTTCAGCTCTGCGAAAAGCGATGCTTCTGAGCGAGATCTGTATCTGCCGGAAGTACTGCAGGGTTTGCTTACCGTACAGTATCAGCGGTTCGAGTCTCTTTTTAAGCGCATGCCGAATGCTGATGATTTCATCATTTATAATACAGTCGGTGGTGTAATGGATCCGGACCATCTGAGCAGTTACTGGGGCGATGTACTGGATGGTCTTGGCCTGCCGCACGTTCGTTTTCACGACATTCGGCATACATTTGCCACCCGTGCGATCGAGCAGGGGATCGATGTTGCAACGGTTGCGGGTCTACTGGGACACGCGGATGTAACCACGACCACGCACTACTACGTTCACCCGCGCGATGCTTCGATGCGAAAAGCAATGGCGGCTGTCGCACCGGTCGGAGCAGTTACACACGCATGGCAGAATACCCGATTATTTGCACCGAAAAGCGCTGAAGAGAAAGTACCTGAAGCCGCAAAGCGTGTGCACCGTCGCCGCAAGCACATCGCAGAATGTGGATGAGTAAATGCTGCGGAAATATATGAGGAGAATCAATATGAGAGAATATAAATATGTATGTAAAGACTGTAAGGAACACCTCACAAATTCTGAGGATCGATTGTGTGAATGGTGCCGGGACAAGAAAAGGGTTAATTCTGCACAGATTTGCATTATCTGTGGGAAAAGACGTACTCCTGCACGGGATGGTATATGCTACAACTGTCGTCCAAAGGAGCCTAAGGAGCCCTATAAACCTGGCGTGCCTTGGAAGGAAGCTCTTGAATGGGTTGAGCTTGAATATGTTATTTTGCAGGCTCGTTATGACGGTTTGTCCTTTCAAGAAATTGCAGAGCTGACAGAATTGTCAGCTGAGGAATGTGCCGATATCGCCGTCAAAACGCTTAATAGACGCCGATTTGGGTATTACTTAAAATATTAGTAACTCTCGAAAAAGGAATGGAAGACACGCAAAGTGTCTTACAATTCTTCCCCGCATTTGCGGGGGTCACCCCAATTTGATGTAAGCGCTTAGATTTGAAAATCGGCAAATTATCCCCGCATAAGCGGGGGACAGAACAATCCCCAAAGCAAAGGATCATAAACCTTTTGCTTTGGGGATTGCTTCTTGGGGTAAGAAGCGTACGCCTTGCGGAATAGTAGATATTATGTTATGTGATTGCCGTCAAAAAGCAGCGGTTTCGTGCCTCTAACTTCTCAAAACGTCAGCCGCATCTGATGCCACCGGACATTTCCGTGCGTGGATTTCTCGGACACGCCTTCGTCGACAAAGCCGAATTTTGCGTAGTACGCAATGAGCCGCTCCTTGCAGGTCAGCACAAGTCCCTTGCGGCCCTGCTGTCTGGCATCGGCGATGGCACGGCGAATCAACTCACAGGCATGGCCGCGTTTGCGGTACTCCGGCAGGGTATTGACACCGAAAATCATCTGCCATGCACCGTTTTCGTTGTGCATACAGGCGTTTTCGTACATTGCATCGGTCAAATCCGGCTCGTCCGTGACAAACCCATCGACAAACGCGATCAGCTTGTCGGCGTCGTACAGCAGCCAGAAGTGATTGCCGTAGTACTTAATCCGCTCGACAAATTCCTGCTCGGTTGCCGCTTCGGTAGGTGGAAAGCAGGCGGCTTCTGCCGTGGCGATGGCAGCAATGTCTTTTTCTTCTGCATAGGTGATCTTCATTCTGTATTCCTTCTCAACGGATAGGGAGAATATCCGCTGCATATTACTTTTCTCTCAGAATACCACGCTTTTGAGCGCGACACAAGAAAAATCACTATGCTAAATACGCAATATCTTGTACATAAATCGGAGTGAGAGCGGCATCTGCACGGAGTTTCAGCGACGCTTTCACGCAATAGAGCGACATCTTCTCCTTTTTCGGGTAATGAAAAAGCCGTACTCATTCGAGAACGGCTTTTGACTTATGCATCGGCAAAAAACAATCCGATTTCCTCCGCACTTCTGTATATTTTTTGCCGATGATATGGTATACTGTAAATACAGCTATCCTGCTCGGAGGTGAGCATATGAACTATCTTTCTGTTGCAGAAACAGCGAAAAAGTGGAATATTTCCGAACGAAGTGTGCGAAATTACTGTGCACAGGAACGTATTCCGGGTGCTGTGCTGATCGGCAAAACATGGCACATTCCCGAGAATGCGGAAAAGCCTGCTCGCAGTAACGGCAAAAAAACGCCTGTCAAAACATTGCTTTCCATTCTGCAGGAAGAAAAACGAACCAAGTATGCTGGAGGCATCTATCACAAAACCCAAATCGACCTGACCTACAACTCTAACCACATCGAGGGCAACCGCCTGACGCACGACCAGACACGTTATATTTTTGAAACCAACACCATCGGTGTAGAAAACGAGGTGCTGAATGTGGACGATGTGATTGAAACCTCGAATCACTTCCGTTGCATTGATCTAATCATCGATCATGCAGCAAGCACGCTAAGCGAGCATTTCATCAAAAAACTGCACCATATTCTGAAAACCAGCACTAGCGATTCCCATAAGGACTGGTTCGCCGTTGGCGAGTATAAGCGCTTGCCAAATGAGGTCGGCGGTATGCAGACCTCACTTCCAGAAGAAGTTGCCGATAGAATGAAAGCTCTGCTATCTGACTATAATGCCGTTCCTAAAAAGACACTGGACGATATTCTGGATTTTCACGTGCGCTTTGAGCGTATCCACCCATTTCAAGACGGCAACGGCCGCGTTGGACGGCTTATCATGTTCAAGGAATGTCTCAAATACAACATCGTTCCGTTTATCATAGAAGAAAACCTCAAGCTGTTTTATTATCGCGGTCTCAAGGAATGGTATAATGAAAAGGGATATCTTACGGATACCTGCTTAACCGCACAGGATAAGTACAAAGCCTATCTTGACTATTTCCGTATCCCCTACGAAAAGTGAACCAGAGAAGCCGTCCTCATTCGAGAACGGCTTCTACTGTACCGGCTATCTTACATAATATGGCTCATATTTTAGGAAACAGCTTATACGAATCTCTCCTAAAAGTTGTTCTTATCCCATTGTACCAGATGAGCAGCTTTGCTCACGCCGCCGAAATAATTGAAAGCATGAGCATGACAGTTCAGCCAGTTCTCTGTTTTCATGTCGTCGCAGGCTTTTGCATAGATATCGTGAATTCAAAAGGTTGTCGCTGCGTTCCGGCGAGGTGGCGCTATTTCTCCGGCAAGATGTCGCTGAAAGTCCGTGCAGGCGCCGCTGTATGGGCGGTTTATGCATCTTGCTGCTATTGCAGGCCATTTAGTCGGATTTTACAATTTCAATCGGTCAAATTTCAGAATATCATTCAGTCAAATTAGAAAAGTCTAATCCGTCAGACTTTATAAGAATCAATCATACCACATCTTCTAAAAAGTTGGAGAATGAGGATTGATTTTCAGACTGAGAGTATATATAATAGTTGCAGCATCAAAAAACGATTTATAGTTTTTGTACGGGGCGGCGTTGCGACGGCGTCCTAGTTTTTTATAATAAAAAGGTACCTAATGATGAATCAGAAGCGACTTGAATATCTCCGTTAGGTGGAGAGGCATGCAGATGAAACCGGCTGGGTTGCTCCGCTGACCCAAGAAGATAAGGACCATTTTGCTTATTTGAGAAAGGTTTTCAAACGCTATAATATTGCTCCTTCTAAAGCAACCCCAACGGAGTATGACTTTGTGGTCAGAGTGGCAGAAAGTGAGTTCTATTCGCGATAGGGTAAAACTAAAACAGATATAATAAAAATAAGGAATTATTTTAATCAGTGAGGACAGAAATTGAAGTGTCCCAAAAAAGTTAGACAAAAATTCAACGCAAAAATTGTTCAAGCAGCCGAAAGGGCTTGCTAGCAGTTGGCTAGAGGTATTTATTCTAAATATGCGAGTGCTGCAAACTTGCTGTTGAATTTTACAGCAGAATGGGATATGCTATGTTTGAAAGGAGCGGATAGATATGCCGAATATTAAACCCATTTCTGACCTGCGAAATTACAGCGAGGTACTGCGTGATGTGGATGTGGGCGCTCCTGTCTTTTTGACGAAGAATGGGCGCGGACGGTACGTCATCGTGGATATGCAGGACTATGAGAAAACACAGGCAACGATCCGCCTGATGAACGAGCTTGCAAAGGGCCGTCACTCTGGCGAAACGGAAGGCTGGCTGACAACGGACGATATGAGGGCGCACTTCCGCGCAAAAGCGAATGAAGAATAAAATTCATTATTCGCCCGAGTCCCGCCGTGATTTGGATGATATTTGGGATTATATCGTATCGGAGCTTCAAAACCGTTCTGCTGCGGAGCATGTGGTCGATCGCATTATGGATGCGGTTGATCAGTTGAAAAACTTCGCAGAGATGGGAACCCCATTATCCTCTATTGCAGACGTCGGTACGGACTATCGTTTTCTTGTCAGCGGCAATTATATGGTGTTTTACCGTGTGCAAGACAGCGATGTCTACATTGATCGTGTTCTGTATGGCCGCAGCGATTACATGAGTGCCTTGTTCAAAGACCTACTACGTGAAAAAACAACCGAATAAAATTGAAATCGGCAAGTTTTACCAGAAACTTGCCGATTTTTCCCTCTGTAATTACTTTTTTGCTTTATCTGCAAGCTTTATTAGTTTGCTAAAGCTATCTGGATTTTCGATTAGCTTAGGCAATAGCTGAAGCATCATTTGGTTAGCGAACTGTTCATTTTGAGGAGTATTTTGTTGGACAACCGCATCGGACGCGGTCTTTTCTGCGGTCTTAATTTGCAGCTTTTCAAAATTTCATCATCATTTTTTCGATTTGAAAGGCCACTTGGATAGTAATACCGCTTGAGATTATTCCACCGTATATCTTTATATCCACAGATAAGCGCCATCTCTTCAAGCAATTTTATGTATCTATCATTAAGTTGTTGTGGGTTTGAAGAAGGTTTGTCTGCTTCATCCATATAGGACTTCCAAGCTTGTCTAACTCTCTGATTTTTGTGAAAAATTACATCAATTGAGTTAAGCGATTTAACATTTTCTTCTTCAGAAATTAAAATGATGTATTCACCATCCCTGGGATGGCTACTATCATTATAAGGATTGAATTACATAGGCAGGTAGCAAATCGGCTGTTCAAAAACGGAATGCGGCCGGTTTGCTCCGCAAACTCGGCCGTTTAGCTTCGCAATATGCAGCAAGACCTGCTGCACCCGCTTGCACAGTAAAAAAGGATGCTTGAAGCGTCCTTTTACTATTGCTGTTTGTGTCGAATTTTGTTATGCTCGTAGCAAGGCACTGTTCCAGATAGCAGGCGGTTAGTCACTCCCTTGTAAAGGGGGTGTTGCGCATGGGCAAGAAACTTTTGCGTTTCTTTGTATGCACAGCAGTTTTGCTCTACATACTCACTATATATGCGAAATGGCCGCCTTTCCCTGACAAGTAAAGCGGTCATTTCTTGATACGATTTTCTTAAAGGGCTAACCGTCTGTGGACAGTGCCTTTTATATTGCCTTTAGTATACCTGTTTTGCATGGCGCTGTCAAGCCATCTGCTGCCAGGGAAAGAGCTGATTATAGCCGCGCGGATATTGTTCTTTATTGCTCTTTACAGTATAGATATAGTATCTGACAGACAACAGCACATACGACATATAGCGTGTACAATGCGATTGCATATACACTATATCGTGCTCCGGACGGCTGCAATATATTTGCAATCACTCATAACCCGGAGGCTACAGGTTTAAGTCCTATCCCTGCAACTATGTTTAACCGTTGATTTCGTAAGAAATCAACGGGTTTTTGTGCTTTTTAAAGGGTTTAAAGGAACGAAGATAGGCGCTCTGGCCCCAATTGTACCCCAACGGGGATAAAATGAGAGTGGGATTTGCTGGTTTTCGTTTGTGCAATAGGTATAATGACAATAGAAGTTTTTTGAATTTATTCCCGCGCGAATAGAATATTGAAGTGCCCCCCAAAAAAGTTAGACAATCCTTCATACCGTAATATCAACTAATTTCGCAACCTTTTTAAATATTCGGTTGATGTTGACTCCATATAAATTAAAAGGGAGACTACAACACCGCGATGCTGTGCGTCTCCCCCTTATGACTGATTTTATCGTTGTCCGCCAACACTCCAGCCCATACGTCTGGAATCACAATCAGGTTTTATCGTTGCCTGCCAACCCTCCGGTCTATACACCCGGATTCTCTATCGGATTTAAGGTGTCAGCCGCACCAGCAGGATGTCGCCTGCTTTCCTATTTATAGTATATTCGATATATGGTTTTTAATCAACCAGTTTTGAGAATTCTCTTTTGAAATTTCGTTTTATAAAGTGCATAAGCGCAGCGCTATCAGTAGCTTAGCTGAGAAGCGGTAGTGGAGATGTAGGTCTGCGACGGATCTTAACTCTAATATTGTATCTTAACTTGAAAAGAGTTATGATGCAGCAAAAAGAGTTAACTGCGCAAGTAGACAGCTCTTTCTTCACACGTTTCGTTGACTTTTCCACTGGAAATGCATATAATGAAAATGGACAGAGGGCGTCATCCCTCTGGTGCGGCTGGCACCTAAAATCCGAAATTGATGCCGGACTTTGGGCCGGAATGTTGGCGGGCAACGGAAAAACCCGATAGCGATGCAGTAGAATGGTCTTTGATCAGATGGAACTGTATGTCGGCGGACGACAGAAAAACCAGTTATGAAGAGAAGACATGCGGCATGAAGTGACCCCAAAAAGTTAGACAATATTTTGAAGTAAAAATTGTTCAAGCAGCCGAAAGGGCTTGCTGTCTGTGAATTGCAGGCGGCAAGCCCTTCAGTTTTGCCTTGATTCTGCGGATGTTGTAGTAATCCAGATATGCAACGAGTTCCTGTTTGAAGTGCTCCATGGAGCGGAACTCCTGCAAATACAGCAGCTCACTTTTGGGCAACCCAAAGAAAAATGGAGAATGAGGTTTGTTCCGTCTGGAATTTTTGCAAATGCCTCGTTCAGCATGTTTGTCACCATGCTGAGCACAGGGCGATCCGATATGGTATAGCTGACCAGATCGCTGCTGTGCAGATCGAGAATTGGGGACAGATACAGCTTCTCCCCAAACAAACTGAACTCTGTCACATCGACCCACTTCTGGTTTGGCTTGTCCGCATGAAAATCTCGATTCAGCAGATTTGGTGCGATTTTGCCCACTTCTCCCTTGTAGGAGCGATATTTTTTCATCCTGACACGACAAACTAAGCCCAGCTCCTTCATAAGCCGCTGGACAGTCTTGGGGTTCAGAGAGAATTAAATTGCTGCGATTTCTTCCTTAACAGATGCGTATTTGTCATCTTTCTGCATCTGCTTCAAATGATAGTAGAAAGTTGCACGGGGCAGTTGAGCGATTGAGAGAAGAATATCCAGAGAATGTCTTTGCCTCAGCTTTTGAACTACCTGCGTTTTCTGCGCTGGCGTCGCTCGTCTTCCAAAACCAAGGCTTGCAAGTTTTTTAGGTAATCGTTCTCCGCACGCAGTCGCTGCACTTCGGCCAGCAGATCTTCTTCTACATCCTTCGGCAGCTTCTTTGGCCGACCAGTGCTGCTGAGGCCCCGTCGCTCAACCGACAAGCCTTCCGGCCCTTCTTCCAGATGGATTCGCTCCTATGATTTGATCTGATCTCTGCTGTTTACCTCAAATCTACGGCAGGTTTCGCTGTGACTCAACCTTTCTTCTATCATGGTTTCCACGACCACCTTCTTAAATTCCGGCGTGTATCGTTTGTTGGGTTTTCCTTTTGACATAATAACTGCACCCCATTTGTTAGACAGTATATCATACTGTCTAACAAATGGGGTGCAGTTCATTTCTTCAGCCGGCTCTCCGAATATTCCGTCTTTGTGGCGAAGTACGCCTGTATGTCCGCCGGACGAATATCGCTCAACCGCGCCGCCCCGAAATAGGGGATCAGATGACCCTCGACCAGACTGACATAGGTCAGCTCATAGGTGTTGACGTCAACGAACGGCTGCTTGTAGGTGGAGGGCACAAAGGCTTCACCGGTACGAGCCGACACCTCGGAGGCTACGCGGTACTCCTCGGCTTTTTTCTTAGCAAAAAAATAACCCCTTTCTTACCGTAAAAAAATGGTAAAATAGAGGTACTGATGGATGTGGAAGTTTATCAGTACCTCATGTCCCGCTCTGGTGTTGGTAGCACCGGGGCGGGATTTTTTATTTCTCCCACCGCGCGGCGAGCTTTTGCAACTCGGGCAGATAGGCGTTCTGGATTTTTGCTGCGATAACAGCGGCAGTATGGTCATCGTAGATATGCGAAGTCTGGTTGCGGGCATTCAGCATATCCAGCCAGACGCTTTCATCGTCGATCAGCTCGGCGGCGTACGCCTCACGCAGCACTTGCTTTGGGAATTGCAGGGTATTCTGCATGCCAGCTTCGAGCATATATTCCTTGAGTGCCTTCCAGCCCAGCTCAAAGGTAAATTCAAACCGCTGGATCATGCCGTCGCGGACGGTGTCGTTTCGGATGTTCTGATAGTCCGTTACCGCCTCCGCCAGTCGATGTGCAGCATTTACAAAGTTATCGCGTTTGGTTTTCATACAGTATCACTCCATCTCGGTCAATTTCAGCAAGCAACTCGGGCGAGGTGTAGTCATCGACAAACACAACGTCGTATTTCAGCAGGGTCGGCAGGTCGTCCATGCCGCACCAGAACCGCGTCTGCTGCTCCTCCGGCATACCGAACACCGCAAGGTCAATATCACTGCGCGGACGGTTATCGCCGCGTGCGCGGGAGCCGAACAGGACGAGTTTGCGTGCACCGCAGTCCTTCGCAAGCTGTGCAAGAGCAGGTTTCAGGTCATTCATGCGGGATAGCTCCTTTTCTTAATATTCCCGTATCAGCACCTGCGGGATGCCGATGATATGGCAGCTTTCGAGGTCTACGCCTTCAATGCGGCGGGGCGGGTACGCGGGATTGAGCGGCACAAGCTTGAGCCAGTCTTCGCCGTCCACATAGTTGATGCGTTTGATGGTCATTTCGTCATCGCCGTAGCTGATCACGCCGATCTCGCCGGAGTGGTTCATGGTGGACTGACGCAGTACCAGCACGATGTCGCCGTTCTGGAACGCCGGATACATACTGTCGCCGCGCACGCGCATAGCACAGAAGTCCTCGGCTTTCCGGCCTTTGAGGTAGGCGCGCGGCACTTCGATCTTCTCGCCGGCCGCACTCTCGTCGATGGATACGCTGTCGTAGTGCGCCGCTACGCTGGTGATGACCGGAAATGTCACTGTGTCCTCGGTGATGGTGGGGGAGGGGAGAGTTGGTGCGGTGGGTTCGTCCCAGCCCATCAATACAGCAGGAGTAACGCCGAGAATGTCAGCCAGTTTGGCAATGCGTTCATGCCGTAACGATTTAATATTTCCACTTTCCCAACGCTGCACAGTAGCTTCGGTTACGCCGATTTTTTCGGCAATCTGTGCGAGTGTAAGTCCTAATTCTTTGCGCTTTGCTTTCAAGACAGATGATATATTTCCCATAATGAGTACCTCCCTCTTATGATAAGTTAACTATATCACAGGCAAATACGTTGTGCAAGCAAAAAATGCGTTTCGCGTAAAAACTTTCGCATAACGTATTAACAAGACGGCAAGAGTGGTGTATCGCAAACTTACGCAAAATGAAAAATTGGAGGTGAACGACATGGCTCATATTGATGTGCCGAAGGTGCGAGGTAGGATGGCATACTTCGCTGCATTGGAAGATCTGCCGCCTGTAGATATGGATTCCACAGGCTTGCATCACACGAAATAAACAGCTGTAATCAGGCTCTGCAGGTCGGCGTATTCGCGGCGGCCTTTTGGTGTTGTGCTTTTCTCCGCCCGCTGCCTGCGATATTTTCTTTTGTCAAGTCCGCTTGAGGGCTTGACTTTTTATTTGCAGGCTTAACAGATGCATATTTGTCTTCTCTCTGCATCTGCTTCAAATGATAGTAGAAAGTTGCACGGGGCAGTTGAGCGATTGAGAGCAGTATACTGAGTGCGTGTTTTTGCCTTAGCTTTTGAACTACCAGCGTTTTTTGTGCTGGCGTCGCTCGTCTTCCAAAACCAAGGCTTGCAAATTTTTTAGGTAGTCTACCTCCGCACGCAGCCGCTGAACCTCTGCCAGCAGATCTTCTTCTACCTGCTTCGGCAACTGCTTTGGCGGACGACCCTTACTGCTGCGGCCGCGCCGTTCAACGGCAAAGCCTTCCGGTCCTTCCTCCAGGTAGATTCGCTCCCATGATTTGATCTGATCTCTGCTGTTTACATCAAATCGTCGGCAGGTTTCGCTGTAACTCAATTTCTCTTCCTGCATGGTTTCGATCACCAGCTTCTTGAATTCCGCTGTGTATCGTTTGTTCGGTACTCCCTTTGGCATAGCAAAACACCCCACTTGTTAGATAGTATACCATACTGTCTAACAAATGGGGTGCAGTTCAATGCCGGTTTCTTTTTATTTCATTTCTTTATCAAATTGCTGTTCAGCCCAGCATTCTGCCGCGCAGCAGAATCGTGTGAATGTTCAGCTCCTCATCCAGCAGGAGCACATTCGCCAGCTTGCCCGGCTCGAGAGAGCCGTAATCGTGCTCAACGCCGATAGCGCGCGCCGGATTGGTGGACGCGGAACGAATCGCCTGACCGAGCGGAACACCCATTTTAACAGCCGAGCGCACGCAGTCCATCAGGTTGGTCGCGGAACCCGCAATCGTGCCGTCGTGCAGGGTGGCAAGGTTGCCGCGCACGGTAACCGCCTGTCCGCCGAGCGAATACTCGCCGTCGTCGAGTCCGGTCGCCATCATGCTGTCCGAGATCAGGATAACACGGTTCTCAAACAGCCGGAAGGTCGCGCGAACGACCGACGGATGCACATGCACGCCGTCCGCGATGAGTTCAACTGCCACGTTATCGTTGTCAAAGGCCGCACCGATGACGCCCGGTGCCCGATGAGAAAACGGCGGCATGGCGTTGTACAGGTGGGTCACCTGCCGGGCTCCGTGCTTGAAGGCTTCGCAGGCGGTGTCGTAATCCGCTGTCGTGTGCGCAATCGAGATACGCACCTCGCCTGCCAGCTCGTCGATCGTCTCCATCGAACCGGGCAGCTCGGGTGCCAGATCGCACAGCTTGAACAGACCGCCGGCTTTTTCCTGCACCCGGCGGAACATGGCCGCATCCGGCGCATGCAGATAAGCGCCGTTCTGCGCACCCTTTTTCGCCTCGGAAATGAACGGGCCTTCCATGTTGATGCCCACAAGCGCCGCGTCATTACTCTCCGCCTGATAGGTTGCGGCGGCTTCGGCAATCTGTGTCAGCTTGTCCTCCGGATAGGTCATAGTCGCCGGACAGATGGCGGCCACGCCGATCTGTGCCTGATACTTTGCCAGTGTGGAGATAGCCTCATGCGTGCCGTCGCAGAAATCGCGGCCCATGCAGCCGTGAAAATGCAGATCGACCAGTCCGGGCACGGCGTACAGACCGCCCATATCCACCGCATCCGCGCTCACCTCTGCGGATGCAATCCGGTCGCCCGAGATGGACAGTCCGCCGGTTTTGAACGTGCCGTCCGGCTGATATACCCTCAAATTGCTAAATTCCATAACTTCTCTTCCTTTTTAGAGCAAATCGCCGCACTTAGACAGTGCCGCCTCGTCCGCTACGATGGAAACATCTGTGTGCAGCTGCAGGATGGATGCCGGAACCTGAGGCGTTACCGGGGCGAAGAACGCTTCGCGGACGGTCTCTGCCTTGTTTTCACCCGAAACCACCAGCACGATGCGCCGTGCCAGCATGATGGTCTGCACGCCCATGGTATACGCCTGCCGCGGCACGTCATCCGCCGACGCGAAAAAGCGTTTGTTTGCCTCGATGGTGGACTCGGTCAGGTTCACGCAATGCGTGCCCTTGGAGAAATACTCGTCCGGCTCGTTGAAGCCGATGTGTCCGTTCAGGCCCATGCCGAGCAGCTGCAGGTCAATGCCGCCCGCCGCCTTAATGGCTGCATCGTAGCGCTTGCACTCCCGCTCGGCGTCAAGCTGCGCGCCGTCCGGCAGATTGATGCGCTCTGCCGGCACATTGACCGCGTCGAAGAAGTTTTTGTGCATGAAATAGTGATAGCTCTGGTCGTGATCGGGTGTCAGGCCGCGATATTCGTCCAGATTGAAGGTCGTGCAGCCGCCGAAATCCACATCGCCCTTGTTATACCATTTAATCAGCTGCTCGTAAATGCCGATCGGTGACGAACCGGTCGCCAGACCGAGTACGGAATCCGGTTTGAGAATAACCTGTGCCGAAATGATGTTGGCTGCCTTGCGGCTCATGTCGTTATAATCCTTAGCGCGAATGATTTTCATGGAATACCTCTTTCTTTCTGTCTCCGGAAATAGAAAGGGCAGGCAATGTGCCCGCCCTTTCCATTGCGCGGAGCGCAATCGTGATATGCAAACAAGATAGGTTAGTTAGATTGGTTGCGATTTCTTAACCATTCGGTGTTCCCACGCGGCTGTATTTCCAAACCGTGTGCGAGCACTTCAGGCTGCGTTGAATTGCTTTCAGTGTTACTTCAGCATCTTTGCCATTTCGTCGGCTACGAACTGGACCTTGGTGCCAATGATAACCTGAACTGCGGTCTGCGACGGACGCATTACGCCAGCCACGCCTGCAGCCTTGATCTTCTTCTCGTCGACGAGCGTGCCGTCCTTGACTTCCAGACGCAGACGGGTAATGCAGTTATCCAGAGATTCTACATTTTCCTTGCCGCCCAGACCTTCGAGGACTGCAGCTGCAATAGCGGTGAAGTCGTTATTTGCCAGCTTGGCATTCTTGTCAACCTCTGCGAAGTCGGCTTCTTCATCCTCACGGCCCGGGGTCTTGAGGTTGAACTTGGTGATCGCAAAGTAGAATACCAGATAGAATACAACGAATGCTGCGATACCCAGCGGGATGATCATCAGCGTGTTGTTCGCTGCCGGCAGGAAGGACGAGAATACGAGGTCGGTCGCGCCTGCGGAGAAGCAGAAGCCTGCACGGAAGCCGACATAGTAGGTGATAATGGCGAAAATGCCGTACAGAGCAGCATAAACAACATACAGCGGGAAGCACAGGAACATGAAGCCGAACTCAAACGGCTCGGTAACGCCGCAGATGAATGCACAGATGGCAGCGGACAGGACCAGACCGATAGCAGCCTTTTTGTTCTTTGCAGCCTTGATCATCGCGAGAGCCGCGCCGAATACACCGAACATCATGCAGGGGAAGAAGCCGGACATATACATACCGAGGCTCCAGCCTACGTTTGCGGAGGTGTCGCCGGCCCAGTAGTGGGACAGGTCTCCGAGGCCGATGGTGTCAAACCAGAATACATTGTTCAGCGCGTGGTGCAGGCCGGTCGGGATGAGCAGACGGTTAAGGAATGCATAGATGCCGGCGCCGATACCGTCCATGCCGATGATGCCTTCGCCAACAGCTACCAGAGCGCTGAAGATGACAGGCCATACGAACAGCAGGACAACGGATACCGCGATGGAAACCAGACCGGTTACGATGGCAACGCAGCGCTTGCCGCTGAAGAATGCCAGCCAGTCAGGGAGCTTCGCGTTTTTGAAGCGGTTATA